>ERZ773114.1947-NODE-1947-length-20495-cov-3.036888_pt1 | contig 20495 bp, 17 predicted proteins | sample MGYA00580564_ERZ773114 | MGnify/ENA primary metagenome ERZ773114 (study PRJEB29015, sample SAMEA2737836) | human gut metagenome | biome: human gut; feature: human-associated habitat; material: faeces | place: China | collected 2012 ... | reverse complement strand
CTTGCCGAGCATATAGCGCTTCGTTTTAAGAGCGCAAATCTATAATCCTCCAAAACGCCTCCCGTTCGGTTTCCGGTGGACATGCGCCGGCGTCGGACGGGAGGCTTTTTTATCCTGTTTCTTGCCCGTTCTTACGGAATGTGCTATCATAAAAACGCAAACACAGAAATGGAGCGAAAGACTATGGTATTTATCTGTTACCCCAAGTGTACGACCTGCCAGAAGGCGCGAAAGTGGCTGGACGAGCACAAAATTGCCTACGAGCTCCGCGACATCAAGACGGCGAATCCCGCCTGTGACGAGCTGGCGGCGTGGCACGAGCGCAGCGGCCTGCCGCTGAAGAAATTTTTCAATACCAGCGGTCTGCTCTACAAGTCCATGGAACTCAAGGACAAGCTGCCCGGCATGAGCGAGGAAGAGATGCTGCGGCTTCTTGCTGCGGACGGGATGCTGGTCAAACGCCCGCTTCTGGTCGGGGACGATCTTGTCCTCGTCGGATTTAAAGAGGCCGAGTGGGAGCGTGCACTGAAAGCGCAGTAAAAAAGCCGAACTCCCGCCCAACCTTTTGCGGTTATTTATAGCACAAATAGGAAAACCGACACTATTTCATTCCGGAAACGTTCTATATAGAATAAGAGAAGGAATAAGAGAAGCCCCTTGAGATCATGGATCTCAAGGGGCTTTTGGTCCGAGTAGCGCGGCTCGAACGCGCGGTCTCCTGCTCCCAAACCTATGTCTAAACCTTCAGGCAGAACTGTGTCGCACTCTTTGGCACTTTCCGGCACTCCTGCGGTTCCTCTTTGGAACTCTATTGGACTGTTTATTTCAGCCACCGCTTTCGGCTTTTGGGATTTGTGTGGGATTGAATTCTGTATATTAAAAGTGCTTCCGACCGGGTTTACATCCAACAGCGGGTGTTTTTGCCGCAGAGAGCAGCTCAGAAATTGCGCCGCATAAACAAAGAAATAAGCGCGGCATGGGGATTCTTATAAAGCTGTAAAACCGGATTTTTATCATGTGATTAGCAATTGACAAGAATAACAAGAAAGATTGCCAGCGGCAGCGTCTGGAACAGTTGTTTTCCTACAAATATTCCGTTCTTTTCAGTAGCTATTTCCTGCTTTCTGTGATATTGTTCGTTTGCCAAAAAGGAGGCGATGATATGCAGAAAGAAAATAATCTCACGGTCGGGCAGTGGTGCGGCCAGTGGTTCATCGACAACCGCCCTAAGTGGAACGGCAACACCGAGGGCGGGTACCGCAATCTGATTTACGGCCACATCCTACCCAACATCGGAAATGTAGCACTCTCCGACCTGACAGAGCAGACGGTCACGGGTTTCTACGATGTCCTGCAGAGCCGGGGACTCAGTGCCAGAAGTGTGTGGTGCGTCCACCTGCTTCTGCGGCGGTGCATGGACGAAGCAGCACGGGAACAGTTTATTCCATACAACCCAGTGCGGCTCTGCCGGGAACCCAGGGCAGAGGAATACAAAACAGCCCCTTTGCGCCTGGGCCAGCTCCAGCGTTACCTGAACGCAGCGGAGCAGCTCGGCGTGCTCCCTCTCATCTACACAGGACTATCAAGCGGCCTGCGGCAATGTGAACTGATCACCTTGTCGTGGGCCGATTTTTATGTCCGCTACAGGTACATCCTCAAGGGTCAGCGGTTGCTGACGCTTAACGCCAAAGCAGAACGCCTTCTGAAGCAGATACCGGAAACTGACTCGCCCTATGTGTTCCGCAATCCCAAAACCGGAGCGGAGTATAAACTCCACGAGTTCTACTATCTGCACAAGAAAATCCTGAAACAGGCCAGGCTCCCGTGGGTGGCATTCCGGGATCTGCAGCACCAGTGCATGGAGGTGGGAATATGACGCTTCGGGAATACATCAGCTTCTGGCAGGAAACCTATGATAAGCATCAGAGCAGGCCGACTACCTATGCGGCACACAACTATGTATTCAAGAACCATATCCTTCCCGGCTTGGGAGATATACCACTCTCTGAATTGACATCGGAGATGGTCGGAGAATTTCTGGAGGAACGGCGGCGCTTCGGCAATCATCGACCCGGCAACTCTGGCTTGGGGGAAGAAACCATGCGGCACATCCACCGCCTGCTTCAGCAATGCATGGACCAAGCCATGCGGGATGGCTTGATTGGCGATAATCCCGCCAGAGCATTCCACTACTCCAAGCCAAAGAAGGTCAATGCCGATGTGCTGACGCCGCTGGAGATGGAGGATTATCTGGATGCGGCAGAACGGCTGGGGCATCTCCCCATGTTCATGCTGGCCTTAACGGCTGGCCTGCGGCAGGGTGAGCTCATCGCCCTGAAATGGAATGACCTCAATGTAAAAAACAGGACGCTGACCATATCAGAGCAGCGCTCTGTAGAACGGCGGGAACTGATCGAATATGGCTCGGAAACGAGAACAATAACCTTGGCATCGGAGATGGTCGACCTCCTGATCATGGAACACGCCAAGCATCCAAACAGTCCGCTGATGTTCATGCATCCGGCCACGCAGAGGCCCTTCTCGCCGCAGATGGTGCGCCGGATGCATAATGAGATCATCAAGGAGGCGGGGCTTGACCACATCCGATTCACAGATCTCCGGCACACCTGCGCTGTCCTATCTCTGCGGAACGGCATGGAAACCAAGGAACTGGCGCGGATGCTGGGACATTACCGGCCATCGATAACCCGACAGAACTATGAACCTTACCTGCCGCACAAGGTGCAAAAGGATGAAGATGTACCAAACGAAGCCACTCAGGGCGAGCTTCAGCAGGCGGCAAATGTTCTGGATACTCTTCTGAAATTCTGATAGCTATTCCGTAAAAGGTGTGGTATATGTTTGTGTCACAAGGAGGCGATGCTCGTGAAATACAAGCTGATCAAAGAACTATATGACTGCTTCTACACTCCGCCAGAGCTTTCAGTTCCCCGGCAAGAAATAGCGGAGTGCCACAAGACTTTGATTGAGGTGCTGGAGAAACCCGAACGTAGGCTGGTGCTCCAGATTATCGATGCCAAAGACCGCATTGCCGAAGACACTTCCATCGACAGTTTCATCTCCGGATTTACACTGGCGTGGAAGCTGTCCGCAGAGCTGAATAATTGTGAAAACGAGCGCTTAGCCTCCTGCCAAACCGGGAGACTGGGCGCTCGTTTCATATCTCAAAAGGAACATCATAAGGAGGAAACTACATGAGTGATAAACTATGGCGAGCGGTGTATGATCGATTTCACAAACCGCAGACCGATCCTGAAAAAAAGAAAGAAAATGTGGAGCGGTATCATGCGATGGTGAAAATGATGGCGGCTATCGAACGACAAAACCTGCTTCAAATTGCGGAAGACAAGAATCTTCTCAATAATGATGCAGACCTTGATAGCTTTATCGACGGGCTTGAGACAGCTCTGATAATTTCTATGTTAGTCGAAGATGACACAAATGAATTCATGAGCTCTGGTGAAATACCACAGGGCATAAGAAAATTTACATTGGGAGGAGAATGAATGAAATGAAAAGGAGATTCATCGCTACTACTGCAATCACCGCCTGTCTCGCCCTGTGTGCCGCCGTGTGGCCACAGACCGAAAAGGTCGAGAAACCACCCACGCCGAGCGAAACGGCCAACGTGACCACTCCACGGCCGACACTTCCGGAGCCGGAAGAACTAATATTGCCAACAATCACAGGAAAGAAAGAATCGGAAATGTCGGAAACTAAATCAGCCCAGGAAACAACCAATGAGGAGCTACCCGTCCCTGCACCGGCAATAGAAGATGAAGCCGAGGCAGAACAAGAATATGTACCTCCTACGCAGACAGATTCCATCCCGGTACAGCCCACGCAACCTGAACCTAAATCGGCACCGGAGCCAATAGCTAATGATAACGAACTGGCGGATATGGTCTATGTCCCCGGCTTCGGCTGGATACGAAGTGAAGGCCCCAACCATGTCGAGTACGTCGAGGATATGTACGAGAACGGCAATAAAATCGGCATCATGGGCTGACCTCAAAAATTGCGCCGCATAAACAAAGAAATAACCGCAGGAGAGCAAAAAAGCATTCCTGCGGTTATCCTTTGCCAGTTTATAATTCAAAATCTCTCGTCTGGAAAGGACATCACGAATCTGAAAATTGGATTTTCAATAGACAAACTGAAGCTGCTGTGTTAGAATTAACCCGTATTAGTGTATACTCTGACACGAGGTGTTACGATGACGATTTGTTATAATAAGCTGTGGAAACTCCTGATTGATAAAAACATGAAAAAGAAGGATCTGCGTCTGGCTACCGGTATGTCTACGACCGCCCTTGCCAAACTGGGCAAGAACCAGCATGTCAGTACAGAAATCCTGATGAAAATCTGTACCGTGCTGGATTGCGACTTCTGCGATATCATAGAGCTCGTAAAGGAGGAAAACCATGATTGACTTTTCCAAAATCGAGCAGTATCGGGAGAACAACCGTATTGAGGCGAAGAAAGCCCTTGGCGGGCTACCCAGGAGCATTTGGGAAACCTATTCCGCCTTTGCCAATACCCACGGCGGTATTATCCTGCTGGGAGTGGAAGAATGGGCGGATAAATCCTTGCACACGGTAGATCTGCCAGACCCTGACAGACTCATCAAGGAGTTCTGGGACATCGTCAACAATCCCAACAAGACCAGCGTGAATGTGCTGTCCTCCAAGGATGTATTTGTGCAGGAAGTCGACGGCAATCATATCGTGGTCATCAATGTTCCCCGCGCGGAACGCTCCTATAAACCGGTGTATGTGGACGGAAATCCGCTCTGCACATACCGCCGTAACGGTGAGGGCGACTATCGCTGCACCAAGGAGGAATATCAGGCCATGGTGCGGGACGCATCCGTGAAAACGCAAGACATGCTCATTCTGAGCGAAATGGACTTGACGGTGTTCAACAAAGAAAGCATCCGCAGTTATCGCCAGAGAATGCGCCTCTCCCGCCCCGGCCATGTGTGGGAAGCCTTGGAGGATGAAGATTTCCTCCTGAAGCTGGGTGCTGTCGGTATCGGCTCTGATGGGAAAAAGCATCCCACCTCTGCAGGACTTCTCATGTTCGGCAACGAGTATGACATTGTGCGTGAATTCAACACTTACTTTCTGGATTACCAGGAGCAGTATGACGCTGATACCCGTTGGACTGACCGTATCATATCTTCCTCCGGCGACTGGAGCGGCAATGTGTACGACTTCTATTTCCGCGTCTATAACAAGCTGATTCAGGACATTAAGGTGCCGTTTAAAATGGATGGCGGCACCAGAGTGGATGATACCCCTGTGCATCAGGCACTCCGGGAAGCATTGGCAAATTGCCTGGTTCATGCCGATTATTACGGCAGACAAGGCCTGGTCATCATCAAAAAGCGTGATTCCATCACCATGGCGAATCCCGGCGGTTTCCGCATCGAGGTCGACGCAGCTAAAAGCGGCGGCGTATCCGACCCCCGCAACGGGACCATGCTGAAGATGTTCAATCTGATCGATATCGGTGAGCGCTCTGGCAGCGGTATCCCCCTCATTTTTGGCGCCTGGCGTGAGCAGGGGTGGGTAGTGCCTGCTGTCACAGAACAGCTTGAGCCAGAGAGAACAATACTGACGCTCCCATTCGAAAAAATCGGCGATAAAAAATCGGCGATAAAAATCGGCGATAAAAAATCGGCGATAAACGCAAAAATGAAGGAAACCATTATTGCGTATCTTACCGATAACCCCGAAGCAAAAGCCTCCTCGATTGCTGAGTATATCGGCCTGAAACCGTCTCGCACAAGAGACTATCTGAATGAATTGATTGCAGAAGGAATCGTTGTCGCTGAAGGCAGTAACCGTAACAGAACCTATCGGTTGAAGGCGTAACTGTTCTAATAGAGATATTGTTGAGCATATAAAAGAGCCTGCTCAGGATTAAGTCCGTTTTTTGGGACACGTAAGCCTGTAAAATGCTAATATGGGAGATTGCAAAAGTTCTCCATAAAACGGAGGTGGCGATAAATGGCAAGAACGATTACTGTAAAGGGCATTGGCAAAGTATCCGCAAAGCCCGATTATGTGGTGTTTTCCATGACTTTGGAATCCAAGCATAAGGATTACGATAAGGCAATGGATATGGCTGCCGACCATATCCAGCAACTCAATGAAACGCTGTGTGGTATAGGCTTTGAAAAGGATTCTGTTAAGACCACGAACTTTAGTGTCCGCACGGACTATGACCGTGTGAAAGACCGCAACGGTAATTATCAGAGCGTATTCCGCGGATATGAAGTGACCCACAATCTGAAACTCGCTCTTGATTTTGATATGGGCAGACTGTCCCAGGCACTTTCCACCATTGCCGGTTGCCTGTCTCATCCGCAGCTTTCGGTGGCATTTACCGTGAAGGATGCAACGGCGATCAACGAGGAGATGCTTCGCTCCGCTACCGCCAATGCAAAGAAAAAAGCCGAGATCCTATGCGAAGCATCCGGCGTTACAATGGGTGACCTCATTGCCATTGACTACAATTGGGGAGAACTGGATATCTACTCCCATACCCGTTATGACTGTTGCGAGGACTCCATGCCTTTGATGGCAAAATCCATCGATATCGACCCTGATGATATTGACGTGAGTGACACGGCAACATTCGTATGGGAAATCAAGTAAGGAGGAACACCTCTGTTATGCCTATGAATGAAATGCAAAAGCAGACAAATGCAAATATACAGGCGAAGGCCAATCTGATCTGGGAAATCGCGACCCATCTGGTGGGGCTGTTCAAGCCCCACGAGTACGGCAAGGTCATTCTCCCCATGACCGTACTGAAGCGTTTTGATGACGCTTTGAAGCCTACCAAGGCTGCTGTTGTGGAGATGGCAAAGAAGCTGGACGCACAGCATGTCGAGGGCACTGCCCGTGACGGTATTCTGTGCCGTGTGGCGCAGTACGATTTCTACAACACAAGCAACTATGATTTTGCCAAGTTGATCGCCGACCCCGACAATGTTGAGAGTAACTTCGATGCCTATCTGCAAGGTTTCTCTTCCAACATCAAGGACATTATCGAAAACTTCGACTTTGCCAACACCGTCAAGCTGATGGTCAAAGGTGGCGCTTTGTTCGTGACCCTGCAGGAGTTCAACTCTGCAAAAGCTGATATGTCCCCTGAGAAGATCACTTCCGCAGACATGGGCTACATCTTTGAAGAACTAATTCGGAAATTCTCCGAGTCTTATGACGAACAGGCCGGTGCTCACTTCACCAGCCGTGACATTATCTATCTAATGACCGAACTGTTGGTGGCTCCTGAAAAGGCTGAGATCATGGAGGAAGGCTGCACCAAGACAGCCTACGATATGGCTATGGGCACTTCCCAGATGCTTGGTTGTCTGACCGAGCGCCTGCAGGATATCAGCGAGGATGCTGCTTTGACCTGCTTTGGTCAGGAGTTCAACCCCGAAACTTATGCTATCGCAAAGGCTGATATGCTCATCAAAGGCGGCAATGCATCCGGCATGCAGTATGGCGACACTTTGAGTGACGATGCCTTTACCGGCTATGAGTTCGACTACATCATTTCCAATCCGCCCTTCGGTATCGACTGGAAGCGCGAAAAGACCCAGGTTGAAGCAGAAGCTAAAAAGGGATTTGATGGTCGTTTCGGTCCCGGTCTGCCTGCTATCTCCGATGGTCAGATGCTGTTTATGCTGAACGGCGTGAAAAAGCTGAAACCCGGCTCCGGCAGAATGGCAATCATTCAGAACGGCTCTTCCTTGTTCACAGGTGATGCGGGCTCCGGTGCATCTGAAATCCGCCGCTATGTCATTGAAGGCGATCTGGTAGAAGCCATTATTCAGCTGCCCACCGACCTGTTTTACAACACGGGCATCTCTACCTACATTTGGGTCATCACCAAGGGCAAGCCCATACACCGCGGCGGCAAGGTGCAGCTAATCGATGCCAGCAAATGTTTCGTAAAACGGCGCAAAAACATCGGCTCCAAGCGTGTTGACCTGGATGATGCCTGCATCGATCTCATCCTCCGTGCCTATGAGGGCTTCGTAGATAAAACCTACGAGGAAAACGGACTTGCGGTGGAATCCAAGGTGTTTGACAACAGTTTCTTCGGCTTCACCAAGGTGACGGTGGAAACCGCCCAGGCAGATGCCAAAGGCAAGCCTGTTTTGAAGAAGGGCAAGAAGCAGCCGGTCAAGGGTGCTTCTGATACAGAAATTATCCCCCTGTCCGAAGACCGGGACACCTATATGAAGAAAAATGTCCTGCCCTATAACCCGCTGGCCTACATCGACCCAGCAAAGGATAAAATCGGCTATGAGGTTCCCTTCACCCGGCTGTTCTACAAATTCACACAGCCTACGCCTTCTGCGGAGATTTTTGAGGAAATCAAGGCGTTGGAGGATGAGGAAACAATTCTCATGAAGGAGTTGTTTGGCAATGCGTGAAATGAAGGATGGTGGTGTTCAATGGATTGGAGAGATACCAGAGAAGTGGGCAATTGTTTCAAAAAAATTTTTGTTTACCATTATTTCCGGTGCTACACCTGAAAGCGCAAAATCAGAAAACTGGGATGGAAACATCAGATGGATAACCCCTGCCGATTACAAAACAAAAGATGTGTATGTTGCGGTTGGTAGAAGGAATCTTACACAAATGGGGTTTGATTCCTGCAGTACAAATATGGTTCCAACGGGAAGTATCATCTTTTCAAAGCGGGCACCCATTGGTTCTGTCGCAATAACCAGTGCAGATTTATGCACAAATCAAGGATGCCTCTCCTGTATCAACAAAGGAACCTCTTTTGTAAAGTTCTATTACTATGTTATGTCCATAGCAACAGAACAGTATGAACTATTAGGCTCGGGGACAACATTTAAAGAAATCTCTGCACAGAGCTTCTCTAATTTTATGTTGCCAGTTCCAAGCTACGAGGATCAATTGGCAATTAGTGAATATTTGGACATGAAATGTGCCCAGATTGATACCCTCATTACCAATGTCCAATCTCAAATTGAAAAGCTGAAAGCCTACAAGCAGAGCTTGATTACTGAGGTAGTTACCAAGGGACTCAATCCTACTGCGCCCGTGAAGAACAGCGGAGTTGAGTGGATTGGAGAAATTCCGGCGCATTGGGAGGTAAAGCGCGGAAAAGTGCTTTTTGAGGAATCGGATGCACGATCCGCTGATGGCTCTGAGGAACTTCTGACCGTATCGCAGTATACCGGAATTACGCCCCGCAGTCAGAAAAATGTTAATATGTTTGAAGCATTGACCTTGGAGGGTTATAAGATTTGTGATGTCGGTGATATTGCCGCCAATACGATGTGGCTTTGGGCGGGTGCAATCGGTGTTTCTGCATATAGTGGAGTAATCAGTCCTTCTTACAATGTTTATCGTCAAAAAGCAGAAAATTTTGTTCCCGGCTATTTGGATTGCCTGTTAAGAGCGCCGATGCTTGTTCAGGAGTATGCCTCCCGATCTACCGGCATACGAGCATCGAGACTTCGCCTGTACCCTAAGGATTTTCTGGACATCATGTTCCCAGTGCCACCATTCGGGGAGCAGCAGGAAATTATGCGTGTTTTGAGCGATAAGTTCGCAGCAGTAGATAAGCTGATTGCCATCAAGGAATCCAAAATTGAAAAACTGGAGCAATACAAAAAGTCCTTGATCTACGAGTATGTTACGGGAAAGCGGGAAGTGATGTAATGGCGAAGGACTATACCAATCAGCACATAGTTCCCAAACGATATCTGGATAGATTCGGGACGAAAGATGGCAAGCGCACCATTATCGGGGCCCGAATTGTCGATAAAGGCAATGTGAGGTTCTTCACCGATTCAACGGTAAATGTCGGCTACATAAAGAATTACTATGATGTGACGGACAAGAACGATCCAAAGTATTGGGAGCATTATTTCGCAAGAGAGATTGATACCCTGTGTGGACAGGATATGGAGAATATCATCGCGAAGGTTACATTATCTTGCCCCGATACAATTGTTCTGTCTGCACACGACAAGCAAGTTCTGTCGAAACTGATTATTGCACAGCTGATGCGCATTCCTGAAAGCATTGACTATGTGAAAACTGTGCTTTATCCAAGAGTCTCAGCACAGGTCAAGGAAGATCTGGTCTCCACATTACCTCCTGTTTTCGTTGAAAAGCACAGGGAGCAGATAATGAATACGGAGTTTCCCGAACAATACCAAAAAGAGTTGATGCTTAATCATTCTTTTGAGCCAGCTAACTTCGACCGCTATTGCAAAATGCTGCAGGACGGTATTTGGGTCGTGTATGTCAATACGCGCCGAGATACCATGCCATTTCTTACAAGCGACAGTCCGGTGCTTGTTGAAGGAATTGGAAAAACGGAAACTGGTCTGTTCCGCAACGGTCTTGCGAATCCTGCAACTTGTATTTTCTATCCTTTAAGTCCTGGGATTGCAGTGGCAATTTACTCCAGACAAGGAATTTTGGGTGCGGTAGCAGATGAATATGATGGGAGAAAAGTTCTGCTCGATGAGCTGAAATACATTATGAGCAGGAACGTAAATATCATGGCTCAAGCACATCGCCATTCGTTTATTCCCCAGCCGCTTTATGACGCAGTGAAAAACGGTTCCATATAAGATGCTATGAGTCCCAAATTGGAGATACACCTATGGCGGATTTGAAAAAACAACTTAAAGCGATTAAGAAGCTGCTTGGCGACGGAAGGAATTTGCAACTCTCCGACGCCGATGCCCTGCAGTATCAGGATATTTTGTGCCTCCTTGAAGAACGGGGATATCTTCACGACTTCCAGGCGGATGGCACTAATCTATATCGCAAGATGGAAGATTTTGATGGCTTTGAAGATTGGCTGAATGAAAAAATCAAGGTTGCCAAGCGAGTAACCAGACGAGAATGGGCCATTGGAATTGTCTGTGCTATTATCGGCGCAGCCATCGGCCTTATACCCTATATCGTTTCGTTGCTCTAACGAAAGAAAAGTCTCCTGGTAGGCGACCCTTTCGCAAGAAGGACAAACTATACTGTGAGTATGTTGGATAAGCAGACTCTATAGTCTGAAAGACTGTGGTAAGAATGCTTTGAAGCGTGATTATGAAGTACAGAATGGAGTAAACGCTTATGAGAATTGAAAGCGGAAGAATGCTGAATGACTACATTCAGCCCAATAAAAAGCAATATTGTATTCCGGTTTTTCAGCGGGACTATGCATGGACCAGTGAACAGTGCGAGAAGCTGTTTGAGGACATTGTACTTGCGTTCGAGAAGGATCGGCTGCACTTCTGCGGCTCCTTTGTGTACGCCCCTCTGCCCACAAGAAAACATATCGACCGGTATATTATCATTGACGGTCAACAGCGCTTCACCACCCTTTACATTCTGATCAAGGCCCTGGCTGATTCTGCAACGGATGAAGCGGACAAAGCGGCATTGGAGAAATACCTCTACAACGAGGACAAGTTCAACCGCTACGGCCTTGATGATAAGAGCAAGCTGAAGCTGAAACCCGTCAAGACGGACAACGATCAGCTGCAGCTGCTCATGGCAGGAAAGCTTGACAAGATGAACAAGGGCAAGGACGGCATCATTTATCACAACTATATGCTGTTCAGAGAGTTGATCGCTACTTTCCTGGCTGAAGATCCCGACAACTCCATTATGATGATCCACGACGGCATGGACAGTCTGATCTGCGCCGACATTAAGCTCGACCAGGATGACGATGCGCAGGAGATCTTCGAGCGTATCAACTCCACTGGCATTAAGCTGGGTCTGCCCGACCTCATCCGCAACTATGTGCTGATGACGGATGACGATCAGGAACGGCTGTACGAAGAATACTGGCTGGTCATGCAGGAGTTGCTGTCCAAGGACCGCATGGAAAGCTTCTTCCTGGACTATCTGAACATGAAGATGGATGGCTTCACCAAGGAAAGCGAAGCATACCGGGACTTCAAGCAGATTTACCTCAACGGCCAGTACACCAACGAATCCATGCTCAGTGAGCTTCTGCATTATGCAAAGCAGTATCACATCTTCCTTAATGGCGATGAGAGCCTGGGTTCTGAAATCAATAGTGCCTTGGATGGCCTGCGCAGACTGAATCAAACCACGGTCTATCTGTTCCTGTTCCATATCTTTGATGACTATGAGAACGGAGTAATCGATAAGACAGAACTTGCCAAGGTGCTGAATCTGCTGCTGCATTACAGCATCCGCCGTCTTATCTGTGAGATCGGTTCTAACTCCCTGCGTGGCTTGTACAAGACCCTCTACAGCCGTATCTTCGCAAGAGAAGAAAACAAGGTGCACTATTACGATGCTATCGTGTCCTTTATGCTGCAGATGACATCCAAGGATGCCATCCCCAGCGATGCTGACTTTGTGCAGGCATTGAAAGAACGCAATCTGTATCGTAAGAATGCCCTCTGCAAATATATCCTTGCTACCATTGAGAATCAAGGCAAGGAGAAACTGGTCATGGATAATCTGACTATTGAGCATATCATGCCCCAAAATAAGAATCTATCCACGGCATGGCAGAAAATGCTGGGTGATGATTGGACATCTGTCAGAGAACGGTATCTGCACACACTGGGTAATTTGACCCTTACTGCTCACAATAGCGAATTGGGTGATAGTCCGTTCCATGAGAAGCAGGAAATGCTTCTTGAGAAGAATACCCATGTTACCGTTTTGAACAAAGATGTCATGGATAAAACCGATTGGAATGCCCGTACGATTGAAAAACGCGCGGAGCGATTGACTGGGGTGATCCTCAAGTTGTTCCCGATCGAGCAACCGAAGCAGGAAATCGAATTCCGTGATCCCAGATATACTCTATATACGGTTGAAGATCCTCGCAATGCTACCTATAAGCATGTGGATTATTACGAACTGCTGGGTGAGCGAGTTAATGTCGACAGCTTTGCGTTTATGGTGCGCTCTGTCGCAAGAAAGCTCTTTGACCTGGATAGCAGCATCATTGAAGCCATGGCTAAGAACCATGAGAAATTCCCAACGTGGCTGAACCCTGTATTCTCTTACGAAGAAACCGGTGTCAAAAACCCGGTAGAACTGAAAAAGGATGCAGGCATCTACATTAGCACCGGTTACTCCGCTTACGACTGTATTTGCTTTATCCGTGCCCTGCTGCAGAAATACGATCTTGACATTGTAGAAGACTTTGTGTACAGCGCCCGTCCGACAAAGTACACCAAGGACGATCAAGAGGAGGTATCATGATGGACAAAAGCGAAAAGCGATTTGAGCGGGATATAGAATCCTTCCTGATTTCCCCGGAAGGTGGTTACACTCAGTTTTGCGGACAAGATGCCGAGGGCAATTGGGTACATACTCGTCAACATGATGTTTCCAAATGCATCTATATGGATGTGCTCTGTGAATTCATTGCCAAGACTCAGCCCAAAGAATGGGCCAAGTACAACAAGTATTATGGTGTCAACGCAGCGGACAAGCTGTATCATCGCTTGGAAACTACCATTTCCAACCAGGGCCTGCTGTATGTCCTGCGCAATGGCATTGAGGACATGGGTTGCAAACTGAAGGTTTGCTTCTTTAAGCCGGAGTCTGATCTGAACCCCATTGATGCTGAACGCTATGAAGCAAACATCCTCGGCTGCACCCGTCAGTTCCGTTATACGATGACAAACACCAACACCATCGATATGGTGCTTTCCGTGAACGGTATTCCTGTTGTTGCTCTGGAACTGAAGAATCAGTTGACTGGGCAGGACTATGTCTGTGCCATCAACCAGTTTAAGCATGACCGCAGCTCCAAAGAGTTTGCATTTCGTCTCAATCACCGCTTCCTGGTCTACTTTGCCGTTGACCTTTATGAAGCATGGATGACCACGCAGTTGGCAGATGGCAGCACTCGATTCCTGCCGTTTAACCAAGGCTCCAACGGTGCGGGAGTAACTGGCGGCGCAGGCAATCCCCAGAATCCAAACAGCTATGCCACGAGCTACCTCTGGGAGGAAGTGCTACAGCGTGACAGTTTGCTCGACCTCATCCATCGGTTTATTTCCTTTGTGAAGGAAAAGGAGGAGGTGGTCAAGAACGGCGTTACTAAAACTGTCACCAAGGAAAAGATGATTTTCCCGCGCTACCACCAGTACGATGTGGTGCGTAAGATCATGGCTGATGTACGGCAGAACGGTGTTGGCACAAACTATCTAATTCAGCACTCTGCAGGTTCCGGCAAATCCAACTCCATTGCATGGATTGCATACCGTCTTGCCTCGGTTCACGATGCAGAGAATAATGGTCTGTTCGATTCCGTTATTGTGGTCACCAACCGTGTGGTACTGGACAGCCAGTTGCAGGATACCATCAACAGCTTTGAACATCAGGTCGGTCTGGTGGAAGCAATTGACGATAAGAAGAACTCCCGCAGTCTTGCAGAAGCCATCAACGATAAAAAGCGTATCATCATCTGCACCATCCAAAAGTTCCTCTTCGCCAAGAAGGATATGGAAAAATTCCGTGGGCGCAAGTTCGCCATCATCATCGACGAGGCTCACCAAGGACAGAATGGTGAAAGTGCAAAATCTCTCCGCCGTAGTCTGATTGATCTTGGTATTGCTATCAAAGAGTATGCCGAAGAAGCCGGAATCGAAGAGGAAGAAGTGGATTTGACAGACGAGTACATCAATGCGGTCATCGGCCAGGGTAGACATGACAATCAGTCCTTCTTTGCCTTCACCGCTACCCCCAAGGGGCAGACTCTGGAATCCTTCGGTACCGTGGTGGGAATGACGCTGGAAGGTGAACCCATCAAGGCTCCGTTCCATGTGTACTCTATGCGGCAGGCCATCGAGGAAGGTTATATTCTGGATGTGTTGGCAAACTATACCACAGTCAAAGAGGCGTTCAGGCTGATTCGCGTGTCCGAGGATAACCCGGAACTCATTGAGGGTCAAGCTTCCCGTGCGCTGTTTAAGTATTATAAGCAGCACGGTTATACCATCGCTCAAAAGACAGAGATGATCATGACCAACTTCTTGGAAAACTGCCGTTATCAGATTGGCGGTAAGGGCAAGGCAATGGTCGTAGCAGACAGCCGTGCAAACGCAGTCCGCTATTATCTCGCAATCAAGAAATACCTCGCTGACCATGCCGAGCAGTGCGTTGGCTGTGATGTTATGATTGCGTTCTCCGGGGAAGTAACGTTGGATGATTATCCGAGCGAGAAGCCTTTCACCGAGGCAACCATGAACCTGGACGAGAACGGCAAGTACATCACCACTGACAAGAAGTTCCGTAAGGCGTTCCACAGTAGCCAGTACAACATTCTGGTCGTTGCGAACAAGTACCAGACCGGATTTGATGAACCGCTACTCCACACCATGTATGTGGACAAAAAACTGCGTGACGTGACCGCCGTTCAGACCCTCTCCCGTCTTAACAGAACCACTTTCGGTAAGAACAGCACCTTTGTTCTGGACTTCGAAAACACCGAGGAAGACATCAAGGGAGCGTTCCTGCCGTACTATGAAACCACTACCCTCGAGGGCAGCACAGATTTGAACAGAGTCTATGACCTCCGCAATAAGATTCGGGATTTTATGCTGTACAACTTCGAGGATGTAGAAGCCTTCAACAAATTTATGGCAACCCAAGCGAGCAAGGAACAGGATGCCACTGCGCTTGGCAGACTGGCTGGTATGTTCCGCCCCGTAATTGCACGGTACATGGATTTGAGCGAGGAGGACCGCTATACCGTTCGGGACTATGTGCGTAAGTTCAATAAGGCTTATGCGTTTGTCACACAGTTGGTACGGCTCCATGACAGGGATTTGTTCAACGAATATCAGGATACTCTGCACATCATCAGACTTCTTCCGAGAATTGGTAGCGAGGATATTGGTAATATCGAGGACAAAATCAAGCTGGAGTACGCATCCCTCACGGAGACCTTCCGTGGAGCAATCGTTCTGGATGAAAAGCCGCCGGCGTTCGTCCCCGGCGGTAGTACCGCTCCGAAGGTGCCAAACAAGAAAAAAGATACCCTTCAGAGCATCATCGATAAGGTGAATGAACGCTTCAGCGGTAACTTCACCGATGCCGACCGCGTCATCATCGAGGGGATCTATCAGATGTTCATGAGGGACTCTGAGGTTAAGAAGTTCAGAAAATATGCCAAGGACAACAGTACCGAAATGTTCGTGAGGTCTCTGTTCCCTGATAAGTTCCGCGATATTGTGACCCAGTGTTTCCTTGATAACAACGACTCCTTTGCGAAATTGTTTAACGACCCGGATTTCTATCAGAAAGTTCAGGAAGCAATGGCCCAGGAATTGTACAAGGCATTGAGAAAAGAATAACACGATGTTTTTTTCACTTGCATCATTGCCTGCTGTTGAAGCCAGGATATAAAGCAAAATTTTAGAGCAAAGAATGGGGGTATGGATATGCAGATACTTCAATTAGATGAGTTTTTAAGGTCAATAAAACAAAATATAGATACTCCACATTCTTTGCTACTCGGTGCAGGTGCATCTATTGAATCGGGAATCCCATCGGCAGCAGACTGCATTTGGTATTGGAAACGTGAAATCTATTTATCGCAAAACCCAGGTGCAATTGGAAACTTTGACAATTCCAAGTCTGAGGCTGTCCGCAGAGTTATTCAGCGGTGGATCGATTCACAAAATATATACCCGGCAGAGAATAGCGCAGAGGAGTACTCGTATTTTGCGGAAAAGGCATACCCAATAGCGGATGATCGCCGGAAATACTTTCAGCACTTAGTGTCAAACCATGATCCAAGCTTGGGATACCATCTGATTTCTTTGCTCGCGTTAGAAAATATAATAAAAAGTGTGTGGACAACAAATTTTGATGGTATGACACTGAAGTGTGCACATCAATACAGTCCGCTCGTTCCCATAGAAATAACCGCAGAAACCTCGGGTAGGATATACCGTGGCGATGTTGACAAGGAGCTCCTATGCATCGCTTTACATGGTGACTATAAATATGGGGCGCTAAAAAACACAGAGAAAGAACTTGATTCGCAAGACGGTGAACTGGTAAAGGCATTGCTGAATGAACTAACTAACCGAGATTTAATTGTTATGGGATACAGCGGGCGAGACCAGTCACTTATGAATGCTTTGCAGCAAGTTTATTCGACGAAAGGTTCAGGCAAACTTTTTTGGTGTGGTTACGGAACAAGGGTTTCGTCAGAAGTTAAAGCGTTGGTTGAGATGGCCAACAAAAATGGCAGAGCCGCTTTCTATATTCCAACTGAAGGCTTTGATAGTACAATGTATGCAATCGCTCGCCACTGCATGAGTGAAAATAGAGAGTTTTTGGGGAAAGTGGACGATATCAAAAAGAAGCTGTCTATTACACTTGAGCCACAGCATAGTGGTTTCCTGCAACCTGATCTAACTATAAACAAAGTGGTAAGCACCAACGCGTTCCCAATCGCATTCCCAAATCAGTGCTACCAGTTTGAGGTTTTGCTTGCTCCTGGCGAAAAACAGTGGGATTTTTGCAAAATGCTGGTTAGAGATGATGTTATGGCTGTGCCCTACAAGAATCTTGTGTATGCGTGGGGGTCGAAATCCGTCATCGAGGAAGCATGCAAAGGCAAGCTAAAAACCAATATTGAGTTATGCCCGTTAAGCAGAGCGACAATTGCTGGAAATAGTACATTTCGGGAGTTATTGCTCAAAACACTTGTTCGCATTCTTGCCGCAAGCCATGGCCTGGGACATTCAAAGGACAAAATCTGGGATACAAAAGAAGTGTTGAAGTACCGTATTGGAGCCAAAACTGTTACAGCATATTCCGGAGTTCAGCTTGCGTTGTTATTTGATAACAAATACAGTTATCTCACACTTGTTCCGAGTTTCATGTACGCTGATGACGCAGTACTAACCAGGGAAGAAAAAAAGCAATTTGCGGACTGGTTCAATGCGAGAGTCAATAATGGTCGGCCAAACCAAAACGCAAATGAGTACATTAGAAAATGGGTCAGAAAAGTAATCGGCAACAAAAGGTTTTCAGCCAATTATCCTTTAGGGAGTACAACGAACTTTACATTTTCGATTGTAAATAGCAGCGCGTTGGTTGGCGTGAACTTCGGAAAACAAGCTTCGATACAATTGCCCGTTACAATTTCGCCCAAACGAATTATTTTTTCTGGAATAGAATATCGAGATCCAACACTTCGATTCTGCGGCACATCTATGCGCGGTGTGGCTGAAGATTTCCATCCAATGCGCGGGTTAATTCTGAATGCCCCTGTAGATTATGCCATGAATAACAGCGTATTACATTCTGCAATCTCGGTAGGGGTGGTTTGTCCAGATGAGCATAACCAAAAGTTTGCTCAGTTCATTTCCGGTTTGAATCGCCAGTCGCAAGCGAAGCACAATACTGATTATCTAATTTCCTTCCCAGGTTTCTATCAAGCCTTCAAGACAGGTCTTGATTTACCTGATCCCACCAGTAGCAAGTGGAAGCAAATTACTGCTTCAAGTGAGCGGGATGTCCATAAAGCCGCTGTTGAGTTTGGCGATTCAATAATTAGAAAAATAGACCAGCTTAGCGCAAACTCTATTGATGTTATACTGATTTACATTCCCGAGGAGTATGAAGTATTCACATCATATACCGATGGAACGATAAATTATGATTTACATGATTACATTAAAGCTTACGCTGCGCAAAAACAGGTAGCAACACAATTTGTTCGAGAAAAAACGATTGAGAGCGATCTGCATTGCCAAATTATGTGGGCTCTTTCTTTGGCACTGTATGTAAAGTCCGGGCGGACTCCTTGGGTGGTGAACGGAATACAGCCAGATACGGCTTTTGCAGGAATTGGATACAGTGTTATGAATGGACCGTCGGGAAGCAATGTGGTTGTTGGTTGCAGCCATATATACTCTTCTGATGGTCGTGGAATGAAGTACAAGCTTTCCAAAATTCAAGATTATTCGTTCGACAGAAAGAAAAATCCGTATTTATCCGAAGAAGAAGCATATAGGATCGGTCTCAATATCAAAGAATTGTTCTACAAATCTTTTTCTGAACTACCGAAGCGGGTCGTTATTCACAAACGTACACCTTTCCGGAGAGAGGAAGTCAAAGGATTGGTGGAAAGCCTGTCATCTGCAGGAGTTAAGAATATAGAGCTCCTTGAGATAACATATGAGGATAACCTGAAGTGCTTTGCGTTAAATGAGCGTTGCACGCAGGTGGACGGATATCCTGTGCGCCGCGGGATGTGCTTCCCAATTGACAAAAACACCATGTATCTTTTTACCCATGGAATTGCACCATCTGTAATTTCTCCGAAAAGAAGATATTTCCAGGGCGGTAAAAGTGTTCCGCTACCACTAAAAGTGGTTAAACACTATGGTTCTGGGGATATGGCACAGATTGCAACGGAAATTCTTGGATTGTCGAAAATGAACTGGAACAGTTTTGGACTGTATTCAAAACTGCCCTGTACGATAGAATCTTCGAATGAAATTGCACGAATCGGATGGTTGCTGTCTCAATTTGAGGGAACACTTTACGATTATCGCTACTTTATGTGAAATCCGATGTAACCAAAGCGGGCGGCAATAAACAGTGACACTAAAAACCACCAGAAAAATGACGGTAAAAACCAACGACAACACCTAACAACCAAGAGGAGCTGAGGCCAACAGGTCTCAGCTCCTTCTTTCGCAGCGACTATTCTTTTTTCTGCGATCCATTCAGGCTGGCCCAATGCTGGCGCAGCAGCCTTTCTGCTTCTCTGCGAAGGGAATTTTGGAACATGACGGCCATAACCAATGCGCTAAGCACTGCAGCCACAGACTCCAGCCAGGGATATGCGGCCCAAAGCTGTTCTCCCCAGCAAGCAAGCGGAACACCAACAAGCAGCATAAACAGCAAAATAATGATGGCAACGTCGGGCCTGCCGTAGCCTTCACGTCTTTTGATTTTGGCCCGTATCTGTCGAAGCGCACGGGCTCGGATATCCCGGATGTTTCTGGACGAACACTGTTTGTCCTGTGCGACGGATTCAGTGGACTCGCCATTGATGATCGTGCGGAACAAAATCTCCCTCTGCAGTTCGGTCAGTGCATGCAGGGCGTCATAGATTTGGGTGTCCAAATACATGAAGGAATCTTCATCAGAACCCTCAGGCAGATACTTGCTTCGGTCAAACCACCGTCTGTCGTTGTAAATTGCGTTGCGTACTTCCTCCGGCAGGAACGCTTCCGGATTGTAAGATAGGGGCTGTTTGATATCCACATCTTCCAGAGTGTCCGGCGCAACTCTCTTGTGGAAGTTGGCCTCGCTGTAGTAGAGCATGTGCTCCAGTTCCTTCCACTCCTCTGGGTGCTCCTTCACCCACTGGTCTGCGGCGGCGGCAGCTTCCGGGTCCACCTGCCGCAGCTCTGCCAGCAG
>ERZ773114.1941-NODE-1941-length-20539-cov-8.768405_pt1 | contig 20539 bp, 15 predicted proteins | sample MGYA00580564_ERZ773114 | MGnify/ENA primary metagenome ERZ773114 (study PRJEB29015, sample SAMEA2737836) | human gut metagenome | biome: human gut; feature: human-associated habitat; material: faeces | place: China | collected 2012 ... | reverse complement strand
GACTCATAAATCTACCCTTAATCGTGTATTGGATGATAGTTGCGGATTTTAGGATATATAAATAATGTATGTACCTATTGAATTGTTAAGCATGTTGTTATCGCAATGCGAAGTTACAACTATTTTTACGAATACACAATTTGGCTGATGCTATATATGTAACATGTTTAACAAAAACAGGAAAAATGGTCATAAGGTTTAAAAAAGTTATATAAAAGTTGTTTCATGTGAAATATTTTACTACATTTGCAACATATAAACAAAAAACTAACAAGTGTATGAAGAACTTATCTCTAAAAACATTAGTATTAGGAATTCTCGCTTTGTTTGCTGTGACTACTGTTTCGGCACAGGAAGAGCCAGCAAAAAAGAAGAATAAATTCGGTTTGGCAAATCGCGTAGGCGTAGGTGTAGGATATGGTACAGAGGGTCTCGGCTTCGACGTGGCTATACCATTGACACAATACGTGCAGGTGCGCGCAGGTTTAAACATCTTCCCGAACATCAAGTTCCACGAAAATATTGACGTGGAGTACGTTGGCGAGATTCCGCATGCTGGCGAGCAGACTATTGAAGATAAAGTGCGCCTTGACGCTAAGTTCGGCAGAACCTATGCCGACTTGAAGTTTGATGTCTATCCATTCGGCAATAGAGGCAACTTCTTTGTTACGGCAGGTCTGTCGTTCGGTGGCTCTGATCTGATGTCAATTAAGGGTCATAGTGAAAAGGTAGAAGAATATGGTCCTGCAATTAAGGACTATGGTATCAACATCGGCGATTACAACATTCCGTTTGATGAGAAAGGTGAAATCAAGGGCGGTGTAAAGGTAAAGAAGGTTCGTCCGTACCTCGGACTTGGTTTCGGTCGCCTTATCCCGAAGAGACGCATCGGTTTCCGCTTCGAGTTGGGTGCTCAGTTCCAGGGCAAACCAAAGGTATATGCTGGCGATATCGACAACGTACTTGAGAACAAACAGGTTACTGACGCTGTTGACGAAGAAACAAAGGACGACATTGCGAAGGTTATGGACTGGCTTAAAGTCTACCCAGTTATGAAGTTCTCTATTCGCGGCAGAATACTTTAATAACCGAAGGGATTACCCCCCTGATATTGCCACGCTACGGCAACATTGTTGTCCCGCTACCGAAACTTTATTGCCGTAGCAGGACAACAATGTTGTCGTAGCGTGGCAATAAAAAAAGACAAAAACTGAATACTTTACATGTTTTTATTTCGCTCTCTCAAAAAATAGCAGTACCTTTGCACCCGAAAATAAACATGTATAACCCTGTGGAAGAATTTGGCTGCTTGCAACCACACAAAAAAATGCTAAAACTGCAAAGCTAACCGCGAATGTAAGAACGCGAAACGTAGAAAGGATAACGACGGTTAGACAGCGGTAATTTGGTGTTTTTCCACTTATTTAAATTTAAAAATTGGAAAAATGAATTATCTTTTTTCTTCAGAATCAGTTTCAGAAGGCCATCCAGACAAGGTGGCTGACCAGATTTCAGACGCTTTAGTAGATCAGTTCATCGCTTACGACGACCGCGCTCACTGCGCCATCGAGTCGTTCGTGACAACCGGTCAGGTAGTAATCATGGGTGAGGTGCGCTCTAACGTGTACATCGACCTGCAGACTATCGCACGCAAGACAATCAACCAGATTGGCTATAACAAGTCGGATTATCAGTTCGACGGCAACTCATGCGGTGTGCTCACAGCCATCCACGAGCAGTCGGACGATATCAACCGCGGTGTGTCGCGTGCCGACGAGGAGGAGCAGGGTGCCGGCGACCAGGGCATGATGTTCGGCTACGCCACTAACGAGACCGAGAACTATATGCCCGTAACGCTCGATATCGCACAGCTCATCATGCGCGTCCTCGCTGACATACGCAAGGAGGGCAAGCAGATGACATACTTGCGCCCCGACTCGAAGAGTCAGGTGACCGTAGAGTACTCAGAGGAAGGCATACCACAGCGCATCGACACCATCGTAGTGTCTACACAGCACGACGAGTTCGACTCTGACGACGAGCGTATGCTTGCAAAGATAAAGGACGACGTGCTCAATATACTCATGCCGCGCGTGAAGGCAGAGATACACAGCGAGAAGGTGCTCGCACTCTTCGGCGACGACATCAAGTACTTCGTAAACCCTACAGGCAAGTTCGTAATCGGCGGACCGCACGGCGACACCGGTCTCACCGGTCGCAAGATTATCGTCGACACATACGGCGGTAAGGGCGCACACGGCGGTGGAGCCTTCTCTGGCAAGGACCCGTCTAAGGTAGACCGCTCGGCAGCCTACGCAGCACGCTACATCGCCAAGAACATGGTGGCAGCAGGTGTTGCCGACGAGATGCTCGTGCAGGTGAGCTACGCCATCGGTGTTGCTAAGCCCGTGAACATCTACGTGAACACATACGGTCGCAGCCGCGTGCAGATGAGCGACGGCGAGATAGCACAGAAGATAGAGAAACTCTTCGACCTTCGCCCGAAAGCCATCGAGCGCACACTCAAGCTCCGCCAGCCTATCTATCGCGAGACAGCTGCCTACGGACACATGGGCCGCAAGTGCGAGGTGGTGGAGAAGACATTCACATCGCGCTATCACGAGACAAAGGTGATGAAGGTGGAACTCTTCACATGGGAGAAACTCGACCGCGTAGATGATATCCGCAAGGAATTCGGACTCTAAAGAGTAGTGATATGGTGTTGTGGTGAGATGGTGAGATGGTGACATTACCTTTTATAGGTATAGACAACTCTCACCATCTCACCATAACACCACCTCACCATAGAATTCTCACCATCTCACCACAACACCACCTCAACAAAAATATATTGACATGATAACAACCGACTCCATACACACAGAGGAGATAGTTCTTGGAGCAGACGGACTGCCCGTCGGCGCTCTGCCCGTGCGCAAGCACTGGCAGCCAACGCCGGCAGAGGTGCTCAGCTGGCTGCCCAAGAACGCTACGCCTGCCCAGCAGGACTCCGCTATCCAGGCGCACATACGCCCATCGGAGATAACATGGAGTCAGCAGCCCGACACGCTGCATCTGCCCGGACACACACGCGGACACTCCTGGCGCGATATCAACCTACCACAGTACTACCGCGAGTCGTACTTCACCGGCAAGCCATACTTCAACCCCGACCTCTTCGGCGGGCGCACCGGTGTGGCAGGCGACCCCGTGCCCTACAGCATCGCACGCGACAACCTCATCACGCTTCTGCTATTATTCTGCTTCTGCATCGCACTGATAGCCTACACCAAGTCGCGACGCTTCATACTGCGCCAGGCGAAGGAGTTCTTCCGCCCGCCAGTGAGCGAGAATATGACCACCGTGACGGAGACCTCCGAGGAGTTGCGCTTCCAGTTCTTCCTCGTGTTACAGAGCTGCTTGCTGTTAGGATTGGTCTACTTCTTCTATACACAACTCTATGTTGCCGACACGTTCCTCGTCGACCAGTATCAGGTGATAGGCATACTCTCGCTGACGATGCTTGGCTATATGCTCGTCAAGACAATGCTCTACTGGCTCGTGGGATGGGTGTTCTTCGACAAGCGCAACAACGAGTTCTGGATGAAGTCGTACCTCTTCTTCCTCGCTATGGAAGGCGTGTGCCTCTTCCCCGTCGTAATGCTCAATGCCTACTTCAAGATGCCGGTGCGCACAACACTCGTGTGCACATTCCTCGTGATAACGCTCTTCAAGTTGCTCTCCCTTTACAAGTCTTACATCATCTTTTTTAGACATAGGGGCGGTTTTCTGCAAAATTTTTTGTACTTTTGCACGCTTGAACTGACACCTCTCGCAGTTCTCTTAGGTACGCTGGCAACGATAGTCAACTGCTTGAAAGTGAATTTCTAAGACAATAGCGACGGCACCCCTCTGAATAAAGAATATACATATAAAGCTTCAATATGAAAAAGATAAAGAAGATTCTGATATCACAGCCTGAACCATCAAGCGAGAAGTCGCCATATTTCGACATCGCAAAAGACTTCGGCGTAGAACTCGTCTTTCGCCCATTCATTAAAGTAGAAGGACTCAGCCCCAAAGAATTCAGACAGCAGAAGATCGGTCTTCTCGACTTCACAGCCGTAGTGTTCACATCGCGTCACGCTATCGACAACTACTTCACACTCGCTAAGGAGATGCGCATCACCATCCCCGAGGATATGAAGTACTTCTGCGTTACGGAGACAATCGCGCTCTACATACAGAAGTATGTGCAGTATCGCAAACGCAAGGTGTTCTTCGGCAATACCGGCAAGCTCGACTCGCTCATCCCCACAATGGTGAAGCACAAGAACGAGAAGTATCTTGTGCCACTGAGCAGCGTACACAACGGCGACGTTAAAGAACTGCTCGACTCGAAGAAGCTAATACACACCGAGTGCGTAATGTATCGCACCGTGAGCAACGACTTCACCGAAGAGGAGGCAGCTCAGTTCGACTGCAACATGCTCGTCTTTTTCAGTCCGTCGGGCATCAAGTCGTTCACAAAGAACTTCCCAAGCTTCGAGCAGAACGATGTGCGCATCGCCACATTCGGACCGGCTACAGCCAAGGCTGTAACCGACGCAGGCTACCGACTCGACCTCGAGGCTCCTACAAAGGAACACCCGTCGATGACAAGCGCACTCCGCTACTATCTTGAGAATAATAAGTAGGTTGTTGGGTTGAGATGGTGAGATGGTGATAGGAGGTTGTTGTGTTGAGATGTTGACATTACCTTTTAGAGGTATAGACAAATCTCACCATCTCATCACAACAACACCTCAACATCAAATCTCACCATCTCACCACAACACCATCTCACCACCTCACCACAACAACATAACACCACCTTATGACATCATCACAACAGCTCTCAAAGAGTGAGCGCATAAACAGCAAGAAGCTCATCGACCGCCTCTTCAAAGGAGGAGGAGCCAAGTCGATGTCTGCCTTCCCGCTGCGTGTGGTGTTTATGACAGAGGATGCCGACGCACACGAACCGCTCGCAAAGATGATGGTGAGCGTGCCCAAACGCTACTTCAAGCGCGCCGTGAAGCGCAACCACGTGAAGCGTCTCGTACGCGAAGCATACCGTCGCAACAAGCAGGTGTTAATCGACACCCTCGAAGCCGAAGAGCAACGCAAGTCACTCTCGCTATGCTTTATATGGACCGACGGCAACCTGCGCAGCTACGAGGAAGTGGAGCGCAAGATAGCAAACCTGCTGCAGCGCATAGCAGAGAAAATAGGCAAGCAGGCAGCAGCCTATATGGCAGAAAGTCATAACGACAACGCTGATAAGTTGTAGATACAATGAAACTTCCCCGCTTTATCTCACGCTGCGCCCACTACGTCTCACGCGCTTTAGTATGGCTTGCCATCCTGCCCATACGGTTCTATCAGGTGTGCATCACGCCATACACGCCCCCTTCGTGCCGCTTCACACCCACCTGCTCCGAGTACGCCCGTCAGGCACTGCAGAAGCACGGCTTCTTCAAAGGCATGGCACTCGCCGTCTGGCGCATCCTCCGCTGCAACCCGTGGGGAGGCTCAGGCTACGACCCCGTACCCTAACAAGCCACCAACAGCCCCTCCCACCCCTCCCCGTAGGGGAGGGCTTAAGAATAGTCCTCCAAGACTTAGAAAGGCTTAGTAGCAAGTCCTTCCCAAGGCTTAGCTATATCCTCCAAGGCTTAGAAAGGCTTAAAGAGGCTTAGTTCGGCTTAAACGCCATCCTAAAGGCGGCTTAAACGCCACCCTAAAGCCACCCTAAAAATAGCAATCATCAAAAAAACAACAATAATAATGACAAAGAATTTCGTTGAAGAACTGCGCTGGCGCGGTATGCTCGCGCAGATTATGCCCGGCACTGAGGAGTATCTCAATGCCAACATGGTGTCTGCGTATCTGGGCACCGACCCTACAGCCGACTCTCTCCACATCGGTCACCTCTGTGGTATCATGATGCTGCGCCACCTGCAGCGTTGCGGTCACAAGCCATATCTGCTTGTGGGCGGTGCTACCGGTATGATTGGCGACCCCTCTGGCAAGAGCCAGGAGCGCAACCTGCTCGACGCGGCTACCCTCTACCACAACCAGGAGGCTATCAAGAAGCAGGTTTCTAAGTTCCTCGACTTCGACGGCACAGAGCCTAACAAGGCTGAGCTCGTCAACAACTATGACTGGATGAAGGACTTCACCTTCCTCGACTTCGCTCGCGAGGTGGGCAAGCACATCACCGTCAACTACATGATGGCTAAGGACAGCGTGCAGAAGCGTCTCAACGGCGAAGCTCGCGACGGTCTTTCGTTCACAGAGTTCACATACCAGCTGCTCCAGGGCTACGACTTCCTCTACCAGTATCAGAAGTATGGTGTGCGCCTGCAGCTTGGTGGCAACGACCAGTGGGGCAACATGACCACCGGTACAGAGCTTATCCACCGCACACTCGGCAACGACGCAGAATGTTACTGCCTCACCTGCCCACTCATCACCAAGAGCGACGGCAAGAAGTTCGGCAAGACCGAGAGCGGAAACATCTGGCTCGACCCGGCTCGCACCACTCCGTACGCTTTCTACCAGTTCTGGCTCAACGTCAGCGACGCAGAGGCTGAGAAGTACATCAAGATATTCACCGACCTCGACAAGGAGACTATCGCCGCGCTCGTAGCCGAGCACAATGAGGATCCGGGTCGCCGCGTACTGCAGAAGCGTCTGGCTGAGGAGGTGACAACAATGGTTCACTCACGTGAGGACCTAGAGACCGCTCAGGAGGCTTCTAACATCCTTTTCGGCAAGGGCACAAAGGAGACTCTCCAGAAGTTCGATGAGGCTACACTGCTCTCTATCTTCGAAGGCGTGCCCCACTTCCAGCTGCCGAAGGATCAGCTCGGACAGCCGGCTGTAGACCTCTTCACACGCGACGACGTGAAGATCTTCAACTCTAAGGGCGAGATGCGCAAGCTCGTGCAGGGTGGCGGCGTATCGCTCAACAAAGAGAAGCTCGGCGCGTTCGACCAGGTAGTTACTGCCGACGACCTCATCGACGGCAAGTATCTGCTCGTGCAGCGTGGCAAGAAGAACTATTACCTCATCACAGTGAAGTAACTGTGTTGAACTGCTTATAACGATAGTTTTTTAGAATTTATGTGGCAAGGCGCAGAGTTCGTCTTGCCACATATAAATAAAAAAACAGCCAATTCGTTTGGCTGTTTTTACAAAAATGCGTATCTTTGCAGTCGCATTGTCCTATGGTGTAATGGTAGCACAACAGGTTTTGGTTCTGTTTGTGGTGGTTCGAATCCGCCTAGGACAACGTTTAAGGAGGCTCTTTTAGGGTCTCCTTTTTTGTTTATATTGCTACAAGATAGCTTGCGCAATCCCGATAAAGGAAAAATTGTGGTGGTTCGAATCCGCCTAAGACAACTAAAAAGGAGGCTCAAATGCCTCCTTTTTAGTTTATGTAATGCGATTACCGCACCTGCACTTTGCTAGTGTGAACGCCGTCGGCAGACACCGCTTTCACGATGTATATGCCGTGAGGCAGTCCGCGCAGAGCATCTTCAACCGACGAGCCGCTCTTCTCCGCAACCTTGCTTCCTGCGAGGTTGTACACCATCAGACGAGCCTTCTCTGCTGTAGTAACGGTTTGTATAGCCGTCGTTTCGATACCGTATGTCACGTCGTCGATGTAGTATGTGGCAGTGTTGTCGCATCCGCGTGTGCTGGTGAATCGGAATCCCATGAAGAACACGTCTGCAATCTGCTGTCCTGTGAGGTCGATGCTGTACGGGAACCACTTTCCGCTCTCGTCCTTTGTGCATGGCATCTTGCATTCTGCGAGCGGCTGCACGTAGAGAGAGCCTTCAGCGATGTCGATGTAGCAGAGTTCGAGCAGGTCGGGCTGGTTGTCCTTCAGATAGTCGCCACGCACCTTGAACGTGAATACCTTTGTAGTAGAGTTCTTGAAGTCGAGCGGCGGCGTTACGAGCATCATCTGTGCCGGTGTGCCCGTGCCAGCCTCCATCTTCGAGTCGTACGGTGTCACCTTAGCCACCTTCTCGTTAGGCGACTCCGAGTCGTAGTTGAGGAACGAGAATCCCCACCATGCGCGTGTTCCCTTCAGTGCCGAGTTTGTCCAGCCTTCGATGTCGAGCGGCTTGTTGCGCTCTATGTTGTCGAACTTCTCGTCGAGCACGCTGAGCGCATTCTCCTCGCTGAGCACGAGGTCTACGCCTTCCTTCTGTTCTTCGGGCGTTTCGCCGGTCGCAACGCCCTCTATGGCAACCTCTACATCCTCCATTCCGAGTGCTGAGAAGACGAGTGCTGTAGAGTATGTGCCATCCTTCTTAGGCTGGAACGTCACCTTCAGCGTGTTCTTCATGTTGCGTATGAGCATGGTGTTGTTGAGCACGAACGCTCCTGCATCCTTCACCTTTACGTAGGTGTAGTCGGGCATGTTTGCCGTTGTCACCTCTATGGTCTGCTCGCTCTTTTCGTTAATCTTCGCTTCGAACTTCTCCAGCTTCTGCGGGTTGAGCGTTATCGTTGGTGGGTTCTGCTCGTCGATGGCGTATGCGCTGAAGGCGATAGACTTGTCGTAGTCCTCTATGCTTGGGCAGGTAACGAGTACGTATGCTCTGTGTACAGCCACCTCTGTCGGCGTGTACGTGATGACGATGTCGGTCTCTGTCGATCCCTTCTCTATCTTTGTCTTTGAGAGCGCGAACTGGTCAGCGTTCTTACCTGCCAACTCGAAGAAGGTAGGCTGGGTCATGTTCTTCGCCGACACGTGCAGTGTAGCCACCTCCACGGTCTGTCCCAGCTTGCCTGCAGTCTGCTCTATCTTCTCAGGGCTGATTGTTATGGCTGGCTTTCCTACCGGCTGCTGCTCGGCGATGTCCTCTATGCCGCGCGGACCGATGATGAGTGTCTTGCTCGATGTGAACAGACCGGTGAGTGTGATGTCGGCTGCAGGAATGCTCTTGCCGATGAGCGTTGTGCCCTTGAAGATGCGCACCTTCGCCTCCTCAGCACCGTCCGTTACTACCGGTTGTGCCATGCCTTCAGCGAAGACAGCACCTTCTGCCACGTCCTTGAACTTCAGGTTCTTCACCTTCACGAGCTGCTGTATGTAACTTGTCGGGTTGGCTTTCAGCTGTGCGAGTGTTGCCTCTACCGGGGTCACGGCGTTGCCCTTTGACACTACTGTGCCGAGGTCAGCACCGAGAGCCATAGCGCTGGTCGTGCCGAATGCGCTCTGCACACCGAGTATGGTGCCCGTTATCTTGTCGCCCACCTCGTAGTCGGTCTTGGTGAGCATCTCGTAGTCGTCGCTCAGAGCTATAGCAGCCGTCTCGTCCTGCAGGTAGAACACCGGTCGGCTTCCGCCACGGTCTACGAACGTAACCGTAGCCTCGCCCGTATATTTGTACGTCATTCCTGCCTCGGGGTCTTCACTGTAAAGTGCCTTGATAGAGGCTATCTCCGGAATAGAGTTGCCCGTCCACGAGAGTTTAATCTGCACATCCTCCGCTCCCTCGCTCTTGAGTATCAGAGTGGCGTGCTGCTCGCCGTCGGTATATGTCACCTTTATCTTCAGTTCGGCACCACCGGCACTCATCGCGTCGTCAGCCGCGATAGTGGCAGGCTCTACGCTCACAGCCTCCGAAGACGACTCTACGGTGATGTCGCCCGTGAGGTTCTCGCCCGTCACCTTTACCGTCTCCTCGTGTGTGTCGCCACTGTACACCTCGCCCAGCACGAAAGTCTTTTTCGAGACGCCCAGCTTCGGTGTAGTGTCAACACCAGTCTCACCGAACAGTCCGGCGTATGTGTCTGAGACGCGCACCGAAGCCACGTACATCTCCGGCGAAGTGACAGAGGAGGTTGTTCCCTGGCGCAGTTCGAGGCCCTGCAGACCATAGCTGCCCAGTCCGCTGCCGGTCTTGTTCACGCCGTCGATGACGGCACTTGCCTTGTCCATCTTAGGCTCCTGCTTGAAGTCGGTAGGGTTCACGTACAGATAGATGTTGTCCTGTCTCGGGTTGGCTGCGTTTATCTCGTATCGCAGCACAACGAGATAGGTCTGGTTGAGCTTCAGCGGAGAGGTTGCGAACACAGGGTTGTTTGCTCCGCGCTCTATGCCCACCTTCACCTCGTCGGCGTTGTCGCCTTCGCCAATGTACAGTCGTCCCAGCTCGGTAGGCGCAATGCCTCCGGCTATCTCTGATGCCTTCGTTCTGGGCACGAACGACATAACATAAACGTTGCCCTTCGGTTGAGCCTCCACGTTGATGAGGGCAGAGAAGTAGAGGTTGCCGCTCTTCACGCCGTCGGCGTTGTCGGTGAACTTCACCATGAGGTCCTCGCCCTGCTTTGCAGATCCTATCTTCACACACTTAGCCGGTGCGTTGTCGTTGTAGCCGGCGTATGTGAGTTGCTTGTCGAGCACCTGGATGGGGTCTTCAGCATTCTTGCCATAGCGCACCCAGCCTCCTTGCTCGTGGAGGTTGCCAGCCGGATAGTTGAAGTCGTCACTGAAACTTACTTGCGCTGCAACCGTCTCAGGTAGGCAGCACATCATTACGAATAGCATTGAAATCAATGAATGCCATGTCTTAAAAGAATAGGGCTGTTTCATGTTATTGAATTTTTAGTGTTTTTATTATAGTATATCTGATTTTAAATTAATTTTTGCAAATGTACTATTTTTTTAGATATGTAAAGCTGTTTTTCGATATAAATATCAAATAGTATGGTATTTTTGTGTTGTTTGTTACAAATGTAACACTAAAAAGGCTCTATGCTATCAGTGTGAGACTCTTCTCTGTGGATAGCACCAACCGTGGGTATAGTATAACAGCTTGGTTTGTGCAGCGGAGACCGCTCACCAACCAAGCTGTTGTGTCAGTAGAAATTACTTGAGGTATTCTGCGAGTTTTGCAACGGCGCGTGCGCGGTGCGATATGCCGTTCTTGATGTCCATGCCGAGCTGTGCGAACGACTCGTTGTAGCCTTCTGGCACGAAGATGGGGTCGTAGCCGAAGCCCTCTGTGCCCTGCTTCTCGCGCGATATGGTGCCGCGTACGATGCCCTCGAAGAGCGTGTAGTCGGCTACGTCGCTGCGGCGTGCGAGAGCGATGACGGTGCGGAACTGCGCACGGCGGTCGTTGCTGTCGCCCAAGCGTGCGAGCAGCTTCTGCATGTTGGCTTCCGAGTTGTGGTCTGTGCCCTCAGCATAGCGTGCGGAGCGCACGCCCGGCTCGCCTCCAAGCTCCGGCACTTCCAGTCCGGTGTCGTCGGCGAAGCAGTCGTAACCATAGTTGTCCACTACGTAGCGTGCCTTCTGTATGGCATTACCCTCAAGCGTGTTGGCTGTCTCGGGTATGTCGGCGTGGCAGTTGATGTCTTCGAGCGAGAGCACCTCGAAGCGGTCGCCGAGGATGGCGCGTATCTCCGAGAGCTTGTGCTTGTTGTTGGTGGCGAAGACGATAGCCCCACCCCGTCCCTCCCCGTCGGGGAGGGTGTATGATTGCTGTGGATTGTTCATTGTCTTTTGTTTTTTTATAAGCCTCTTTAGGCCTTTCTAAGCCATTGTTGACTACTACCTAAGCCCTCCCCGACGGGGAGGGTTGGGAGGGGCTTTCCTTTTCTTTCTTTACCTTAACCTTTATCTGGTCGAATCCCTCGCCGTACACGCCGATGACGCTGCTCTGCGACACGAAGGCGCGCGGGTCAATCATCTTGATGAGGCGGAATATGAGCACCGACTCGCTCTTCTTGGCGAGCAGACAGATCACCTTCATCTCCTTGCCCGTGTACCAGCCGTGACCGTCGAGAATGGTCAGCGTGTGGTCGGTCTTCTTCGTTATGGCACTTGCTATCTCGTTGTACTTATGCGAGAATATGAAGAACTGCACCGATTGGCGTTGGACGCTCATCACGTAGTCGAGCATGGTACATTCGATGACCATCGTACACAGACCGAACACTACCATCTGGCAGCGTTGTGGGAACGGACCGAAAGAGTCGATGGCGAGACAACTACCGATGATAACGAGGTCGACCATGATAAGACCCTTGCCGAGCGATACATTATAGTGTTTGTTCACTACGGCAGCGATGATGTCTGTTCCACCCGTGCTGCCGTTGTTCAAGAACACTATTGCCAGTGACGTACCGGTGAGCATACATCCTATGATGAGCGACATGAAGTCGTTGCCCTCGCCCATAAGCTTGTAGAAGGTGCCGTCGGGCATCTCCACTATCTTCTGCGCCAGGTCGAGCATCACGGTTATGACTATCGTGGCATAGATGGTTTTGGCAAGGAATTTTATTCCAAGCTCCTTCAGTGCTGCCACGATGAGCAAAGCATTAATTATGAAAAATGTCCATTGAACTGGAAATTTTGTGGCATAGAATACGATGGCTCCGATACCTGCGATGCCTCCGGTTACGATTTCGTAAGGCAGCAGGAATACGGTGAACCCGAAGGTGTACAACATTAACCCGAGAGTGATGTTAAAATAGTCCTTCGCTTCTTGCCAGATAATTTTGCGGTCGATCATCATAGGAGTTACAGTTATTACATTATTATTTTAATGTATATAAGAAAAAGGAGTCGTCCGTATTACTTTATGACGACATTTACGATCTTCTTAGGTACGACAATCACCTTCACGACTGTCTTTCCGTCGAGGTATTTCGCGCTCTGCTCGTCGGCGAGCACTGCAGCCTGAATTTCGTCGTTGGTGGCATCGGCTGCGAACTTCTTCTGGAAGCGTGCCTTGCCGTTGAACGACACTGTGAGCTGTACCTCGCTCTCCACGAGATACTGCGGGTTGAACACAGGCCATGCTGCATCGCATACGGTTGTAGCGTTGCCTAAGGCGTGCCACAGTTCCTCTGCTATGTGCGGAGCGAACGGTGCGATGAGCACAACGAGCTGCTCGAGCACCTGCTTTGAGCGGCACTTCTGCTGTGCCAGCTCGCCCACGGCAATCATAAATGCCGAGATAGAGGTATTGTACGAGAAGTTCTCGATGTCCTCCGTCACCTTCTTTATGAGCTTGTGCAGGCTCTTGAGGTTGTCGGCTGTAGGCTCTGCGTCTGTCGGCAGGAACTCGTCGGTGCGGTTCTCGTAGAACAGTGCCCAGAACTTCTTGAGGAAGCGGAAGCAGCCGTCGATGCCGTTGGTGTCCCAAGGCTTGCTTGCCTCCACCGGACCGAGGAACATCTCGTACAGACGCAGCGTGTCGGCGCCGTACTTCTCCACGATCATGTCGGGGTTGACGACGTTGAACATCGACTTCGACATCTTCTCTACAGCCCAGCCGCAGATGTACTTGCCGTCCTCGAGCACGAACTCGGCGTTGGCATACTCCGGTCGCCAAGCCTTGAACGCCTCTATGTCGAGCACGTCGGCGCTCACGATGTTTACGTCTACGTGTATCGGTGTGACGTCGTAGTCCTTGCGCAGGTTGTACGATACGAAGACGGGGGCTTTAGAGTGGTCGTCCGAGTTTACGCGGTACACGAAGTTGGAGCGACCCTGAATCATGCCCTGGTTGACGAGTTTCTGATACGGCTCCTCCTTGCACGACACGCCGAGGTCGAAGAGGAACTTGTTCCAGAAGCGCGAGTAGATGAGGTGACCCGTAGCGTGCTCGCAACCTCCTACGTAGAGGTCTACGTTCTGCCAGTAGTTGTCGGCATCCTTGCCCACGAGGCATGTGTCGTTGTGCGGATCCATATAGCGCAGATAGTAAGCCGACGAGCCAGCGAAGCCCGGCATAGTGTTCAGCTCGAGTGGGAAGACAGTCTTGTTGTCCACGAGTGCCTTGTCCACCACCTGGCGTTTCTCTGCGTCCCACGCCCACATCTTGGCACGTCCCAACGGCGGCTCGCCGGTTTCTGTAGGCTTGTATGTCTCAATCTCGGGCAGCAGCAGCGGCAGGCAGTCCTCCGGCACCATCTGCGGCATACCGTCCTTGTAGTAAACCGGGAACGGCTCGCCCCAGTAGCGTTGGCGCGAGAAGATAGCGTCGCGCAGGCGGTAGTTCACCTTCACGCGGCCCATGCCCTTCTCCGTCACGAACTGCTTTGTCTTTGCTATAGCCTCCTTCACGCTCAGTCCGTTGAGCGAGAAGCCGTCCAATGTTTCCTTGCCTGCAGCAGGCGAGTTGCACACGGTGCCCTCCTTTGCGTCGAAGCTCTCCTCCGACACGTCAGCACCCTCGATGAGCGGAATGATAGGCAGGTCGAAGTGCTTGGCGAAGGCATAGTCGCGCGAGTCGTGCGCCGGAACAGCCATGATGGCTCCCGTGCCGTAGCCTGCAAGCACGTATTCTGAGATCCAGATAGGAATGTTCTCGCCGGTGAACGGGTTCACGGCATACGAGCCGCTGAACACGCCCGTCACGTTGCGGTTTGCCATGCGGTCGAGCTCTGTGCGCTTCTTCACGTACGCTAAGTACTCGTCCACCTCAGCCTTATGCTCTGCGGTGGTGAGCTGCACCACGAGTTCGCTCTCCGGTGCCAGCACCATGAACGTAACGCCGAAGATAGTGTCGGCGCGAGTGGTGAAGATAGTGAACAGCCCCTCTCCATCTCTCCCCGTCGGGGAGAGGGCTTTGAGGTTAGCCTTTATTTCTTTAATGGTGTTGTCTGTGTCTTGCAGAACCTGCTCGTTTGTAAAGCGCAACACTTTGAAACCTGCTTCGTTAAGGAAGTCAGAACGTAGTTTGTCTGCTTCCATTTGTTCTGCATCGTTATGGTAAGCTCCGTCAACCTCGATGATGAGCTTGCTGTTCAGTGCTACGAAGTCAACGATAAAGTCGCCGATGACGTGCTGTCTTCTGAATTTCTCGCCCAATTGGTTGGCGCGTAAAGACTCCCAAAGAGCTGCTTCTGCTTCAGTCGGATGCTTGCGGTTTTCTTTGGCGTTCTCTTTAAGAATGTCGTAGTTGAATGGGTGAGCGGTCTTGAACTTGTTCCAAGCATCCTCGAGCTCTCCCCCGACGGGGGAGTTGGAGGGGGCTATTCTGAACTGCATCTCCGTACCCTCACTTCTGCCTATCCAGTTCTTCTGTGTCTCCTTGATAGAGTCGCTCCAGTCGACGGTGTCGAGACCGTCGAGCAGGCGCTGCGAGTAAGCCGATGTGCGCAGACACCACTGCTGCATCTTCTTCTGTACGACAGGGAAGCCGCCACGCTCGCTCACGCCGTTCACCACCTCGTCGTTGGCAAGCACGGTGCCCAGACCAGCGCACCAGTTCACCATCGTCTCGCCGAGGTAAGCTATGCGGTAGTTCATGAGTGTTTTCTGCTTCTCCACGTCGCTCATGGCACGCCACTCTTCAGCCGTAAACTCCAGATGCTCGCTCTCGGCAACGTCCAGCCCCTCGGTGCCCTTCTCGTTGAAGTGCTCCACAAGCTTCTCTATCGGCTCTGCCTTCTGGCAAGAGTTGCAGAAGAACGAGCCGAACATCTTCTCGAACGCCCACTGAGTCCAGTGGTAGTACTTCGGGTCGCAGGTGCGTATCTCGCGGTCCCAGTCGAACGAGAAGCCGATGTTGTCGAGCTGCTGACGGTAGCGTGCGATGTTAGCCACGGTAGTCACCTCAGGGTGCTGACCGGTCTGTATGGCATACTGCTCAGCGGGCAGTCCGTATGCGTCGTAGCCCATAGGGTTGAGCACGTTGAAGCCCTTCAAACGCTTGTAGCGTGCGTAGATGTCCGATGCGATATAGCCAAGCGGATGGCCTACGTGCAGACCGGCTCCCGACGGGTATGGGAACATGTTGAGTACGTAGAACTTCTCCTTTGCAGAGTCCTCGGTGGTGTGGTAAGTCTTGTCCTTCACCCACTGGCTCTGCCATCTCTTTTCTATTTCTCTGAAGTTATATTCCATTGTTTTTATACTGTTTTTATGCAAAGTTACGACTTTTACTTTATATATATGTGTGTTTGCGTCTTAAAAATTTGATATACAGTGTGCTTTCTCAGGGGGTGCAGCAGTCTCTGCTGCACCAACAAAGTAAACGATGCTATCTCCAGGGGGTGCAGCAGTCTCTGCTGCACCAACAAATTAAACGGTGCATTTCTGCTCTGTTGGTGCACTTGAGACAAGTGCACCCCCTATAGTACCACTACTTTTTTGACTGTTCCGTCGCTGTAGCGCACGATGTTCACGCCCTTCTTTGGTGTCGAGATGCGTTGTCCGTCTACGGTGTAGCGTGCCACCTCGTGGCGGTTGCCGTCTGCGGTTGTGTGGTTGATGGCAGTAGGGCGTTGTCGTGGTGTGATGACGATGGGGTTGTCGTCGTAGCCCTCGCGCAGGTGGAGGTTCTCTACCGAGCACACCTCTGTCGACTGCTCGCCAATCCATCCGCACATCTGCAGCACGCCAGTCTGCACACGTATGAAGTCGGCGTGTGTCAGCTTCACCGGATTGCCGTTGCCGTCTACCGCCCAGTCGAGGTCGAACGTGTTGTACGTCTTGTCGTCCGTCGGTGCCGCATCGGCGTAGCCATACGCATCGGCAGCGTAGCGGTAGCTGATCCAGTTCTGCGGATTGTCGCTGTCCGTTCCGTCGCCGCCGCGGTTGATGGTGTTGTCGGGCAGTCGCGAGCCACGGAACGTCAGCCTGTCGGCATCTATCCACGTGGGGTAGTACGACTGGTTGTGAAACGTCAGCTTCATCATGTAGCCCACGGTGTCGCACTCAGCACCGTTGCGGTCGGTCCACTCGGCGCGGAACGGTATGTAGCGGTCGTACACGGAGTAGGGCTGTGTGTGTTCGCCCTGCTCGGCATCGGGTCGCTGGTAGGTGATGGTGACGTTCGGCGTGGCGGTGGTGTAGTACTCCGACCCTGCCAGCTCGTACCACTCGGCTGTCTCGGGCGATGTGCCCACGCCGGCGTACACGATGCCCGGCTCTATCGATCCGCCGATGGTGGCTGCGCCGTACACGGGGTCGGCGGCAGCGTAGTAGGCGTTGCCGAGGATGCGCAGGTCGGAGCCACGTGTGTTGGCTATCGGCTCTGTGAAACCGAAGGTGATGTAGCCGCCGAAGGCTCCGAGCGATACGGGCAGCTGGTCAGCGAGTTGTGCTTCGCACGCCTGCAGTCGGTCGGCTTCGCTCATCGTGGCGTCGATGGCGGGCAGCTTGCCCACGAACTGACCTGGTGCAGGGCAGTATTCGAGCACCTTCACGTGTTGTGTTGTCTGTGCCGCTGCCAGCAAGGGCGCGGCGAGGAGTATCATTGTTGTTTTCATATTCTTGTTTTTTCAGGGGGTGCAGCAGTCTCTGCTGCACCAACCAAGCAAATTGTTCTGTGTGTTCTGTGAATTCTGTGGGACCTCCCACGCTCCCAGTGAATCTGTGTAAATCTGTGCAATCTGTGGGAGGATTATTTTCTACCCTCCTACAGAATAGACTGGCAGAGAAGTTCTCCCACAGAATTCACGGAATTCACAGAATAGACTGGCAGAGATATTCTCCCACAGATTTCACAGATTCTCACAGATGGTGTGTGTTTGGAGTTCCGTGAATTCCGTGTGTTCTGTGGGACCTCCTACGCCCCCAGTGAATCTGTGAGAATCTGTGCAATCTGTGGGAGAATTATTCTGGCTGCGTGGGTATGGCAGGGATGCCATACCCTCCTACAGTGCTACGAAGGCAGAGGGGTTCACGCCGCGCAGCAGGTAGCGGTTGAGCAGTGTGCCGGTGGGGCTGAACTCGTAGACATAGCCGTTGGTGGCGTAGGCGCGGGCATCCGATGCGTACATGTGGGCGGAGCGGGGCGATATGTACAGCGCGTAGGGCGACTGCATGGCAGCTATCACGGAGTCGGCAGCAGCGTAGCCGGCAAGCCCCTCGGAGGCAGAGAGCGACGGCAGAGCGATGGTGTGCGTGGAGAAGGCGTACTCGCCCGTGAGGTGCGAGTAGGCAGAGCCAAGACAGTAGAACCTGCCCTGCGCAGCGCAGCAGTACGTCGACGGGAAGTCGAAGACGCGGAACTCCTCCGACGCCATGTTCAGCACCACGGTGTGCGGCGGCGTGTTGTACATGTCGCCGGCAGCATTGATGCAGAGCCACTCGCGCCACTGCGCCACCTTGCCGTACAGGTTCTTGCAGCCCGTGTCGATGCGTCGCAGCTCGCGCATGGTCTGCGCGTCGACCACCGATATGGTCTGCTCGTAGCCGTGGTCCTGCGTCTGTGTGGAGTAGCCGCCCGTGTTGGCTACGTAGAGGCGCCCGTCGTAGTAGGCGATGCCCTCCGGCTCGTAGCCCACGTGGCAGGTGTCTACCACGAGCTTCGTCGTGAGGTCTATCTTTGCCACATATCCGCGGTCGGCGTACGACGTGACGTAGAGGTAGCCGCGGTGGTCGGTAGCCAAGCGCCGGTTGTTCGGTATGTTCTCCGTGGCAGCGATGGCGGTGCCGTCGGGTCGTATGTACTGCACTATGTTCGACCAGTTTACGGAGATGGCTATCAGCGTGTCGTTCACCTGCAGAATGTCGTTAGCCGTGTCGCCGAGTCGCTCGCCAGGGTTCTGCTGCCGGAACCAGTGGTTGGTGAGCACGCCGTGGTCGAGCAGCGAGAGCGACGCGTTGTTCATGCCCCACAGACCCTCGCAGAGAATCAGCAGGCGGTCGGCGCTGGCGGAGGGCTTGCTGTCAGTGGGCTTGTCGTCGGCAGGCTCTAACGAACAGGCGGCGAGCAGCCACACGCACAGCACGGCGCAAGCACCGAGCCGGAAGCGTTGCAACGCACTGAGCGTTATGTGTTTCGAACGCAGGAGCATAAGTATGCGGTTGAGATATTTCACTTGAAAAAATGTGTGTATATAGGTGCAAAGATACTATATTTATGTCAATTAATGTATAGAAAGTAACATTTTGAAGAATAATTTGTTATTATTTCAATTTTTATGTTTAACTTTGCCGACTGTTACATAATTACATAGAGCCGTAGGACATTACGGCATACGTTGGATGACTTCTTATTTTTTAGTATAAACTGCATAATAAAATAAAATTACTGGGATTTAAAAAAGAAGAGATTATGAAGAAAGGTAGCTATGAGCAGCCTCGCATCACTATCTACGAGGTAGAGACCACAGCCATACTTGCAGGCAGTGGCGGGACAAACAATGTACCGAGCGAAAAGTCGGGCTTCAGCTTAGACAGAGAGAGCGAGGAGCTGACAAGCGGTGACAACGACGACGTTTGGGAGTAAGACTTTTATTTGTATCAACGCAGAAAAACAATCAATCAACATGAAGAAGATATTGTATTCAGTATTTATGCTGGCTACAATGGTGCTTGCTGCGTGCAGCAGCGACGACACCACCGAGCCGGACGTAAAGCGTGGAATGGTGCTCAAGGCTAATGTTGAGAACACCGACACCCGTGCCACAATGACCAAAAACAAGGACGTGTATAAGTTCGCCTTTGCTGCGAAGGACGTGGTGAAGGTGGGTAATGATAAGGTGGAGAGCTACTACACATTCACTAATGACGGTACCGTGTTCGCAAGCGCCGATGCACTGCAGACTACAGATGCTGCCAATTGGTATGCTTACTTCCCCAAGGAGACAATCAGCCTGACTAACCAGTCGGGCGACTCCACTGATGTTGCCAACAATTACGCATTGGCTGGTGTTACTGCGACACCTACAACCGGCTCTGACGGCTTGACCGTAACGATGAAGGCGAAGGCTGCTGTGCTGCGTATCGTGGGCGTGAAGGATGGCGATTGCCTTGACATCAACGTGCAGACCGCTGAAGGCTACGTATCAGGTCTTACTGCGGCTAAGAACTCGGCAGGCTTCAAAGTGCAGACAAGCACCGCAAAGGTAACGCTGCTCTCTAAGCAAAAAGCTGGAGTGTATTATGTAGTAGTGCCGGCAGGCGTGAAGCTTTTGGTATATAAAGGCAAGGAACTTATCAAGGCAACCAAGGCAGGAGGTCTTACCGCTGGTAAGTACTACACTCTGAAAACGGGTGATACAGATGGTTGGGAATATGCTACAATCAATGGCGAACAGGTTAAGAAATACTGGGTACAGTTGTGGCCCGGTGGTCCGAAGTTCGCAACAGAGAATGTGGCAGAGAAGATGAATTTTACAGAAGCTTGCAAGACTGGTGATGCGTATGTGTGGGGTGCAAATTGGCGCACACCGACAAAGGATGAGATAGATGATATAATAAATAGTTCAACAAAAGGTTTAGTGAGTTGTGAAGTTATTACTCAAGAAGGCAAAGTAGGGCTTCTATATAAGGGTTTAATGCCAGAATATACAGATAAAACTCTATTCATTAATTCTGAAAGTTCTACTACGGAACATGTAGGTTTTAGTTATTGGACTTCAACTAAAGAGCAAAATGGTGAAGGGCATGCGTTTAGTATTTTGATAATGGATGTTCAATTTTATGTATGGTCTATTAAAACAATGGTTCGTTAAAATTTGAGATAACGGCTAAGCGGCTTTACGCTGCCAGCCA
>ERZ773114.1926-NODE-1926-length-20685-cov-4.785313_pt1 | contig 20685 bp, 18 predicted proteins | sample MGYA00580564_ERZ773114 | MGnify/ENA primary metagenome ERZ773114 (study PRJEB29015, sample SAMEA2737836) | human gut metagenome | biome: human gut; feature: human-associated habitat; material: faeces | place: China | collected 2012 ... | reverse complement strand
ATGAAACGCAACGAGATAGAACGAGAGTTATCTTTAAAGGTAATCGGATGAAAAATTATTATGAAATGTACTTTACAAATGTTAAAGTATCTGATATATTTAATGTGCAGTTTTGAAGGAACAGTCCTTCATAGCTTTTTAAGCGATTGGCCTGGTGGCTCAGCTGGTTAGAGCGCCGCCCTGTCACGGCGGAGGTCGTGGGTTCGAACCCCATCCGGGTCGCTTACAACTGCATAAGCGTTGTTCAAATTTGCCGGCATGGCGGAACTGGCAGACGCACAGGACTTAAAATCCTGCGGGACTAATCTCCCGTACCGGTTCGATTCCGGTTGCCGGCATATAACTTAAACGGTGGAAACCTTGTAGAATCAAGGGTTCCACCGTTTTTTGTTGCTCGAAAATCGTCTAGGTGTGCAAAAGGTGTGCAGAAATTACTTATTCTTTGCAAGAAAACAGGAGAAACGATCGGATAATAAAGTGAAGATATCTTCAGACTGATACGGGGGGTGAAATAAATTATTACGCAAAAGAATTTTGTAGAGAAATTAAAAAGACAAAATGAAAAGGCTCTGGAGTATGTCATCCGTGAATATGGCGGCTATGTGAAAGCTGCGGTGAATCATAACCTTGCGGGACTTCCAGAGGAAATGGAAGAGTGCATGGACGATGTCTTTCTGGATGTGTGGGAGCATATTGAGCGGTTTGATGCGGCAAAGGGAAGTTTCAGAAACTGGATTATTTCCATTGCGCGGTTCCGTTCGATTGATTATCTGCGCAGATACAGCCGGACATGTATGGAAGAGGATGTATCGAATTACGAGAGCAAGTTAGCGAGAAACGACCGAATTGATACGCTGGAACAGGAAATATCCACGGAGACAGAAAAGCTTCTGGAAGGACTGAAGGAAGAAGAGCGTCAGATATTGTTACGCTATTATGCAGAGGAAGATGATGTGGATGTATTGGCGAAGGAATATGGTGTGTCCAGCTCTACGATTTACAGCAAAGTTTCCAGAGCAAAGAAGAAAGTGCGAAAAAATCATGGAAGATTGGAGGAACATGTATGATGGAGATATACGAGGTTTTAAATCAGGTTCATTCAGAGGAAGAATATATGGAATTTCCAGAGATGGAAACAGCTGCATGTATCCGGAGGGTACGGACGAAGCTTCATGACAATCGAAAAAAACATGTATGGCGGACAATTGCGGCGGCTCTGATTGGAGGAGTGGTATTATCCGGGGGAATTGCTTACGCAAACTCAGAAGGCTTGCTAGATAAATTCTTCCATAATGAGCAGACGGAAGAAGTGCCAGAACAGTACGTGGAACGGGAATATATTGAAGAGGATTATCCGAATGGATTGAAGGTTATTACAAATGCAGAGACGAAATTGACATTTGAGATTGAGAAGGCGATCACAACCGGCGATATGGTGGATGTGATCTGGACTGTGACCTACCCGGATTATGACGCAGAAATGTATGATGTGGATTTCCGGATGCGAGGGGGCGACCTCTATTACGGAGATCAGAAACTGGAAGAGACATCGTCTCTGATTCTCGGAGAAGAAAGTGATCTGAAAGAAAATCAGCGGATGTACGACAGCATTTACCTGATTCCGGATGGCATGGAGCTCGAGGAGGGGGATGTGCTTACAATGAAATTTGATGGTTTAAATGGTGAGACGACGCACATTGATAAAAACGATCCAAAATACGCAGACCGGAATGAGGCGGATCTGGAGGCACTGTATTCCGATACTGTTTTGATTGAGGAAGCAGACTGGACACTGGAATTCGCATTGCAGGAAAGCAAATTTGAACCGGGCACGCTGGATTGCAGCAATTCTGCGAAGATTGTGGAAGCAACGTTAAGTGAACGGATGCTGAAATTTACAAGTGTTGGAGATTTCTCTCTGCATGAGTACATCAAAATCAAGATGAAAGATGGAACGTATATTGGAGGATTTGATTTTGAGGCAGGAGGATCGCAGGATTACGATCAGGAACGGCAACAGATCGACTTTGTAATAGAGTTTACTATGCCGATTGATATCTCACAGGTGGAGCTGGTTGTGATTGGAAACGAGCGACTTCCAATGAAAGAATAAATGAATATAAAAAGACAGAAAGACCGCGGATCGAATGAGCGGTCTTTCGTGTTCTTATGATTGAATCCTGACGCAAAAAGTGGTAAAATATAAATAGTATTTTTGTTACAGGAGGTTTCGGTATATGGAACACAAAAAGGTTAATTTTTTACATTCTGTGCGTCTGAAGATGTTATTGGCGATGGCATTTTTTGCTTTCGTAACGGGAGGATTTGCTTGCGCACTGTTTATTTCTTCTACGAAAGAGGAAATCGGTTCAGTCACACGTGGATATATGCGTGATCTTTCCAGAGCTTATGGCGTTATGCTGGACAATGAGCTGGACACGGATGGTGATGACGCGCTTTCCGGCGAGCATCTGGCTTCGATACTTGCAGGCGTTCAGGTGGAAGGAGTCGAAAGCAGCTACATATATGTAGTCAGCGGCGATGGTACGATGTTGTATCATCCAACTGCAGATAAGATCGGCAAGCCTGTGGAGAACAAGGCGGTCAGTGATGCGGTTGCCAAGATTGCCAAAGGTGAGAAGGTTGAAAATGAAGTTGTTAAATATGAATTTAAGGGTGCAGACAAGTATGCCGGTATCTATGTGAATGATACACAGGATTTTATCATGGTAGTAACTGCCGATTATGACGATGTATTCAGCAGTATCCGGAAGGTAGAAGGAAAAATCGGAATTATCGTATTACTTGAGCTGTTGATTGTTGCAACGATCGGATCTGTATTTGCGCATATTATTGTCAAGCCTATGAATGAGGTTTCTGAACTGACGGTGAAGGTCGGAGATATGGATCTGACGAAGAATGAGATTCAGACCAGACTGGCAAACCGTAGGGATGAGATCGGACGCATGGGACGAAGCCTTGACTATCTGACACAGTCTTTGAAGGGTGTGGTAGAGAATATCAAGGAGAAGAGCGCGCAGGTCATGGACGCTGCTAATGTACTGGACTCAGATGCCACGGAGACATCGACGACGATGGAACAGGTGGAACAGGCGGTCAATGATATTGCGGAAGGTGCAACGACACAGGCAGGTGAGACACAGCGCGCAGAAGAGCATGTTGTGGAGATGGGCAACATGGTGCAGGAGACGAGCGACGAGGTGGAGAAGCTGCTTGCATTTGCACAGGAGATGCAGGAATGTACTTCGCAGGCTTCCGACATTTTGCAGGCATTAGAGAAGGTCAATGCACGTGCTGAGGAGCATATTGACATAATTGCGGAACAGACGAATACAACGAATGAAGCAGCCATGAAGATTAGTGAGGCAACACATCTGATCACATCCATTGCGGAGGAGACGAATCTGCTTGCATTAAATGCCAGTATTGAGGCGGCGAGAGCCGGTGAGCAGGGCAAGGGCTTTGGTGTTGTTGCAAGTGAAATCCAGAAGCTTGCGGAGCAGACAAATGAGTCAGCGACGCATATCGAAGAAATCGTACAGGAACTGCTGCGTGATGCAGAAAAGGCAGTGGAGACGATGTATGGCGTGAAGGAAATCATGCATACACAGAGTGACCATGTGGAACAGACGGAGAGCGCATTTGAACAGGTACAGTCAGGGGTTGAACAGTCAATCGAAGGAATCAACCGCATTTCGGAGCATACAACCCGACTGAATGATGCAAGAGAAAAGGTTGTAGGAATCGTGCAGAACCTGACATCCATTGCAGAGGCAAATGCAGCCGGAACCGAGCAGACATCTGCATCCGCAACAGAGGTTGGTGCAATCATGGAAGATATTTCCGGCAAATCAACAGCGATGCGTCAGGCAGCGCAGGAACTGGATGACGGTATGAATATATTCAAATTATAAATCGACAAGGAGGAACGCAATGTATTTTGAAAAATCAAAAGGCTTCCCTGCTGATTTCTTATGGGGCAGTGCATCTGCTGCATATCAGGTAGAGGGTGCCTGGAATGAAGATGGAAAGGGAATGTCAAACTGGGACAAGTTTGTACGTATTCCGGGTAAGACTTTCCAGGGTACAACCGGAGATAAGGCAGTTGACCATTACCACAGATATAAGGAAGATGTAAAGCTGATGGCCCAGATGGGACTCAAGACCTATCGTTTTTCAATTTCCTGGCCAAGAGTCATTCCGGATGGAAATGGCGCGATCAACGAGAAAGGGTTGAAGTTCTATGATGACCTGATCAATGAGCTGATCGCGAATAACATTGTGCCGATGGTGACGGTGTACCACTGGGATATGCCGCAAGCACTTGAAGAGCAGTATCATGGCTGGGAGAATCGGCAGATCGTGGATGATTTCGTTCGTTATGCAACGACATTATTTGAACATTTTGGAGATCGTGTCAAGCATTGGATCATCATGAATGAGCAGAATGTATTTACCGGACTTGGCTGGCAGGCAGGCATGCATCCGCCAGGAAAGGTTGACGATGATAAGACGTTCTATCAGGTTAATCATCATGTATTTCTGGCACATGCGAAGAGCGTGCTTGCGTTAAAGAAGCTGTATCCGGATGCGCTGGTAGGCTCATCCTTCGCATATTCACCATCCTACGCATATGATCGTCATCCGGAAAATGCGATGGCGAAAGCCGATTATGATGATCTGAAGAATTATTACTGGATGGACATGTATGCATATGGCAGATATCCGCGTGCAGCAATCGCATATCTGGAGAGTCAGGGAATCGCACCACAGATGGAGCCGGGCGATGCGGAAATCTTAAAAGAAGCAGCCGCAAAGGTTGACTTCATGGGTGTAAACTATTACCAGACAACTGTCGTAGAGTATAACCCGATCGATGGTGTAGGAACTTCGCATGAGATGAACACAACCGGTAAGAAGGGTACCGCGAAGGTACAGGGTGTACCGGGACTTTACAAGAACCCTTCTAATGAATTTCTGCCAACGACGGACTGGGATTGGACGATCGATCCAATGGGCATCCGTATGTGTTGCCGTGAGATCACATCCCGTTATGATCTGCCGATTGTGATTTCTGAAAATGGTCTGGGTGCGTTCGATAAGTTCGAGGATGGAAAGATTCATGATCCATATCGTATCGATTACCTGAAGCGTCATATCGAAGAACTTAAAAAAGCTTGCGATGACGGCTGCCGCGTACTTGCTTACTGTACATGGTCTTATACCGACCTGCTGAGCTGGCTGAATGGTTACCAGAAGCGGTACGGATTTGTCTATGTTGACCGCGAGGAGGACGAAAACAGCGGAACACTCAACCGCTACAAGAAGGACTCCTTCGACTGGTATAAGCATGTGATCGAGACAAACGGCGAGGAACTGTAAGAACCACGCGATCTGCGACAAAATCAAGAAGAGTAATTCAAAGACTGCAACGTATCTGCGTTGCAGTCTTTTTGCGTGCCAATGTTCCCGTATTTGCATATAGTATATTAGAAACTTCGACCAGATATTTCGCAATGTGAGTTGGGTATATGTATTATTCATAAGCAGACCATTGGAGCATGTCTGCGATGAAAATACATATATCCAACGGAAGTTGCGATAAAATTCGAAGTTTCAAAAAAATATTTGGAGGGAACAATATGGCACGCGTATTTATTGGCGTAGGACATGGCGGTACCGACCCCGGCGCTGTTGGCTATCTCGTTGAAAAGGACGTGAATCTGAAGATGGCGAGAGCCTGCTACGATTACCTGCAGGCAAGGGGCATTGACACGCGCATTTCACGAACGGGGGATGTGACCGATAAGCTGGTATCAAAGATCGACCGCTGTAATGCATTTGCACCGGATCTCGCGCTGGATATCCACAATAACGCTGGTGGTGGGGATGGCTTCGAGATCTTCCACAGTGTAGTCGGCGGCAAAGGAAAGGAGCTTGCACAGAACATTGAGAAAGAAGTTGTGAAGATCGGGCAGAACAGTCGGGGCTTGAAGACAAAGAAGAATTCTTATGGACGCGACTATTTCGGATTTATCCGGAGTACGATATGTCCGGCAGTCATCTGCGAGGGTGTATTTGTAGATAACAAAGCGGATGCGGCGCAGGCAGATACCGATGCAGAAACCGATGCAGAATGCCTCGCATTTGGTGAGGCGTATGCCCGTGGAATCCTTGCAACACTCGGAATTGCGGATACGGCTGGGAAAACAGACACAACAAGCAAACCAAATGGTGCATCTGGAACGAAGACGCCTGCACCGGCTACTGGAAACACAAGCGGTTATAAGGTGAAGGTAACGGCGAACGGCTTGAATATCCGCAAGGATGCGGGAGTCGCACATACAGTAACCGGGGTAATCCGTGACAAGGGCGTGTACACGATCGTGGCTGAAAAGACAGTATCCGGGCAGAAATGGGGAAAACTGAAAAGTGGTGCTGGATGGATTTGTCTCGCCTACACGAAAAAAGTGTAACACTTGACAATTAAAATCAAAAATAATATTTCACAAAGGATTCTCAAGTTGCGAAATAAGTGGTATAATGTACAGCATATGGCGGTCAGAGGAAATTCTGCGTGCCTGAATTAGGAGGATTACAAAAATGGAAAAAAGAGAGTTGGTATATTATCGACTGGATAAGATTGACGGTAAGATCTTAGATATCCTGCAGGGAAATGCAAGAGCATCTTTGAAGGAAATTGCAGAGCAGGTATTTCTGTCTCCGACAGCCGTTGGCGCACGTATTGACCGTATGTTGCAGGAGGGCGTGCTGGAAGGATTTACAACGAGACTGAACCCAGAAGCCATGGGACATTATATCAAAGCATTTATCAATCTGGAGGTACAGCCGGAGCAGCGTGAAGAGTTCAACGAGTACATTGACGGCGTATTGAATGTCGTAGAATGTAACTGCGTGACAGGCGATTTCTCTATGCTGATCGAGGTCCGTTTCCCAACAACAACCGAGCTGGATCATTTCGTAGGCGAGTTGCAGAAGTTTGGTAAGACAAAGACACAGATTGTATTCTCAACATGCGTGAAGCACAGATGCCGGTACTGGAAGGTGGATGGCAGAGATTTCGAGTCTCATGCCAAGGCATCAGAAAATCCGGAATCTGAGAAAACCGATAAATAGGCAAATAGACAAAGGATTTTTAAGTGAAAAAAAATTTCACGAAAGAATCTAAAGTTTTTTCTTTACAATCCTTTGCTTTAGTATTATAATGTGCCTATCGGTTGAAAAAAGCCGAAATATTTAATTCCTAGGGGGAAATTTACTATGTCATATGTTGACGAGGTACTCGAGGTAGTACGAAAGAAAAATGCAGATCAGCCAGAATTTTTACAGGCAGTAACAGAAGTACTTGAGTCTCTTAGACCATGTATCGATGCGAACGAGGAATTATACAAGAAGAATGCAATTCTTGAGAGAATTACAGAGCCAGACAGACAGCTCATGTTCCGTGTTCCATGGGTAGATGACAATGGTCAGGTTCAGGTAAATAGAGGTTTCCGTGTACAGTTCAACAATGCAATCGGACCTTACAAGGGTGGTTTAAGACTTCACCCATCAGTAAACCTTGGTATCATCAAGTTCTTAGGTTTTGAGCAGGTATTCAAGAACTCACTTACAACACTTCCAATCGGTGGTGGTAAGGGTGGTTCTGACTTTGATCCAAAGGGCAAGTCAGACCGTGAGATCATGGCATTCTGCCAGAGCTTTATGACAGAGCTTTGCAAATATATCGGTGCTGATGTCGATGTTCCTGCTGGTGATATCGGAACAGGCGCAAGAGAAATCGGTTTTATGTTTGGCCAGTACAAGAGAATAAGAGGTACATACGAAGGTGTACTTACAGGTAAGGGTCTTTCATATGGTGGTTCACTTGCAAGAACAGAAGCTACAGGATATGGTCTTCTTTACATCACAGAAGAGCTTATGAAGTGCCACGGTGATTCACTTGAAGGCAAGACAATCGCTGTTTCAGGTGCTGGTAATGTTGCTATATATGCTATCCAGAAGGCACAGCAGCTTGGTGCTAAGGTTGTTACATGCTCTGACTCAACAGGCTGGATATATGATTCAGAAGGAATCGATGTAGAACTTCTTAGAGAAGTTAAGGAAGTTAAGAGAGCAAGACTTACAGAATATGCTGCTGCAAGAAAGTCAGCTGAATACCATGAAAAGAAGAATGGTGAGCATGGTGTATGGTCAGTTAAGTGTGATATCGCTCTTCCTTGTGCTACTCAGAACGAACTTGACCTTGAGGATGCTAAGCAGTTAGTAGCTAACGGTGTTAAGGCTGTTTGTGAAGGTGCTAATATGCCTACAACTCTTGAAGCAACAGAGTACTTCCAGAACAATGGTGTAATGTTCATCTGTGGTAAGGCTGCCAACGCTGGTGGTGTTGCTACTTCAGCTCTTGAAATGAGTCAGAATAGTGAAAGACTTAGCTGGACATTCGAAGAGGTTGATGCTAAGCTTAAGAACATCATGGTTAATATCTACCACAACATCGATGATGCTGCTAAGAGATATGGTATGGAAGGCAACTATGTAGCTGGTGCTAATATCGCTGGTTTCGAGAAGGTTGTTAATGCAATGCTCGCTCAGGGAGTATGCTAATTACCCCATAACTAATTTAATAAATATAATAAACAGAGCTGCTAAGCCGCATGGCTGGCAGCTCTTTTTTGCTTCTTTATCAGTAGGCGTGGTAAAATCTGTATTGGAAATCTGGTGCGATGGCATCAGATTTTTTATGTCAAAAAATGAAAAATGTATATTCCACATAAAAATCACAAAATTGTCTGTTAAACTTCATATTAAATAAAACAAGTATACGCCAGTTGGTGGCAAAAGCTCTTTTTGTCACTGGCATTATAATAAAAAATCAATAAGGAGAGGTTTAATAATATCAGAATGAAAGTAATAAAAGATAGTGTGCATATATCAGGTATGACATGCATTATGTGTCAGAATACAATTGAAAGTGCATTAAATAGTACAAATGGAATTATAAATGCAAAGGTTGATTACAAAAAGGAAAAGGCACAAGTTGAGTATGACTCTGATATTGTATCAATAACAGACATAATAAATGTTATTAAAGAAAAAGGATATGAAGCCTGTAATGAAGAAGAATATTGCAGAAGTAGTGATGATTATATAAGAAAGATAAGTATAGTGGTAATAATTATTATGCTATATATACTTATAAGTGAAACCGGTATTATAAATATGCTTGTACCTGGAAGACTTGCTGTTGTTGGAATTATATCCATAGTGTTTGCAGCGATAGCTGGAATAATTCTGGCAGGGAAAATCTCCGTTCCAGTAAAAGCAGCAACAAGAGCAGCTAAAGATATAGCACGGGGGAATTATAATAACAGAATTAATACTGATATATGTACAATGGAATTATCAGAGCTTGGAAATGCTGTTAATCATATGGCAGAAAGTCTTGATAATCAGGAAATGCTAAGACGAAGATTAACATCTGATGTGGCACATGAATTAAGAACCCCGGTTGCCAATGTTTCTTCTAATATAGAGGCTATAATAGAAGGTGTCCTTGAACCAACTAATGAACGTCTTTCAAGCTGTTATAATGAACTTGAACGAATAACAGGTATTATTACCGAACTTGAAAAGCTTCGGCAGATTGAAGGTGAGAATATGATATTACATATCGGACATGTAGACATATATGAACTCGCCAAAGAAGTTAAACTGATTTTTGAAAACGAAATGTCAAAAAAGAATATCCGATGTGATATAATAGGAGAACATATAGATGTATGTGTTGATAAAGATAAGATGAGCCAGGTGCTTAATAATCTTATATCCAATGCAGTCAAGTATACAGATAATTATGGTAATATTCAAATTACAGTTATACAAGAGAATGAAAATGTAGTTATTACAGTTGAAGATAATGGTTGTGGCATAGATGATAATGATATACAATATATATTTGAAAGATTTTATAGAACTGATAAATCAAGAAACAGAAGCACAGGGGGTGCTGGTATTGGGCTTACTATAACAAGAGCTATTGTGCAGCTGCATGGTGGAACGATACACGTAGAGAGTAAGAAAGGCGTGGGCAGCTTATTCAAAGTAACAATTCCCGCCAATAAACAGATATGATACATAAAATGAAATGTTAGAATTAAGCCTATTATGAAAGGAGGCTTTTATGACAGATATATTCACTCTTATTAACCAGTTACCGGATGATGATATAAGACTTCAGCTTGCTTTTTTTGACAGTGTTACGCTTACAAGCGCTGCAAAGGAGACAGGTTCAAGATTATTATCGGGAATGGCAGATGTTGCCAATTCATTTGCACAGATGTTTACAGACAAGTTAAAGGTCGGTTATGACTATAAAAAGGTGTCCGATATGGTTGATAGCAGGATTACTGAGCTTAAGGCTGTAAAAAGAGAACAGCTTCTTATGATGTTAGATATCAAGCTTATGGAATTAGTGTCATTATCACAGCAGATAGATATAAGTACACAGGATGGCAGGGAAAAGCTTTCAATACTTGTTGTGGATACTGCCGGAAGCGGCTATACGGTTAACCAGTATATGGCACCGGCACATAAAATGCGCATTATAGCTGATAAGTATAATGATACATTTATGGATAATCTTATGCAGAGCCTTAAGAATATGACACCGGACCAGCTTAAGGAGTGGTCGCCAATTATGGATAAGGCTATAGGCATGGCGGATATAGAAACCAAAAGAATAGTTCACAAGGAGCTTATGCCTGCTGTATTTAATGGAATGGGTGTTCTTAAGTGCTTAAGAAAGCAGAAGACACCTATGCAGTTAAAGCTTGTTATAGACTGCTTTGGAATAGAAGCCTTTGATTATAAGACTATAGAGATAAAGACGATGTATCAGGCATTAAGACATTTTAATAGAATATCAGTATTCCAGCTTGCAAGGCTTATAAGTGTGGCAGTTAAGAAGTATAACAGACCTTTATACGCCGCAGATGAGCTTATGCCATCATATGTTGCTGACAGTGACAGAGCTAAGGCAGATGATGAGGAGAAGGAGTATCAGGCACTTGCAAAGCAGGTAAGCGGGCTTGATGAGAAAAAGGCAAGGTGCGAAAGAGAACTTGAGGCTAGAAAGAAGCAGTTAGAGGAAGCCAAAAAGCGTGCCGATGCTGCATCTGAGAATTATACAAAGATTTCACTTGATTTCAGTGAGCTTGAGCTAAAAAAGGATGAATACATAAATGGTGGACATACAGAGGCGGAAACCAAGAGTTATTATGCGCGGGTTAATGATGTAAAACGTCAGTTAGACAGGGGATTAGAGGACAGCGAGCAAAAGCGAAGAAAGAAAGATGAATTAAGCAATCAGGTCATTATAGCGCAGGACAGATTAGAGCTGCAGGAAAAGGAAGGTCAGGAGCTGAGGGCTGCGTACAAGGCACAGACAGATATAAGGATGAATAACTTAAAAAGGCTGTGGAGTGCATATTACTATAAGTTCCACTTTGGCGATAAACTGTTTTTACATATTGCAATGAATTATACAAGAAGCCAGATAGTCACAATAGAGGCGATGTTAAAAGAAATACATGAAAGCAGGGACTGGAGAGTATATCTTAAGGAAGACAGGCTGTATGTATATACAGGAGATAAAAAGCCGCTTGTTATAAGATGTAACGAAGATGTACTTGAGGGGGTTGTATAAGAAATGCGGTTTCACAGAATTCGTCTTTAACATTCTGGTTTATGTGGTTAAAATTATTAGGTATCGTAGTTGTGGGCTTTTACCCCAACATCTTTATACGGAATAACAGAGAAAAAGAGTAAGAAAGGATATAACAGGTAACGCATCATGAATTACAACGAAATATGCAGCTATCTTGACTCCCTTGACCAGTTTAATGAGGGAACAGGTGTGGAAAGAGGAAGAAAGCTGCTTAAGATAATGGGAAACCCTGAGAAGTCACTTAAAGTAATACATATAGCAGGTACTAACGGTAAAGGTTCAGTCTGTTCATATATAGAAAGCTGCTTAAGACAGCAGGGATACAAGGTCGGACTTTTCACCTCACCGCACCTTAACACTATAAGGGAACGTATACAGATAAACAGAGAACTTATACCAGAAGAAGAATTTACAGAGTATTTTAATCAGGTATATGAGGCTGTTTGCACGAATAATGTAAAGCTTGCATATTTTGACTTTTTTTTCGGAATAGCTATGTTATATTTCAAAGAGCAGAAAGTGGACTATGTTGTCTTAGAAACAGGACTTGGTGGAAAACTTGATGCAACCAATGCCATAGAGCATCCAGTCTGCTGTGCAATAACAGCGATAGGTCTTGAACATACGGCTATTCTGGGCGATACGCTTGAAAAGATAGCCGGCGAAAAGGCTGGAATTATAAAAGAGGGGGTACCTGTAGTCTATACAGACAATGAAAGTTCAGTCACAGAGGTTATTAAAAAATGTGCCAGCCAGCATAACAGCTTTTCCTGTGGAGTGAATAAAACACAGTATACAATCATTAAAAACTTAAATGGCTGTATTGATTTTTTAATGGATAATGAGTATTATAATAGTGATTGTTTTCATCTGGCAACACCTGCTGTATATCAGGCAGAGAATGCAGCTCTGGCACTGACAGTATGTGCTGTGCTTAAAAGTACATATGGAATAGCTATGAGTGATGAAAACATAAAGAAAGCACTTGCGGCAAATAAGTGGCAGGGGCGTATGGAAAAGGTAACTGATAACATATATGTTGATGGAGCGCATAATCCTCACGGGATAAGAAAGTTTGCAGAAACAGTTGATGCCATGTATGCACATTCTGACAAGAAAGCAGCACTTCTTTTCTCAGTGGTGAGTGATAAGAACTTTGAGGAGATGATAGAAGTCTTAAGTGCGTGCAGGGCATTTGACAGGATAGCAGTTACTGTTACCGGAGGAAAAAGGCAGCTTGACAGGCAGTATATAAAGGAAGCCTTTAAAAGACATACGGATATTGGGATTGAAGTGTATGACAGTGCGAAAGCTGCGCTATATGCACTGAAGAACGAAGATATGGTGTTTGGCGTGGGTTCCCTTTATCTTGTTGCGGACATTAAGGCGGTGTTGGAGGATTGTGCGAATTGAGCAGCAATATAGCAATCCGGGTACATTAGTCATGGGCAATACCTTTAAACCCTGACATCATATTATTGAAAGATACATTTGTTTGATAGATAGGAGAATTATTATGTTGGATTTTGATGAAGAGATTAAGAAGTTCCAGCCTAGTCTTGAGGTTGAGGATGCAGAGGATGCTATATATAACAATGATGTCCCAGATATAACAGAGCTTATAACTAAGATTATTGATGGAAAGAGTGAAAGATAATTATGAGATGTTACAAATGCGGCAGCGTTCTGTCAGCTAATGACATATGTCCAAAGTGCCAGACGGACGTTTCTATATATAAAAAGACAGCTATGGCATCTGATGTATATTACAACAAGGCATTAGAGAAAGCCAGATTAAGAGACCTTTCAGGTGCAATAGAAACTTTAAAGGTCAGCCTTATGATAAATAAGTACAATATCAATGCAAGAAATCTTTTAGGACTTATATACTGTGAGATGGGCGAAGTGGTAGAAGCGCTTTCACAGTGGGTTATGAGTAAGAATTTTGCACCAGAGGATAATGTTGCTGACAGTTATATCAAAAAGATACAGTCGAACCAGAACAAGTTTGAAGCTGTTACCAATGCTATTAAGAAGTATAACTTATCTTTGAATTATGCAAAGGATAAGAATTATGATATGGCAGTTATCCAGCTCAAGAAGATAGTTGTGTCTAACCCACATTTTATTAAGGCACATTTACTTCTTGCACTTATCTATATAAAGGACAGCGAATATACAAGGGCAAAGAAGCTTCTTAACGGAGTACTCAAGATAGATAAGAATAATACGCTTGCTTTAAAGTATCTTGAACAGATAAGCCAGGCACAGGCAGTAAAGGATAATGATACAGGCGGAAGCTTCCTTCCTAAGAAGAAAGTGAAGGAGGAGGACAGTAAGCCGCTTAACGGCAATGATGTCATACTTCCAAGGTCATCTTATAAAGAGCCAAGTAACGGTGCTATCACTATAATAAATGTACTTGTGGGTATAGTCATAGGTGCGGCACTTATATGGTTCCTTGTTATGCCATCAAGATACAAGGGCATGACAGAAGAATATAACAGAAGTCTTGCAGATTACAGTGAAAAGCTTTCATCAGGCAATGTAGAGCTTAACAGTCTTGAAAGTGAGCTTAAGTCAGTCAAGGCTGATAAAGAGGCACTTGAAGAACAGCTTGGCAAGGTTAATGGTACAGAAGGCGGTAACAAGCTTCTTATATCAGTAATAGAAGCTGCTAATGAATATATAGCTAACAACCGTACTGCGGCAGCAGAGAAGATAGTGGATATAGATGTAAGTGAGCTTCCATCAGACTCAGCGAAGTCACTTTACAATACTATATCAGGTGCAACATTTGCATCGGCTGCTTCTGAGTTTTACAGCAAAGCACAGTCAGAGTATTCAAAGTCAGATTATGAGACGGCTGCGGAGGATTATGCTAAGGCATTCAGGTGTGATTCAACTAATGTCAATGCGGCATATTATGCTGCTAAGTGTTATGTTGCCTTATCACAGACTGATAATGCAAAGAAGTACTATGAGTACATTGTTAATGACTTTAAGACAAGTGGATATTACAGAGAAGCTGACGAATATGTGTCATCACATTAATTAACGGACTAAAGACAACCCCCTTACGTGGATATGCGTAAGGGGGCTTTTTCATACATTTGTGATGAGCTGTATACACAATTATTAAAGTGTATAGCACAGTGAATTACATTGAAATAATGAAAAGAGGGATAGGAGGATGTGAAAGTTATGGATGATAATATGCTGCTTGGTAAAGATAATGAGTTGTCAGAGGAAATGAACAGAACAGACTACATATATATGGTCAGCAGAAGAAATCTTATTATAAGCCTTAATGCAGAGTTAGACCATCATCTTGCAGACGAGATGAGGGAGGTCATCGATGAGATAATCGATGAGAGAGGCGTAAACAGGGTTATAATAGACTTTTCCAAGGTCGGTTTTATGGATAGTGCCGGAATAGGACTTATTATGGGAAGATATAAGAAGATAAGGGATAACGGGGATATATCCGTTGTTGGTGCCAATGAGAGCATCAAGAGGATACTTCTTATATCTGGACTTCACAAGATTGTATACATATATGATAATCTTTATGATGCGGTTAAAAAGGAAAACAGGAGGGATGTATAGGATGCTTGAGAATAATGTAGAGGTAATATTTGATGCGAAGTCGGAGAATGAGAGCTTTGCAAGAGTTGTGGCAGCAGCTTTTGTGACAAAGCTTGACCCGACACTAGAGGAGATATCAGACATAAAAACAGCAGTGTCAGAGGCGGTTACTAACTGTATTGTCCACGGTTATGAGGGAGAAGAGGGCAAAGTGTATATGGACCTTTCGCTAAAGGATAATGAGGTAACAATAAAGATAAAGGATGACGGAGTGGGAATAGATAATATTCACAGGGCAATGGAGCCTCTGTTTACAACTAAACCTGAGCTTGAGCGTTCCGGCATGGGATTTTCATTTATGGAGGCATTTATGGACGAGCTTGAAGTTCATTCAAGGAAACAGAAGGGAACGACTGTTATTATGAAGAAAAAGATAGGAGATAGTAACATATAGAATGGGTGTGCATGCTTGTGATCATACCAAAGAGCTGATTATAAAAGCACACAATGATGATAAGCAGGCAAGGGAGCAGCTTGTTATAGAAAACAGCGGCCTTATATGGAGTATAGTCCAGAGATTTAAGGGCAGGGGCGTAGAGATAGAAGATTTGTTCCAAATAGGCTGCATAGGTCTTATAAAGGCTGTAGACAACTTTAATATGGACTATGATGTAAGATTTTCAACATATGCAGTTCCTATGATAACCGGCGAAATAAAAAGGTTTTTAAGAGATGACGGCATAATAAAGGTCAGCCGAAGCATAAAGGAGAACAGCTACAAGTGTATGCTTGCCGCAGAGAAGCTTAAGGCTTCACTAAACAGAGAGCCGACATTAGAGGAGATATCAGAGGCGACAGGGATAGCCTTAGAAGATATAATAGTTACTATGGGAGCCAATGAAACAGTAGAGTCCATATACAAGACAGTCTATCAGAAGGATGGTAATGAAGTCTGTCTTATAGACAAGCTTGAGGGAAAAGATAACTACAGCGAGAGTGTTATTGACAACATAGTTGTAAGAGAACTCATAGCATCTCTTAGTGAGAGGGAGCAGAGTATTATAAGAATGAGATATTATGAAGATTATACACAGACACAGGTTGCTGACATACTTGGAATATCGCAGGTGCAGGTGTCACGTCTTGAAAAGAAAATACTGGAAAAGATGAGAAAAAATCTTGTGTAACACGTATAAAAATGAATAATTAAGCCAATACTCCATATATTCTTACAGGAATGGAGGAATTAATATGTCAAAGACGGTGTATCTTAAGTTAAGGCAGCTTACAAAGACTAACAAGAAGGATGTGTATCTGTCAGATATAGCCGATGTATACGCTGATAAAAAGCTGCTTGCACGCATTAAAAGCATAAAGGTGGTAGGTTTTTACAAGGTTAAAAAGGACAGGGTGTGTATCAATGTCATGCAGCTTATATCGTGCATAAGCCAGATAGATGACACCATTGAGGTGAATAATATAGGTGAGAGCGATGCGGTTATAGAGTATAGAAAGAATAACCAGCCAGCGTGGGGAAATGTGCTTCTTACCATAATCGTATGCATAATAATATTCATAGGAAGTGCATATGCAATTATGGCTTACAATAATGATGTAAGTACAACGGAGATATTTGAGCAGATATACAAGATGTCAGGGGCAGATAATTATGCGGATTATAATGTCATAGAAATAGCGTATGCCGTTGGACTTTTTTCAGGAATAGCCGTATTCTATGACCATTTTATGGGACGTAAGTTAAGTAAGGCACCAACTCCGATAGAGGTTGCTATGAACCAGTATGTTAAGGATGAAACACAGACACTTATAGACAGCAGCTATGAGATGCCGCGCCACGTTAAAGACCATTATGAAGGTGCTAGAAAATGCTGATATTAAAGATAGCAGGTCTTATAGCAGTCGGAGCTGCTGCAGGGCTTGTCACAGCAACAGGACTTTTTGCGCTTATATCAAGCATAGGTCTGATTAACAGATATGCGGATGTCACAGACACTAAGGAACATATAATGCTATATGAGGAAATGATTATAATCGGTGCGGGTCTTGGAAATATATGGGATATATTTGACCTTCCATTGCATGCAGGTGTGGCAGGACTTCTTATATACGGGCTGGTATCAGGAATATTTATAGGCACATTTCTTATATGTCTTGCAGAAACTGTCAAGGCACTTCCAATACTTACGCACCGTGTAAGGCTTAAGAAGGGCCTGGGTTTTATAGTTTTATTTATAGCTGTTGGAAAATGTGTTGGACATCTGATATACTATCTTGTAGCTTATGCGTGAGTATCGTGTGTAATCAATAGGTACAAAGGAGTTTATTATATATGTTAAAGAGAAAAGAGCTTGCGGGCAGCGCTAAGAAAATAATAAAAACACATTATTGGTTTCTGCTTATTGTCTGCCTTATAGCAGCATTTATAGGAAGTGAATTCACAGAAACTTTTAATCTTCTTAAGATGCCTGTATCCGTATACAAGAGTATATCCGATAATCCTGATGAGGAGAGGTCTATAGAGGAGCAGGGTGTAACTTTTGTCACAACTGATATTGATAACCGTACAAAGGGTGCACTGCTTAATGCCGTAGTTTCGGTACTTATGAATAACGAAGAGCAGGGAAAGATTAATTCAGAGAATATTATAGATAATGCAAAGGCAAATGCGGGTGAAATATTGGGAAGAACGTCAGGCATACTCTCCTCTGTTGTAAACAGCTTCTCATCCGGTGCGGTTGTGTTTATGATAGTTGATGTCATATACGGCGTTACGGGGTCAAGACAGGCGGTTGTCATACTTCTTCTCATACTGTCGCTTATTGTCTACTTTGGCATAAGATATATGATAAAAATGTGCTATATCGTCATATCAAGAAGAATATTTCTTGAAAGCCGTACCTATAAAAAGGCCGGTGCCAACAAGTTTATGTTTCTTATGCGTGTGAAAAGATGGATGCATGTTGCGTGGGTGCTTTTTGTAAAGGATGTGTTTACGATACTGTGGTCACTAACGGTTGTCGGCGCATTTATCAAGCCATTCTCTTATCAGCTTGTGCCATATATCATAGCTGAAAATCCTAACCTTAGCGCAGCTGAGGCGATAACGCTGTCAAGGAAAATGATGGACGGGTATAAGTGGAGGAGCTTTTGCTACAGCCTGTCATTTATCGGCTGGTCGCTGCTTAGTTTTGTGACATTTGGTCTTGTCGGGGTATTCTTTGCCAATCCATATAAAACAGCATTTTTTACAGAAATGTATGTAAGCTTAAGAGATACAGCTAAAGAAAACAATATAGCTGGAGTTGAGAAACTATGTGATAAGTATCTTTATGAGATTGCAACGGATGATGAGCTTAAGGCAGCTTATGCAGATATATATGAGTATATGAAGCAGGAGGACCCGGAAAAAAGGTTTATTGATGATATATCGCAGTCGGATATAAGGTACTTTAAGAAGTTAAGAAAAGTGCTTGCCGACTGGTTTGGCGTTATTCTTTTTAACACGAATAATGAAAGGCATTTTGAGGATGCAAAGGCAGAGCAGATAAAAGTTGACAGATGTAAGCAGGAGGTGCTGAAGGAGTCATATCCTTCAAGGCTGTTTATATTAAAGGAACACAGGGCTAACTTTGAAAGTACAGTATATATGCGTAATTATTCAATTCCATCGCTTATACTTATATTTTTCTGTATGTCATTTATAGGCTGGTTCTGGGAAGTATCTTCACATGTCATACTGTATCATTCATTTGCAAACCGTGGTGTGCTGCATGGTCCATGGCTGCCTATATATGGTGTGGGCGGTCTGCTTATACTTATGTTATTAAAGAAGTTCAGGGAAAAACCGGCGGTGGAATTCGTGCTTGCTGTGATACTGTGTGGAGTTGTCGAGTACTTTACAGGACTTGTGCTTGAGCTTACACATGATGGACAGAGATGGTGGGATTATACAGGTTTTTTCCTTAATCTACACGGACGAATATGCGCAGAGGGACTGCTTGCGTTTGGTATAGGTGGAATGATTATCGTATACTTTGTAGCGCCATTTCTTGATAATTATTTCAGGAAAATAAAGCTGCAGATTATTATTCCTGTATGCGTGGCACTTATGGTTATATTCATATCAGACCAGTTGTATACAAGAAAACATCCTAATACGGGTGAGGGAATTACATGTATGAAGGAAGCTGGAAGATTAGAGAATTATGTTATCTGGAATAGCGGCAGATACCGGGTTAAGTGTGATTATGATAAATGTTAATTATGAATGGGGAAATATAAGTCATTTTATATTAATAAAGATGTATAATACTTTAAATCTACAAACTACAATGTTGAAATATATTGCGGTTTGATAAGCTCGAAATAATTGTATGATAATGTATAATAATAGATAATACAGACATCCTAATAATAGTTTGATTTTAATAATGGAGGATTATTATGGTTCAGGATGTCAGTAAAAGAAATGAAAGTTACAACCAGTATGTGGAAAGCGTGACGAAGAAGGCAAGCTGTCCTCTAAACTGTCTTAAGGCCTTTATAATGGGCGGATGTATATGTACAGTCGGGCAGATTATCACTAATCTTTTTAAGATGGGGGGATTATCAGTGGATGATGCAGCTTCCTATACTACGATAACACTTGTATTCTTAAGTGCATTGTTTACAGGACTTGGAATATATCCAAAGATGGCAAGCTGGGGAGGTGCTGGAAGTCTTGTGCCTATCACGGGGTTTGCTAATAGTGTGGCATCGCCTGCGATAGAATACAAGAAAGAAGGACAGGTTATAGGAATCGGGTGCAAGATATTTACCATTGCCGGACCGGTGATCCTGTATGGGATATTTACAAGCTGGCTGCTTGGACTGTTCTATTGGCTGCTAAAAGTGGCAGGAGTTGCAGGATAATCTGTATGGAAATATAGCAGGAGGATATAAGAATATGATAAAAGGAAAGCAGAGTATAGCATTTAAGGAATCTCCGTATATTGAGGAAAGTGCATCTGTCGTCGGTAAGAAAGAAGGGGAAGGACCACTTGGCAGCAGGTTTGATATGGTGGGTCTGGATGATATGTTCGGGGAGGACACCTGGGAAAAAGCGGAAAGCAGTATGCAGAAAGAAGCCTGTCAGCTGGCACTTGGTAAAGCACATCTGACGGCAGGAGCCATTCGGTATTTGTTCGGAGGCGATCTGCTAAGGCAGGGAGTGGCAACATCACTTGGAGTTGAACAGCTGCAGATACCGATGTTTGGTCTGTACGGTGCATGTTCAACGTCAGGGGAGGCACTCGCCCTGGCATCGA
>ERZ773114.1901-NODE-1901-length-20902-cov-8.162997_pt1 | contig 20902 bp, 16 predicted proteins | sample MGYA00580564_ERZ773114 | MGnify/ENA primary metagenome ERZ773114 (study PRJEB29015, sample SAMEA2737836) | human gut metagenome | biome: human gut; feature: human-associated habitat; material: faeces | place: China | collected 2012 ... | reverse complement strand
CCGCGCCGCTAGCAGCCCCCCCTAATATAAAATAATGTTTTTTATAAAAAAGTAATAAATAATACTTTGTTTATAAGAAAAACTTATTAAATGGCAATGAATAAAATAATGAGATGACAGAAATACAAGGCGGAGGGTATGTTGATTTTCCCTCCGCCTTATATTATAATCGGATTTGCGGGATGTATTAAAAATAAGACATGCCGTATACTAATCACTCCAGATTTGAAAAATTAATGAAAAGGACAGGTGTGGATGTTATGAAAAAATTAGAACAGCTTTACGAAGGAAAAGCAAAGAAGGTTTTTAAAACTGATGACGAAAATCTTTACATCGTTGATTACAAAGATGACGCAACTGCATTTAACGGTCTTAAAAAAGGTCAAATTGCAGGTAAGGGTGTTGTGAACAACAAAATGTCAAACTTCCTTATGCAAATTATGGAAAAGAACGGTATCCCTACTCACTTTGTTGAAGAAATTTCAGACAGAGAAACTGTTGTTAAGAGAGTAGAAATCGTACCTTTGGAAGTAATCATCAGAAATATTGCGGCAGGTAGTTTTTCAAAGCGGTTTGGCGTTGAAGAAGGCAAGAAATTAAACTGCACAACTTTGGAATACTGTCTAAAGAACGACGACCTTGGCGATCCTATGATTAACGATTATCAGATTATCGCTATCGGTGCCGCTACTAAAGAGGATCTTGATACTATTGCTGACCTTACTTTTAAAGTAAATGATGTTCTAAAAGCATATTTTGAAAGTATTAATATAGAACTTGTTGATTTCAAGATTGAGTTCGGTAAAACTCCTGACGGTCAGATTATTCTTGCGGATGAAATCTCACCTGACACTTGCCGTCTATGGGACGCTACAACTCACGAAAAACTTGACAAAGACCGTTTCAGACGTGATATGGGCAATGTTGAAGAGGCATATGCAGAGGTATTTAAACGTCTTGGACTATAATTAAGTGTAGACCGAATTAAATCGCCCGGCTCACCGCTTTTTGCCGAGGGCAGTGCATATGTACGGCACCGTCGACTGGAAAGTGGCAATCAAAGCGATTTTCTTCGGTCTTATAAAAAATTTAGAGGAGTAAATGAAATGGCAACAAATACTTACGAAAGTCCGTTAAACTCACGTTACGCATCAAAGGAAATGCAATATATCTATTCACCCGATTTTAAGTTCAAAACTTGGAGAAAGCTTTGGATTGCACTTGCAGAGGCTGAAAAGGAACTTGGGCTTGATATCACTCAGGAGCAAATTGACGAGCTTAAGGCAAATGCCGATAATATCAATTATGATGTCGCAAGAGAGTATGAAAAAAAGTTTCGCCACGATGTAATGAGTCATGTTCACGCTTACGGTGAGCAGTGCCCAAAGGCTAAGCCTATCATTCATCTCGGCGCAACAAGTTGCTATGTTGGCGATAATACAGATGTAATCACGATGCGTGAGGCACTTTTGCTTATCAAGAAAAAGCTTGTTAACGCAATTGCATCTGTTTCTAAATTTGCTGATGAATATAAGGATATGCCTTGCCTCGGCTTTACTCATTTCCAGCCGGCACAGCCAACTACCGTCGGCAAAAGAGCCACCCTTTGGCTTATGGATTTAGTAATGGATTATGAGGAAATTTGCCATGTTATTGACAGCCTTATGCTTTTAGGCTCTAAGGGCACAACGGGTACTCAGGCATCATTCCTTGAACTTTTTGACGGCGACCATAATAAATGTAAGGAGCTCGACCGTAAAATTGCGGAAAAGATGAATTTTAAATCCTGCTTCCCTGTAAGCGGTCAAACCTATGCAAGAAAGCTTGATACCATAGTTTGCAACTGCCTTGGCCTTATTGCTCAGTCATGCTGTAAGTTTTCAAACGATTTGAGACTTCTCCAAAATCTTAAGGAAATTGAGGAGCCGTTTGAAAAAAATCAAATAGGTTCATCTGCAATGGCTTATAAGCGCAATCCTATGAGAAGCGAAAGAATTGCATCTCTTTCACGTTACGTTATGATTGATACGCTCAATCCTGCATGGACTGCATCTGCGCAATGGTTTGAAAGAACACTTGACGATTCGGCTAATAAGCGTGTTTCAATTGCAGAGGCATTTCTTGCAACAGACGGTATTCTTGATTTATATATCAATGTAACCTCAGGACTTGTTGTATATCCTAAGGTAATAGAGTCAAGACTTATGAGTGAGCTTCCGTTTATGGCAACTGAAAACATTATGATGGATGCAGTTAAAAAAGGCGGCGACAGGCAGGAATTGCACGAGAAAATTCGTCAGCATTCAATGGCGGCAGGCGCTGTTGTTAAGGTTGAGGGCGGAAAAAATGACCTTGTTGACCGCATTGCGGCTGACCCTGCGTTTATGACAACGAAGGAGGAAATTTTGGCTATTCTCAAGCCTGCCAATTTTGTGGGCAGAGCGCCTGAGCAGACGGCTGATTTCTTAAGTGAGGTTATTAAGCCTATCCTTGATAAGGAAAAAGACCTTATCGGAATTGACGTTGAAATTAATGTATAATATAGTATTAATATAGTAAATTAGTTAAGTGAAAATAATCTTTTGCTCGGTAGTTTTTGGTAAAATGCAAAAAATATGCCTGAAATTTGATTGTTTTCACTTAATTTTTACTAATTTTCAAGAAAAATTATCATCTAATTTATACAATTATACAAAAAATTAAAAAGAATTGCCAAGTGTATTGACAAATAGTATTGTAGTGATATACTAATTGTAATAATTTAGAAAGGGTAGTTTGTATGGACGAATTTCAAAAGGAAGAAGAGTTCCTTTTTGAAGAAAATGAAGAAAATATCGTAATCAAATATAAGCTTCTGCGCAGTCTGATTATTAAACATTATAATCGAGGATGCAAATATCTTGAAATTGCAAAGGTCGTTTGCGCAGCATTTTTCTTGATTTTTACGGCAGTAGGTCTTGCAGTTTGCTCAAACGGAGGCAGTAAGTCATTCTGGCTTGTGTTGTGGATAATCTTAATTTTCGTGCTTGTCAATATCTTTCTGATTACCGATTATTGCAAATATCTTGTAAAATCAAAAGTTATTCCGTATCTTGAGGACGATAATCAAATAGAGTTCGGCGAGTATTCGATTTTTTCTGACGACGAGGAAGAGGACGAGGATTACAAAGAATTTGAAAAAGAGCAGCAGGAGAAAAAACTGATAAAACAGCTCAAAAAGGAACAGAAGAAAAAGATTAAAGAAAATAAACGTAAGAACGGGAGGGCGAAAAAGTGAAAAATATATTTAAGATATATAAGCGAGATTTAAAGAAAATTTTTACTAATTCTATGGCGATTATTCTTGCGGTCGGTATTGCAGTTTTGCCGTCTCTTTACGCTTGGTTTAATATTTATGCCAACTGGGACCCTTATGGCCCTGAAAGTACAGGCAATATGAAAGTGGCTGTTGTTATTAATGACGAGGGCTACGAATTTAAAGGAGTAGAAATTAACGTCGGTGACCAAATTAAAAGTAATTTGAAAGCCAACGATATGATAGATTGGCAGTTCGTTTCTAAAGAAAGGGCGGTAAACGGAATTGAGGCGGGCGATTATTATGCCGGTATTGAAATTCCAAAAGGTTTCAGTAAATCGCTTACAAGTATTATGACTAAAAACTTTAAGCAGCCTAAAATCACCTATTATGCAAACGAAAAGAAAAATGCAATTGCCACAAAAATTACCGATAAGGTAGTTCAAACAATTCAAACAGAGGTTAACGAGTCGTTTGTCACAACCGTAATTAACCTTGTAAATAAGCTTTTGGGTACTGTTATTGAGCAGGGAAAGAAGGAAGGAACAAATATATTCCAAAATCTTCAAAATCAAATTGATTCCGCTCAGTCGGCAGTAAAATCGGTTGAAAAAACAATTGACGGTTTTGAGGGCGTTATGGAAGTTGCGCAAGACCTTAATAAATCATTGAGCAAAACCGACCTCAGTGCGATTTTGGGAGACACAAAGACTGTTGTCAGCGATACACAGGATGCAATTAAGGTTGCAGAAAGCAGTGTTGACGCTGTTACCTCATCTGTCGGTGACGTGCTTAAATCGTCAAGCAAGAAGCTTGCAAATTCGGCAAACAATCTTAAAAAAATAAATGATACAAATTCTGATAAGGCGCAGGCGGAAATCAAGTCTGTTCTTGCAGAGTGTGCGCAGGCAAGAAAGGAACTTCAGGCAATTGTGCCGGCTCTTGAAAAGGTAAATGATAATTTGCCAAAGCCGCTTAGTTCGGTCAAAGCACTTATAAAGGTGCTCAAAACCGCAGATTCAAGGCTCGGCGGTGTTGAAAATGAACTTAATAAAATTCTTAAAGGCGATACTTCTAAGAAAATCAGCGACATTGCCGATAAGCTTATATCCGTATCAACTACGCTTGATTCAAGCCTTTCAACATACACCAAGGAAGTTAAGCCTCAGCTTGACAAAACGGTTGACAGCCTTCTTGATGTACTTTTTGACGTGTCTAATCTTTTGACTACCATTGAAAATCAGTCACCTCAGCTTAATACGCTTGTTAAATCTCTTAACGGTTCGATTGAGGCAGGCGACGATCTTTTGACTTCGCTCCATTCTCTTATCAGCAATTGTGCAAAGCAACTTGAAAATCTTTCAAAGAAGCTTGACGGTTTGGGCGACAGCGAGATTGTTAATACCCTTATGAATTTGACTGAGGGTAATTCAGATGAGCTCGGCTCTTTCATTGCCTGTCCGGTAAAGGTTAATACCGATAAGATTTACGGTATCGATAATTACGGCTCGGCAATGGCGCCGTTTTACAGTACGCTTGCACTTTGGGTTGGCGCAATTATTCTTGTGGCTCTTATTAAACCTAAGGTTGCAAATAAAAAAGAAATCGGCAACATTAAGCCGAGGGAGGAATATTTCGGCAGGTCGCTTATATTCCTTACAATATCACTCGTTCAAGGGCTTATTATTTGCCTTGGGGATCTCTATTTCTTAAAGATACAATGTTATCACCCGGTTAAGTTTATTTTTGCCGGCTTATGCGCTTCATTTGTATTTACGTTCTTTATTTATTCACTTGTTGCCGCTTGGGGCGATATCGGCAAGGCGGTTGCGGTTATTATGCTTGTTGTTCAGCTTGGCGGCTGCGGCGGTACATTCCCGATTGATGTAACACCCGCATTCTTTAGGGCAATCAACCCTTATTTGCCGTACACTTTTGTTATTGACGCATTAAGAGAATGTGTTTGCGGCACCTACGGCAATAATTATTGGATTTGTCTCGGTAAGCTTTTTGTTTACTTCTTTATCGGACTTCTTATCGGTACGCTCTTCAGATATCTTTTCCGCAAGCCGATGCGCTTCTTTGAGAAAAAAGTCGAAGAAACCGGACTTTTATAAAAATATAAAAGACATTCGCTTTTATTTGCGAATGTCTTTTTTGTGGAAATACGGCAGATTTAATATTAAAATATACTTTACTTTATACATAAACAATGCTATACTTTAACGGTAATGAAAACAGAGAGGTAATACTATGCATCAGGACGTTGAACAGATACTTGTGACCGAGGAAGAACTTAATAAAATTGCACATCGCTTGGCAGCGCAGATTACGAAAGACTATGAAGGCAAGAAGCTTTTGCTCATAGGTGTTCTTAAAGGCTCAATTTACTTTTTTACGGACCTTTCAAGATATATTGACCTGCCGTGTAATATTGATTTTATTCAGGCATCAAGTTATGGCTCAGGCACTGTTTCAAGCGGCAATATCAATATTATCAAGGATGTTGCAGATGATTTGACGGGATTTGATGTTTTGCTTGTAGAGGATATTCTTGATACAGGCAACACGCTTAAATATATTCACGATATGCTTTCTAAGCGTAACCCTGAATCTATAGGAGTTGTTACCCTTCTTGATAAACCGGCAAGGCGTATCGCCGATATCAAGGCTGACTATGTAGGTACTGACGTGCCTGACGCTTTCGTTGTAGGCTACGGCCTTGATTATGACCAGTATTATCGTAATTTGCCGTATATCGGTGTGCTTAAAAAGAGCATATACGAAAAATAATTGAATTTCTCAAATTGAATAACAGACGGTTTTCTCCTTTGCGAGAAATTAAAAGGGAATTGGGTTAGACTCCCAAGCAACAGCCATTACCGTATTTGATGAAGAAAAATCATCAGCCATTGGGAAACCGAGAAGGCGATTTTTTAAGCAATGCTATATCATAAGTCGGGAGACCTGCCGCAAACTTAAATTCAGCTTTTGGGCAAGGGAAAGCAATGATTTAAAAGTCCGTACTATTATTGCGCATTTTCCTCTGTCCTAAGCGACGGAGGATTTTTTATGCGTAAATATTTATGCGTTTTAATATCAATAATTTTATGTCTGACGGTGTTTTGCGCTTGTTCAAACGGCAAAACCGCCAACGTGGCAGGCAGTACAAATATTACTTCATCAACTTCAAGTGAACAGACGACAGACACAGAAGAAGTAACTGTAACGGCAAATGAGGTTCAAACCACACAAAAAAAAGATAAAAAAACAACCGAAAAAGACGAAAAGGCTTCGACTGCCGCTAAATCTGTTTCAAAAAAAGATAATAAAAAAACTACCGACGCCTCAAAAAATTCAAACAGTAAGTCAAAAAGTAATTCTAAATCAAAAAGCAATACAAAAGCTAAAAAGAAGTATGCTAAAGAAAAAGAGTCTGCCGCAGACTCTAAGGGCGAAAAGCCGAAAACAACTTTGCAAAAAGAGAATGACGATAAGGTTACTCAAACCACCTCGTCTGAGATTAATTGCTCAATCACGATTGAATGTAAGTCAATTCTCAATAATATGGACGATTTGAAACCGGAACACGAAAAATACGTTCCCAAAAACGGAATTATACTTGATAATTATAAAACCACGCTTAAAAGCAAGAGCACGGTTTATGATTTGCTTAAAAAAGCGTGCAATGATAAAGGCATAACCTATACTGCAGAGTATGGTATGTATAGTGTTTATATTGCGGGAATAAATAATATTGATGAAAAGGATTGCGGAAAAGGCAGCGGCTGGAAGTATAGGGTCAATGGAAGCTATCCAAACATAAGCGTGGATTTAAAAAAGCTTAAAGACGGTGATAAGGTTGTATTTACATACATCTGTTCATAAAAAAATAATTTCATATTAGGAGGTTAATAAATATGAAAAAATTAATTTCAGTTACACTTGCAATTTGCGTTGCATTGACTTCTCTTTTCACAGGGATTTATGCAATGGCAGACAGCAAGGTAACAAGCAGTGACGTTAAAACAAAAATTAATGAAAGCGCAATATATCTTATGTCTGTTAAAAAGGCGGGCTTTACTGTTGATAATGCCGGCAGCCTCAACTCATTTATACGTGCAGGCGTAAATATGAGCGACTATAAGGCTGAGTTTGCAAAGAGCGTTAAGGAAAATCTTGACTCAAACGGCGGCAAGATTCAATCAACTGTAGGATATGACGAGAATAACAACTGGGCTCCTATCAAAGGCGAGTCTGCAGGTGTTTATGCAAATGTTATTTTAGCGCTTGACAGCTTGGGTTACAGTGCAAAGAACTTTGAGGGCTATAATATTGTATCTGCATTTGAAAATGTTAAACTTGTTAAGGATAACGAAAATCAATATCTTTTCTCTTCAATCTTTACTGTAGCAAATAAATACGGTCTTAAGGATTATCTCAAGAAGGCTCAAAACTTTCTTGTAAATAATTACTATGAGTTTGGTACAGGCTCAACATATTATACCAGCACCGACAGCACATCTCAGTTTGTAATCGCTGTTGCACCGTATGCAGGCTATCAGTCATTTGTAGATGATGCACTTGCATCAATTGAAAACTTCAAGAAAGACGGCGGCTATCTTTATAATTTTGACAACACCTACGGTGAGCCAAAGGTAAATGCCGATTCAACAGCTCTTGCGCTTGCCGCTTATTCTGCTGCAAATAATCTTGACAAGGCACAGAAGATTTACACCGAGCTTTCTGCATTTGAATGTAAAGACGTAAAGGGTGCTTACTATTACACTGCTGACGATAAAAGCGAAAACCCAACTGCAACGGCAGATGCACTCACAGGTCTTATGTATTTCTATGATGCACTCAAGGCTAAAGAGGCTTATGACGCAACTACTACAACCACAACGACTACTGCTCCTTCAACAACAAAGCCGACAACTAAGAAGGCTACAACATACGCTAAGGACGGCAGCTATGTAAATAAAAAGCAAAAGAAAGTTTCAATCAAGAAGCTTAAAAAGGCAAGAAAAGGCTTTAAGGCAAGCTGGAAAAAGGTAACACGCGTATCAGGCTATCAAATCCAAATTTCAACTTCAAAGAAGTTTTCAAGAGAAACATCAACCTATTCTATTAAGGGCAACAAGAAAACTTCTAAGTCATTTAAGGGCTTAAAGGCTAAAAAGACTTACTATGTTCGTGTTCGTACCTATAAGAATGCAAAGGTAAAAGGCAAGAGTGTTAAGGTATACTCATCTTGGTCTAAGGTTAAATCTGTTAAGACTAAATAAGGCGGCCACGAATAAATAGGCACAACCGTGCCGGAATAAAAAAGGATTAGGTATTCGTATTAATTTACGAATATCTAATCCTTAATTTTTTATATCAATAACATTTGAACGTTTTGTCTTAATATCCTAAAGGATACGGCGACAAAACGTTGGGCACTTTGAATTTTTAGCAAAGGGGCAGTACCAACGTACAGCTCCCTTCACTAAAAATCCAATTCTGACTATTTCTTCGCAACCGCTTTTGGTGAGGTGCGGCAGATTTTGCATATTAAAAAGGGATTAGATATTTTAATATCTAATCCCTTTGTTTTGTTATATTTTAACTATTTTACTGTAACACTTTTTGCCTGAATAAATGTGCCTTTGCCGCCGTCTGTTGTAATCTCAACGGTGTCGCCTTTATTTACAAGCATTACCTCCATACAGTCGCCTACGTTAATGTAATAATACTTTCCGTCAACCTTAAGGTAATAAACAGAATTGCCGTCGTTTACGCTTGTTTTGATATCTTCAACCGTGCCTGTAACTGTGCCCTTTGCGGTTTCCTCACTCGGCTTGGTTGTTGTTTCGTTTTCGGTATTATTTGCATTATCGTTTGCATTGTTATCGTCCGTGATATCTGCGTTGTTTGACTCGCTTATCTTGCTTTCGTCAACAATTATGTTTGATTTGTCAACATTGTCTGCAATGCCCTTTTCCTTAAGTGCGTCAATGTAGTTTTCAATAGCATGGTTAAGCGCTTTGGCATCACTCTTTGCCGTATCAAGAAGCCCTGTTCCGACAACGGTTTTATCCTTAAGACTTACGAATGCATATCCCTTAACCGTGTTGCTGTCACCGTAAAGTGACATAAAGTAGGTTGGATTGCCGTCAATTCCCAAAAGAATAGGGAATGTTGCCTGATAGCCGTAGTTCTGTACTGCGTCGGTTGCCGACTCTTGAGCCGAAATTTCCGTTGCACCCGGGCTCTTGTAATATCTTGCTTCCTTGGTACGCTGATTGATAAGGATAAAGCCGAAGTTTGAAGCGTCTGTTTCGGCAGAGGTTACACCTGTGAATACCCAAACGTCATCGTCCATAGCAATGTTACCGCTGCCTGTTGAAGCAATGTTTACGTCATTTTGGAAAATTATTGAGTTCCAGAAGCCGTTTTGAAGCTTGCCGTGATAGTTGTACTGCTCAAGAACGAGCGCCTCACTGTAAACCACGTCAATCCAATTAAGGCTCTTGTCATTCTTTACTGTTTCAATATCGTAATATTTGCTTTTGCCTGTAAGCGCATCTGTAATGATTGCACCCTTAACGTCTGTACCGCCGTAAAGACCGATTGTCTTGTCAAGCACGGCTGTAATCCAATATGGGTGCATATTATCGTCAATTTCAAAGTTTGGCGTATCAAGAAGCTCTGTAGGATACTGGAAACGAAGGTGACGAATAAGCTTTTCGTTGAAAAGCTCGGCAGGTGAATACTTAATGCCCTCGCCGAATTTGTCAACACAGTTTACTGCCGTAACCTTTTGGCTTACAAGGTCAACGAGCATATAAGCCGGAGTGCCGCTTTTAGTATTGTTCATCCATTTGAAGAAGTCGGCATATTGAAGATATGCAACTCTGCAAGGAGTGTTTTTGTAGTTAATTTGTGTTGAATTGTCGCTTACAACATACTGGCTCTTGTATTCTTCAAGAGAGCCTAACTGCTGGTCGGCAAGCGCAATTGCACGGTTAGAGTCAAGACGAGGCACTTCGTCATAGCTGATATCTTCAAAGTCATTTTCAAAGTTGCCGTCGCTGATCGTAAGAAGGTTGCTGTACGATTTTGCACGGAAAAGGGTTACACCGGTAAGATATCCGACAGCCATAACAACCACAAGCACACCCACAATTATTACGGGTACTAACGATTTTTTCTTAACATATTCTTTTCTTTCGATTTTCTTGTTAGCTCTGCAAACAAGTGCAAATGAAAGCATAAATACAACTACAAGAAGAATTAAGAAAAGATACATCTGCGTGTCTTTAAAGTTTAATGCCGGGAGCATCATATAGTAAGCAATACCGCCCACTACTGCCGTGATAAGGAAAGAAATGAGCAAGCGAAGCGGAATTTTTGTCGGCTTAACTACCGCCGTTACCTCGTCGCTTTTCGGCCATTTGATTTTTTCCTTAAATTCGTTGATAACCTCATCGGCATCATAATCCATATTTGGAATTTTGTTGTCCATATTTTATCTCCAATCTAAGATAGTTTAATTATTATACTATAATTTACATATTTAATCAATATATATTATATTGTATAAAATGTAAATTTTAGCCATAGTATTAGTGGTGGTATTAATGAAGATAAAAAATGTTACATATTCCTTTTTTCAAACGCTTTGCTTGATTTTTCTTGCCGCTTTGTTTATCATTTTTTCAAAAAATACACGCAAGGGGGCTTATGACGGCTTAAATCTTGCAATGAATACAGTTGTGCCGTCGCTTTTGCCGCTTTTGATAATATTTTTAACCTTTATGAAATCGAGCGCAAATAATATTTTGATAAAACTGTTCGGAAATTTTTCAAGAGTGTTTTTTAATCTGCCAAAGGCGGCTTTTTCGGCAATTCTTTTCGGTCTTGTCGGCGGATATCCCACAGGCGCACTGTTGAGTGAGGAGCTTTTTGAGGTAGGGGAGATAGATGAAGAGCAGGCAAAACGCTTAATGTGCTTTAATTTTTGCGGCGGCTGCGGCTTTATAATCACCGCTGTCGGTACAGTCACCTTTAACAGTACAAGAGTCGGCGTAATGTTCTTTTTGTCAAACGCTTTGTCGTCAATTTTAATCGGTTTCGTCCTTTCGTTTAAGGAAAAAAGGCTTGAAAAAAGCGAATACTCTCTTTTTTCTTTCACTTCTCTCGGCGACGCACTCACCCTTGCCACACCCAAGGCGGCGCAAAGCGTAATAGTGATAACGGCATATATCGTTTTGTTTTCAGCTCTCAGCAGTACAGTCAAAATTCCAGAACCTCTTTTGCCGATTATTGAGATAACAAACGGAGTTTGTAACGGCGATTTTTCTCTGCCGCTTACTGCCGCATTTCTCTCCTTCGGCGGAATTTGTATTCATCTTCAAATTTCAGGCGTGCTGAGAAAATTTAAAATGAACTATTTTGAATTTCTGCTTTTCAGGCTCATTTCAAGCGTTTTGTCCTATTTTATTATGAAATTACTTTTGTACTTTTTCCCTGTTGATTTGTCTGTGTTTGCCAATGCTTCAACTCCCGTCAGGCTTTCAAGCGTGAATGTAACGCTGTCCGTTTTGCTCGTTGCAGGGTGCTTTGTAAGCGTGCTTGACCTCAACTCCCGCCGTAAAGTTGTGTGAGATTGGGGCTTATTAAAAAATATCGAGGCAGTGACCTTATAACCTGTCACCGCCTCGATAGGGTTTATTATGAAATGTCCAACCACATACAAGGTCTGACGTAATATGAATCGCTTGATTCCTGTTCACCCATAGAATAATGGTTTCCCGTGCCGTCAAAGTTATTTTCAACGTCAACGCTTACAACAGTCGTAGAGCTTGACGGTGTTCTTGTAAACATCGTAGATGTTATAATTACTCCGTTATCAATTAAGGCATCAATGTATTTTTTGTCGCTGACTGCACTTAGTAAAAATACTTTATCCTTAGTTTTTCCGAGATTTTTTCCTGATTGAGTAATGTTTGGCAAATTGACTTCTAGTATAATTCTGTTAATGCTTTCGGAAAATTCATCTAAAAAGTCATTGTTTAGAAATGACCTTATGTAACTGTTTTTCCAGCTCGACAAATTATAGTCGTAAATCATATTGTAAACTGTGTTGAGGTTTCGATAAGAGTCATTGCCGTTGTACCTTATAACCATAATAAGTATTTTATCTGATTGCTTGTCCAAAACAACAGCTTCATAATTGCCGATACGTATAACATTGCCTATTTTTGCTTGCCTTGCTACTTTTTTTGATTCCTTGACCTGTTGGTCAATTGCAAGTGGGGTATATTCCTTAACTTTTTCTTTATCTCCTAACTTATTATATAAGTTAATTGCTGAAATATAATCCCCTTTGGCAACATAAGCTTCGGCAACTTTATTTTCAGAGTTTTTAAAATCACCTAAATTTTTGAATGCACTTATTGCCTTATCATATTCTCCGGAGGAAAGCAGTTTTTCCGCATTATTATAATTTACCGTCGGCAAAATCACTTGCTTTGTCATAAAAAAGGATAAAGCGATTACTAAAATCGAAATTGACGGTATTAAAATACACTTTCTTCGTCTGTTTGAAATTTTTGTTTCATTTGCGTCAAACTCCTTTACGGCTTGCTTCATTTCGGATTTTTTGGCTTGAAGCGTCATATCTTGATTGTGATATACTTGCGTTAATAAATTTTTTATATCATCACGGCGCTCGGTATTGACCGTTGAATTATCCAAAACGACACCTGTAATAAGGCAAATGATAAAAACGCCAAACAATAAAATAATGATCGTAAAAAGTATCGGTATAGTTGGAATCATATTGAACTTGCCGATAATTGCCATAATTATCAAAAGCGCCGCATCAATAAGAAAAGCGCTGATTGAGGTAGCGTATAATTTTTTGTGAGATTTGATATTTGAGTTTTTGGGTGCTTTTTCGCTAAACCATACACCTTTTTCATATCCCGAAAACCAAACTTCATACTGTTTATGATTATAGGTATATTCTACTTGATAGACAGGTATATAAAATTCCTCACTGATTTTGAAATCACTTTTAAAGTCAAATTTGAAATTTTCATATCTGTTTCCGGGTATGATTGCTTTTACACGAGAAAGGCAGGCACTTTTGCAATTGTCTTGAGCTGATTGTAAAACCTTTATCATATTTCTTTGCTCGGTAATATTACATTCCAAAAGGTCGTTGTCACTTAATTCTACAGCTGTATATTTCGAATTTTTAAATCGTTCTATAATCCAATTGTATAAAGGCGAAGCCTCACCTTGTGCATGAATAAGCTCGCAATAATTGTCTTTTATATCCCTATTAACCTGTTCAACCTTATCAGTAATTATTTTGTGATCTGTTTTAGTAACCTGCTTAGGTACAGGGGTCCAACCATCTTGTCTATATGGGCGTTCTATGCCGTAGTCATCTACAAAAACAATTTCTGTGTCGGTGTATGTATATTTTTCTGTGTGCTCCCAAGTGCATTTGGCGCTCCAATGTGCGGTGTATTGACCTTCGCATTTTGATAAAAGCTGATAATGTTTTTTGATTTTTACAATTTGGGCTGATATGCAGGCATCAGGTGGTATTTCCTTTTCTTTAAGTAAATAATTTATGAAATCCTCACGTATTTGATTTTCGCTGACAGAGAAAGCCAGTCCTTTTTTTGCATTCATTATATTTTCTCCTGTTAATTGATAATTATTTATAAAACAACCCTTATTAATTATAGGTCAATAACACCCTAATGTCAATAGGTCAATATGACATAATATTTAAGAGGTGGATAATATGTCAAGACTTAAAGAATTAAGAAAAATGCGTGGATATACGCAAATCAAAATGCAAATGCTGACAGGAATTGACCAAAGCGACTATTCAAAAATTGAAAACGGAAAAAGGTATTATACCTTTGAACAATGCAAAAAAATAGCGCTTGCGCTTGATACAAGTATGGATTATCTTGCGGGACTGACAGATGAAATAAAGCCATACAAAAGGAAAAAGTAGGAACAATAAATGTTCCTACTTTTTTAATTTACTATCTTTTCAAACATTTTGTTCATTTGCTTTTTTAGGGCGGGGGAGTTGGAGAGTGAAAAGTCGGATTTCAAAATATCCTGCGCACATTCCTGCGCTTTTTTAAGTGTGTCCATATCCTCCACCATATCGGCAATTTTAAGCTCAGGCAAGCCGTGCTGACGAGAGCCGAAGAAGTCGCCGGGGCCACGAAGCTTAAGGTCGGTATCCGCAATCTTAAAGCCGTCGCTAAATTGCTTCATCGTCATAAGCCTTTCACGTGAGGTTTCGCCCTTAGCGTCGGACACAAGCACGCAGTAGCTTTGCTTATTGCCTCTGCCGACTCGACCTCTAAGCTGGTGAAGTGTTGAAAGACCGAAGCGTTCGGCATTTTCAATCACCATAATTGTTGCATTAGGCACGTCAACGCCGACCTCAACAACGGTGGTTGAAACGAGTATGCTCACCTTGCCGTCGGCAAAGGATTTCATAATCGCTTCCTTGTCCTTTGCCTTCATTTTGCCGTGAAGTATTCCGAGATTATAGCCCTTAAATTCACCGTTTGCAAGCTCCTCGGCAAATTCTTCTGCGCTTTTTATATTAGTTTCGTTTTCCTCTACCGCAGGGCAAACTATGTAGCATTGCTCACCACGGGCAACAGCATCTTTAATAAATTTATACAGCCTTTTATGATATCTTGAGTCAACCACGTCCGTGCGAACAGTCTGCCTGCCCGGCGGAAGCTCATCAAGTACGCTGATATCAAGGTCGCCGTAGAGGATAAGCCCAAGCGTTCTCGGAATAGGGGTGGCGCTCATAACGATTGTGTGCACATTTTGCCCCTTTTGCGCAAGCGTTGCACGCTGGTTTACACCGAAGCGGTGCTGTTCGTCGGTTATAACAAGTGCAAGATTGTTAAACTCAACGTCATTTTGAATTAAAGCGTGCGTGCCGATAAGCAAATCAATTTCGTTATTAAACAGCGCCTTTTTTATCTCTCTTTTCTGTTTTGCGGGTGTTGAGCCTGTTAAAAGAGCGATTTTTAAATCCGATTTTGAAAACATTTTTGTAAGGCTTTCAAAATGCTGAGTTGCAAGTATTTCGGTCGGCGCCATCATTGCCGCTTGATATCCGTTTTTGATAACGGTATAAATAAGGCTTGCCGCAACGGCGGTCTTTCCGGAGCCGACATCACCCTGAACAAGGCGGTTGCAGGGAAATTTGCTTTCCATATCAACCACACATTCGCCGATTGTACGCTTTTGCGCATTGGTGAGAGTGAACGGTAAAAAGGTTTCAAATTCCTTGCTGTAATCTTTTGTAATCCTTAGAGAGGTTTCGCATTTTTTGTTGCTTTTAAGCTTTAATAAGCCAAGCTGGAGAGTTAAAAGTTCTTCAAATATAAGCCTTTTTCTTGCAGGCAGATAATCGTCGGCACTGCTTGGAAAATGAATATCTCTTATTGCTTTATCAAGTGAAATCAAGCCGTATTTTTGCATGATTTCATCGCTCAATGTTTCGTCAATTTGATGAATTTCGTCAAGTGCGGTTTTCATAACCTTTGAAATTGCACGAGAGGTCAGCTTTTCCTTGGCAGGATAAACCGGCTGGATTGCAAGCGCACCGTCTGCCTTTTCGATTTTCGGCGAGCTCATGGAAGCCGTTAGAAAGCTTTTGTCTATTTTACCGTATAAAAAGTAATCCTCATAAACCTTTAGCGATTTTGCAAGGTATTTATTATTAAAAATTGTTACGGCAATAACATTTTCGCCGTCTGAAAATTTGCACTTATAAAGCGTTAAGCCACGCCTAATCACAGCCTCCTTAACGGGAGTAATAAGCGTTGCTTTAATGCAGATTGTATCTCCGTCGCTTACGTCATTTAGGGTTTTGCCGACAGTCCAATCCTCATATTTTCTTGGGTAAAAATGAATAAGGCTGTCAACGTCAAAGATGCCAAGACTGTTAAACAGCTTGGCTCTTTTTTCGCCGACACCCTTAATAAATTGTATATTGCTATCTAAATTCAGCATATCTTACTCCACCGAGATGATAAAATAATATATAGGCTGACCGCCGTTTACAATGCTGATTTCAACGTCACTGCCGTATTTTTCGTAAAGCGCTTTTTCAACAGCTTCTGCGTCATCTTCGCTTGCGCCTTCACCGTAAATAATTGTGATGAGTGAATGTTCGCCTTTTTTGAACAGCTTGTGAGCAGCTTTAACGGCAATGTCTGTAATATCATCGCCGATATATTTAATTTTGCCGTTGCAAAGCCCCATAATTTCGCCCTGCTTAATCGGCTTGCCGTCAACCTCGCTGTCCCTTGCGGCAAATGTAACCTGTGCGGTTTCAACATTTTCTGCGGCAGAAAGCATATTCATTTGGTTTTCGTCTGCACTTGCGGTTTCGTCAAACATAAGCATAGCGGAAATGCCCTGCGGAATAGTCTTTGTAGGTAAAACTCTTACATCTCTGTCCTTTGCAAGAGGAGCCGCCTGCTCAGCCGCCATAATAATATTTTTGTTGTTAGGAAGAACGAAAACAACCTTTGCCGGAGTTTTCATAATTGCATTTAAAATATCGTCTGTAGACGGATTCATAGTCTGACCGCCGCTTACGATTGTATCTGCACCGATATCACCGAAAAGTTCTTCAAGCCCTTCGCCGGCGCAAACAGCAACGAAGCCGTATTCGTTTTCAGGCTTTGTAATTTCAGGCTCAACAACTTTTTCGCCTTCTTTAACACCAACGTCTGCATTGGCGTGCTGATATCTCATATTATCAATTTTAATATTAATAAGCTGACCGTATTTAAGACCTGCCTGAATAACATTACCCGGGCAGTTTGAATGAACGTGAACTTTGATAATGCTGCTGTCGTCAACAACAACAACGCAGTCGCCTATTGATTCAAGATAAGCCCTGAGCTTAAGCGGGTCCTTTTCCTTTGCATCGCTGCTTTTTTCAATAAGAAATTCAGAGCAATAGCCAAATTCAATATCATCGCTTGCGGCGGCAACGGTTGCCTTTGATGGCATTGAAACAGGATTTACACCCGAACCGTCAAGCGGCTGAACGATAACACCGTTTCTCCAAACACTTTCTATTCCCTCAAAAATGAGTACAAGTCCCTGACCGCCTGCGTCAACAACACCTGCTTTTTTAAGAACAGGCAAAAGCTCCGGAGTTTTTGCAAGAGCTTCTTTAGCGGCGGTGAGTGCGGCAAGACCTACTTCAAACGGGTTGTCCTGAGTTTCAGCCGATTTCTGCGCAGCTTCGCTTGCCTTGCGGATAACGGTCAAAATTGTACCTTCCGTCGGTTTCATTACAGCCTTATATGCGGCGTCAACACCGTCTTTAAATGCATTGGCAAGGTCCTTTGCACCTGCTGAGGTCAAACCTCTGAAGCCTTTTGAAAAGCCCCTGAAAATAAGTGAAAGTATAACGCCGGAGTTGCCCCTTGCGCCTCTTAAAAGAGCCGAAGCACATTTTGCCGAAGCCTCCTCAACGGTGCAGTTATCGTCAAGTGCAGCCATTTCCTTGGCTGCGGCAGTAATTGTCATACTCATATTAGTGCCTGTATCGCCGTCAGGAACAGGGAAAACATTAAGCGCATCAACTGCCTGCCTGCTGTTTGAAATGTTATTTGCGGCAGAGATAATAGAATCTCTGAATAATAAACCGGTAATCATAAATAATTAAATCTCCTATAGCTTAGTTGAGTGCGTCAATATATACATTAACCTTTGACACCTTTAAATCGGTAGCTTCTTCAACGGTATAGCGAACTTTGTTTACTATGCTTTCAACAATTGCGCTTATGTTTACACCGTAGGAAACAGAAATGTGAAGCTCGATAATTAAATCGTCGTTTACGCTTCTGACTGTTACGCCCTGGTCTAAATTGTCTTTAGCCGATTTGTTTTTTAAAACGGATTTTAAGCTTTGATATGCGTTGGAATTAACCATACCTGTAACACCAAAGCAACTTTGCGCTGCCCTGCCGACAAGGTTTGCAAAATAGTTGTTTGTAACTTCAATATATCCGTTAGGATTTTCAAGCTTTATCATAAGTATTACCTCCGTAAATATTATTCAAAATACCAAGTGTCGATATTAGAAAAGTAATTGCTCCAATAGCCCTGCATATCGCCACTCATAGCTTTAGTATAGCATATCATTCCTTTTTTGTATATAAGCGGAATATAAGGCATTTCCTCATTAAATGCAAGTATGAATTTGCCAAGGTCAGCCTCGCCTGAAAGATAAGCGCAATAAAGGTCGTCGCACGTTAAACTTTTGTTATCTATTCCGTATCTTACACCGCCTGAGTTATCGTCAAAAAACGGATAAAGGCTCATATCATCAGAAAGTTTAACCTCACCGATATATAAATTAAATTCAACGCCTTTAACTCTTCTTGTATATTCCTTTGTGCTCACTTCGTCAATCGTGACCGTAAATCCGACCGCTTCAAGCTGATTTTTAAGCAGAGCGGCACAGGCAGTACGATTGTCGTTTTTATTAACAAGTATATTCAGTTTTAACTCTTTTGAGTCAATTTTGCTTTGCGCAATTGCTTGCTTTGCCGTTGACGTGTCCGCCTCGCTTGAAAAAATCTTTACGTTTTGCGCAAGACTTGATTGCGGATTGAACGGTGAGGTCGCAGCCGTGCCGTAGCCGTTGTATGCGCTTTCGGCAAAGGTGTTTCTGTCACACGCAAGGGAAATTGCTTTTCTTATCTGTGCATTCGCCGTAATACCCGAAAGTGAATTAACGCCGATGTAAACAAGATTATTCATATTGATAAGCTTTCTGTTGCAGGTCATTCTCTCTGCAACATTTGAACTTAAATCACGAAACGCATATGAAATGTTACCGATGTTTACCGCATTGTCTATAGAATCGGCGGCCGCAATATTTACAAGATTGATTGTTGTGATATATGGATTAAAATCCTTTGTTACAATTGCTTTTAAATATGTTTTGCTGTCTTTTTTAACGTATTTATATCTGCCGCTGCCGATGGGATAACCGTTTTCATCATCATTAGTGCTTGCAATAGGAAAGGTTAAAAGATTAACTGCATTCGGATTTGCTTTTTTCAGATAGAAAACAATTGTATTGTCTGCACCTGCCGACGCCGAGCCGATATATTTCAAGCTGTTTTTATATGCCGGCGATTTCTTCGCCGCATTGAATGAGTAGATTATATCGTCACTTTCAATAGGTGAACCGTCGGAAAACGTAAGCGACGGATTAAAACTTACCTTAAGCGTTTTGCCGTCGGAAAATTCATATTTTGTTGCAATATTAGGCACGCTTTCCCAGTTTTCGTCAATGTCAAACAGCGATTCAAAAACAAGAGATGAAAGCACCTGATTGTTTTGCGTTTTTGACTTGAACGGGTCAAGACTGTCCGCTTGCGTATAGCTCAATTTGAAGTTGGAATCGTCGGTAACTTTTTTAGTTGTGGTAATATTTTCTTTAGCGGTATCGGCATCTTTTTGCGCCGTGCATCCTGCCAAAGCAGTACACGCAAGAACCGCCGCCATAATAAAAGCGAATATTTTCTTCGCCATAGCTACCTCCTGATAAGCTTAGTGTTAACGGTTTTTCCGCTTTTTTCATCAATTTCAAAAAGGCAACCCTCAAGAGTGCAAACTCCGTCCTCGTTTATAAAACGAGTGGGAAGCCCTGTTTTTAACTTTTGAATGGCAGGCTGAACAGCAACGCCCAAAACGCTGTAGTACGGACCCGTCATACCGATATCGGTAACATATCCCGTGCCATTAGGCAAAATTTGATTGTCGTTTGTTTGGGTATGGGTATGAGTGCCGAATATTGCCGATACTCTGCCGTCAACATAAAATCCCATTGCTTTTTTTTCAGCCGTTGCCTCAGCGTGAAAATCAATAATTATTATGCCTGCACCCTCGCTTTTCGCCTTGTCAATCAATGAGTCAATAACCGAAAAGGGATTTTCAATCGGGTCAAGATAAACTGCACCCTGAAGATTGATTACCGCTATTTTGCAATACCCTTTGTCTATAATTTCAATTCCTCGGCCGGGTGCGCTTGAATGATAGTTCGCCGGCCTTATAATCGGGGCAGAGGAATCAAGATAATCGTATATTTCTTTTCGCTTTAAACTGTGGTTGCCGAGTGTGATAAGGTCAACACCGCAGTCAAGTATATATTCTGCACTTTGAGGTAAAATTCCGTTTCCGACCGCCGAGTTCTCGCCGTTTGCAATAACAATGTCGGCTTCAAGCTCTCTCTTTAATGCGGGCAGGGTGCTTCTTAAATATTCGCACCCTTGTTTTGAAACAATATCTCCAATAGTAAGTATTTTCATTTTGCACCGCTTCTATATTAATATCTGCATTTAAGTTATTATACTATATATAAAAACTAAAAACAAGGAATTAATTATTATTTAAGAAAAAGTAAATAATATAAACAAATATTATTTAATTAGTTTTTTAGAAAGTGTAGATTAGACTTCGAGAAAGCGAGATAAATTTCGTATTTTGCGAGCGAGTGCTGTACGTGGGTACTGC
>ERZ773114.1871-NODE-1871-length-21149-cov-4.025031_pt1 | contig 21149 bp, 18 predicted proteins | sample MGYA00580564_ERZ773114 | MGnify/ENA primary metagenome ERZ773114 (study PRJEB29015, sample SAMEA2737836) | human gut metagenome | biome: human gut; feature: human-associated habitat; material: faeces | place: China | collected 2012 ... | reverse complement strand
CCTTCCTGCTCCAGCAACGCCACCAGAACGTCCAGAGAGGAGATTTCCGGTTTTCCAAGCCGTCCTGCAGTTTGCTGCGCCTGCATCAGCGCTTCCTGAAATTTTGTTGTTAGATTGTTAAGCATGGTATGTTGGTATTTTAGACATAAGAATAACTCCAACCGTTGAATGGAAAAACAGGATTTTTCCTGTTATCTAAAAATTTTTTGCCCCTCCGGATTCCCCGCAATATCACTTGCACGCTCAACGGATTATTGGAGAGTCCTCCCTGACAAGGAAATCCTGTCCCGCTTTCCCATGGGGCTGGCGCATCCGGTATCCCGGCAACAGTGTAAAATCCTGAACGCCAAGGAAAATATTTCCGGAAAGAACGGCAGCCCCGTACCGGATAGAAACGCAGGAATAGCCCTTGCCCATGCTCCAAAATAATCGCGTGGGCAAGGGCGGCAATGCCAAATACCACGTTCGCGGCCTACCCGACTGACAGAAGACGGATTTTTCCATTCCATTGATGGATACAGCGATATTCCCCACCTGCAAGAAAACTAAAATGTAAAAAAATGCTTGCTCGCATGATAATGGCATATTAGTTATGTAATCAATTACGTATTCAATAACGGAAAGATATGGATTTTTTCGATAGGACAGGTAAAATAGCCATTGGAAGCAGGCTGCGCATGCTGACGGATGCAGTGACGTCTGATGCAAGTCAAATTTATGAATTATACGGCATTGACATAAGGCCAAAGTGGTTTCCCCTACTTTTCGTTTTGGCCGACGGGAAAGAGAAAACAATAACGGGCATAGCGAAGGAAATAGGGCACAGTCATCCATCCGTGAGCAATATCGTTGGAGAAATGACGGCAAGAGGGTTGGTGAAAGGCCTTGAAGACCAGAAGGACAAGAGACGCACCGTCATCGCCCTGTCTCCACATGGAAAAAGGGTCGCCGCCATGCTGACAGAGCTTTGCAAAGACGTGGAGGTCGCCGTAGAGGATATTTCCAAGGAAACGCGCCATGATTTGTGGAGAGCTATCGGCGAATGGGAAGATCGGCTCGCTGAGAAGAGCCTGCTGCAACGGGTCAAAGAAGCCCGGAAAATGAGGGAAAGGGAGCATATCAGGGTAGTTCCTTACGAACCGTGTTACAAAAATACGTTTAAATTACTTAACGTACAGTGGATTACAAAACATTGGAAGATAGAACCGCACGATCTGGACTATCTTGATCATCCGCAGGAATATATTATCAACAAAGGAGGCTTTATCTTTGTAGCCCTTTACAGGGGGAAGCCCGTCGGAGTTTGTGCCCTCTGCAAAATGGATGACCCGGTATATGATTATGAACTGGCGAAACTTGCCGTTCACCCTCATGCGCAGGGCAAAGGCATCGGGGAAATACTTTGCCATGCAGCCATAGACAAAGCAAAGGACATGAAGGCGAAAATTCTTTTTCTTGAAAGCAACACCCTGCTCAAGCCTGCCATACATACATATAAAAAGCTGGGATTCAAGGAACTTGCGGAAAATCACCCGGCATACGAACGCGGAAACATCCAGATGGAACTGAAGATAACGTATTGATATGGAAATCATAAAAAATAATAAAATCATCGTTCGCAAGGAAGACGCATCGAAGAAAGTGTTCAAGGGCGTTTCACTGGATTCGCTCGCTGTCGGAGAGAAATCAATGGTAGCAAAGATGAACTATGTGAAAGGCAACTTCGCCTCCACCCACCAACATCCGCATGAACAATGCGGGTACGTCATTTCAGGCGAATACCGCCTGAACATGGAAATGCCGGAGGAGAATATTGAAGTGCTGCTTCATGCAGGGGACAGCTACGCCATACCGGGCAATACGCCTCATTCCTTTGAGGTGATGGAAAGCGGAGAGGTTGTCGATGTGTTCACACCGCCAAGGGAGGACTATTTGTAAACAGCCGCATTTGGGGCTGAAGAAACTTCATATCAGCCTAATAAAACTAACGAGAGGATGTCGCCCCCCTATTGCTGCATTCTGAAAGGATTATCCGGCAGCATACCGAACGCCGACCAATTTGTTGTCTCTGTTTTTCAACAGATTAGGCCAAACTGACAAAAATCCAATAAGAAAACCGCCCCGGTAACCGGAGAAAGACGCGGAACCAAGGCACCGGCTGATGCCGGACGATTTTTCCGCCAGGATATTTTCCGGACCGGGGCGGTCAATTACATCCCGCTCATCGGGAACAATGTATCCAGCGCGGCGTTCAGAGTCATCACGTTGACTACGTTTTCCCCCAGAATTCCACCCCGGACGAAGTGTGCAGACACCAGTTTCCGGACTTTTTCCGGAGGTACTCCGCGCGTGGAGGCAACACGGTTCAACTGCAACTCCGCCGCTTCCGGAGAGATGAAAGGCTCCAAACCGCTGCCGGAAGCAAAAAGCATGTCCGCAGGGACAGGCGTTTTCTCCGGCAGGTTGTGGGCTTTCAGCAGAGCCGCCCTGCGCTCCGCCACCGTTCTGACCAGCTTCCCGGAAGTCCAGGAGAGGTTGCTGGCTCCGGAAGGCATGGTAGCCTATTCTCCGGCAGAGGGCCGGGGCCAGAAATATTTGGCGGAGATAAAAGGCTGTGCGACAAGCTCCGAAGCGATAATTTCCCCCCGTTCATTCCGGATTAGGGAACCATGCGCCTGATGAGGGAAAAAAATCAGGCTGACCAGCGTAACGGCCAAAGGGTAAATGCCGCCAGTAATGACAGCCAGAAACAGAAACAGGCGCAGATTGGGAAATGTCCACTTCATGATAATTCAGCAGGTTAGGATTGGATTGTTCAAACAAGGCGCCATGCATTGATGACCATATCAATAAGCTTGATGCCCATGAAAGGAGCAATCAGGCCGCCCACCCCGTAAATGAGGATATTGCGCTTCAGCAGGGAGGCTGCTCCCGCTGGACGGTAGGAAACCCCCTTCAAGGCCAGCGGAATCAGCGCTACGATGATCAGGGCATTAAAAATCACAGTGCTGAGAATGGCGCTTTGCGGGGAATTCAGGCCCATTATGTTCAGGGCGGAAAGAGGTCCACTGGCCATGCCGTCAGCCACAAAGAGACCGGCAAACATGGCGGGAATGATGGCAAAGTATTTGGCTACGTCATTGGCGAAGGAAAAGGTGGTCAGCGCGCCGCGGGTAATCAGCATTTGCTTGCCGATTTCTACGATTTCAATCAGCTTGGTCGGATTGCTGTCCAAGTCCACCATGTTGCCCGCCTCCCGGGCGGCCTGCGTTCCGGTGTTCATCGCCACACCCACATCGGCCTGGGCCAGGGCGGGAGCGTCATTAGTTCCATCCCCGGTCATGGCCACCAGGCGGCCGGCAGCCTGTTCCTCACGAATGCGCGCCAGCTTCATCTCAGGCGTAGCTTCTGCCATGAAGTCATCCACGCCGGCTTCCGCCGCAATGGATGCGGCAGTCAGGGCATTGTCCCCTGTCACCATGACAGTCCGGATGCCCATGGCCCGGAGCCGGGCAAAGCGTTCCCTGATGCCGCCCTTGACGATGTCTTTCAGATAAATGACCCCCAGCACGTCTTTTCCCCGGGCCACTACCAGCGGCGTACCGCCGACACGCGCGACATTCTGCACCATCATTTCCACCTCTTGCGGGAAAGTTCCGCCCCGGATTTTCACCCACTGCGCCACGCTTTCCGCCGCTCCTTTCCGGATGGAAACGGCCGGACGGCCGTCGTGCTCCGCAATATCCACGCCACTCATGCGGGTGGAAGCGGAAAACGGGATAAAAACAATATGGTCCGCGTCCATATGGCGGCCCCGGATTCCAAACTGTTTTTTAGCCAGCACCACGATGCTGCGGCCTTCCGGCGTTTCATCGGACAGGGAAGCAAGCTGGGCGGCTTCCGCCAGCTGAAGGTCATCCACCCCGGGTGCAGGCAGGAATTCGTTCGCCATTCGATTGCCGAAGGTGATGGTTCCGGTTTTATCCAGCATCAGCACATCAATGTCCCCGGCTACTTCCACGGCGCGCCCGGACACAGCCAGCACATTCCGGCGCACAAGCCGGTCAATGCCGCTGATACCAACGGCACTTAACAATCCGCCGATCGTCGTCGGAATCAGGCATGCCAGAAGAGAGACCAGGATGGGCAGGGAAATACGGCCCTCCGCCCTGAAGCCAAGCGCCCGGGCAGAATCCTCAATGTATCCGGCCATGGCGGGAAGGGAAAGAACCACGGCAAGAAAAACAATGGTCAGCGCCACCAGCAAGATACCCAGAGCGGTTTCATTGGGCGTTTTCTGCCGGCTGGCCCCCTCCACCATGGAAATCATGCGGTCCAGGAACGTATGGCCCGGTTCCACGGTAATACGGATAACAATGCCGTCACTGATTACACGGGTTCCTCCCGTTACAGCGCTGCGGTCCCCCCCGCTTTCACGGATGACCGGAGCGGATTCCCCGGTAATGGCGGATTCATCCACGCTAGCGATGCCTTCTATCACCTCTCCATCCAGGGGGATGATATCCCCGGCCTCGCACAACACTTTGTCCCCTTTGCGCAATTCGGAAACGGAGACGATTTCCTCCGTTCCCTTGTCCGTCAGCAAACGGGCGTTCACATAAACGCGCATTTCTTTCAGGGCGTCCGCATACGCCTTTCCCCGGCCTTCCGCCAGCGCTTCCGCAAAGTTGGCGAAGAGCACGGTGAACCAGAGCCAGAGCGCGATTTGCAAAGTAAAGCCGAAGGGTTGCCCGGCAGCCAAATCCCTGATAAGGGCAATCGTTGCCATCAGGGCGCCGGCAGCCGTGATAAACATCACGAAGTTTTTAGACAGGACGCGCGGGTCAAATTTGCGCAGCGCATTCAGGAAAGCTGTTTTCAACATGGCTCCGTCATACCAGGATTGACTCTTTTTCTCCTTCATGATCATAAACATCCGGATTATCGGCTAATACGCCTTAAAGCATGGCTCCCGAATACAGGAGCAAATGCTCCAGAATAGGTCCCAAAGCCAGGGCCGGGAAGAAGGTGAGGGCTCCTACAACCAGCACGACGGCTACCAGCAGAACCATGAACATCAGGTTATCCGTCCCCATGGTGCCCTGGGCCGGCGGAGCGGTTTTCCTGGATGCCATGCTGCCAGCAATCATCATCACCGAAATAATGGTTCCGAAGCGGGCCAGCAGCATCGCCAACCCGCCCAGCAGGGAATAAAAAGGCGTATCCCCTGCAGCCAGACCAGCAAAGGCGCTTCCATTATTCCCGGCCTGGGAACCGAAGCAGTACAGGATTTCCGTCAGCCCGTGGGGGCCGGCATTGCAGATGGATGCCCGCCCGGTTTCCGTAGCGGCGGCCAGGCCGCTCATGACCAGGACGGCCATGCCGGGCAGAAGGATGCCCACCATGGAGCAGCACACTTCCCGGGCTCCCATTTTTTTACCCAGGAATTCCGGGGTTCGCCCCACCATTAAACCGCACAGGAACACGGTAATCATGGCAAACATCAGCATGCTGTACAAGCCGCAGCCCAGACCTCCGAAAATTACCCCACCCAGCAGCATATTGAACAGGGCAATCCCGCCGCCCAGCGGGGACATGCTGGAATGCATGCAGTTCACGGACCCGTTGGAAGATGCCGTCGTAGCGACGGACCAGAGGGAACTGTTCGTAACGCCCAGGCGCACTTCCTTGCCTTCCAGCATTTCCATGCCCGGGAAAAGCGGGTTTCCCGCATGTTCCGCCCACTGGGATAAGACAATGGCCGCCACAAGCAGAATCATCATGGCTCCGAAGATAATCCACCCCTGCCTCTTTTTTCCGATCATGACGCCATAGGCGTATGGGCAGGCGCAGCCGGCCAGAAGCAGGGAGAGCATTTCAACCATATTGCTGAAGGGCGTGGGGTTTTCAAAAGGATGCGTGCTGTTGTTCCCGAAAAAGCCGCCGCCGTTTGCTCCGAGCTGTTTGATGGCTATCTGGGATGCCGCCGGGCCACTGGGTATCATCTGTTCCACGCCATCCATGCCCGGCACGGCAATGGGTCCGTCAAAGGACTGCACCACACCCTGGGAGACCAGCAGAAGAGCAATGACCGTGGAAACAGGGACCAGAAAATACAACGTGCTGCGCGTCAGATCCGTCCAGAAGTTCCCCAGAGTAGAAGCGCATCTCCTTTCCAGCCCGCGGATCAGGGCGGACATGACGGCAATTCCCGTACCGGCGCTGACGAAATTTTGCACGCCCAGCCCGGTCATTTGAACAAAATAACTGACGCCTTCCGGCCCTTCCCCTGAATAGAACTGCCAGTTAGTGTTGGTCACGAAGCTGATGGCTGTATTCAAGGCTATATCCCACCGCATATTTTCAGTTCCGGCGGGATTCAGAGGCAGCCATTTCTGGCACAGCAGGGAAAGGAAAAGGACGAGGAATCCAGCGGCGTTAAACAAAAGAACGGCCGTCAAATACTTCTTCCAGTCCATTTCGCGGGTGGGGTCCACTCCGGCCATACGGTAGACGCAGCGCTCCACGGGACCCAGAACCGGGGAAAGCCATGTCTGCCTTCCCATCAAAACACTTGCCAGCCATTTTCCGAGAAACGGGGTGAAAGAGACCAGTATGCCTATGAACAGGACAATGATTAACAAGTCGTGCGAGGACACAACGCAACTCTACGCATATTCTGGAAATTCCGGGTAGTTAACAAAGGGCCTCCGGACATTAAGAAATTATTAATTCCTCTCCGGAAGCCCGTTTTTTAACGCCGGTGCGCCGTTAAAACTCCACGCCCAGGCGGAATCCCACCCAGAATTCGTCTCCGGCATCCCTGTGACGCAGCACCGTAGCCGCCTGGGAATAATTGACGGAGCCGGAAAGCGTATAATGTTCTGCAAACCGCCATGTCACGCCCAAGCTCCAGTCAATGCAGTTGGAGCCGTCATCATAGTCCACGTTATAACCGCCGTTGTACCCGTACCTGACCATGGGAACCACGGTCACATTTTCCAGGGGGGACCACTCCAACCGCACAAAGGCGCTGTAATAGGCTTCAAAATCCTGGTGTTCCACTTTCACCTGGGTTTCCGCTCCTACAGCCATCCAATCCGTTACGGCATAGGAGACCGTCAGCGCCGGATTGGCCACATTATAATCCTGTGTAAAATAGAATTGGTGCTCATACCAGGGATTGACAGTCCACTTCCCCAGATTCCAGGCGTAACCCAGAACCAGGTCCAGTTCATCGTAATTGGCGGAATCTCCTCCGGCATACCAGGCGCTGAACGTAAGATTTTTCCAAGAAATGCTCGGAGCCACTTCCCAGATGCCGCTGCCCGGCAGGCAGTCTAGACCTTCCGTTACGTACTTACTGGACCACCCCGCCGAGAAGGAAAAGGCCCAATCCGTGTCTGTGGAAGGTATGGCGGCCTCCTGCATGTTTGTCAAGGAGGCTATCGACGGAGAAACCGTTTCCTCTCCTGCGCAGACGGTTCCTGCTATCATGGCGCAACCCAGGGCTGCGGCTCCTACGTTTCTTGCGTTGTACTTGATCTTCATAAAGACGTATTGAATACGTCTTGGATCCTACACAGCATGTTGGACTGCGTGAAGTTAAGCCACATTCTCCAACCGTTATGAAAAAATATATTTCCCGGCTGCCGCAGATAATGTGCCGCTATTTTTTCCAGCCCAGTAAAACTGGGACAAGGGCTACTCGGCTCCATCCGCCACAATTCTGTAACCCAGGCCGGATTCCGCGCGGATAATGCGGTTTTCCGGATCGGAATCCCCCAGCTTTTGGCGCAGGTGGGCAATGTGCACCCGCAGATAGTGCGTGTCCTCCTCATGCTGGGGGCCCCAAATTTCACGGAGCAGCTGGCGGTGGGTCATCACCTTGCCCTGATGGAGCAGAAGCAGGCGCAGAATTCCGTACTCTTTGGAGGTTAAATGAATTTCCTCTTTCCCCTTCTCCACGCGCCGGGAACTCAGATCCACGACAATGGGACCCAGCCGGAATACGGACGGCTCACGGTCCGGACGATTGCGCCGAAGCATCACGCGCAGGCGCGCCAGCAATTCACGGCCGCTGAACGGCTTGGTCAGGTAATCATCCGCCCCGGCATCCAAGGCATCCACCTTTTCATCCTCCCTGTCCCAAGCCGTTAGAATCAGGATAGGAACCTGAGTCCACTCCCGAAGCTGTTTCAGCACTTCCAAGCCGTTAATGTCCGGAAGCCCCAGATCCAGAATAATGGCATCCGGCCGCTTCAGAGCGGTCTCACTCAAGCCAAGCTGCCCGTTTTCACACTCGCGGACATGGTAGCCTGCGCCGGTCAGCGTCAGGTTCAGAAGACGGCGTATCTGCCGTTCATCGTCAATAATCAGGATATCTGCAGGAAAGTTGCTCATGAGGCAGGAGGAATTACTCTTCAGGAACACTATCGTGCTCCACCAGGGGAAGGACAAGCCGGAAACATGTTCCGGCGGAAACGGGAACCAGGGAGACGGCACCGCGCTGAGCTTCCATGAACCCGCGCACAATGGGGAGCCCCAGGCCCAAACCACCGGGCCGCGTCGTCCGGAAACGTTCAAAAATGGTTTCCGCCCGTTCGGGAGGAATGCCCGGCCCCATGTCATGAATATCCAGCCAGACCTGGCCGCGCACGGAGTCGGCACCACCTTGCAACGTAACAGAGGTTCCCCCAGGAGTATGTACGCAGGCATTCAACAGCAGATTGACCAGTACCTGTTCCATCAGGGAAAAATCCGCCTTCACCAGCGGATAGTCCGGCGGCAGGGAAACAGACACGGGATGATTCCGGCGTGCTTCCCTGGTAGCAGCCAGAGCCCCTTCAATAACATCCCCCAGATCGCACCAGTCCAGTTTGGGTTTCAAAGCGCCGGATTCCAGGCGGCTCACATCCAGCAAATTCTTCACCAGGCGGCGCAGACGGCGCGCGGCCAGTAAAATTTCCCCGTATTCTTCCCGCTCCTCCGGTGCGGACGCGGCACGTCCGGCCAATTTTTCACAGCCGCCCTCAATCACGGCCAAAGGCGTTTTGAACTCATGGGAAACACTGTCCAACAGGGATCGGTGCAGTTTTTCCGATTCTTCCATAAGCCGCGTACGCGCCCGTTCCGCCCTCAATTCTTCACGCTCCAGCGCCATGGCCAGCTGCGCTCCCATGCTTTCCAGCAAATCCTTCTGCCCGGCCGTCAGGCACTCCCCTTCCTCCGGCCTTACGCCCAGTACGCCCATGCAACGCTCCCCGGACATCATGGGAAGGTAAAACCCTTCCGCTACCGGGATCGTATCCGTAAACCTTCCTGCGGGGCGGCGGTGTTCCATGCACCAAACTGCCACGCTCCATTCCTTCTCATCCATGGAGTACTCTCCGCCGGTCTCCCAAAGCCTCAGCTTGCCGCCGCCTCCTTCCGGCGTCATGACAGCCAGGCGCACCCCCATAATCTGGCTGATCTGACCCGCCGCGACGGAAATGAGGGAAGGCACGTCCGAAGCGGATCCAATGGCCCGGGAATACAGGAACAGGGCATTGGTCTTTTTTTCCCGTTCCCGTTCTTCCCGCTCGCGGATCCTCAGGCGGGAAGTGAGCCGTCCCGTAGAAAGGGCCACCAAAAAGAAAAAGAAGCACATCAAGGCGTCCTCCAGCCGCTCTATCTTGAACGTCATCACCGGGGGAATAAACAGCAGGTTCCACAACAGGACGCTCAGCGCCGCGGCCAGAAGCATGGCCCAGCGGGAACGGATGAAAAAGCCCAGCCCCACTACTCCGGCCAAATACAGGAAACCGGGAGCAAAATAACCGGTAAATGCGGAAACCAGCAGGCCGGCACCCGTGACGGCCGCTGTCACGCCTGCGGCCAGCCAGTAATCCCGGCCATCTTTCTCCGTTTTCCGGTGCCAGCTCTTCCAACGGTTACGGCCCGGTCCCGAAGCGGCGGGAACCACGTAAATATCAATCTGGTCGCTTCCCTTCACCAGCTTATCCACCAGGGATATGGGCCGCACCAGGCCCCACAGGTAGCTTTCCTGCGGTTTGCCCACCACAATTTGGCTGACATTTCTTAAAAAAGCCATGCGGAGCAGCGTTTCCGCCAAATCGGAACCGGGCATCACGACCACTTCCGCGCCCAGCCGCCGCGCCAATTCCAGATTGGCGTCCAGCCGCTGCTGCTGTTCAGGAGGCAAGGGCACGCCCGTATCCACGGAAAGGGCTATCCACGGAGCGTTCAGGGCATAAGCCATGCGGCGCGTCCAGCGTACCAGCCGGGCGGAAAACGGGCTGGGACCTACCGCCACCATCAGACGTTCCCCGCTGCGCCAGATAGAGCGGTCCCCGGAAATGGTACGCACCTCCGTCAGTTCATGGTCCACCTTCTCCGCTACGATGCGCAGGGCCAGTTCCCGGAGGGCCGTCAAATTGGACTCCTTGAAAAAATGATCCAGAGCGGCGGAAGCCTGGGGAGCGCTGTACACTTTCCCCTCCCGAAGGCGCGTCCGCAGCTGATCCGGAGTAATGTCCACCAGCTGGATGCAATCCGCCTCCGCCAATACGGAATCCGGCACGGTTTCCTGTACGGGGGCGGCTGTAATGTCGTGAACGGTATCGGAACGGCTTTCCAGATGCTGTACGTTCAGCGTGGTGTAAACGTCTATTCCCGCGGCCAGCAAATCCTCCACGTCCTGATAGCGTTTCCTGTGGCGCATTCCCGGGACGTTGGTATGCGCCAGTTCATCCACCAGAATAAGCTGGGGCTTCACGCGCAATGCCTCCTCCAAATCAAATTCCTCCATTTCCACTCCCCGGTAAACCATCTTTTTCATGGGAAGGCGCGGCAGCCTGCCAATGAGCCGCATCGTATCTTCCCTCCCATGGGATTCCGCCACGCCGATAATGACTTGCACGCCCTTGTCCGCCGCCTGAATGGCCGCCTCCAGCATGGCGCATGTTTTGCCTACTCCCGGCGCCATGCCAAAGAAGATTTTCAGCAAGCCGCGGCCGGGACGGGCTTCCTCCCTCCGGATGGAGGCCAGAATCCTGTCCGCCCGCTGGCTGTCCGAATGCGTTTCTGAAAACATGAAAAGAGGAATCGGAATGATATCCGGCTTGAATGTTGGAATCAACCTAATGGAAGAACGTTCAGGGCGCAAATAAAACAACCCGGAAAAAACATTAAAATTTTATTAAATCCTCTCCCCTGTTTTCAGGCTCTCCCCACCCCTTCCTCTGCCAAGCATTCCTGAAATCTTTTTTTCATGATTTTCCCCTTCCAGGTTCCGCACCGTATCTCTACCACCCTGCCTCCGTCCTGTTTTTCCTGTGTCCGGCCATTGGAAGTTACTGTTCCGGAGGCATTGAAAAAAAATGGCGGCAGCCCTTCCTGCGCTTCAAATCCCGGGGCCATCCCCCGGACAAACCTGAAAGCTTCCTCCATCCGGGGAAAAGTCTGACAAATGAAAAACGGGAATGTTTCCCCCTTTCCTAATTGACAAACGATTTCCTTTCTTCTTAATGGGTTAATGTTTATCAATCCGGTACATTGTCTGCCAGCCTCTCTCTGCGCATGCGCGTTGCTTCCGGCAACAATCGCCTCCCTGCATGCGGAAACGGCTTACAGTACGCCCTGCGGCTATATCCAGACAACCCTGTACGCCAAAGCAACGGGTTATCTGGGTTTAGGGGTGCATCCGGAAGCCTTGGTACAGCACACCCTTGAAGAAGGCAACATTACCATTTCCGGTAATAAAGTCACCATCACGGACCCGGACGTTAATTTCAACGACCTGATGAATGAAAACTCCGCCTATGTGCTGGTTCTTCACTTCGGCAATGAAGTTATAGCTCTTCCCTTAAACCGGGATGGTTGGAAAAAACCGGGAGCCAGCTGGACGGAGCATTCCATTAAAGTGGATGACCGCCTTCTTTCTGATCTGGTAAGCAAGGGCACTCCCCCCGATTCATATGTCCTGCGCAAGGCGCGCACTCTGGATGATATTCTTGGAGAAGACAACCAGTTTGGCCTGAAAAGCGGCTCCGCCATGTCTGCAGACACGGTTAATATTTTTAATTCGGCAACCACCAGGCTTGCCGCTTATTATTCTGGAAATGAATGGAGAAGAAGGGGATCTACGGAAAATATCGGCAGTATGCCGGTGTTCAGCCATGAACCCCTGACCATTACGCGCAAAGCTGGTTCCGATGTTACAGCTGTGGTCATTGGGGAAGTATCCCTGAAGAATCAGAAGCTGGTCGTTCCCACATTCAATTCCCTTCTTCACACTCGCCTGCCCCTTTCCCAGACTTTGGCTGAAATAGCTTTGCAATTGCCTGATGACGCCGTCATCAACATTCCCGCAGATGACAAGAATGCCATGGTCAAGGTCGTCAACAACAACGGTTCCTGGAAACGTCAGGACAATGGAGAGGATGTTTCCAATATCCCCTTCAGCGGAGTTTTTTCCATCTACTACGAATCTTCCAAGACACCTTCCTACATCACGGTGCCCAGCAAACATCAAACCAATAAATAACCAGCCATGTTCTATCGCTCCCTTTTCACTAATGCTTTCACCGCCTGCGCTCTCTTTTCTGGAGAAATTGCCTTAGCGGACAGTTTCAATATCAGCAATGACGATTCCTCCGCATATTCCCTAATCAATTCTCTCGGGGAACCGCTGAATGCGGGCAATGCCATTTTAGGCACCTTCAGCAGCGGTACTTGGAGTTATGATATGACCACCAACCGATGGAACTTCCAAGGCAATTCGTATGCACAGGATCAACTGAAATACAGTAATCTGATGAGCATGCAGAACAACTTCACCAGCGCGTTGACAAATATACCGGAAGAGCAAAATGGCGGCGTCGCTGACGGCAGATTTAACTTGTCCGGAGATTACTCTTCTTCCCTGACATCCCCGGTTTATCTAATGGTGACGGGACAGGATGGAGAAACAGCTCTTTTTGTCTTTAAAGACGTGTCCAGCGACAGTCTGCTTAATTACGATAATATAGATATATCCGGCACCGAGACGTTCGATCTGTGGCTTACGACCAAGGAGCAGGCTCTAACAAACGAGCTTGACTACTACACCGAATGCATCCTGGGAAACATCAATCTGCAAAACAATACCATCCAGCTTTTGATCCCGGAACCCGCGACAGCCACCATGAGCTTGCTGGGTTTGACGGCCCTGATGGTACGCCGTAAACGGAAATAGAAGCTTCCCTTTTCATCAAACCCCTGTACGGGTATTTTCCGTACAGGGGTTTTTTGTTCTGCCAATTGTTCATCCTCCATCTTCTTCTGCATTTTCCCTCCAGAAAACCCATGGAGCCCGGCAATAAAACCGCCCCGCGCACTCGGAAAGAGCGGCGGGGCGCCCGTTCAAACGGGAAAAACCGCAGGAGTTATTTCTTAACGGGAATGATATCCAGTTCCGCTACGGCGGCGTAATCCCGCCCCTGCGCCTCACTAAGGGCGGAAAAACGGAAATAACGCGCCTTGACGGGAGCCTGGAATTTCACTTCCTGTAGGTCAGCACTGTCCGGGAAGGAGCCCTTGGCGGCAGGCTGCCATTTCTCTCCGTCCGTGCTCACGTCCACGGAATAATCTTTCACGCGGCCATTGCTGCTGCCATCCTGACGTGGAAGATAAGTGATTCCGGAGAATTCCCGCTCCTTACCCAGGTCCACGGCCAGTACATGCGGATGTTTGGTCACGGTTTTATTGTATTCAGAGTGCCAGAAGGTGCCGGGATCACCATCAATGGCGAATTCGGCGTCCGCTTCGCCCTGCTCCTGGCTGGTTACGCTCTTGACCGTATACTTGTCCGTGCGGGTCAGCATGGTCATATCCAGCCGGGCCGCAGGCACGCGGATTTCCCCCTTGTAGGACTTGGCGGTAATGGGCCGCATAAAGAAGGACATCGGGTAGGGCTTGTTGGCCTTGATGATGTCCCTGCCCATGGGGCCGGGACCGCAGGAAGCACCCCCCAGGCCGCGCGTGGCGGAAGAGAGAACCAGCACGGTCTTATCCGTCGTCTTCGGCAGTTCCACGGGGTGGTTTGCCAGGATCAAATCCGTGGTGGTATACGGAAGGGCGGAGAAAGCGAACGGTGCGCCCACGGAACCGAAAAGCAGGCCGTTCCCCTTGTCGTCCGTAACGGCCACCCAGCGGGTATCCTCATGGTTGCCGCAATCCTGCGGTCTGCCGTACGGGAAGAAAGAATCCCAGGCTGTCGTTTTATACACGCCCAGAGGCATGCCGCTCTTGCGGTCCGCATAGTTTTCTTCCGGCCCGCGCCCGTAATAGGCTACGTTGTCCATATTCGCCGGCAACTGGAGTTCGTATCCCAGGCGCAGCAGTTCCAGGGGATTGCCGCGCGGAAGCAGTACGGACTGGCAGACGACAGTTCCATCCGCATAGATGGTCCATTCCAAATTATTGATGAAATGGGTGTTCGTATCGTTCAGGGGTTGCTTCCTGGCCGTGATGGTGGTCTTGGTATCGCCGTAGCCGCTGATGTTTTCAGCCTGTTTGCCGCTTACCTTGATGGATTGCTTGACGGTGACGCTATTGCCGTTATCAATGGCTTCGTAACTGAGCAGTTCATGCTTCAGTTCACGGAGGCCGTTAGCCATGCTCTTAGCCATGACGCCCGGCTCATTGCTGGAGGCGGCGCGCAGGGCGTTCACCGCCATGGGCGTTTTAAACAGAGGCTTGCCGTTTACCGTGAACTGGGCCAGTTCCCCGGTGGCCGCGTCAAACTGCACGGAAAAATCCTTGCCGGAAACGGTATGCTTGTCCGTGCTGAGGCTGACTTTGCCCGCAGGAGCCTTGAACACAGGCAGATCTCCCTGCACGGGAAGCTGGAGCTGGTCAAAGGCCAATTCATATCCCTTCTTGGCCCACCCCCTGTCCTTCTTCAGCTTGTAACTTATGCGCAAGGCATACTCCACCCCCGGTTTCCGGTTTTTCAACTGGGGAATGTCCGGAATGGGAACCACAATCTTTTCTCTGGGACCGGCCGGAGGCGTGTCCAGCCTGCCTTCAGCCACTGCATTGCCGTTTTCCGTGAGGGTCCAGGTAATGTCGTATGGAGAAAGGTCCGTAAAGAAATTCTTGTTGAAAATGGAAATCCTGCCGTCGTCCGTCAAAGATGTGGAAATATTCTGATAGACGTGCTTGACTTCAAAATAACCCGGTTCCGGCGTACGATCCGACAGGATGGTGCCGTTGAACACAAACTGGCCGCTATTGGGATGGTCGTTGAAATCGCCGCCGTAGCAGAGCATCTTTTCTCCATTCGGCAGGGTCTTGTACAAGCCCTGGTCCACCCAGTCCCAGATGGCGCCGCCCATAATGCGGTCGGAAGACTCGATGGCCTCCCAGTAATCCGCCAGGTTGCCCATGGCGTTCATCATGTTGTGTGCGTACTCGGAAATATAGTAGGGCTTGGGAAAATCCTTGTTGCCCGCCATGGAACGCGTCCAGTCCACGGACGGATACTGGTTGGACCCCAGGTCCACAATGTCATTATTGCGTTCGTAGTGGGTGGGGCGGGACATATCCCTGGCCTTCACCATCTTTTCCGCACTGCGGAAATTCTGGCCGGGGCCGGCTTCATTCCCCAGGGACCACATAATCACGCAGGGATGGTTCTTGTTGCGCTCCACCATCGCCATGATGCGGTCCACGTGGGCCGGCATCCACTCAATGGGATGGGAAAGGGACTCCTTGCCATAGTAATAGCCGTGGGACTCGATGTTGGCCTCATCCTGCACGTAAATGCCGTACTTGTCACAGAGGTAATAAAAATAAGGATCCGCGGGATAATGGGAACAGCGCACGTGGTTGATATTGGCGCGTTTCATCATCCGCACTTCTTCCTCCATCTGCTCCGGAGTCACGTAATGCCCTGTTTCCGGATGGCTTTCATGGCGGTTCACGCCCTTTACCTTCACCGGCTGGCCGTTTACCAGAAACACGCTGTCCTTAATCACCACATTGCGGAAACCCACGCGGGAGGAAACCATTTCTTCCGTCTTCCCGTCACGCTTCAGCGTCAGTACCAGGGTGTACAGGTTGGGATCCTCCGCAGACCATAGCCTGGGTTTGGAATAAATGCCCAGCAGGGAAGTTTTAAAATCCTTCATGCCGGTAATGCGCAAGGGCTTTTCCAACACGCCGTCATATGGCGCATCCTTGGGCTTGACAGGTTCTACCAGTTTTCCGGCAGCGTCATACAGGGCCATGGAAACCGTGCAGCCGTCCAGCTTTTCCGTTGCCGGAAACAGATTGCGAACATCCACATCCACCTGAAGGCGCCAATCGCCGTCCACGGTCCCCGGTTTGGCATGGTCAATATTCAAAGCCCAATCCCTCTGGTCCACCGGATTGGCCTGTGCGAAAAAGTCGCGGATGTGAACTTTCGGCAGCGCAAAGATGGAAACATTGCGGAAAATGCCGGACAGGCGGAACATATCCTGGCATTCCAGATATGCTCCGTCGGAATGGCGGTACACCTCTGCGGCCACCACGTTCTCCCCCTTCTTAAGGTAGGGGCTGATGTCAAAACGGGCCGGATTCCGGGAATCTTTGGAAAAACCTACATACTGCCCGTTGATCCAGAGGTAGAAGAAGGAATCCACTCCGTCAAACTGCATGTACACTTCCCTGCCGTCCCAGTCCGCAGGCACTTCAAAAGTGCGGCGGTAGGAACCTACGGGGTTCCGTTCCTTGTAGGACGTATAATTCTTGTTGGAAGGCTCCTTCATTACATAAGGCCAGGAGCGTTCAAAGGGATACGGCTGATTGGAATAAATGGGGGTGCCGCAACCCTGAGTCTGCCAGGAGGAAGGCACCTTAATCTCCTTCCAGTCCTTTACGTCGTAATCCGGCTTGTAAAAATCGGCCGGGCGGCTCTGGGGATCCTTCGCCCAGTGGAACTTCCACTGACCGTTCAGGGACCTGCGCCATTTACTGTTTTCAGGCAGCACTTTCAAGGCGGACTGCAAATCGCTGAAAGACGCGAAAAAGGCGGTTGGAGCTTCCTTATTCAAATGCAGGTTTTGTTCCTGTTCCCATTCCAGCCCTGTGGGGGCTGGCGCGGGGGCGGAATCGCCCGGTGCTCCCAGGCCGCACATGGCAGAACTTACCGCCAGCGCGGTACAGGATAAAAGCCAGGATCTGGTCGTTCTCATGAAATCAATATGTGTCGGAGTTGATATGCACAAACGGATTGTCCTGTTACATACGAATCCGCAATTCTAATTCTAACAGCAAACTTGCCCTTTGCAAGCTGCTGTTGCGTTTATGAACGGCCTGCAAACGCAGCCGTTAAAAAGTATGCCGGAGCTGGAGAACGCCCACACACTGCATGGATTCCTGCTGGGTGTACTCCTTGGTCATGTAATGCAGGCCGAAAAGCAATTCCGAGCGCTTGTACCGGAGGCCGAAGCCATAACCCCATTCTCCCACTACAGGATACTTGTTCACATACTTGGGGGAGGAACGAAACACCGTACCATCCAGATACAGGTCATGAGCCACGGCTCGCACGGCAGCATGAATATAACCGTAATACCCCCAATTGGAAACGGACATCCTGTTATAAACGAAGGGAGGCGCTGCGCTGATCGCGCCGCGAATGCTGTTCTCCGGAGAAGTATTGCCCAGATTATAGCCGAAGCGGAAGGACATGCCGCCCCCCGCCTGCACCTTTACTGTGCCGGCGTCCGCATGCCAGTAAGCCAGGGCATCCGTTTCAAAACCGGAGCCGTAGCGCTTCTCCAGTCCGCGCAGGCGGTAATACCGCTTGAAAAACAAATTGGCAGTCATCTCTCCGGGGAGCTGGTTGGCCCAGCCGGGCCATTGCTCCATACCCCACAGCTTATGGATGAAATGCTGGGAGCCCTTGGCGAGGGAATTCGTGCCCGTGGTGCCGAGCTGCAGCTCCAGGGAATTGGCCCGGTCTTCATTCTTGACCAGGGAGGTCAGCCCCAGCGTCAGGTTGCCCACATAGGGGTGCTGGTTGTAGATGGGATAGGTGGCCTTCTGCTCCGGGGTGTACATGAGCTGGGTCAGGTCCAAACCCCACTGCTGGCGCAGGTTGGCGGAACCGTTCATGCCCATGAACCGCCGCCAGGAATCCGAGGCGTTCGTGCCGCCCAGCACTGTTCCCAGCATGCCGGAAAACGTATGGCTCCGGGACGTGGTGCCGGACATCCACGCAAAGCGGACGCCGTTGGTATAATTATCATCATCCCCCACGAACATATCGTTTTCCAGATGGAAACTGATAACGGAGCCCTCCTGCGGCGCTTCTATCTGCTGGGTTCCTGCCTGCAGGAAGCCCACCGGCAGCAGGGCGGCGCACATGCACAAAGCCGTACATTTCATGCGGGGCAGTTTGTGCGTTTCACTTCCGCGTGGCAAGGAAAAATCAGGCATGCTCTGCGTTTGCACTTTTCAAAGCCGGCAAATATCCACAAACTTCATCCGTTCCGCCACAGTCCCTTACACCATGATTATTGACACGCACTGCCATCTGGCTTCCGCTCAATTCGACCAGTCCCGCAGGGAAACCTACGTCCAGCATGCCCTCCGGGAAGGCATTGACCGCATGATTACGCTGGGGGCGCGGATGGATGACTGGGAGGCAAACACGGCGTGGGCGCGCCAGTTTCCCGGCGCGGTTTTTTGTGCGCTGGGCATCCATCCGGACGATGCCCATGACGCCCCGGCAGACTGGGCGGACCAGCTTTTCCGGAAGGCGCAGGACGTTCCCCTGGCCGCCATCGGGGAAACGGGCCTGGATTACTTCCACGGGGCGCCTCAAGGCTGGGAAACGGAACAATTCCACCGCCTTCAGCAGGACCTTCTGGAACGGCACTTTGACCTGGCGGAGCACCTGGGCCTTAATATCGTCCTGCATACGCGGGACCGGAAAGGCTCCGCGAGCTTTGAGGACGCCTTGGCTATTGCCCGGAACTACGCGGGCCGCGTGCGTCCCGTATTTCACTGCTTCATCGGAAATACCGCTCAGGCCATGCGGATCTTTGACGAACTGGACGGCATGGTCTCCTTCACCGGGGTGGCTACTTTTAAAAACGCCCCCGTAGTGGCGGAAACCGCAAGCTGGTGCCCGGAAAACCGTATCATGCTGGAAACGGACTCCCCCTATCTCAGCCCGGAACCCCTCCGGGGCCGCATGAACGAACCCGCCCATCTCATTCATACAGCCCGTTTCATCGCCGCTGCCAGAGGCATGAACCTGGAAGATCTGGCCCATGTGACGACCCGAAATGCGGAAACCTTTTATAATCTGGGCAAAGTCTGAAAAAAAATCCCGACAATCCGCGCTACCGCCTTGAATCCGAAATCATAAATTAGTATGAACAGGGCACACATGAAAACGCCATTCATTTTAACCTGCGCCTGCGCTGCCGCGCTGGTATTCCCCCTCTCTTCCTGCTCCACCCAGAATTCCTCCACGGCCGGTTACGACACTGCGGAACCGGCCAGCGGCGAAATCCCGCCGTGGATCGCGGAAAGCTCTGATCCCGCTTACGAATCCGGCCATTACAGCCCGGTTCAGAGTTCTTCCAGCTACGCTTACAATCCCCCCGCCAAGCCTTCCGTCACTAAAAAATCATCCGCGCGGAAGAGCACGGCCGGCAGCAAATCCTCCCGCAGCACGGCTGCCAGAAAGAGCTCCTCCCGTAAATCCGCTCCCAAGGCCCGCACCTACACCGTGAAGAAAGGCGATACGCTGGGAGCCATCGCCCGCAGGAACGGCACCTCTGTCAAGGCCCTTAAAAGGGCTAACGGCCTTAAGTCCGATCTGATTCACATCAACCAGAAGTTGACGATTCCGCGTTCCAAGTAATCCGGGGAATCCTCCCGGTTCCACCACTTATGAAGCCTCTCCTTGTTCTGGCCGCCTTCCCCGTGGTGCTCATGGGGTGGGCGTCCTGTTCCCACTCCGGCACGGGCCATGCGGCCCTGCCGGATCCGCGTGCCGTGGACAAATCCGTTCCGGAATATAAAAACCCGTTTCATCCTTCCACATACGCTCATTTTGTAGCCCGCAAGGACTACCGGAAAACATACGACGTCTATAAGGACGATACCTTGTTGAACCGCCAGCCGAAAAAATCCCGAAAAATCTTCGTCTGCCTGGACGAACAACGGGGCCAGTATCTGGTGGACGGCTTGGTCGCCATGGACTTCCCCCTCTCCTCCGGCGTAAAAGCCTATCCGACCAAAACGGGGGACTACGCCGTTATCTCCAAAAAGGAAGACCATGCTTCCAACCTCTACGGCAAAATGTATGATGCCGAAGGCAAATGCATCAACTACAATGCCGAATCCACGGATCCCATACCGGAGGGAGGTCGTTTTGACGGCTCTCCCATGCCTTATTGGCAGCGTCTTACCAACGCGGGGCTGGGCCTGCATGTAGGGAAAGTTCGGCGGCATCCTGTTTCCCATGGCTGCGTCCGTTTGCCGCGAAATGTTGCGGAAATCCTCTACAGGCAAACCAGCATAGGAACGCCCGTTACCATCCAGAAAACGCCGCTCCCCGTGCCGGAAGCGCAGAAAATCCCTCCCGCACAACAACAGGAATCCGGAGGCCGCAAACAATAGCCTGCCGGGAAAACGCTCCCTTCAAAACACAAACTGTTTTAAAAAGACTGCCCGGAAAGCAGTCTTTTTTCTATCCCATTTTTTCCAAGGCATTAACATGACGTATAAAAAAATTATATTTCCTAAATTATTGCACTATTTTTACGGCCACACAACGAAAAGAAGCGTTTTGTAATCCTCATCGGAGGGCAAATAAAAATGCCGGATAAGATGACTGGGTAAAACCAATCACCTTATCCGGCATTTTTTGTTTCCCAGCAAAAAATAGCCATAAGAATAACAGACACATATGAAAAGAAATGCAATTGATTTAGGCACACTGGACGTATGCACATTATTCAGAAAGTATTTTATCCCGACCTTATTCGGGATGCTTAGCATATCGGCAGTAACGGCAGTAGACGGAATACTCGTCGGCCACGGAATCGGAAGCGATGGCATTGCCGCTATCAATATATGCATTCCCCTGCTGATGCTGT
>ERZ773114.1864-NODE-1864-length-21231-cov-6.623678_pt1 | contig 21231 bp, 17 predicted proteins | sample MGYA00580564_ERZ773114 | MGnify/ENA primary metagenome ERZ773114 (study PRJEB29015, sample SAMEA2737836) | human gut metagenome | biome: human gut; feature: human-associated habitat; material: faeces | place: China | collected 2012 ... | reverse complement strand
TTTTACTTTCATCAGTTAAATATACAATATCTCTTTTACTTTTTATTATTTGAGATTCTAGTTTATATTCAATTTCATCAATTTTTAGTATAAATACATCTGCGCTATATATGTTTTTTAATTTATTATCAGCCTCTATAATTGATGTCAAACTTGGTATGTCTTGTCCTATAATTTTCTTTTCTTTTGGATAAAAATTATTTGACATATCTGGGTGTATCTTACTTAAATACATATAAATGGACTCTTCATTTTTTTCATCTTTTGGATATAATTGTGTATTATCTTTGTATATTTCCTGTTGCAATTTACAGGTATATGATTTATTTGTATTATATTTATTCTTAACAAATGGGCATCCTGTTTTACACAAATATAAATACTTACAATTCAAACATTCTTCGTTGAAACCTACTTTGTTGTGTATTTCAAAAATTTTTCTTTTAGCATTATTTAAGATTGTTTCAACATCATCGTTATATATATTTCCATAATAAAATTCCTTATTTTTTTGCCCTCTCACACAAGAATAAATATCTCCATTTCTTTCTAATAGGAAAAATTTTTCACCACAATTATCACAGTTAGTGCAATATGTTGGGTTAAATTCTGCAAACCATGTATTTTTTACTCCATAATCTAAATTTGTTCCTATAAATTCTTTTTTCATTCTTTTATAGAAATCAACCTGTTCGTCTTCAGTCATTGCATGAAGTATATCATCATCTTCGTTATCTACGAATCCAATCATGAAATTAAAATCGTTCATATTCAAGCAAGTATTTTCCGTTAGATATTTAATATCTTGAATAATCTCATCAGTTCTATCATAATGTTCTTTAAATATTGTTGCAGAAACTTTCTTATTATTAGGTATTTCTTCTAATAACTTAATGTTTTTTAATATCTTATCTAAAGTCTTTTGATTTCCTTTTGTAACTCTATATTCCTCATGTAATGAAAATGGTAAGTCTAATGAGCCACTTATTGAAACATTAAATTCCTTTATAGTATCTATATGTTTTTCTAAATTAAATAAATTTGTCTTAATATGTGGATTTCCTAATCTAAATCCATTATTTATAATTATATCTTTATTATCTCTGTAGTAATTAGAAATATATTTTATAATATTTCTAAAATCCTCTTTAGCTAATGTTGTTACCTCTCCACCATGCAAAGATATATTAAAAGGAACAACATTTGCATTCTTAAATTTTTCTACTGCATATTTCAATGTTTTTAAATATGTATCATCTTGCTCTAAATCAACTGTATTTTCTTTTAGATAACAATATTTACATTGCATATTACAATTCATTGTTGGTACATATAACAAATGAATAAATTTATAATCTTCATTCATGAAAATTTTCCTCCTAATAGTATGTTACTGATGTTGGACTTTCCTTAAATGCTCTCTCATTTATTAAAGCATTTCTTGGAACTTTTATAGCACGCAATGAAGAACACTGCCTAAATGCCGAACTTCCAATTTCAACAACAGTTCTTGGAACAGTAACTGAGCTTAATCTTCTACAACCATAAAAAGCATGTCCACCTATTCTCGTAACTCCTTCTGGTATTACAATAGATGATAGTGAAGAACAGTTTTCAAATGTATTACCTCTAATTTCTGTTATTTTTGATGGTAGTATTACATTGTCTAAATTTACACATCCAATAAAATTTTCTCCATGAATTGATATTATATTGTCATGTAAATTTATTCTTCTTAATGAAGTACAATATTCAAATGTTTGTCCGTTTATCTCTATAACTTTATTTGGTATTGTAATTTCTTGTAATGAACTACAATAAGAAAAAGCACTTGCACCTAAATATTCTAAACTTTTTGGTAACTCTATTTCAACTAATTTTGTATCATTTTTAAAAGCAGACGCCCTTATATTAACTATTCCATTTGGTAAAGAAGCTGTTCTTAAATTTGAACAATTTTCAAAAGCACTTGCTCTTATTTCTGTAACCTTTTGAGGAATATATATACTTTCTAGTTTTTGACAATTAAAAAATGCTTTAGATTTTATGCTCTCTAAATTTTGTGGTAATGTTACATTTTTAATGCTTGTATTCTTGAATGCACTATCTCCAATAGCAATAACATTTTTTCCGTTATGCGTATCTGGAATTACTACTGTATCACTTTGCTTTGATAGTCCTTTTGTGTATTTTATTACTGCATATCCATTTCCATAATTAAAATAAAGCAATTTTGGTTTTGCAAACATTATCATTGGTATAAATATCGCTGCCAAAACAAGTATTCCTGTTTTTAGGAAAATTGGAAAAAATACTTGTTTTTTATTCATTTTTACTTCTGCAACCATTTGTGCTATATCTTCGTTTGGATTTTTCTTGGCTCTCTTTGAAATTACATTTACAATATTAAATTTTTTTACTATAAATATGTATAATAATAGAGTAATTCCCTCACATATTAAACAAGTTGTTAATTCAATATTAAAAAAGTACATCAATACATATATGAATGTTAATAATCCAAACATTAAAATTACTATATTTCTTTTTGTATTTATTTTTGATGTTGTTAATTCTCTAACATTTTCTCCTTGACTTTCAATTTCTCCCTTTACTATATTTTTCAATAAAATACTCTCATTATTAAGATATGTAGGATCAATCAATACTATTGGACTATTATCTTTTACAGGTTCAGTATTTGTTTCGCTATTTTCTTGTTCTTCGTTATTATTTAATGTATTATTATTTATTGGCGTGGCATTTAATACACCTTTTCCACCTTTAATTGAGGCAATAGGAATAATAATAAATGCTCCTACAAATACTGCTATGAAATCTACTACTGCAATACCTGTTGTTATAAATAAGTCAAAAAATAATAGAATTGCTACTCTTATTCCAAACAAAATCCAAAAAGTTTTCTTTGAATTTTCTTTTGAAATAATTTTAGATAATGGCATTAATACAAAAAGTGACATATGTATTGAAACAAATGCTTCCATTCCGTAAAGCTACTCCTAATGGAAAACTTTTGCTACTACTACCATTACTCGCAAATACCGTGCTAGGAAATAATACTAATAACATTATAATTAAAAAACTTTTTATTTTCTTCATCTCTAACTCCTTATTCCATTATTCTTTTGTTATTCAGTAATTATCATAAATAAATTATTTTCATAATAATCTAATTCACTTAAATCAATGTTTGGAACATTCTTTTTATCAAACTTGTCTATCCATTTTTTTGAAACATTTAATACATAGGCATAAGGTAATATATCATAAAAATAATTTGCATTTTCTTCTGCTAAGATTTCTATTTGATTTTTCTCTGCAATATCAAGATAATTTCTAAATCCCATTACTTTTGCAATAATCATTTCTCCATAAGCTGTTTTTCTTTCCATAATTATTGAGAAAAAACCTGTTATAAAAATAGCTATAAAAGACAATGTATATAACCAATTTAGACTAGGATCTAAATCTTTTATATAAATATAGGCAACAAACCATGCAATAACAGATATTATCAATAATGAAAAAGTTATATTCATCATTTTTCTTGCTTTATTATCATTTATCTTTTTATCTATTGTACTTTCTAATGTATTACTTATTTTATTGAATACTCTTGAAAAAGTTATATCTTCGCTTAAAATGTTCGTATCTCCATTTTTGAATAATTCTAAATATACAATTTGTTCAGTAATTGACATCTTTTTTAAATTTGATTTATTTTTTCCAATATTAACTATTTCGTATTTATTTTTAGATATTTCTTTAATTTCAATATAACCTTTGCTAGCTAGTCCAATTATAAGTGATGATGTTAATTTTTTTATTGACTTTTCTCCATAAATATAGCCTATTTGAGCACTATCTAAATCTTCTGGTGGATAAAACTCAACTGTTTTACATTTTTTATCATAATCTTTTCCATGTTTTGTCCATAAAATAAAACTTATTATAGAAATCACTATTAAACCAATACAGATTATTAAGCAAATAAATCCATAATTATAAGTTCCACCTACAAAATATCCATTAGGCAATAACATCTTTACTGTAATTAATTCATTAAGTAAATAATCACTTAAAACTGCATTAAGAGTTTTTTCATTTATTGTATAATTTACTTTACTTGTAATATCTTGTGTTCCCTTAACAAATGCAATATTTTCATTTGCTATTTTTTCTGGCATATTTATAGTAATATTTAGATTGCTTATAGCTGTATTATCATAATTATCAAACACATTAAAAACTAAATCATCTAAATTATTATTCAAATCAATTCCCATATCATATCTATACTTAATTGTATATGTATGCAAGCCAGAATTAGTAGTAGTACGGCTACTTCCAATCCTAATTCCTATACTATCGCTAGTATTATTTAAAACAAATTTTTCTCCTATTGCCCTTAAGTTTGTTATCTTTACCTTTTTCTTTACTTCTTTATTATCTTCATAATATTTTTGCCATAATGGTATAGATTTGTATATACCATTAAAAGTTTTTCCACTTGGTATATTAACTGAAAACTGTTCAGTAACATCTATTTTATTATCTTTATCAACATCAAGAATAATATTATAATCTTCTATATTAAATTCCGATGAAATATAGGATACATTATTTTTAAAATTATTATTTTCAACTATTGACACTCCAAAAGGTATTAGAATAAGAAGTATTATCCATATCATGAGAAATATTGTTGTATATAATCGATTTTTCTTCTTTATCATAATTTATAAACTCACCTTAACATTATTTCTTTCTTCAGCATTTGCCTCAAACATATTTGCTTGTTTAAATCCAAATACACCTGCAACTATATTGCCTGGGAACATTTGAATTTCATTATTTAATTTTCTAACTGCTCCATTATAATATTTTCTACTATTAGCTATTTCATCTTCTATTTTTGTAAGGTCTGCACTTAATTTAGCAAAATTTTCATTTGCTTTTAATTCTGGATAATTTTCAGCAATAGCCATAATTTTTGTAATACCGTGTCCTAATTGTTCATTAACATTTATTTTTTTATCCATTGGTATACTATCATAACTATTTGTTCTTAAACTTGTTATTTGATTAAAAGTTTCTTTTTCATGTTTTGCATATCCTTTTACAACTTCCACTAGGTTAGGTATTAAATCCCATCTTTTTTTCAAATAAACATCCATTGTTGAAAATGCTTCTTTCACAATATTGTTTGCCTTTACAAAAGCATTATATTGTACTATTAAATAAATTACTAATACAGCAATTATTGCTATAACAACATATAAAATCATATTATTCATTCTCCTTTAAAATAAATTTTTATTTGATATTATATTACCATATTAAATATTTTTTTACAATATTCGCATCTATTTTTCAAAAATTTTCATATTAGTATCCGAGAGTGGATTATGAAAAAATTTGATGGAATATCCCTATCTTATTCTTTTCTTATCCTTATTTTTAGTATTTTCTTTTTTGCTTCTTTCTTTGTTATCTTTAAATCTTTTCTGTATTATTCAATCTTCTTTTTCTCCTTTTTCAGCTTTGCAGATAATTCTTCTACAAGTTTGTATTCTTGAATTTAATCTATCAATATCTTCATTTAAAATATTAATCCTTGCCTTCAAAATTGTTTTATCAGCTGCATTATCAGTTTTGTTATATAGTTTCATATATATTTCCTTTTGAGCTTTTAAAGGTGAAATTTCCTCAAGATACTGCGTTCTTAAATTTTGTGTATCTTCTATTGATGTTAGTTTATAATCACTAATCATATTTAGTTCATTACATAACTTATTAAATTTGTCTATTTCTCTATAATACTCTGGTGTTCTCTCCTCATAATGTATTTTAGGTGGTAGTTTCCCTAAAACATATAAAAAATGCACATATAACCTATAAAAGTAAGATGTCTTTAATAAGTTAGAATCAATTTTAACACCTTCATATATTTTAACTCTATATATTTTATTTTCTTTGAATTGATAATTCCTATAATAAATTCTGTTTTTAATATTTTCAAAAGTATAATCCTCTCCAAAGGCTCTTGCAATTCTTATATTTCTATTAAAATAAGGGGTTGATATAGATATAGAATTATTAGATTTTTTTACGAAATAACCTTTAAAACCTAATTCATCAACAAAATCTTGATATTTTCTTGCATTTTCAATAGCCTCATCTATATCTCTTTTTATAAGATTCATCTTGCCACTATTACGATTATAGTTTGCAATTCTACTTTCAGCAATTTCTGTTTCCTTATCTGCTTTATCGCTTTCCACAACTGAAAGATTATATTTTCTACATAAATCATCATTTATTTCTCTTACAAGTGCTATTTCTACATTTGAATTATGATATTTACTTCCATCTATAAATGAAACAGAATTTAAAATAATATGGTTATGTACATTATCTTTATCTATGTGTGTACATACTAGCATTTGATATTTATCTTCCCATAAACTATTTGCTAATTCCATACCTATATCATTGCATTCTCGTGCAGATACTTCTTTACCATTAAAAGATTGTATAAAATGATAACCTAGTCTTCCATCTTCTTTATGAAAATTCTTCTTAATTAACATCATTTCTTCATAAGCATTTTCTGGCAAACAATTTATTCCAGATACTAAAATTCCATGTTCTGTTTTTTCTCCATTCTTTGCATAATTTATAACTGCTTCTAGATTTTTTTGTATTACTTTATATTTTGTAATAGCCATGTGCCACCTCCTTATTTTTCTCTTGAATAGATTTCTTTCTCAAACCTTAAAATAAAATCCGAAAGTTTTTTTGAAATATAATTATAATCATCATGTGATGTACTATATCTTGAATTTGAAATTCTTGCTATTTGATTTATATTGTTAGCTATTCCATGAAGCTCTCTTTGAAATAATTTTATTTCTTCATTTGGTTGCTCTTTTATTCTATATCCTTTAATTAAACTTCTAATAAATTCTGATTCACTTAATCCTGCTTGTTTTGATTTTTTCTTTATTAATTCATCTTCTCTTGCATCTATCCATATCTGTTTCTTTATATTTTTCTTTCTCATATCTTTTATTCTCCTTTTAAAAAATTACCAGTCTTTTTTATTAAAGACTGGCAGAAAATATAAGGGGTTTGGGGAAGAAATTCCCCATAAATTAGTTTTAGCATAAAACTACAAGCAGTATTTATACGAGAGTATAAATGCGATGCTTGCTTTTAAAATTCTATTAAACATATATAAGCTCTTTTAGAACTATTTATTCTGCTTCGTTTCTAAAATTATTCATCATTCCCACCCAATAAAGTGGATCAAAATTTTTCATTTCTTCTATTAAATCACTTTTACTTTTTAAAGAATTTATTATACTATCTACTCTACTTTTGGCTACTATATCTATTTCAATAATATGCTTTTTTAAAGTTCCTTCCATCATCATAATAGAATATTCTGCTTTTCTATTTTCTTTTAAATAAGTTAACCTTAAATGACCATATTTTCCTATATAATAGTTTGCATATTCATCTTTTGGTATAACCAAATTAGGCACATAATAATCTCCTTCCTTGCGATAAGTCATTTCGTTTTCTCTTTCATTTTCCATAATAAAAATCTCCTTTTAATTTATTTTTATGTATAAAAATAGAGTAGAAATTTTTATTTTTCTACTCTATAATTATAATTAACTTATTTTATCTTCCCATTCCATTACTCTGCCTTTGTTGGTTTTGTTGATCTTGATTAACTTGATATATTCCTCTTAATTGTTCTAATCTTTTTTTCTGATCTTCTGTTGCTCTACTTCCTAAAAACATTAACTGCGACATTTCCCTTCTTTCAGCCATTGCTTTTTGTGAATGATTTACTTCACTTGTAGTAACTTTGCCTCTAGTAACAGTTCTATCCACTTTACTTATTGGTAATTTAGGAGAATTAGATTCTTCTAATTTTTGTTGTTCTTCTTTTTGCTTTTCATCATGTTCTGAAAATTCTTGTTCTTCTTGCATTTTTTGTGCTTGAGCAGGTGAAATTTTCATTTCTTGCTTTAATGCTTGTCCTCTAAGCGCTTTCTTAGGTTCTTTTACTTCTACAGTACCACCATTAGCAACAGTTAAAGCATCTAACAGAGTATTAATATCACCATTATAATTTTCTTGTCCTGCAAACATTACAGCTTCTTCTATAAATTGTTTTGCAGATATTTCTCTATCATTACTTTTTAATATAAACTTACCACTACTTGGAATATGTGGTGCGACTACTTCTTGTATATATTGTCTAGCTGGAATTTTAGCACCATTTGGTAATTCTATTTTTTGTTGCAATAATTCTGGTTTTATTAAATTTACAATATCAACTGTTCTTATAGTTTTTGTTTGTTTATTAATAGCATTTTCTTCTTTATTAGTTTGTAATGTAGTAGTTTGACTTGGTTGAGATTGTTTTTCTTGGTTCTTTTGTTTACTTGGAGTTTGGATAGTTCCAGCTGCCTGTTCAATAAATAAATCATTAAATTTTACTTTTTTTCCATCAAATGTTACATTTTGTCCTTTGAAATCTTTTATGCTAGATAGTAAAGTTTCCTCTATAGCAGCTTCAAAAATATCTGCTCTAAGAGAGTTATAGGATTGATTTTCTCCATTACTTTTTAATGGAGGTTCATCTCCAATTCCAATCCAATTATCTATTGTTCCTGTAAGAGCTGGTGGCTCTCCACATCTTTCGACAATTTCAGGATGCTCTTGTGCAATTTCTTGAAATGCACTTATATAATTGGCTAAATTATCCGTATCCGCATATACAACCATCTTATCATCTCTTTCACTTGATGAACCTAATTTAAAATAAAATGGTATTTGTTGTGATTCGCATTTACTTTTAAATAATTGGGCCAGTTTCCACATATCTTGATTTTGACATCCAATATATAACCTATGCTTTACTGGAATTTTACTCTCTTGCCTTCCTGATATATATTGTGATTTTATATGTTCCCATCCATCATTTAATTTCCATCCGTTTATACCTTCTTCAAATAAAGGATTACTCTTTAATCTTGTTATATCTTGCATTGAACTAACTTTTCCAAAAGATTTCAAATATTGTTGTAATTCTCTTGCTGCCATTCCTCTTTGTCGTTCTAATGCTTTCATTTGATTATCATTTAATCTTAAAATATTATCTATCCATTGGTTATATGTATCTACAAAAAATTGCTCTTTATCTGTTAAATTAATTCCTGTATTATCTTTATTCTGATTCATCTTAACTAAAGAACTATATAAATCACTTCTATTAAAGACATCTGTCCTAGAAGATTTTGCATATTCTTCTACTATCCTTTGTAATATTTCTGAATTATCCAAGGGACTTTTAGCTCTATCATAAATTTCACTTAATTTTACATAACTTAAATCCTCCTAGTTTTTTAATAAACTTCTAATTTTGCTTAAAAGTTTCTTTATAAAATTTGTTTTTTTGTATTCTACCATTGATAAAGAATTAGTAACTTCTTTATCTTCAACAACAGTATTTTGCTCTTTCTTCTTGAATATATTATCAGGATTATATTTTTCATATAATTCTTGTTGTTCTTTATCTAACTTGTTTAAATCAATCATTCCATATGTTGATCTATCTTGTTTCTTTTTCGCCATAAAAATTCCGCTCTGAGCTCTGTTTTTAGCTATGCTCAAATTCGAGCATCTATGGCTCAGGTCTACCAAAGTGAGAGACGAAAACCAATAATGCCGCCGGCATCACGAGTCGTACTGCTGCTATAGCGGTTGGCTGCTGGAGAGTCTGAACCATCGTTGTCATAATGGCCCCTCGTGGCGCACAAGGACGACTACCGTTGGAATTCTTCTCTAAAGTCCACTCTATTACATTTCCAGCTATATCATATATATTTTGTACTGAAAAATCGCTATCTGCTCCTGTTGTTAACAATATACTTGAATTTGATTCCTTTTTGAATGGATTTGGACATGCTGTAAATGTATCTCCGTCATCTTCTAAATATTGTGCATTTGCATTTTTTATTGTCCATAAATTATCATAATAGTTTCCTATTGTTTTACTATTTGATGTTAATTTACTATCCGCTATAGTTCCTTTATTGTGCATAAATGCTAGCACTAAATCCCATTGTACTCCGAACATTAAACTACTTGTTTTTGTTCCTGAATTTACATTACTTGCTAAATTTTGTGCTTGTGTTCTTGTTACATATGTGTATGGATATGCATCTGCTTTTGTTACTGGTGTTAGCATTCCTTCTATTGTATATTTTCCGTCTGAATTTGTTGGTCCTTCGCTAGTTCTATTAGTTCCTGTTGTTTCTATTCCTGCTTCGTATCTTCCTACATAAAATCCGCCATTTTCATATACACTTTTTAACATATTGTTTTTTAAATTATTAAAGGAAATATCTTGAGTCTAGCTCTTTTACAAAATAGTTACTCTTACTCTATGTTTTTGGTTTATGCGATAGCAACTTTATTTAATTTTCGACTAAATTGCTGTTAAATTTTAGTTCGTATTTCTTGTCTGATTTGAACTTTCAATGTAGTTAGTCTTGCAAAAGCAAATCTCTTTTTAATTTATTTGCACTTACAATTCCAAGTCCTATAAATTTATTGTCTAAGTATATTCTATATGCTTCATTTGTTAAATTATTTTTCTGTGTTTCTTCTTTAATATTTCTTCGTGTCACATCAAATTCTGTTATTTTACAATTTTCTATATCTAGCTTTACTCCATTTACATATTTGCTATAATCTTGTGTATTTAGGTCTATTCTATTATTATGTTTAAATATTTCTTCTATAGAAATTATGCAAGAGTAGTCTTTATTTTCTATTTTTTCTTTTAACTCTTCTATTGTAATTGCGTTTTCTATTTTAAAATTTCCAACCACAGTTCTCTTTAACTCTTTCATGAAGCCAACGGTTCCAAGTCTTCCTGCTATGTCTTCACATAAGCTTCTTATATAGGTTCCTTTTGAGCATTGCACTTTAAAATTTATTTGTTTTTCTGTTTTATTTATGTTTAGAAGCTCAATATCATATATTTCTATTTGTCTTGGCTCTAGTTTTACTTCTTGTCCTTTTCTTGCATATTCGTATAGCTTTTTTCCATTTACTTTTATTGCTGAGTAAATTGGTGGAGTCTGTTCTTGCTTTCCAATGAATGTTTTTAAAACTTCTTTTACGTATTTTTCTTCTATGCTTTGAGTTTGAACCTCTTTTTTTTCAATTACTTCTCCCTCTATATCTGCTGTTGAAGTTCTCTTGCCAAGCTCTAATACGACTTCGTATTCTTTATCATGGTTTATTAAATATTTAGAAATTTTAGTTGCTTCTCCTATTAAAAGTTGCAATACACCTGTCGCATTAGGATCTAATGTACCAGTATGTCCCACTTTAGAATTTGTTAGCTTTTTTACTTTATAAACTACGTCATGTGATGTACAACCTTTTTCTTTATTTATTAAAATTATTCCGTTCAATTTAATGCTCCTTTCGCCCAATAGGGACGCCCCTTTTCTGAGCAAAAAATATATTTAAAAATTCGCCCAAAAAAGGGCGTCCCCATTGGGCGTAAATTTATTTTAAACAGCTTCTTATTCTGTTTATCATCTGGTTTTTTACTTGCTCTATAGTTCCTGGTAAATTGCTACAACCTGCTGCACGTAAATGTCCGCCACCACTAAACATCATTGCAATTTCTGCTGCATTTACATAGTTTTTAGAACGTATCGAAGCTTTTATTCCTTTACTGGTTTCTCTTAAGAATAATGAAACCTCAACACCTTCAACGTCTCTACCATTTTCTACAATTCCGTCGTAGTCCCCGTTTTCGGCTCCAACTTTTTCTTCGTCTGCCTTTGTTATGTATGTGTAGGCTATTTTGCCCTCTTCTAAAAACTCAAGTCTTTCAAGTGCAATTCTGTGTAATTCAAATTTAGCTCTTGTCTTGCTTGAATATACCTTATCATATATTTGTGATACTTTTACACCTTTTTCGCATAGCTCTGCAACAAATCTAAAAGTTTCTGCTGTAACTGTTGAATATCTAAATCCACCTGTATCTGTGATTATTCCTGCTAAGATGCAAGTTCCAATTTCTTTAGTAACTTCTATTCCAAAGTAACTAAATGCAACTAATAATAGTTGGGCACATGCTGGTGAATCTTGGCTTATGAAGTTGTAATCTGCATACATTGTGTTACTGCTGTGGTGGTCTATTGCAACCTTTACTTTTGCATTATCAAAATATTTTGCAAATCCATTTAATAACTTGATGCTTGCACAATCTAAAGCTATTGCTAAATCGTATTCTTGTATGTCAGATTCTTTCTTTATTTTTTCTACTCCTGGCAAAAAGCTGAATGCACTTGGATACTCTGGTATTATTGCGTCTGCTTCTTTGTTTAATTGCTCCAATGCCAATTTCATAGCAAGTGCACTTCCAATGGCGTCACCATCTGGATTTTCATGTACTACTATTGCAATGGTATTTGCTTTTTTTATTTCTTCTAAAATATTATCTAAAGTCATTATTGTTCCTTCCTATATAGACTTTTAGGGACCGCATAATAAAAGTTGTGCTGTCCCTAAAAATATTATTTTTTCTCTTTTATTGCCTTATCTTGTTCACTAATTTGCTTTAAAATATTATCTATTCTTTCTCCATGTTCTATTGAATCATCATATTCAAATACAAGCTCTGGAGTAATTCTTAAATTTACCATTCTAGCAACTTGTGATCTCATAAAGCCTGCAGAGTCTTTTAACCCTTGCATAGTTTTTTCTACACTCTTTGAATTAAACATACTTACATATACTTTCGCATATTTTAAGTCTGGTGTTACTTTTACTCTTGTAACACTTATCATTCCTGTAACATCAGGATTCTTCAATTCATAAGTTATTATTTGGCTTAAGGCTTTCATTAATTCTTCATTAACTCTGCCAAGTCTAGCTTCATTTTTACTCATTTTCTCTAAAATTCCTTTCCTACGTTTTGGAAACAAATACATTTTTTACTTTATTGGGAAATAATTTACATTTTAGAAAATTTGTCTGGAGTGCGCCTAGAGGGGTCGAATGAGCCCCGACCAAGCACGACATGGCAAATTTTCTAAAATAAATTATTTCCTAGAAAGCAATTATTTATTATTCATTACATGTTCTTGAGAAATTTGTTGTACTTTTGATTTTTTAGTTCTTTTTATTTCTTCCATTACGAATACTTCTATAATGTCGCCTTCTTTAATATCGTTGTAATTCTCAATTTGAAGACCACATTCGAACCCTTTAGCAACTTCTTTAACGTCATCTTTAAATCTCTTTAATGATGCAAGTTTGCCTTCGTGTATTACAACGTCTTCTCTTATTACTCTTACTCCTGCATTTCTTTCAACTTTTCCGTCTTTTACGTATCCACCAGCGATTGTTCCAACATTTGAAACCTTGAATGTTTGTCTTACTTCTACATTTCCGATTACTTTTTCTTCGTAAACTGGGTCTAGTAAACCATTCATTGCAGCTTCAACATCTTCTAATGCTTGATAAATTACAGAATATAACTTGATTTCTACTCCTTGTTTTTCTGCAACTTCTTTTGCTGTTGCGTTTGGTCTTACATTAAATCCTATTATTATAGCCTTTGCAGCTTTTGCTAGGTTAACATCAGATTCATTTATAGCTCCTGCATTTGAGTGTATTACTTTTACTGCAACTTCGTTATCAGATAATTTTTCAAGAGATTGCTTTAATGCTTCTGCTGTACCTTGAACATCTGCTTTTACAATTATATTTAATTGTTTTAAGTTTTCGTGTTCCATTTGCTCGAATAGATTGCTTAATGTTACTTTGTTGTATGCATTCATAGCATCTTCTCTTGCTTTTCTTTCTCTTCTTTCTATTAAGTGTTTAGCCATTTTTTCGTCTTTAACTTCATAGAAAGTTTCTCCTGCTTCTGGTACTTTTGTAAGTCCCATAATTTCTACTGGTGTAGAAGGACCTGCACATTTAACACGTTTTCCTTTATCGTCTTTCATTGCCCTAATTCTACCAATTGATGTTCCAACAACTACTGTATCTCCAACGTCTAAGCTTCCTCTTTGTACTAATACAGATGCGATAGGACCTTTTGCTTTATCTAGTCTTGCTTCTATTACAACACCTTTAGCTTGCTTATTTGGATTTACTTTTAAATCTTGCATGTCTGAAACTAATAATACCATTTCTAGTAATTGATCTATGTTGATATGTTGTTTTGCAGAAATTTCTACAAATACTGTATCTCCACCCCATTCTTCTGGAACTAATTCATATTTCATTAATTCTTGTTTTACCTTTTCTGGGTTAGCTCCTGGTACATCAATTTTGTTTATTGCAACTATTATTGGAATTCCAGCTGCTTTAGCATGGTTTATAGCTTCAACAGTTTGTGGCATTACACCATCATCTGCTGCAACAACAAGTATTGCAACATCTGTAATTTGAGCACCTCTAGCACGCATACTTGTAAATGCCTCGTGTCCTGGTGTATCTAAAAATGTAATTTCTCTTCCATTTATTGATACCTTGTATGCACCAATATGTTGTGTAATTCCTCCGGCTTCGCCTTCTATTACATTTGTCTTTCTAATTGCATCTAGAAGTGATGTTTTACCATGGTCAACGTGTCCCATAACAACAACTACTGGAGCTCTTTGAACTAAGTCTTCTGCCTTATCTTCTGACTCGTCAAATAATATATCTTCTTCTTTAACTTCTTCCTTCTTGTTGGCTGTTACACCAAATTCTTCTGCTACTAAGAAGGCTGTATCGAAATCTAGCTCTTGGTTTATAGTTGCCATTATTCCTAATCCCATAAGCTTTGTTATTACTTCACCACTTGTTTTCTTTAACTCTGCTGCTAGGTCTTTAACACTTATGTTCTCTGGAATTGTTATTTCTGTTAGCTTAAATATTTTTTGCTTATTTCTTTCCTCAGTATTTTTCTGGTTTTTACGTTTACCCTTCTTACCACGTTCTGTTGATAAATCGTAGTAATCAAGCATTCCACCTTCTTGGTCTCCAAACATGTTAGAAAGCTTATCTACTTGTTTTAAATTCTTTAACTTTCCCTCATCATATTCTTCTTCACCATTGAATCTTCTAGACTTATTCTTATTTTGCTTATTTTCATCATATTTATTGCTCTTAGCCTTGAAACTTGCCTTTGTAGAATAATCTCTTTGGCTTTCTTTTTCAACAATTTCAGTCTCTAATATATCGTTAATTTTCTTGTCTAATCTCTTCTCATCTAATGGTCTCCTATTGAAACCACCATTGTTGTTCCTGTTAAAGCCATTATTATCACGATTATTATTTCTGTTAAAGCCATTGTTATCACGGTTATTTCTGTTAAATCCGTTATTATCACGGTTATTTTTATTATAACCATTATTGCCATTATTAAATCTATTATTTTGGCCATTTTGATTATTTTGTCTGTAACCATCTCTTGATTGATTATTATTTTGGAATCTATCATTTCTATTGAAGTTATTGTTTCTTTGGAATTGGTTTCTGTTATTGCTAAAGTCTCTGTTACCATTATTATTTCCAAATTCTCTATTTCCATTATTGAAGTTATTTCTTCTTTGGAAAGAATCGTTTCTTGAATACTCGCCTCTGTTGTCGTTTCTAGAATTTTCGCCTCTATAATTGTCATTTCTGTCATGAGCTTCGGTTCTATCATTCTTTACAACTTCAGGTTTAGAACTTTCTGCTTTTACAACTTCTTGCTTTACTTCTGCTTTAACTTCTGGCTTTGGAGCTTCTGTTTTTACAGTTTCAGCCTTTACTGTTTCTGCCTTTGTAGTTTCGGCTTTTTCTACTTTTGCAGTTTCTGTTTTTACTTCGGTTGTAGTAGCTTTAGCAGTACTCTCTTCCTTCTTAACTTCTTCTTTCTTTGCAGTTTCGACTTTTACATCTGCCTTTGGCTTTTCTTCTTTTTTACCAAGTCCAAATAATTCATTTACTGTAAGAGGTTTATTAGGTTTATTTCTGTAAACAATGTTATAATCGTTGTTATTTCTTCTTTTTACAAAACCTACATCTTTTCTTTCTTCAGCTTTCTTATTGTCTTTCTTAGAATCCTCTTCATCATTTAATATAACTTCTCTTCTAATAATTACTGGAGTATCTTTTTTGTTATCTTTCTTTGTTTCTTTTTTTGTTTCTTTCTTATTTTCCACTTTATTTTCCTTTTTCACATTATTTTTATTATTTTTTGAATATGCATTTCTAATTTCTGTTGCTTGTTCATCTGTCACATTACTTAAATGGCTTGTTACATCTATGCCTAGCGACTTTGCTTTTTCAAGTACATCTTTGCTTGACATTCCTATTTCTTTTGCTAGTTCGTGAATTTTTATTTTACCCAATAATTCCACCCCCCTATATTTATTCTTGTGCTTAATTCCTTTTTATTTTCTCTATTTATCAATAATTACACCTCTTAAGCTTTCATAAATTTCGTTGTTTATTTCTGTTTCAAAGCTTCTGCTCAATCTCTTTGACTTTATGGCCTTTTCCAAGCATTCTACATTATTACATATATATGCACCTCGTCCTTCAGCCTTTCCTGTTTTGTCTACGAATATTTTGCCATCACTCTGCTTTACAATTCTTATCAATTCATTTTTAGGTTTTGCTTCATTGCAACCTAAGCAAGTTCTTTGTGGTATTTTCTTCAAGTATCACACTTCCTTTTATTCTTCGTCTTTATTTTCTTCTGATGTTTCAACGTTTTCTACTTCGTTTGCCTCTTCTACATTTGTTTCATCAACGTTTTCTGCATCTGCAGTTTCTTCTTTTTCTTCACCATTTGCTTGTAGCTCTTGTATCATTTCTCTAAATTGAGATTCACTCTTTATATCTATTTTCCAGTTTGTCAATTTAGCCGCAAGTCTTGCATTTTGTCCTGCTTTACCAATAGCTAATGATAATTGATCATCTGGAACTATTACTTGGGCAAATCTTTCTTCATCTTTAATATCAACCGCCATAACTTTTGCTGGAAGTAAAGCTTCTGCAATGTATGTAGATGGATCTTCGTTCCATTCTATTACATCTATTTTTTCTCCACTTAATTCATTTATTATATTTTGAATACGAATTCCTTTTTGTCCAACACAAGAACCAACTGGGTCTATGTTTTCATTTGGAGAATATACTGCAACTTTACATCTCTTTCCTGGGTCTCTTGAAATACTCTTAATTTCGATTAAACCTTCATAAATTTCTGGAATTTCAAGCTCGAATAATTTTCTTAAGAAATCATTATTTGCTCTTGAAACTATTATTTGTGTTGAGCCTTTTGCACCTTTTTCAACATTTGCAACACATGCTCTTAATTTTTGATTTACATAGTAATGTTCTGTTGGTATTTGCTCTTTAATTGGCATTATACCTTCAATTTTTCCTAAATCTAATACAACAATGTTCTTATCAACTTTTTGTACTATACCAGAAACTATTTCTCCTTTTTTCTCGTTGAATTCGCTAAATATTACTTCTCTTGAAGCTTCTCTTATTCTTTGAACTATAACTTGCTTTGCTGTTTGAGCTGCAATTCTACCAAAGTTCTTTGGCATTAATTCTTTTTCAACAACATCTCCCTCATTATATCTTGGGTCAATTTTCTTAGCATCTTCTACTGAAATTTGTGTATCCCAATCTTCAACTTCGTTTACTACATTAAGTTCTTCATAAATGTGTGTCTCCCCTGTTTCACGGTTTAGAGTAATTTTTACATTGTCTGACGTAACATCAAAATTTCTCTTATATGCTGTAACTAAAGCTGTTTCTATAGATTCTATAACATAGTCTTTTTTTATTCCTCTTTCTTTTTCAAGTTCATCTAGTGCCATTATTAATTCTGTACTATCAATTCCTTTGTTTTCTACCTTTTTTACATTCTTCTTCATTTTCCAATCATTCCTTTCAATTATATTATTCCCATTTAAAAGCCCTTTTCATCGAGCTAATGTTACTTCTTTCTATTGTAATTTCTTCTTCATTTATGATTAATGTAATGGTCTTTTCGTCAAATTGTTTAAGATTTCCCTCAAGCTCTTTTTGCTTATTTAATGGTTTAAACAATTTCACATCTATATCTTTTCCAATATGTTCTTGCAACTGCGAATCTTTTCTAATATGTCTTTCTACTCCAGAAGACGAAATCTCAAGAAAATATTGGTCTTTTATATAATCCGCTGCATCTAGCATATCTGTAATTGCATTGTTTACCTTTTCGCAATCATCTAAACTAATTCCAGTATCATTATCTATAAATATTCTTAAATAATTGTCTTTGCCTTCTTTTACGTACATAACATCGTACACTCTGTAACCAAGTTCATTTATTGGCTTTGTAACGAGCTCTTCTACTTTTTCTTCTATTTTAGACAAGATATACCTCCCTATATTCATATTAAATGTTGTCTTATAACATTGTAGAAGAGTGGAATTTGTTTCCACTCTTCTGCCGTACTTCTTATGTCAATATTATTATACCCTTTTTATGGAAAAAATGCAAGGGTTTTCAGAAATTTTCTTATAATTCTATTCTTTCTTCTCTTACTCTATTTACTAATGCCTTTAATTTTTTGTTTTCTTCTTTTTCTAGTTTTGAATCATTCATTTCTATTTTTAGTGCAAGTTCTTGTACTAATTTTAGTATTTTAACATCTTCAAATATATTTGCTATTCTGAATTCTGGTAGTCCATGTTGTTTTGTTCCGAAGAATTCTCCAGAGCCTCTTAGTTCTAAGTCTTTTTCTGCTATTTTAAAGCCATCTTCTGTTGTTGTCATTGTTTTCATTCTTTCCCTTACTATTGCAGAATTACTGTTATATTTTAGTATACAATAGGACTTAAATTCTCCTCTTCCAACTCTTCCTCTTAATTGATGTAACTGTGCCAAACCAAATCTTTCGGCATTTTCTATTACCATTATGTTTGCATTTGGTACATCCACCCCAACCTCAATTACAGTTGTAGAAATTAGTATGCTTATTTTATTTTCTTTGAAGTCTTGCATTACTTGTTCTTTATCTTTTGGTTTCATTTTTCCATGTAATATTTCTACATTATAATCCTTAAACACTTCGTTCTTATAATTTTCTGCTAGTTTTTCTACAGATTTTACATCCATCATTTCTTCGTTTTCATCCACGAATGGACATACTATGTATGCTTGTCTACCTTCGTTCACATTTTTCTTTATAAACTGAATTATTCTATCTGTCATATTTTCTTTTACTGCTATTGTATCAATTTTCTTCCTGTTTGGTGGCAGTTCATCTATTATGGAAATATCCAAATCTCCATATACTATTATTGCTAGTGTTCTCGGAATAGGAGTTGCAGTCATTACTAGTACATCTGGATTTTTTCCTTTACCAGCAATTACACTTCTTTGTTTTACGCCAAATCTGTGTTGCTCATCTGTTACTACTAGTCCTACATTTTTAAACTCTACATTTTCTTGTAAAAGAGCATGAGTTCCAATTAATATGTCTATTTCACCATTTTTTAATTTTTCTAGGAGTATGCCTTTCTGTTTTTTTGTTAGACTGCTTACTAGTAACCCACAACGTATTCCAAATGGCTCTAATATTTTATTAAAATTATTTATATGCTGTGTTGCAAGTATTGTTGTTGGAGCCATTACTGCAACCTGATATCCACTCTTCACAGCCTTATATGCTGCAATCATTGCAACTACGGTCTTACCAGAACCAACGTCTCCCTGTAAAAGCCTATTCATTGGCTTTTCCGATTCCATGTCATTATCTATTTCTTCAAGAACTCTTAATTGAGCTTTTGTTAATTTAAATGGTAATGTATTTATTACGTCTGACATATGTACATCTTTGCTGTATTTTATGCCTCTTATTTCATTATCATATTGTTCCTTCAAGCTTAATAAAGCAAGTTGAAATGTTAGCAATTCTTCGAATACTAGCCTATTTCTTGCTCTCGCCAAATTTTCCATTTTGCTTGGAAAGTGAATTTCTCTTACTGCTTGATCTAGTTCCATTAAATGATAATCTTTAGTTATGTATTCTGGTAATGTTTCTTGTAATTTTGCATTCACCATCGAAAGTGCATTGTAAACGGCCTGTCTTATTGCTGAGTCTGGTAGTCCTTTTGTAGTAGAATAAACTGGCACAATTTTACCTGTATTCTTGCTTTTTCCTTCCTCATCAAAAACAGGAGATGCCATTTCTATCTGACTAGGTTTCTTAGTGACCTTTCCGAAAAATCTATATTTTTCGTGTGCATGAATCACATTTCTTATATAATCTTGATTGAACCATGTAATCAGACATCTGCCAGTATCATCCTGTACCATAACCTTTGAAACAGACATATTTCTTCTTAATTTGAAAGTTGTTGCAGCAGTTACCGTCACAGCCTCAATAAGAGCTTCTTCTCCATCTTGAAGTTCCTCTATTTTTTTTATTTTAGTTCTATCCTCATACGTTCTCGGATAATAATTAATCAAATCTTCAACAGTATTTACTCCAAGCAGGCTTAATAACTTTGCCCTACTCGGTCCAACACCCTTAATATATTGAACACTCTGTTTTAAATCAATCATAAGTACTTCCATTTCTTGCTTTGCAAATTCATTTTTAATTTATAACAAAAATTTTTTCATATTTCATAGCTATAATGATAAAAACTTCATGAACCAATAATAACACAAACAAGTGTTTTTGTCTAGTATTATTTTTAAAAATATTGCAAGAAAATACCATTTTAATCTCTTATTTTTTATTGACATAGACTTTTATTGTGTTTATAATAAATTTAAGAAATGAACATAGAGGTAATAACATAAGATGCAAACTTTAAAAGTTAGAGAAAAAAAAGTTAGTGTACATACATATAACTATGATAATATAATTGAATTTTTAAATATAACAAAAGATATTTTAGAAAATCCTACTGTAAAACAGATGAAAAATTTTAGGCAACACTACGATTGTTCTTGTTATGAACATTGTTTAGAAGTTGCCTATTGGTCATATTTATTTTGCAAAAAATATGGCTGGGATTATGTTTCTGCAGCTAGAGGTGCAATGCTACACGATTTATTTTTGTATGACTGGAGAGGTTCTAAAAAGAAACTGCATT
>ERZ773114.1862-NODE-1862-length-21247-cov-6.623490_pt1 | contig 21247 bp, 9 predicted proteins | sample MGYA00580564_ERZ773114 | MGnify/ENA primary metagenome ERZ773114 (study PRJEB29015, sample SAMEA2737836) | human gut metagenome | biome: human gut; feature: human-associated habitat; material: faeces | place: China | collected 2012 ... | reverse complement strand
AACGAAACTCTTAATTTATCAGATATTGCATCAAAAATGGACATTTTTGACGTTTACGTGCACAAAATTAGTCGTTTCCGTGCACGAAAAACAAAAAATACACCTAGTTGACTAAAAAATCCCATAGGCTTTGAAGGAAAAGCGCTACTTTCGTACCGTGAAAAGACCTGAATGTTTAATCCTTAAAATAGCAATCCATGAGACGAACTCTCTTTTCTGATTTTTTTATATTGTTTTTATTCATAACAACCGTTCCTTTAGTCTTGTCGGCTCAGCAGGTAGACAGCAAATTAGACAGCAAATTGCCCTGGTCGGTGAGGATGACTGAATCGGAAATGATCCGTTGCCCCGAATCCTGGCAGCTCGATTTCCAGCCGAAGTTGAAGTGGGACTATTGTCACGGACTTGAATTGGGGGCTATGCTTGATGTATATGATGCGTATGGCGATGAGAAGATTCGTGATTACGCCATCGCTTACGCGGACACAATGGTACATGAAGACGGGACGATTACCGCTTATAAGCTGACCGATTACAGTCTCGACCGCATCAACTCCGGTAAAATCCTTTTCCGTATTTATGAGCAGACGAAGAATCCTAAGTATAAGAAAGCGCTCGACTTGCTTTACAGCCAGTTTGAAGGGCAGCCTCGCAATGCGGATGGCGGCTTCTGGCACAAAAAGATTTACCCGCATCAGATGTGGTTGGACGGCATTTATATGGGAGCTCCTTTCTATGCGGAATATGCGTTCCGCAATAATCTTCCGCAGGCTTATGCGGATGTAATCAATCAGTTTGTAACCTGTGCCCGCCACACATACGATCCAAAGAATGGACTTTACCGCCATGCGACGGACGTGAGCCGCACCGAACGTTGGGCGGATCCCGTCACGGGGCAGTCCAAGCACACTTGGGGACGTGCGATGGGGTGGTATGCGATGGCTTTGGTTGATGCGCTGGAGTTTATTCCGAAGCATGAAGCCGGAAGAGATTCTCTGCTGGATATTTTGAATAATGTTGCCGTACAAGTGAGGAAACTTCAAGACCCGAAGACCGGAGGATGGTATCAGGTGATGGACAGAAGCGGGGATAAGGGGAATTATGTGGAATCTTCCTGCTCTGCTATGTTTATTTATTCCTTGTTCAAGGCGGTACGGCTGGGATATATTGATAAATCATATTTGAATGTGGCGCTGAAAGGCTATAAAGGTTTCCTGAATAATTTTATCGAAGTGGACAAGAATGGAGTGGTAACTGTCACGAAGGCTTGCGCGGTGGCAGGATTGGGAGGAAAAGTATACCGTTCAGGCGATTATGACTATTATATCAATGAAACGATTCGCAATAATGACCCGAAGGCGGTAGGTCCGTTCATAATGGCGAGTTTGGAATATGAACGTCTTTTGTCCTATGAGCAACAGCAAAAGCAAGACACGTTGGTTGTGTCACGTGATGGAACGGGTAAGTATCGTAATATCCAGGACGCTGTGGAGGCGGTACGCGCCTTTATGGATTATACGGTGACTATCTATATAAAGAAAGGGGTATATAAAGAAAAGCTAGTGATTCCTTCGTGGGTGAAGAACGTGCAACTGGTAGGTGAAGATTCCGAAAAGACGATTATTACGTATGATGATCATGCCAATATCAATAAGATGGGAACATTCCGTACCTACACCGTGAAAGTGGAAGGCAGTGATATCACTTTCAAGGACTTGACGATTGAGAATAATGCCGCTCCTTTGGGGCAGGCAGTTGCCCTCCATACCGAAGGAGACCGGCTGATGTTTGTCGGCTGCCGCTTTCTTGGAAATCAAGATACCATTTATACAGGCTCGGAGGGTAGCCGTTTGCTGTTTACCAACTGCTATATAGAAGGTACTACTGATTTTATCTTCGGTCCTTCCACTGCACTTTTTGAGTATTGCGAGCTGCATAGCAAACGTGATTCGTATATCACTGCTGCTTCGACTCCTCAAAATGAAGAATTCGGCTATGTCTTTAAAAACTGCAAGCTGACGGCTGCTCCCGGAGTGAAAAAGGTCTATTTAGGTCGTCCTTGGCGTCCATATGCCGCTACGGCTTTTATTAATTGTGAGTTTGGCGGACATATCCGTCCCGAAGGTTGGCATAATTGGAAGAATCCGGAGAATGAGAGAACAGCCCGTTATGCGGAATTTGGAAACACAGGAGACGGTGCGGATACATCGGGACGCGTGGCATGGGGCAAACAGCTTACAAAGAAGGAAGCCTTGAGGTATACACCGGAGAATATTTTCAAAGAAAATAGCAATTGGTACCCTTACAAGTAAGAGAAATGGGGTAAACGGTCCTTTGCCGACTTGTTTCCACTTGTTTCGCCACAGCGAACTTTTTGTTTCACGGCATGAAACTTCGGTTTCATCGGCGTGAAACTGTAGTTTCATCAGTGAGAAACTTTAGTTTCAAGCGCTTGAAACTTTCTGTTCGGCTGCTTGAAACTCTTTGTTTTGTACCGGCAAACACTTAGCTTTACGGTGATAAGCGTTTGGCTTCACGGTGATAGGTGACAGTTGGGTGATAGGTTGGTTATGAGGATCTGTCACCACCTTACTGGTTGATAATAAGTAGTTTGACTATCGAAGGTGATAGGTGATAGAGGAAAACGTTTTTTTGTATGTAGGAGAGTAGTATAATTAAAGTAAGATAAGTATGAAAATACAAGGAAATAAAATGATATGGCTGCTGGCGGCGGCTTTTATTCTTTTGTCTGCATTCCGTGCGGATAAACCTGTTGTCACTATCTTTATGATCGGTGATTCGACGATGGCAAATAAAAAGATGGATGGGGGAAATCCCGAAAGGGGATGGGGAATGGTGCTTCCCGGTTTCTTTTCCGAAGATGTACGGATAGACAATCATGCCGCCAACGGGCGCAGTTCTAAAAGCTTTATTTCTGAAGGACGTTGGGAAAAAGTGATTTCTAAAGTGAAGAAAGGAGATTATGTCTTTATTCAGTTCGGGCATAATGATGAAAAAACGGATTCTACCCGTCATACCGATCCGGGAACTACTTTCGACGATAATCTCCGTCGGTTTGTCAACGAAACCCGTGCGAAAGGCGGTATCCCCGTACTATTCAATTCCATCGTCCGCCGTAACTTTGTTCAGCCGAAAGATGCTTCTATTGCGGAAGACATCCGACGGATACCCGGTGCATCCAAAGAGCAGCCCAAAGAAGGAACCGTTCTGTTCGATACTCATGGGGCATATCTGGATTCTCCCCGCAATGTTGCCAAAGAGTTGGGAGTGACCTTTATCGACTTGAATAAAATCACGCACGACTTGGTGCAGGGACTTGGTCCCGCAGAGTCGAAAAAGCTGTTCATGTTTGTAGAACCCAATCGGGTTCCGGCCTTTCCGAAGGGACGTGAGGACAATACTCATTTGAATATCTATGGGGCAAGAACCGTAGCGGGATTGGCGGTGAAAGCCATCGGCAAAGAGATTCCGGAATTGGCGAAATGTATCCGTCATTATGATTATGTGGTGGCTCAAGACGGCAGCGGTGATTTCTTCACTGTGCAGGAAGCCGTTAATGCTGTCCCCGACTTTCGCAAAAATGTACGTACCACAATCCTTGTCCGCAAAGGCACTTACAAAGAAAAGATAATCATCCCCGAAAGTAAGATTAATATCTCCCTGATTGGCGAAGATGGTACGATACTGACCAATGACGATTTCGCAAACAAGAAGAACGTATTCGGTGAGAACATGGGAACTTCCGGTTCGTCCAGCTGTTACATCTATGCTCCTGATTTTTATGCCGAGAATATCACCTTCGAGAACTCTGCAGGTCCCGTGGGGCAAGCAGTTGCCTGTTTTGTTTCTGCCGACCGTGCCTATTTTAAGAACTGTAGTTTTCTCGGCTTCCAGGATACACTCTACACATACGGCAAGCAAAGCCGCCAATATTATGAGGACTGCTACATCGAAGGAACGGTCGATTTTATTTTCGGCTGGTCTACGGCTGTCTTCAATCGTTGCCGCATTCACAGCAAGGGGGATGGCTACGTCACTGCCCCTTCTACCGATAAAGGAAAGAAGTACGGTTACGTTTTCTACGACTGTCGGCTGACGGCTGATGCGGAAGCTACAAAGGTCTATTTGTCACGTCCCTGGCGACCTTATGCACAGGCTGTATTTATTCGCTGCGAACTGGGTAAACATATTCTTCCTGTCGGCTGGAATAATTGGGGTAAGAAGGAAAACGAAAAGACAGTCTTTTATGCCGAATATGGCAGTAAGGGCGCAGGGGCCAATCCGCAAGCACGTGCGGCATTCTCCCGTCAGTTGAAAAATCTGAAAGGTTATGAGCCGGTAACAGTGCTGGCAGGAGACGATGGTTGGAATCCGGTGAGGGACGGAAACCGGTTGTTGGATGTGAAACGTTGATTATATCTCCCGATTCTGCAAAATAGCTGTTGAAGATAGCGCCAGAATGCTAGTATTTTTCTATCTTTACGGCACAGAATCGAGTGATATATGATAAAGAAAACCTTAATTTCCGTAATTCTATTGTTGGCTGTCGTATTCACGGCACATACACAGCAACATTGCTTCTTTACCCACTATTCTACAGAGGACGGATTGTCGCAGAACACAGTCATGAACATCCTTCAGGACCATAAAGACAATTTGTGGTTTGCTACTTGGGATGGTATCAACCGTTTTGACGGCTACACTTTCAAGACCTATAAGGCACGTCAGGGAGATTACATCAGTCTGACCAATAACAGGGTGGACCGTATGTATGAGGATTGTTACGGTTTCCTCTGGCTGCTGACATACGACAACCGTGTCCATCGCTTCGATCCCAGAACGGAGACTTTCGAGCAAGTGCCCGCTGCGGGAGAAGAGGGAAGTACGTTCAATGTACATACCATTGAAGTAATGCCGAACGGGACTGTCTGGTTGCTGACCGACAATGACGGAGCGATCCGTATCCTGACCCATCCCGAAGAAAATAACCGCCTGACATGGGATATTTACTCCGGCAAGTCGGAATTGTTCCCTTCTTTCCATGTTTTTAAAGTCTATCAGGATAAAGCGGGAAACGATTGGCTGTTGACGGATAACGGATTGGGCTTGATTCGTCCCGGCACGCGGGAACCTGTTTCCTACTTTACGGAGACAAAAGGAAAGAACGGTGGCATGAACCAGGCTTTTTATGCGGCGCAGGAGAATGACGGACACATCCGTTTCGCTTCCGATCATGGACGCATCTGGTCTTATCGGAAAGAAGGTGGCGACTTTACATTGTTTGAACTGCCTACGAAGAGCCGCATCACCTCCATTCACGAAGTAGCTCCGGAGCAGACGGTGGTCACAACGGACTCGGATGGTTTCTTTACCTATCATCTGAAGACGAAAGCTGCCGTACATTATTCTTCTCTGACTTGCAAAGCGTTGCCCGACCGTCCGATTCTTTCGGCCTACGTAGACCGTTCTTCTGAAGTCTGGTTTGAACAGGAAGAACCGGGTGTCGTGGCTCATTTCAACCCGGCAACAGGAGTAGTCACCCGTGAACAGATTCTGATTGAATACAGTAATCCCGAACGTTCGCGTCCGGCTTTCCACATTTTTGAGGACGTGAACGGTTTCCTTTGGGTGCATCCGTACGGTGGCGGTTTCTCTTTCTTCGACCGGCAAAAAGGGCGTCTGGTTCCTTTCTATAATGAATTGGGCAGTCACGACTGGCGTTTCTCCAATAAGATTCATTCGGCTTTTTCTGATAAACAAGGCAATCTATGGCTTTGTACGCACTCCAAAGGATTGGAAAAGGTGACATATCGCAATGTTCCCTTTTCGATGATGATTCTTGTATTGCACGAGCATGAATCGCTGCATAACGAGGTGCGTGCTTTGTGCGAAGATAAGTTGGGTAACCTGTGGGTAGGAGTGAAAGACGGTATGCTCCGCCTGTATGATGTCCGCAGAACGTACAAAGGTTATCTGACGGAGAACGGTACTGTCTCTACCACCGGTACTCCGATGAGGGGAACCGCTTATTTCGTCATTCAGGATTCAAAAGGTATCATCTGGATTGCGACGAAAGGTGACGGACTGATCCGTGCCGAGTCCACCTCTCCGGACGGTATGTCCTACAGGCTGACCCGCTATCGTCATCAGGAGGATGATATGTACAGTTTGAGTGATAATAACGTGTATTGTGTGTACGAAGACCATCACGGGCGTATTTGGGTAGCTACTTTTGGCGGAGGTATCAATTATATCACGGAGGACAAGGACCGGAAGACTTTGTTTATCAATCATCGTAATAATCTGAAAGGTTATCCTATCGACCCTTGCTATAAGGCTCGCTTTATTACTTCCGACAATAACGGTCGCCTGTGGGTGGGAACTACTACGGGGGCTATCGCTTTCGACGAGAACTTTGAAAAACCGGAAGAGGTGGAGTTCCATCATTTCTCCCGTGTGCCGAACGACACGCAAAGTTTGAGCAACAATGACGTGCATTGGATTATCCCTACTCAAAATAAGGAACTTTATCTGGGAACATTCGGCGGCGGTCTCAACAAGCTGGTATCTATCGACAAAGACGGTCATGCTAAATTCGAGTCCTATTCGGTGCAGGATGGGCTTTCTTCGGATATTTTGCTTTCCATCCGCGAGGACCATAAACGGAATCTATGGATCAGTACTGAGAACGGGCTTTGCAAGTTCAGTCCGTCGGAAGAACGCTTCGAGAGTTTTGATGAACGCAGCATTACTTTTCCGGTGCGTTTCAGTGAGGCGGCCTCTACGCTGACTGCCAAAGGGAGTATGCTTTTCGGTGCCAGTGGCGGTGTCTTTATTTTCAATCCGGATTCTATCCACAAAAGCAGCTATGTTCCGTCTATCGTATTCTCCAAGTTGACGGTAGCCAATGAGAACGTCGTACCCAGAGACGGCTCGTTGCTGAAAGTGGATATTGATGATACAGACCGGTTGGTGCTTTCGCATGACGAGAACATCTTTTCCATTCATTTTGCGGCATTGGACTACACCAATCCGCAGAATGTGCAGTATTCATATATTCTGGATGGTTTTGAAAAGCAGTGGACGTTTGCCGACAAGCAGCGGAGTGTGACTTATACGAACCTTCCGAAAGGGAAATATGTGCTCCGTGTCCGTTCTACCAACAGCGACGGGGTGTGGGTGGAGAACGAACGTGCGTTGGATATAGTGATTCTTCCTTCGTTTTGGGAGACCCCTGTGGCGTATGTGATGTATGTACTTTTTGTTTTGATTATTATCCTCGTGGCTGTTTATATCCTGTTCACGATTTATCGGTTGAAGCATGAGGTGTCGGTAGAGCAGCAGATCTCGGATATTAAGTTGCGCTTCTTTACGAATATTTCCCACGAATTGCGTACGCCGCTTACATTGATAGCCGGACCGGTGGAGCAGGTGCTGAAGAATGATAAATTGCCGGCCGACGCACGGGAGCAGTTGGTGGTGGTAGAAAGGAACACCAGTCGGATGCTTCGTCTCGTCAATCAGATATTGGACTTCCGCAAGATTCAGAACAAGAAGATGAAGATGCAGGTGCAGCGTGTGGATGTCGTGCCGTTCGTCCGTAAGGTGATGGATAACTTCGAGGCTGTCGCCGAAGAGCACCGGATTGATTTCTTGTTTGAGACGGAAAAGGAACATCTTTATCTTTGGGTGGATGCGGATAAGCTGGAAAAAATTGTGTTTAACTTGCTTTCCAATGCTTTTAAATATACGCCGAACGGGAAGATGATTACGATTTTTATCCGCGAGGATGAAGAAGTCGTTTCCATCGGTGTGCAGGATCAAGGTATCGGTATAGCCGAGAACAAGAAGAAATCGCTGTTTGTCCGTTTTGAGAATCTGGTGGATAAGAATCTTTTCAATCAGGCGAGCACAGGTATCGGGCTCTCGCTGGTGAAGGAACTCGTAGAGATGCATCAGGCTACTATCAGTGTTGACAGCCGTTTGGGAGAGGGCAGTTGTTTTAAAGTGGATTTCCTGAAAGGGAAAGGACATTACGATAAAGAGGTTGAGTTTATCCTCGAAGATACCGGCGCTCCGATGGAAATGGGACAGGTGGTGGATTTGGCCAATTCCTCCATTCAGTCCGAAAGGTTGGTTGCGGACGCAGAGGAGGTGGGGACCGCTTCTTCTGTGGAAGAAGAACAGGAAACGGAAGAGGGAAACGCTAAGGAACTGATGTTATTAGTGGAGGATAATCAAGAGTTGCGGGTATTTTTGCGTAGCATATTCGCTTCAAATTATCGGGTGGTGGAGGCTGCTGATGGTATGGAAGGATGGAGCAAGGCGTTGAAGTATGTACCGGATATTATTATCAGCGATGTCATGATGCCGGAGAAGGATGGTATCGAGATGACGCGTGAACTCCGGGCGGATATGACGACCAGCCATATACCTATTATCTTGTTGACGGCCAAGACTACGATCGAGAGTAAATTGGAGGGGTTGGAATATGGCGCGGATGATTACATAACGAAGCCTTTCAGTGCGACTTATTTGCAGGCGCGTGTGGAGAACTTGCTGTCGCAGCGAAAGAAGTTGCAGAGTTTCTATCGGGAGAATTTGCTGAATATACCGGTTGCGGACTCGAACGGTAGTTTGTCCGGTGTATCCACAACGTCCGAAACGGTTGTCGGGGGTACCTCCGAAGCACAAAAGAACGATGTGGACGGACAGGTGTCGGAGGTTCCGGTGATGTCTCCCAACGATCGTAAGTTTATGGATAAGTTGGTCGAACTGATGGAAAAGAATATGGATAACGGAGAGTTGGTTGTCGATGATCTGGTCAGTGAACTGGCAGTCAGCCGTTCGGTATTCTTTAAGAAACTGAAGACCTTGACGGGATTGGCGCCTATTGAGTTTATAAAGGAGATGCGTATGAAGCGTGCCGTGCAGTTGATAGAGACGGGTGAGTTTAATATGACGCAGATTTCGTATATGGTGGGTATTAATGATCCGCGATATTTCAGCAAGTGTTTCAAAGCGCAAGTGGGGATGACACCGACTGAATATAGGGATAAGAAACAGGGAAAATAGGATTTGTTTAAATGCGGATTAACGTGAATTAACGCGGATTTTCGCAAAGATAAACTCTTAATCTGGAGTCTGATCTGCGAAAATCCGCGTTAATCCTGCGTTTTATCCGATTGTGGTATCGCGGAATTTACTTTTGAGGAAACAAGTGATTGACCAGGCTGTTCATGTAGACTTCCAGATTGGTGTATTCTTTGCTAAGTCCATAAACCGTCCCGTCAGCAGGATCATTCGGATTCAATCCGTTCTTTTTCTCCCATTCGTCAGGCATACCGTCACCGTCTGTGTCGGCAGGTGCGGTGGTTGTTTTATATTCTGGCCATCCGCCTACATCTTTCGGTTGGTCGATCATTCCGTTGGTGCTGCCATGAGAACCTTCGTAAGTATACTTCCCTTTCTTTGTTTCTTCCACGATGCGTTGGTCTACCGCGTCGCGGCGATAAGAAGCTCCGGCAAATTCGAGAACATCCTTGTACGCTTTCTTGGCAGGTTGCAATGAGGCGCGTTCGGCTATATCAAATATTTTGGAAGAGAGAACCTCGTCTTCGGGTGCGAATTCCTTTTTGATAACCAATCCGTAAGCATTGTCCCGGTTCACTTTGTAGAGAGCTTCCTTTTGTTTGTCTGTCAGGCTGGAACAGGTAGGATCCATATAGTTGCCGTCAAAATAGAACACTCCGTGAACTCCGGCTTTATTATTGTTCTTTCCGTCATCGGCGTATGCGGTGAACAGGCGTTTGTAAGAACCTTTGGTGGCACTGAAAGGTCCCGGCTTGTAGTAGTTGTTGATGAAATTGTACGAACCGCCTTCTCCTGCGTATGCTCCGTCACTGCCGTAATTGTATATTACGTTATTGAACAGGTCTACCTTTTCTTCTTCCGGCTTGCCGGTATAACGGCTTCCGCAGAGACGCGGTGTGCGGTTGGTGTGGTGTGCTAGCAGATTGTGGTGGAAAGAAGCTCCTTGACCGCCCCATATACCTCCGTAGCCGTGTGCTCCTTTTTCATGGATGGAGTTGGCAAGGCTTTCGCTGATGATACACCATTGGAGGGTGAAGTTACGGTTGTCATAGAATGTGGCGCATTCGTCCGTGCTCCAACTCATGGAGCAGTGGTCGATGATGATATTCTGATGCGCTTTTGTTCCGTTCATGGCATCGTCACCTTTTTGCTTGATGTCAACTCCCATACGCGAACGGATAAAACGGACAATCACGTTGTCCGCTTGGATGGAGAATGTATAGTTCTTCAGACATATACCATCGCCCAGTGCTGTCTGACCGGCAATAGTCAGGTCTCCGTTATTCACTTTCAATGATTTCTGGAGTTCAATGATCCCGCTGACCGCGAAAACAATGGTACGCGGACCTTTTTGATTGATAGCCCAGCGGAGTGTTCCCTTTGAACCGTCGTCGGCTAAGGAGGTGACGGTGTAGACTGCGCCACCGGCACCGCCTGTGGTGTATTTACCGGCTCCATCGGCTCCGGGAAAGGCGGGGACTTTGGAGCGGTCGATGGGACTAGGACAATTTTCCCCTATTATTGCAGCACTTGCAGCAAGGGGAAGCATGAATAATATGCAGAGTGTTCCTAATAATACTTTGTTCATAATATGATTTTTATTTTATCGGATATAAGTTCTTGACTAGGTCGTTTATGTATACCTCCAAATTTGTGTATTCAGCACTCAATTGGTATTTTACGCCGTCGGATGTATCATTGGGATTGAGCTTGTTTGCTGTCTCCCAGCTGTCAGGAATACCATCGCCGTCAGTATCTAGTGGAGCACTTTCTGATTGGTAAGTAGGCCATCCGCCTACATCCTGTTGTGAATCGATGATTCCGAATTTGCCTCCATTGCTTCCTGGGTATGTGTAGCTCCCTTCCTGTGTCTCTTGTATGATACGCGTATCTACAGCGTCACGTTTATAAGAAGCTCCGGCATACTTTAATACATCTGCGTAAGCCTCTTGCGCTGATTGTGTAAAGGTACTGACATCATTTGAAATAACAAATTCCGTTTGTGATTTTAATGCATTTTCATCATTGTTTGGATAAGGAATGGTTTCGTCCACACCGTTGACACTGATTTTCTGGTTTGGCTGAAAACCTACCCAATTGTCATTGTTGACTTCTGCAATAAGTGATTTGTTGCTTTGGTCAAGAGCGGCTGACGTATCGTCAAAATAGTTTCCTTTCAGATGAAATACTCCCCATACGCCTTTTGCCTGGTTGTTAGTTCCATCATCGGGACCTGGAGCGACAATACGGTTAATGACAATTTTCTTCGTGTTGGTAGCAGCACCCGGCTTATAATAATTGTTGACGAAGTTGTAATTTCCTCCTTCTCCGGCATAGCCTCCGTTGCCTGCTCCCCAATTGTAAAATACGTTATTGCGTACGTCTACCTTTTCATTGTCGGGCGAGTTGCTATAACGACTTCCGCATAGACGGGGAGTACGACTGACGTGGTGAGCTAATAGGTTGTGGTGGAAAGTGGCAGGAGAACCACCCCAAATGCCACCGTAACCGTGAGCCCCTTTCGGATGTATGCTGTTGGCAAGACTTTCGGCAATGAGACACCACTGCATTGTGAAATTAGTGTTACCATAAAAAGAAGCGCATTCGTCTGTGCACCAGCTCATAGAACAGTGGTCTATGATGATGTTCTTTTGATTCCTGCCGAAAATGGCATCCGCGTCTTTGGTTTCTGCGTTATTGATTTGCTCGTCTCCTAGACGGAAACGCATGAAACGTATGATAACATTGTCAGCCTCTAGAATAACCGGATATCTTTTCAGGCAGATACCGTCACCGGGGGCTGTTTGTCCGGCGATGGTTACATTTCCTTTTTGTATAGTCAGGTTTTGTTGCAGGTCGATGATTCCACTGACTGCAAATACAATAGTGCGAGTTTCAGATTGGTTGAGTGCCCAGCGCAGAGTTCCTACTGCACCATTGTCTGCAAGTGACGTTACTGTGTAGACTTTGCCTCCCGCACCTCCTGTTGTGTAGCGGCCAGCCCCGAATGCTCCGGGAAAGGCTGCTATTTTGGTACGGTCAGGTGTTGGATAGTCTATTAACTCTTCATCATTAGGTTCTTCTGTCTTATCTGAATTTCCGGGAAAATACTGATAACTGTTGGTGAGTTTCGCTTCGTCTTCCGAACAGGCTGCGAATGAAATTAGTAAACCGGAAAGAAATGCTCCGAATAATAACTTGTGCATAACTTTAATATTTTATTGATTGTTTATTCACTAAGAGTTCCGTATTTGTTGGCGGCTTTTACGGTGTAGGTTGCATCTGCATCACTTACGGTAAAAGAAGTGTCAATCGTTTGTCCTTCAAAACTTCCGTCTGCCTTGAAGATCAGGTAACAGATTGCTTTGTAACGGGCGTCCCAACTTAAGGTCGTTCCGTTGAGTGATACATTTTCCGGGGTTTCCAATTGTTCCATAAACTTCTTGGGATTCCAGCCGTCTGAACCGTTTACAATGTTCTCGTAAGTATATTTAATGTATTCGGAGTAACTTAATTCGGTTTTACCTTCATAATTATATGATGTACCATTGATAGTGTATTTAGTCTTTCGCTGACTCATATCTACCGCCTTTCCTTTTTTGTCCGTCGTGTTGTATTCAGCATACAAAGCAGGTACGGCGCTCATATCTCTCCATCCGGCAGGATCAATGTCGAATTTCAGTTTGGTGTTTAGAAATACAGTGATAGGATTGTTCTGCCAGGGTCTTCCTAATGTTTGAGCGGTTCCTTTACTCGGTTGATAGTCGAGGCTTTCTGTTCCATATTTGTCAGGATCTACTTTGTTGATACCGTCAACTGTGCAATTGTTGAATACATATCCCCAATTTGTGCCGGTAGTATGATTAGCGGCAGTTATAACACTTCCGTAGCGTACATTGTATAAGGTCGTGTTTTCTATCAATACGTTTCCGTTTCCATAGAAATAGTCAACGGCGCCTTCTATCCAGCAATCACTGGCATAATGTCTGGCATTGATACCATTCTCAGATGAAGACTGTACTTTGGTTTGCCATGTATCTTGGAAAGATCTGAATTTACAATTGTAGAAAGCAATTCTGTCATTGGCTGTGTACATTGCTTCCGCCATAGGACCGATCAGTTTTTCTGTTCCCCATGTATTCACAAAAGATATATTTTCTGCATAAAAATCGGTAGCATAGATCATAGTTACAGCTTCTTGGAATCTTTGGCTTTGGTTAGCCTCGTTTCTCCACGAATACTGCCATGCTTCTTCTCCGCCGTCACCGGTAGCATTGCTGGCACTGGTTAACTTACGTGCGATGATTGTCTTTTCTTTGTCCTGTCCGATCAAATGTATGAAAGGCTTGATTTTGGGAACATTGATGAATTCTTCATAAGTCCCATTCGCAACAAAAATAAGATAAGGTTCCGTACGGTTGCTTGGAACAGCATCAATGGCATCCTGAATATTGGTATAGTCACCTTTTCCATTAGGATCGACTATAACGTCGAACAGTTTTGGGGTGATCGCTTCTTCCATGATCTTGAAATTCAGAGTCAGTCCCTGATACGGGTTTCCGCTATAATCGAGCAATGCTCCGGAAGGTATTTTAAAGGTACAGTCTGTATTGTCTGATGTGCTGTATTTATAGCGCACCACATTATTAAGAATGATAATTCGTATATCGGCATCATTGAATGTGATGGATGTATTGGGGGCTTGGCGAACTTTCTTGTTGAAAGTCAGTTCTACATAGCCACTGTTACTTTCCAGTGTGGCACCTTCTGTAATGTTGGAAGATACGAGCGTCAATGCGCTCGTGTCTTCTGAATTATCATCGTCTTTGCATGCGAAAACAGCTAATGCCAGCATACAAATGAATAGGTAATTGCTTATTTTATAAATATATTTTGTATTCATAAGTTTTCTTTTTATTGTTATTTATTCCAACGTTGGTCACCGTAAGTTTTATAGGTGTCTATTTTTACGGTGAAGTCACCGTTCGCCGCAGCTGGTGCATTGAATAACTCTGCGCTTGTTATTGTTAAACATTCTCCTAATGCATTACTGTGAAAAGGTGAGTCGGAAGCTGTGTATACATTTTCAGAAGAGTTAACCGTAGTTCCTTCTTCGTATCCTTTTACTGTTTGTCCGGACTGGAATCCGCCAAACAATGTATTTGAAATATTCAAAGTCAATGGCTTACTACCAGAATTGATTATTGTATATGCCAATCCATATATTGTGCATTGGTTTATTTCAAATGAGATAGAGTGGTCTTGTTGCGTTTTTAATAATGGACCTTTTTGTGATAAATCAATGCCGGATTCATTGATTGTGGAATTAGTAAGTACGACATTATCGAACGTCCACGTTCCCTTTGCCTCTGCTGTGGCAAAAAGACCATAACTGCCAATGTTCTCAATCAGACAGTTATTGATGATACAATTGCTACAAGAACCTGTTGCATTTTTGAATCTGAAAATACCACGAATCTTGTCGACTTTACATGACTCTAATATTAAATTTTGGATGGTTGCATTATTGTTTTGGTGGTATACAACAAAATTGTTTTCATTATTATCATGATGGAGATATAAATTGTAGAATTCGATTGTTTCATATCCTCCTCCATCAGCGAAGCTGAGTCCTTTAAGTCTGATATCCGGCTGGATTGCTGCCTTCTCTTCACTTTCGTCAGCTCCCCAAATCAATAATGATGTGATTGTATTGGGGATAATTGCTGTTGCACTAGTTATATCTAGTGTTGTTCCACTAGGTATTAACATGGCTACTTTCCCGGTGTTACTGCTTATAGCTGTATTCCATTCTTCTTTGTTAGTTACAACAACTCTGGTATATCCACTTGGAATACCTTTTGCTGTTGTAAAGGTGGTCAGTGCACGAACGTACGTTCCTCTCATTAAAGCTACTGTATAAGTTGTGCTAGGCTCAAGTCCATCAAAATTCAATTGTCCTTGACTGATTTGTTCAACTGTTAATGCAGTATAATGATCACTGACGCTTGGTGTTCTGTCTCCTTCGCACCATGCATAATGAGAAACTGTCGTGGAACCGGTTTGGATAGCTTCGGGATCCCAAACAAGGCTGACAGATGTTTTGGTAGGCGTAACACTTGTGAAATCTACCATTTCGGGCATTACTGTCATCGCTGTAGTTTCGCCACGCTTAATTTCTCCATTATAGATGGAGAATGTATATTCTGTTCCCGGCAGTAATCCTTCAATCAGTTTCTGTCCGGCAGCGACTTCTTCCGAAGTTATTTCTTTTGTTATAGGAGCATCTATTCCTGCTTTGATGATGAAATGCGTTACTTCCAGACCGGCTTCCCAAGTAATTAAAATGGTTTCTTCCGTAATGTTTTCGCTTGGAATGGTACCTAATATTTCTTCTTTCGAAGTTTCGAATGTTCCGTCTTCCAAATATATCCAACGGGATTCTTTTCCACTTGCTACGGATTTGATGCGTAGATAATAGGTCGTTTCACCTAACAGACCGGTCAGGGTATAAGGCGATTTTTTGATTGATTGGTCTTCACCGTATACGATACTACCTGAAGCACTGCCCATTGGCATATTATCATCCATTTGTTCCCTGCTTGCTTCGATGATGTAATATTCGGTATTGGGGGTTGCGTCCCATTTAGCTTCAGCTGTTATTGCAGCCGGTTCCACAGAGAAGCTTGTAGTACCGAACAGTCGGTTGCCACTAATGGTTTCCCAGTCGTTACCGTCTATACAAGCGGCAACACTTAGAGAAGTGAGGAGTGCGAAGGCTCCTGTTTTTATAATATGTGTTAATTTTTTCATGATTACTTATTGATTAGGTATTAGTCTGAAAATCCGTATGAATTATGTAACATTCCGTTAGAAGCGGAGATCGTAGTAGATGCGATTGGCAGTAAGTAACGGTTGATAACTGCTACATTATCTCCTACTAGTCCACTGGAAATGGAAGGTAAATTGACTGTCAACTGAGCTTGTCCTTTGGTATCTGTCCGTTCCTTTCCCCAAAAATTGTTGTTGTCATCATAATCGCTGCTACTTTTTCCACTAGGAATACCATGCCAAGTGACGCTGCTGATGTCTATGCTCGTCTTGTCGTCATTGGAATAGTTGAAATAAATTTTTTCCGGATATGAGTTCTTACTAGAAAACAGTTGGCTTTCATAATCGCTTTTAAACTGTTTGATTTTATCAATCAATAAATTCCAGCGAATCAGGTCATATTTGCGGAAACCTTCTCCAGCCAATTCCCAAGCATTCTCGTCTACAATTGCTTCAAAAAAGTCTTCCTTTCCATTGATAGCAGCAATATAATTTTCGGCTTCAGATTTGTTTGCATCTGCAAATGCACGTGTATGTACCAATTCCAATGCTTTTCTAGCGGTACTAATACGGGTGGAGGCTCCGTTGTAAGTTCCGTCAGGACCACTGGCCAATTCGTTTAGGGTTTCGGCATACATTAATAATACTTGGGAATAGCGCATCCGGACGCAGTTAATACCGGACATCCATTTGGCTTTACCTGTAGCGATGGCAACTTGACGCCATTCTTCATTCATTTGGCGAATGTCCCATTTTCCACAGTAAATGGCGAATGGTGTATTACCGAGCATTTTTTCTTTTAGAACATTGTTCTCTGTTTTTAATTGCAGGTTACAGCAAGTAATGTCACGACGTTGGTCGCCATCCTGGAAAGACCAGAAGTATGGAGCTGTCATCTTAAGTTTACCGGAGGAGTTTCCTTGTTCACCGTATAAAGTACTAAAACCGTTCATTCGTACGCCGACTGTGTAGCCTAGTTCGCCACTGACTCCTAATCCCATCGGTATTTCGAAGATGTTTTCACGATAAGTTTCATCCAATTGGCGTTGGTTGATCAAATACCATTCATTGGCGAATGATGGATTTAACTGGTGGGTGCCATTATCTATGACAGTTGCCAGATGTTTCAGTGCCAATTCATACATCTTGGTGCGGGTAGCGTCATCGCAACGTTGGGTAGGATAGACCGGATCCGAGTTTTTGTCTGCGGTAACATAGCCGTTCTTCTGTTCTTCACGAATACTCCATCCGGCTCTTGACAAAGCGATATTTGCCAATAAGGAATGGGCATATCCTTTAGTCACCCGTTCTGTAGTGTATGCAGAAACTTCTCCTGCCCATGGTAATAGGGTAATTGCTGTTTCCAAATCTTTAATCAGCTCATCCATGATAACATCCCGATCACTTTTCCCTAAGTAAACATTGCTCAAATCCGGGTTGGAAGACTCGCTTTTATAAGGTATATCGCCAAAAAGGCGGATTAAGTCAAAGTAGACCATAGCACGTATTGTCAACGCTTCACCTTTGAAACGTTCCATCGCCCGTTGGTCACTGTCCCCTGACGTTAATAAGGAGCTCTTATTAATTCCTTCAACAATCAGATTTGCATTTTCGATAATTGAATACATAGCATCCCATACGTTGGACAGTTTTGACCATCCCGGACTTACATTGTAATTCATTGCACCACGTTCGTGAGTTGTATTGTTGGCATCAGTTCCTAGACCATCAACCAGTTCACAATCTGAATTTGTACTCAGAACGATAGGTATGTCACGAGAGTATGTGGCATCTTGTGTCATAAGTCCATAAAGCTTATTGACTGCCAGTTCTGTGAAGAAAGTAGATTCAAATACATTTTCTCCGGGTTGTTCGGATGGTGCTGTCTGGTCTAGGAAGTCCGAACAAGCCGTAGTACAGAAAAGGCTGGCGGACAGAAATAATATCTTTGCTATCTTTTTCATAAAATAATCTCCTTTGTGTTAGAATTAGAATGTTACGTTAATACCACCGACAAATGAACGGCTTTTCGGATAAGCAGCATAGTCAATACCTGGAGTCATCGGATTTCGTTTGCTGCTGGTATCAACTTCCGGATCGGTGCCGGAGTAGTTAGTCAGGCAGAAAAGATTATACCCGGTTACGTAGATTCGTACGTTTTGCATATAACATTTGCGAATCCATGACTTAGGAAGTGAATAACCGATGGTAATGTTGTTCACACGTAAAAAAGAGGCATTTTCAACAGCATAGTCTGTCAACTGCATTTGAGTGACGGCTACCGGATTGTAAATGCTGGCATTTGCATTGATTTGATTCAAACGTGATATGATTCCTGCTTCACCACCATAGTAAGCAAGTGCGTCTGAACTTATAGATTTGCCTAAATTATAGCCGGTTGTCGGATCAATCCAAGTGTAGCGTTTTCCAGAACAGAAGTCTTCATTCAGGTTGTAACCGTATGAAGTTCCGGCAAAGAATGAGGTAGCTAGTTTGGTGGCATTAACAATCTTATTTCCAATAGAGAAATTGAAGAAGAGAGTGAAATCAAAGTTACCGGCGCGACCATTGAAGCCAAAACCACCATAAACCGGAGCTACTGTGTTACCTAGCTTTTGTTTGATCGGTTCTCCATTCTCATCACATTCTACTTTTAATCCTCCGGGGAAATAACTTCCGCCTGTAATGTTTACGCTATTGTCTTTCAGACCGTCCTTCAATACCCAGTTTGTTCCGTTTAGGACTAGTTCGCCTTCCGGATTTGTTACAGGGTCATAGGCTGTATAGAACCCGTTGGTTTTGTATCCCCAAATTTCTCCAAGTCGTCCGCCTTCTTCTACACGGAAATCCTCATATTTTGCGATGGTACTTCCGCCCCAACCGCTACTTTGCCACGGATTGTCCGTATTTAGTTTCTCAATCCTGTTACGGTTGTAGGAAATATTGAAATTAAAATTCAGTCCAAACTTCTTCTTGTCAGCAATGATCGCATTCATAGATAGTTCTACACCTTTATTGGAGGTACTTCCGAAATTTTGGTATTGGTAGTTATAGCCGGCATTAGCCGGTATTTCCGTTTTCATGAGCAAGTCGTTGGTTGTATTCCAATAAAGGTCAATAGAACCGGATAAACGATTATTCCAGAATCCGTAGTCGATACCAAAGTTTCTTGTAACGGTTGTTTCCCATTTTAATTTCGGATTGTATAGATAACTGCCCAATTCCATCATGCTGGTGCGATCACCATTGAAGAAAGGAGCACGGGCAGTATTGCTTGACAGTGAATATGCTGTATATGTCAGTCCTGAATTGATACGGTTATTACCTGCAGTACCATAGCTTAAACGTAATTTCAGACTAGAAAGCCAATTGCGCGTGTTTTGCATGAATTGTTCATCAGATATACGCCATGCCAATGCAGCTGATGGGAATACTCCCCATTGATTGCCTTTGGCGAATTTACTGGAACCATCTGCACGAACGGTTACGGTGAGAAGGTATTTGTCCATTAATGTATAGTTGGCTCGACCGAAAAAAGAAAGCAGATTTTCTTTGGCAGCAAGTGTTGTTTGATTGGGTAATGCTGTTCCTGCACCGGCAGTAGACAAAACTTCTTCAATGCTCATGCTGGTAGGAAATGCGACAGAAGTATTCTCCAATGTCTTTTTTTCGTTACTACTTACTTCGTGTCCTAAAAGTACATTGATTCTATCACGTCCTCCAAACAGCTTTTTGTTATCGTATGTCAATGTATTTGCATTACGCCAGTTTTTAGTAGTAACTCTAGTGAATACAGCTTGCGGTTGTCCGTTATAGCCTAACTTTGAATTTTGTGCACCATCGGCATTCCAAACCTGATCAGTATCTTCATACTTCCATCCGTAACCGAATTCAGAACGGAATGTGAAGTTTTTGAATGGTTTCCAGTTGACGCCTGCATTATAATTCTGATTGAAAGTAGTCTTTTTCTTATATACTCCTAATAGGCGTTCTAATGGATTCTTTGTGGTATAGGCATTATTTGCTTCATCATCACTTGCGTCATACGCCATTGGATTGACCGGGCGGAAACGGGTGGCATTGGCTACAATGGAATTAGCCGCATTTGATTCGTTCGTGTCAGCACCTCCACTCAGACCATCTAGTGTACTGTAGCTCATACGTACGTTGAAATCTAAAGAAAGCCACTTGTTTAATTCTGAATTGATCTTAGCATTCACATTGTCTTTATTGAAACCTGACCCTAACATTATACTCTTTTCGTCATTGTGAGCATAGCTGATGTTATATTTTAATTGCTTGCTGCCGCCACTGACATTCAGGTTATATTGGGCTTGGTTGCCGGTACGTCCGAATATCTCATCCTGATAATCAGTACCTTCCATTGTTTTCCAAATATCCATATCTTCAAAAAGACCGTATTCTTCCGTTCTTCCGGTTTCATATTGATAAGCCACATAGTCGTACGGGCTCATAACTTTATTGAGTTTAGTAACCTTTTTGAAACCATAGGAGGCACCGAAATCAACTTGTACTTTCCCTTCTTTGCCACTTTTTGTAGTAATGATAATAACACCGTTTGCACCACGGGCACCATAAATAGCAGTGGATGATGCATCTTTTAAAACATCAATACTTTGTATTTCGGATGGGGCAATGTCACTGATACTTGAAACCGGAAAACCGTCTACAATATATAAAGGTGAATTATCTTGGGATAAAGAACCACCACCGCGAACACGAATTTTTACGTCTGCATCAGGAGAACCTTCAGTCGTTGTGATAGATACACCAGCCATTTTTCCCTGTAATGCTTCTGATGCAGAAGATACCGGAATGGCAGCTATCTGTTTGGCACTAACGGAAGATACGGAACCAGTCAGATCCTTTTTTGCAACGGTTCCGTAACCAATTACCACAACTTCGTCCAATGCTTGTGTATCATCGGAAAGAGTGACATTAATTTGACTTTGTCCTTTTACAGCAATATCCTGAGTTTTCATTCCGATATAAGAAATTGTAAGGGTTGCTTTTGAAGGAACCTTGATAGAATAGTTACCATCTAAATCAGTAATTGTACCATTGGTAGTATTACCTTTCTCTACTACAGAAGCTCCGATGATCGGTTCTCCTGTTGTGTCTTTCACATTACCTTTTACGGTAATTGTTTGCGCTGATACGCCAAGCGATATCGCTGCAAATAGCATTAGCAGCCAACTGCGCATGTTTTTCACTTTGTTAGACATTCTTTGCATGTTTATTAATTAACGGTTATTGTTTTGATTCTGTACTCACATTTAGA
>ERZ773114.1853-NODE-1853-length-21303-cov-7.425452_pt1 | contig 21303 bp, 19 predicted proteins | sample MGYA00580564_ERZ773114 | MGnify/ENA primary metagenome ERZ773114 (study PRJEB29015, sample SAMEA2737836) | human gut metagenome | biome: human gut; feature: human-associated habitat; material: faeces | place: China | collected 2012 ... | reverse complement strand
TATATTTGTTGCATTAATCGTATTTATTTCTATATACGTTATAGATATAAATACTCCACCTAGATGATATCATTATTTTCACACCAGTGCAATAGTTTTTCTTTAACTTTTTCAATTTGTAGTTTTTTGTTGTATTTTGTCGTATTGCAATTTTTTTATTTTGTAAAAAATTTGGAAAAATAACATTTTCATATATACATAAAAAATCCCCAGACTTTCAATTTTCTTGAAATCTGAGGATTTATTTAAATTTTATTATATTTTTAGTTGCTTATGCTATAATTTTTTCTGACTATTCTAATTCCATTTTTCCATCTGCATCTACGTATGCATATGTTTTTTGTGTGCTTTCTAATATTTCTTCTCTTTCTCGTTCTTTTATTATGTTAGAGATTCTTAGCTGTGGAGCTTCTATTGAAGATGCTGCTATTATTGCTTCTTTGTTGCCTTTTGCACCGGCGTGTGCAAGACCTCTCAAGTCGCCTAAAACTATTATGTTTTCTCCTGCTATTACTTCTGCTCCATCGTTTACATCTCCTAGTATTACTAGACTTCCTTCAAATTCTACTTTTTGTCCAGACCTTACTGAACCTCTATGAAATTTTGTTTCTGATGTTGCTATTTCTTTGCAATATGTTTTTGTAATTCCGTGTAGTCCTAATGTTCTTGGGCTATCGAATTTTATTTTTACATCGAAGTGCTTTTTTATTAATTCTTGTATTTCGTCTATTTCTCTATTTTTTAGTACTTTTCCTGTTATTACTATTGGCGTTTTTTCACTCTGATATAATTTTTTTAACTCTGGTATTTTCTTTCTTAGTGAGTACATTATATCTTCTTGTGAAAAATCTTCATTTATTTTTATTACTATGTTGTCTTTTTTTAGATTTATTGTTATGCAACTTTTCATATTTACATCCTCTTTTATATTAATATTTGCACTTTCTATTTTAGCTTTATCAGATGTTCATTTTTAGTTTATTATTTGTACTGTTGGTATTGCTGTTGTGTTTTCTGTAACTTGATTTGTGTTCATTCCAAAGTATTGGGCTATTATATCTCTTGCAACTTCTGCTGTGTAGCTTCCGTGACCACCGTTTCTAACAAATACTACTATTGCAATTTCTGGGTCATCGAATGGTGCAAATCCAACAAACCATGCGTTTGTTTTGCCTTGTACACCTGTTTGAGCAGAACCTGTTTTTCCTCCTACTTCTATGTTGAAGTTTCTGAAAGTTGAATATGCTGTTCCTCCAGATTCACTTGTAACTCCCCTCATTCCTTCTAGTATAGCTTCTATGTTTTCTTCTTTGAAGTTCATTTCTTCTACATTTTCTTGTTGTAAACCTAGCTTCTCATTTACATATGATTCATATTCGTCTCTTGAAATTTCACTTCCGTCTGGATTTATTATAGATTTTACTATTGTAACATCTAAGTTTTTGCCTCTATTTGCTATCATTGCGACATATTTTGCCATTTGTAATGGAGTAAATGTGTTGTAACTCTGACCTATTGCAGCAGAAATTGTTTCTCCTGGATTCCATACTCTGTTTTCTTGTTTTGCAATTTCGTTACTTGCAAGTACACCATCTATTTCTCCTTTAAGCTCTATTCCTGTCTTGTGTCCTAAACCTAAATAATATGAGTATTTTGCAAGATTATCTATTCCAAGTCTATCTCCTAAATCATAGAAGAAGTAGTTACACGAGTGTTCTATTGCCTGCGATACATTTAAATATCCATGTCCATGTCTATTCCAGCATTTCCAAGAGCTATTGTATTTTCTGAATACTCCTGTATCATTTATTTTTGTTTTTGGGGTAATTGTACCTGTTTCGAGTCCTGCAAGTGCTGTTACCATTTTATAAGTAGAACCTGGAGAATACATTGCAGATATTGCCTTGTTTTCCAATGGTTTTGTATCTCCGTTTATATAGTAATTCCATGTATTTGTGTCTATTCCATTTACGAAAGCAGATGGGTCGTAGTCTGGATAACTTGCCATCGCGATTACTTCACCTGTTTTTACATTTAAAACAACCGCTGCACCAGCATCTGCTGGGTTATTTTCTTGCGAGAAACCATGGTTTGCAATTTTATTTATGTTGTCTGCTAATGCCTGTTCTGTTACAGCTTGTAGCTTAGAATCTATTGTTAATATTACATCAGAACCAGAAACAGCCTCTTTTGATACATATTCGTCTGTTATTGTACCATCAACGTTCATGTCTATTTGCTTTACGCCATCTGTTCCCTTTAAGTATTTTTCAAATACATATTCAATTCCAGATTTTCCTATGATATCGTTCTGATTATATATGTCTTCGTTCCCTTCAAGCTCACTACTTTCTATTCTACCAATTCTCCCTAATATATGAGAAGCTGTTGTTTTAAGTGGATAGACTCTTACTGGAGTTTCAACAACCTCTACACCAGAAAACTCTGCATTTCTCTCTTTTATCTGCTCTAAACTTTGTCTGCTTATATTGCTTGCTATTTCTATAGATTTTGTACTGCTATATCCCTTATATGATATTTCATATCTTATTGCTAGTATTTTTCTTATGTCTTCTACATTGTCAGATGTAATATCATATTTATTTTTAAAATAGTTAAAAGCTTCTTCTGCAGTTGCATCTTCATTTATGTTATTTGCTTTTTTCCACTTTTTCTGACTCTCTTCTTCTTCCAGTTTAAACCTGTATGGATTAACATCTATAAGAAAGTTATCCACATATGAGTCACTGTTTGTGGATAATATATTTAACAATTTCAATATTGTTGTGTTTAAAGTCTCGTTGTTAACCTTTGTTTTATATAAAACTATTGAATACTGGGCATCAACTGATGCAAGCATTGTTCCAGAACTATCTTTAATACTTCCTCTATCTGCCTTTAGTACACTTTCCCTTGTAAGCTTTGTATTTGAGGTTTCTCTATACTCTTCTCCATGCACAATTTGAAGATTAAATAATTGAGCAAGTAGCACAATTCCAACTATATATACTAATATTGTTAATATATTATATCTAATTCTATCATTTTTAGCTTTTTCTTTTCCCAATTAATCACCTTCTTACAAATAAAACTAAATTTTAGTATTTCTATTTTTTAAATTTACTGTGTAATAATTTATCCATTAGAAAACTTTGCACAATATTATTAATAATTTAAAAATATCTTGTTAAAATAAACTTATCATCAAATAAATTTTCTACATAATATCCAGCTTTTTTTATTAATGGATATATTATTATTGTTATTAATGTGTTAAACACAAGCTCAACAAAAAGTATTTTTGAAAATGCTAATATTTCAATTGTTCCTTCTGTTCTAAGCATTGTAAAAATATATAAAACTGTTTCGTAGATTGCCGTTGTAATTATAACCATTAGTGTTACTATAAAACGACTATCTTTTGAAAAATTTTTACTCAATATCTCGCCAATTAGCCCGATTGCACCTAGTGCAAAAGCAGATATTCCAACGGTTTTGCCTAGTATTATATCTAAATATAGCCCAAATGCAAAACCGAATACCACTCCTAATTTTCTTTTCATGAACAAGCCCATAAATAGTACAAGAATTACGTATAGATTAGGCATTATACCAGCTATGTTGAACCAAGTAAAAAAATTTGCTTGCAAAAAATATATTAGAAAAAATATTAATATTAAACATAGTATTGTAATTGTTTTTTTCATCGTTTTACGTTGAAAAATAATTACAATTTTGGCTACGTCAAATTTCATTCAAAACGCGGTTACATACAACAGGTATGCGCCCTTACCTTTAGAATTCATTTTCCTTGCCAAAATTTAATCCTTTTCCAACTCAGCTCCTTTCATAAAAATGCTTATCCTATTTAATAATTACTAAAACCGTTTCCAGCTTATCAAAATTAACGGCAGGTTCTACTAAAATATATCTGTTAGTTAAATTTTTTGTTTCTATTATTTTTTTTACGGTTCCTATTGTAATTCCCTTTGGGTATATTCCACCTAACCCAGAGGTTTCAACCTTGTCACCCTCTAGTAATGCCGCAGAAGTTGGTATATATGTTCCTTTTAGCATGTTTGAATTTTCTAGATTTCCTTTTATTATAACAGAATCTCTTGCAGTTCCAACTACACTACTTACCGCACTAGATGTATCTAATAAAGTTTGTACCTTTGCAGTTGTATCTGTAACAGAAATTATATGTCCGACTAATCCTGCATCGGCAATTACTGGCATTCCAACATCTACACCATCATTTTTACCAATGTTTATTACTATTATGTTGCTGTAGTTGCTTGTATTTTTATTAATTACATAGCCTGGAATAGTTGTGTATTCTGTATATTTATCTTTTAAATTTACATATTCTTTTAATGTTTCATTTTCAGACTTTATTACTTCCAATTCTCTTAAAGATTTTTCAAGTTCACTGTTACGCTCTTTTAAAGTTTTATTTTCTTCTTTTATAGTTGCAAGGTCTGAGAAAAATGTGTTGTTTCCACTAAATTTATTCTTTATGTAAGTAATTCCATTTTGAACTGGCATTACAAAAGAACTTAATGCTCCACCTATATGTGAAAAATCTTCAATTTTTATGTTTGAAATAATTACAATTACAACTAAAACTATAATAGTAATAATTACTCCTATTATGCCGGTTTTCTTGTTCCTATACATTTATAGTTAATGCCTCCTTCTGATATATTGAAAAATAATTACAATTTTGGCTATAGTTTATCTTCTTCTATTCCTAATTAACGCCGTTCTAAGCTTGTCCATATCTTCTATTGTTTTACCAGTTCCATTTGCAACACAATCAAGTGGTCTATCTGCTACATAAACTGGAATTTCTATTTTTTGAGAAATTAATGTATCTATTCCTTTTATTAAAGCTCCTCCACCTGTTAACACTATTCCACGCTCTATTATGTCTGATGCTAGCTCTGGTGGTGTTTTTTCAAGGGTTGCTTTAACTAAATCTATAATTTTTTCTATAGAAGGAGCCATTGCCTCTTGAACTTGCTCAGATGTTACAATTTTGTTTTCTGGTAATCCTGTTGTAAGCTCTCTACCTCTTATTTCCATAGATTTTTGTGTTACTAGCGTAATTGCACAACCAAGTTCAAGCTTAACTTGCTCTGCTGTTGTACTTCCTACTGCTAGATTTAAATTATTTTTTATATAATTAATAATCTCATCATCCATGGTATCACCTGCAACTCTTATAGAATCGCTTACAACTATTCCACCTAGAGATATTACGGCTACTTCAGTTGTTCCTCCGCCTATATCTACTACCATATTTCCTGTTGGTTCTGCCACGTCTATTCCTGCACCGATTGCTGCCGCCATAGGTTCTTCTATTAAATACACTTCTCTTGCTCCTGCTTGAGTTACAGCTTCTTCAACGGCTCTTTCTTCAACCTCGGTAATTCCAGATGGAACGCCTACTACAACTCTTGGCCTACCAGCATTATATCTTTTACAAACTTTTGTAATTACATTTTTAATCATCATCTGTGCTGCTGTAAAATCCGCAATAACACCGTCTTTCATTGGTCTTACTGCCCTAATTTGTTCTGGAGTTCTGCCAAGCATCTCCTTTGCTTCATGCCCTGTTGCAACAATTTGGTTGTTTTGTCTATTTATTGCCACAACAGAAGGCTCGTTTAGAACTATTCCCTTTCCTTTTATTGTTAGCAAAATATTAGATGTTCCTAAATCCATCCCTATGTCTTTCGATACAAATGTAAAAAAATTCATTGTTTACCTCAATCCTCCTATTGAAAATACGCTTGTATATCTTTCGTTTCCAATTACAATGTGGTCTAATAGCTCTATGCCTAATAATGTAGCTGCATTATATAATCTTTTGGTTGTTTCTATATCTTCTTTGCTCGGCGTTGGGTCTCCACTCGGATGATTATGTACCAAAATAATCTTCGGTGCTCCCATCTTTGTTGGTTCTGCTAGTATATCTTTTGGCTCTATTATTGCTGAATTTGTGCCACCATATGACACATCTATAATCTTAATTAGCACATTTTTTGTATTTAAAACTAGTACTTTTACTTTTTCTCTTTTTTCGTATTTCATCTCATTCATCAGCAAATTTGCCACTGTTGCAGATGACCTTATTTGCACTTTGTTAGCATTTAGTGGTTTTGAAATTCTTTTTGCTATTTCACATACAGCTTTAATCTGAATTGCCTTAACTATTCCTATTCCTTTAATTTTGGTTAGCTCTTCTAGTGAAATATCTTGCAAAAACTGAATATTTTCTTTATTTTTACTTTCTATTGATAAAATTTCTTGTGCGAGTTGTACTGATGTTTTTTCTTTTGTTCCTGTTTTTATTATTATTGCTAATAATTCTGAATTTGATAAATTTTCAATTCCATACATTTGTGCTTTTTCATATGGTCTTTCTGTTGATGGTAATTTTTTTATAGTCAATATAAATCCTTTCCACCACTATTTTTCTATAAAACTTATAATGCTTTTCTATATATGAAAATTGAAATTATTACGCCAATTATGCTTGCAATGTTTATTTTAAACATTAGTGCGAATGTTACTTTTGCTATTCCTAAGTCAAGTACAAGTGGTGAATTTGCAGATAGTCCAAATTCTTGACCGTATGATAGCCACCATAGGAAGTCAACCCCTGATGTAAGTTGCCCTATTAAACCTCCTATAACAAGTCCTGCTAAAATGAATAGTATGCATATCCATGTATTTTTGTTTTTCATGTTTTTATCCTCCGTTTTTTATTGCGAATTAGTTTTATGTAAAGTTCTATCTCCTACGGATACAACGTTTTTCTAATTCAATTTTACATTTTGTATTATATCTTGAAATCGAGTTTTTTTCAATACTAAAAGTTAAATATATTTTTTCATTTTCGTCAAATTTCGCTTTATTTTTTGCTTTTTATGTGATATATTAAATATTACATTTATTAGATAACAGTAATATAATATATAAACACAATATTTCCATATTTTGTTCATTTAATTAGATATATTTTAGTAGTATAATATAAGTATATCTTAGGAGGTACTAAATGAAGTTTGAGAAAATTAATGATGATAAAATAAAAATAACATTAAGTAGTGCAGATTTAGAAGCAAACGACTTAGATTTACACTCTTTTATGTCAGACTCTAGTGAAACACAATCATTATTCTTATCTGTTCTAGATAAAGCAGAAAAAGATTATGGTTTTATTACAGATAATTATCAGCTAAAAGTTGAAACATATGCTTTAGATAATGGAACATTTATGCTTACAATTACAAGAAGCCGTTCAAAAAATGAGCCAGAAAGGAAAAAATTTAAGGTATCTAGAAAAGTTCCTAATATGTCTACAGCTTCTCTAATATATAGGTTCAATACATTCGAGGATTTTTGCAATTTTGCAGAGTTCTTATCCACATCCGAGCTTGGAAATGTGGACAAAATTTCAAAATCTTCATTGTTATACTCGTATAATGATTACTACTATTTAATCTTTAACGACGTAAACGTGAAATACCCTAATTTAAGGTCATTTTACTCTGCAATAACAGAGTTTGGTACATATATTGAATATTCTGATGCATTAGCTGCTAAATTGCATGAAACAGCAACACTTATAATAAAAAATCATGTAGTAAAAGTTGCAACAAAGTACTTCGTAAAATAAAAAAACTTGGAGAATTTAACATTCTTCAAGTTTTTTATTATTTTAATATACGTAGTTTTGCGGATTTTGTGCAATTCCATTTACTCTTATTTCAAAGTGTAAATGGTTTCCTGTTGATCTTCCTGTGCTTCCTACTGTTGCTATTGCTTGTCCTTGTGAAACGTATTCTCCAACATTTACTAGCAATGATGTACAGTGCCCATAAACTGTTTGAACGCCATTTCCATGCGACAACATTATATAATTACCATATCCTCCACTGTATCCATATTGTGATACTGTAACTCTTCCAGCAGCTGCTGCAACTATTTTTGTGCCTTTGCTTGCTCCTATATCTACACCTTTATGTGTTTTTCCCCATCTTGAGCCAAATCTTGATGTTAGTGTTCCAGAAAGTGGTCTTATTAAGCTTATTCCTAAATTAACTTTTGCCCCTGTGTTTACTGATGAAGGCGGAATTGCTGATCTATCTGTTGAAGCCACTCTTTTTACTACCACTTTTGGTTTTTCTTTGTATAAGCTTGCCACACAAGTTTCAACATCTGTGAATGTTGCTTCACTTGTATTATATTTTTCTAATATTGTTATTTTATCACTATTTGTACTCTCTTTATCTTTTAATTGTTTTACAATGTCTTCTGCATCTTCAAATTTAGATACATAATATTTTTCTTCGCCATCTTCTAGTATTGCATAATATCTATAATATGTAGTACCTTGTCCAACTATTTTATTATAAATTTCATCATCATTTGTCTGTACATCTTTTTTTAATAAGCATAATTTGTATTCTGGCATTGAGTCAATTTGAATAAAAGCTAAATTTGCTCCATCACCTTTTTGAATTGCATCATTTATTTTTGCTTGTAGTTCACTCTTATTCTGTGTATATCCTATAAACTCTCCATTTAATGAAACTGAATATGTTGGTTTAAAAAAGTATACAATCATCATTCCAATTATTACTACTGACAGTAAAATTAGTACTGCAAGCTTTATAGAACGCCTGATATGCATAAAAGATTTTTTTAATACGTTTATGATAAACAACTCCTTCTTTATTATTATCAGACATATTCTATATTAAAATAGAGAAATTTTCAAGTACTTTTTTGAATTTATATTAGACAACGAAAAAAACACATCTCTGTCTGGCTGTTAGAGATGTGTTATAATTTTATTGCAATTCATTTTTTACTGTTAGTATTTCTGTTGGTGTTGCTGATTGTGCTGGTTTGTAATAGCCTTTTGTTTGTGCTACTTTGAATAGTTCGTATTGAAAGCTTTCATCATTATTTCTTATTTGTTGTATTGTTTGTCTTAATTGCATATTTTCTGCTTCTGATATTACTCCCTGATAAGTTTTTAGACCAGATTTTACGCCTTCTAGTATATCGTTTACCATTGTTTTCTCATCCATTTTCGTATCCTCCATAACTTAAATATTTAAAAATGACATTAGTTTTTGCTTTGTGTTTAAAGCATCTTGTGCTGATTTTGTGAATATTTGCTTTATTTGTGGATCTACTGCTTGTGAAGCATATGTGTTTAATTTTTGATAATTTGTTTCATGTGCGCCTATCAAATGGCGTAAATTTTGTAATTCGATTTGAGTTAAATTTGCCATAATTAAAAACTTCCTTTCCTAAGGTTTATGTTTTTATTATGGCAAATTTTCATTTTTTTATTCATTTATTTTGTATATTTTTATTTTATTTGTATGTTTTGTTTTTTCTTGATTTTAGCAATTTATCCTATTATTTCCAAACCAGCAAATTTTGCCATTAATCTCTTGTGTCCAGCTTTATCGAATTCTAGGTCCACCTTTACATCATTGCCTTCTTGCTCTAATTTTGTTATTGTTCCTTCTCCGAATTTTTTATGGTAAACACGTTGTCCAACTTGATATTTTGATAAATCTACATCGTTTGTTTGATTGTTTTGTTTTATTGAATTTAAGAAGCTTTCTGCGGTTCTATATTGATATTCAGATTTTGTACCTTGTTCTCCAATTGTTTTTGCAACAGCAGATTTATCTTCTTCGCTCATTTTGAATGTTTTTACTGTTTGTCCTTTTCCATAGCTCCATCTATATCCATAGTCTTTAAATTCTTCCTTATCTACGGATTTTCTTTCTACAACTTCTGCGTATCCTTCTAGTAATTCTTCTGGAATTTCTTTTACAAATCTTGATACCTGATTGTAGCTGGTTGAGCCAAATATTGTTCTATGTTTTGCACACGTTAAATATAAGTATTGTTTTGCTCTTGTTATTCCAACATAGAATAGACGTCTTTCTTCTTCTAATGCTTGTGGCTCGCCTATAGTTTTGTAGCCAGGAAATATTCCTTCTTCCATTCCAACCAAGAATACAACTGGGAATTCAAGTCCTTTTGCACTGTGCAAGGTCATTAATGTTATTGAGTTATCTTGGTCTTCCATTCCATCTATATCACTTGAAAGTGTGATGTTTTCTAAGAATTCGGCTAATGTGTTGTCTGCTGATTCTTCTTCGAATTCTATTGCAACTGTTAAGAATTCTTCTAGGTTTTCTATTCTGGTTTCAGCCTCTACACTGTTTTCATTTTCTAAAGCTTTTGTATATCCAGTTTTATTAAGAGTTTCTTTGATTAAATCTGATATTTTAAGTTCATCTTTTTTTGACTTCAAATATTCAATTTGTTCTATAAAATCTCTAGAGTTTGAGAATACCCTTGTTAATCCATATTCTTGTGCATTTCTTATAATTTCATACATAGAGTTACCTGTTTTGTCTGAAATTTCTTGAATTTGTTCTATGCTTGTCTTTCCAATTCCACGTTTTGGCTCATTTATAATTCTCTTTAAAGATAGATTATCTGCAGAGTTATGTATTAATCTTAAGTATGCGATTATATCTTTTATTTCTTTTCTTTCATAGAACTTTAAACCACCAATAACCTTGTACGGAATACCTTCTCTCATAAGAATATCTTCTATTGCTCTTGATTGAGCATTCATTCTATATAAAATGGTAAAATCAGAATTTTTGTAATATTCTTCCGTTTTTAAATGGTTTATTTGCTCTACTATGTATCTGCCTTCGTCGTATTCATCTTCACCACAATATATGCAAGGCAAATGTCCTTCTTCGTTTTCTGTCCATAGCTTCTTGTCATATTTGTTTTCATTGTGCTTTATTACCGCATTTGCAGCCTTTAATATATTTCCTGTACATCTGTAGTTTTGCTCTAGTTTGATAATTCTTGTTCCTGGGAAATCTCTTTCGAAGTTTAATATATTAGAAATATCTGCACCTCTAAAACTATAAATTCCCTGGTCATTATCACCAACAGCTGTAACATTTCCATACTTTGATGCCAATAATGATACAAGTGTAAATTGAGCCTTGTTTGTATCCTGATACTCATCAACTAAAATATACTTAAATTTCTCTGTGTAATAATCTAAAACATCTGGATTTTCACTTAGTATTTTTATAGTAAAGTTGATGATATCATCGAAATCTATCGCGTTATTTTCTCTTAATCTTCTTTGATATAGCTCATATATTTCTCCAATTGTTTTCTTTCTAAAGTCTCCGGCATATTTTACACCATAAGCTTTTGGCTCAAGCATTTCATTTTTTCCATTACTAATTTCAGACAAAACTCCTCTGTCTGTAAATATTTTATCGTCTACTTTTAAAGTTTTTAAACACTCTTTTATTAATGTTTTTTGATCAGATGTATCGAAAATAACAAAGTCTGTTTTATATCCGATTCTATCTATATATCTTCTTAAAATACGCACACAAATAGAGTGGAATGTTCCCATCCATAAATCTCTTGCCGCATCTCCAATAAGCTTTTCTATTCTTTCCTTCATTTCATTTGCAGCTTTGTTTGTAAATGTAATTGCAAGTATATTCCATGGCTTAATTCCACTTTCTATATCATATGCAATCTTGTGTGTTAGTACTTTTGTTTTTCCACTTCCTGCACCAGCAATTACTAAGCATGGTCCATCTGTGGCAAGCACAGCCTCTTTTTGCTTGTCATTCAATCCATTTATTAATTCTTCCTTATTCATCTCTATCCCTTCCTCATGTTCAAAAAACAATTATAGATTTTCATAAAAAATATTACTGTATTAATCTTTTAATAGTCAAAATTTTATTTTTTAACTCTTACGCTGAAAATTATTTCTATTTTTATGAAATTCAATATTACATACAGAGCTTACGCATTTGTAATTTTATCTACAATTAATTTTAAAGCATCATATATTTCTTTTGCACATTTTCTGTATACTTCAGCAGGATATCCCCATGGGTCATCTATGTCTTTATCTTGTGCATCTGGTCCATATGCATATTCTTTTATTGTAAATATTCTATGAGCAAGCTCTGGATACATATATTCCAATGTAGTTAGATGAGCATGTGTTGCACACAAAATTAAATCCATATCTTTTATATTTGTATTTTTCACATTTACAGATTGATGGTTTAATAAATTTACGTCATATTCTTCTTTCATGACCATTATTGCTTCATCTGTTGAATATTCTCCAGTCGATGCACGAAGTCCAGCAGAACACACCTTTATATTTGTTATTCCTTTATCTTCTAGCATTTTCTTCATTAAGCCTTCTGCCATAGCACTTCTACATGTGTTTCCAGTACATATAAACATTATATTTTTTATTTGTTCCATGTGTTGATTCCTCCAATATTTTTCTAACGATAGTATATAACATTTTGGTGGATTTAATCAAGGTTTATGCTTGATATATTTAATGAATTTTCACACACTGCTAATAATCACAATAGTTTTGCTAGTTTATTAACTAAACTGTTATAGTTTCATTTTTTAACTATATATTTACTGCAATTAGCCCTAATATAAATCCAATTATTGTTCCTATGGTACTTGCTTTTCCTTCATAAATTTTATTGGATTCCGGTATTAATTCTCCTGAAACTATATACAGCATTGCTCCAGCCGCAAAGCTTAGGCACACAGCGATTACATCTTGCGATATTCCACCAATTATTTTTCCAATTAGTGCTCCTATCCCTGTTGTTACTCCAGAAAGGATTACATAATATAAGACTTTAGACGTTTTCATTCCTCCATTTTTCATCGGCACAGCCATTGAAATTCCTTCTGGTATATCATGTATACATATTGCGATTGCAAGAGAATAACCTAACGTTAGTGAGGCTCCAAAACCAGAACCTATTGCAAGTCCTTCCGGAAAATTATGTATTGCCAAACCTATACTTGTTACAATTCCTGCTCTTAATAAATCTTTTTTATTTTCTTCTTTTATGCTTCTTAACATTTGAGAATTTTCAGTAAATTTTTTATCAACTAAATAATTGCAAACAATCATACAAAATATACCTAAAGCTATTCCTAAAATAACATTAGTTATAGACGCAATTTTTAAAGCTTCTGGAATTAAATCAAAACTTAATATAGAGGTCATTAGTCCTCCTGCTAATGACAAAATAAAGCTTAATACTTTATTTGATGGATTTTGAAACCTTACACCTATTATTCCACCTAAGGTTGTGCCAAATGTGCCAAAAAACAAACCAAGCATTGTAACTTTTAATAAATCGTACATTTTGTCTCCTATCTTTTTTGTACATTGTATTTACTTGGTTTGTTTTTTATTCTAAAGTATTTATATTATTTCAATTTTTCCATCATCTATTGTATACATTATATCAAAAATTGATTATTAGTCAAATTTAATTTTGTACACAAAAAAGATGATGTAATTATAAAATTTTCATCATCTTTTTCTGCATTTTATACTATATTTAATATTTTAAATTTTAGTTCTAATTATTCTTCATCATTTCCTTGTAATTTTTCTGCTCTATCTGCTGCAATTAAGTTATCTATCATTTCATCTAAGTCTCCATTTAGGAAGTTTTCCATTTGATATATGCTAAGCCCTATTCTGTGGTCTGTTATACGTCCTTGTGGATAGTTGTAAGTACGTATTTTTTCACTTCTATCTCCACTTCCTACTTGGCTCTTACGCTCATTTGCAAGTTCTGAATCACGTTTTTGCTTTTCTACTTCATATAATCTAGATTTTAAAAGTTTCATTGCATATTCTCTGTTTTGTGTTTGAGAACGCTCTGTTTGACACTCTGCTACTATTCCTGTAGGTACGTGTATTAATCTTACTGCAGATGATGTTTTGTTTACGTGTTGTCCTCCGGCACCAGAAGCTCTAAATACTTCTAGTTTAATGTCTGCTGGATTTATTTCTATTTGAACATCTTCTACTACTGGTAATACCGCAACAGTTGCTGTTGAAGTGTGAATTCTTCCACTTGCCTCTGTTTCTGGAACTCTTTGTACTCTGTGAACTCCACTCTCAAATTTTAATCTGCTATAAACTCCTTTTCCAGTAACCATGAATGATATTTCTTTATATCCTCCAAGTCCTGTCTCATTTTCATTTAAAACTTCTATTTTCCAGTGTTTTCTTTCTGCATACATTGAATACATTCTGTATAAAGTTCCAGCAAATAATGCTGCCTCGTCTCCACCGGCTCCAGCTCTGATTTCACAAATTATGTTTTTATCATCATCTGGATCCTTTGGTATAAGTAATATTTTTAGCTCTTCTTCTATCTTTGGAAGTTTTTCTTTATTTTCATACAACTCTTCTTCTGCTAATTCTTTCATTTCTGGGTCATTTAGCATTTCTTGAGCTTCTTCAATACTCTGTTGTACTTGTTTATATTCCTTATATTTTAATGCAACCTCTTCTATTTCTGCATGCTCTTTCATGAACTTTGTCCATTCGCTTGTATTTGCAATAACTTCTGGGTCTGCAATTTTTTTATTAAGTTCTTCGTATCTATTTTCTACTGCTTCTAACTTTTGAAACATAAATTTTCTCCTCTATATTAATTTTTATAAGCGTAATAATTATACACCCAAAAGCCTATAATTTCAAGTATTTTCCTAAAGCTCTACTACATTGTATTGTAGGTTAGTCAATCATTTGTCACAAATTATTTAAAATAAATACTTTAAGCACCTATATTGCAAATAACGATTCTTCTTGACTTTTATATTTTTTTATGAATTTCCTGGGACTCAACCATCCTAGTGGTCTCATGGGAAAATTATTATATTCTTTTCTCCATTCTTTTCTCCATTCTTTTCCTTGATTTCTTAAATCTTCTAAACCATAAAATACTCTTTTATAGTAAAATCTTTCTTGATCTTTTCTATGACTTCTTTCTACTCTTCCATTTTGTTTTGGTGTATGTGGCTTTATTACTTTATATTCTATCCCTAATTCTTCTATCGTTTTTTCAAACATCGTTTTTTTATTTTTCATAAATGCTTGCCAACTTAATCTATTTGTAAATTCAAATCCATTATCTGTTTGTATTGTCTTTATTTTAAACGGAAAATATTTTACTAATCTTCTTGCGAATTCGCTTGAAGCATATGTATCATGTGCATTTGTAAACCATGTATATCTTAATCTTGAATATTCATCTATTGCTGTATATTGATAAAATTTTTCTCCTCTTTCCTGTAATTCTTTGCTCATACATTTCTTTGGAACATACTTAACATCTATTTGAACCTTATCCCCTGGATATTCTCCTGATACCCATTCATTTGGTTCACTTTCTTTCTTTTTGCTTGGTGTTTTTTTGTATATTCCTAATCTTTGCATTGCATGATACAATCCTTGTATTGTTCTTGTATATCCTGCTTGACGTAATTTTATCCATAATACTACTAATCCCGTATCTTTATTGTTTCTTTTATAATTTTTTATTAATTTTATTTCTTCCTCTGTATGTTGATTTGGATGTGTATGTGGACGTCTTGATTTATCTTTTAAACTTTCTAATGTTCCATCATATCTATTTCTCCATCTATATATTGTTCTTTTACATTTCCCAAATTTATATGCTGCTTTTGCTACTCCATATTTTCTTGAAAATTTTACTATTGACTCTTTATATTTTAATCTATCTGTGATATTATTACCCATAAGAGAGCACCTCCGATATGTTTATTTTTGGTCATTTAAACAATATCATTTTTGTGCTCTCTTTTCAATATTTTATTTTCAATGTATTTGTGACATATCTATTTTAAACCTATATTTCCTAAAGCTCTACTACATTGTATGGTATATTCATTTCTTCTAGCATTTTTTGTTCTCTATCAGTGCATGTAAAAATAATTGTCTGGTGATTATTTAGGTCACTTGTAAGATACTGTAGCATGTTTTTTAGTCTGTTATTGTCTGAATATACAAACGACTCATCTAATATAATTGGCAAATTTTCTTTTGATAATTCATCAATCATTGATAATCTAAGCGCTAAGTATAATTGGTCTATTGTTCCTGTACTAAGCTTTATTGCTTCTACATATTCGCCTCTATTATTTTCTATAATCATTCCATTTTCATCATTTATGGTAACTTTATTATATTTATTACTTGATATTTTTTGAATACTCTCCGAAAGATTTTTTGTAAATTTAGGAGTTATAGTTGTTTTCATTTCTTCATATGCATCCATTAGATTTTCTATTGCAATATTTATGATACTTTCCTTTTCTCTTAATTCTGCTAATTTTTCTTTGTCTGCTTCTCGCTTTTCTTCTAAAACTACCATTTCATCTAGTTGTGGAACTATTGTGTTATATTCAATTTCTAATCCTTTAATTCGTATTCTATTATTGTTTATTGTTTCTTCTATCTTTGAAATATAATTTTGGTAATCGTTTATATATAATAAATCATTTATATTTTTGTCTTTATATTTCTCTATTATTTGCTGTTTGTTTTTATTTGATTCTTCTTTTATCGCTTTATTATCTTGTTCTATTTCTTCTGTTATTTTTTCATTATTTTTTTCTAGTAAAATTATTTGTCCCTTTAACATTGACAATTCACTATTTACTTGTTTTTCTTCCTCTTCTTGCTTTTCTAGTTCCTTCTCTGTTGTATTTACATTAGCAATTATCTGTTGTTTTTGATTTTCTAATTTTTCTCTTTTGTACTGCTTTTCTTGATTTATCTTCTCTCTTAATTTTGCTTTATTTACTTTCTGCTTATTTTTATTAATTACATAAAATACAATATTCGCAATTATAGCAACTCCTAATATTCCAGAAACTATATAATTTTTTATTAAAATAATTGAACAAATTAGTGCTATTGCCAATACAACGGTTATTACTATAAACGAAATGCTTGGCTTTTCTTTTTCTTGTGTTTCTTCCTTTTCATTTTCTATTTTTTCTATTTCACTATTTAATTTTTCTATATTTTCTTTATGCCCTTTTATTATATCTTGCATATGATTTTTCGCACTTTGTACTCTTTCGCTTTCTGCATTTATTGTATTTTTTTGATTTGTCAGTTCATTTATTTTAGCAATATTATCTTTTCTATTTTTTTCTCTTATCTCAAGCCTATTCTTCGTTTCTTCCTCACTCTTCATAGAGTTTTGAAGTTCTTGTAAAATCTGTTTCTGCTGTTCTAATTCTTTTAGTTCAGATAAAATTTGCTCTTTTTCCGCATCTATTTCATATTTTCTATTTCTATATTTTTCGGTTTCAGTTATCTTATTGTTTATTTCTGTAATCTCTTTTTCTATTATGTTTACAGGTTTTTGGCTAGTTTTATTTGTTCCAATTTCGTCTCTTATTTTTTCTTGTAATTTTGTTAATGCTTTTTTATAAGACACGTTATCTTCACCAGTTCCAGCTAAATTAGCTATTTTTTGTATTAGCATGTTTTGATTTTTTTCATCTAAGCGCACTTCTTCTTGTGTTGAAACAACTGTTGATAAATACATTTGTTTATCTATTCCCATTTGTTCTATAAAGAATTTACTGCCATCTTTTTTGTCTGTTTCAAATCTGTCCGATATATCTTCTAATTTATCATTATATATTTTAGGATTTTTCTTGTTAAAATCTCTGAATATCTCGTATTTTTCTCCATTTTCAAGTTTATAAGATATTCTTCCAGAGAATTCATTACTATTCCATGGTTTGTATTTTTCATAGTCCGAAAGAGCTTTTCCATCTTTGTTTCTTGATATTCCATAAAAAATGCTAATTATATAGTTTAATAGTGTTGATTTTCCACTCTCGTTTGCTCCATGAATTATGTTTATGCCTTCTTCTAAATTTATGTCTTTGTTTTCTATGTTTCCATATGCATTAACTTTTATATTTTTTATTCTCAAATTTTTTCACCTCTTATTTACTAAGTACGTCAATTCCCACATCAAATGCACTTATTAATCGATTTTTTTCTTGTTCATCTTCTATATTTTGTATTTTTTCTAGAATTCTTTTTGCGAATAACCCTTTCAAACTTACTTGATTTGCTATTTCTTCAATTTCATATTTTGCTTGTGTGTGATTTCTTATTCTTATAATATTTTCGATGTTTACCAAATCTAAAATTTTATTTTCATCAATATTAAAACTGCATTTGCCGACTAAGATTATTTTATAAAATTTATTATCATCAAACTGTGTATTATTTATTTTTTCTATTAATTCTTCTTCTGAATTTATCTCACTCGTATCTAAACTGTATTCAGCGAATGTTTTTGCAGATGTCTTAATAAATTTTAGTTTTAATTCTTTATTTTTCTCATCTATATTTCCTGCTATAAATCCTCTGTCTCCGAGTTCATCAAAACCAAGTGAAATAGGCGAACCTGGATATACGATATTTTTTCCAACATAATCAGGCTTGTGTATATGACCTAGTGCGACATAATCAAAGCCTAGTTCTCTTAATTCTTTAGTTGTTAAAGGGTTATACTCTCTATTTTCATCTATACCACTATCAAGACTTCCGTGTGTTATTAAGATATTTATTTTTTGCTTATTTTTTATGTGTATTGGATTGCTTTTTTTTGCCATATAAAAATCGTTAAATCCATAGCCATATATATCAACATTTTCATCTTCTACCACTTCTATTTCATTAGTAAATATGTGTACATTTTCACTCCATTTAAATTGTTTATAAAATGAATTTTTTATGTAGGGATCATGGTTTCCTGGTGTTATAAATATTTTTGTATTTGGAATTTCAGTAAATAACTGGTTTACATATTCTACGGTGCTTTTCTTTATGTAATCCTGTTCATATAAGTCACCCGCAATAAAAAAATATGGAATATTATTTTCCTTTATGTATTCCACCATCTCTTTCATTACTTTCCTTTGTTCTAATCTTCTCTCTTGTGCAAACTTTCCCTTTACTGCTAATGTTGCAAAAGGACTATCAAAATGTATATCTGCTGTATGCATAAATTTCATAATTAATCACTTTCCTCTCTCAAGGTCATAAAAAATTAGATAGAATGTATATCCAATTTTTCAACTCACACTAATTTTATACCATAACCTCTAAATTAAGTCAATAGTTTTTAAAACATTTGTTCTCTAATTTGTATGACATTTTTCGACATAAAAAAGCACTAAGTTTAATTAGTGCTTTTAATAAAAAATATTAGTTGTCTTTCTTACTTGTATCTACTGAGCCAAATAATTCATCAAATTTTGCTTCCAATTCTTCTTGTAAATCTTTCGAAAATAATTCGTCTTCTCTAGTATTATCTTCCATCGGAAGCACTGGTGCCTCTTGCTCGACCACATTCTGCTTTGCTTTTGGTTGAGCCTGTGGTGTTGGAGGTGTTATTGGTTTTACATCATCTTCAAATAAGTCATCTAATGATTCAACCTTTAAATCTTGTTCTGGCTTATCCGTTGAATCTGCATACGGATTTTGAGGATTGAATTTTCTCCACTCTCCTCTTACTCCAGCATCAAAATTATTGTGGTCTAGTTTCTCTTGATTTAACCTTCTATTCATAGTTGGTTTTGTGAAATAATAATATTTGTTTGCTTTTATTGGTTTCAAGCCTTTTTCAAATATTATACATAAGTCATTATCCATTCTTCTTAACTCATCTGGTGTCATTAGAGCTCTTCCCATTATTTGGTCTGATGTGCTATACCCTTGTTTTGAAAAGTTTTTATCTCTATTTGTAGATTTTGTATCTCTTGCAATTGTTGTTTCTCCTAATTGTTTTGAGAAATATTCAACTGTTTTAAATGAGTTACTTCCTAAGAATACGTGTGTATCACAGTTACCCATTATAGTTTCATATGATTTTTCGTAAACTGCCTCTAGCTGATCTAAGTTCTGCAATATAACACTAAACGAAATTCCTCTACTTCTACTCGTTGATATCTTTTTATCGAAATCTGGTATTTGACCAATGTTTGCAAACTCATCTAATATAAAATATGTTGGTACTTTCAATCTTCCACCATTCATATCTGCATAATTATATAATTGTTGTATCATCTGTGCAAAGAATATTGTTAACAAAAAGTTGTATGCTGTGTGTGTATCTGAAGAAATTACATATACAGCTGTTTTGTGGTTTGCAATGTCTTCAAAGTTTATTGTGTTTGTTGAAGTTACATTTGCAATTTCCTGTGAATCAAATTTACCAAGTTTAGATTGCAAAGTACTTAATATTGAGCTGTATGTTTTTTCTGAACCTGCAACAACCTCTACAGATTGGAAGTTTGTTCTAGCAGGATGACTTAATGGTAACTCACTCATTAGTTCTCTTAACAAGTTTGTTCCATTACTACTCGCTGCTGCTCTAACCATTTCTGCACATGACGTTAAGTTTATTTCTTCTTTTGGCCTTTTCTCTAATAAATAATATATTAAAGATTTTAATAGCATTTCTGCGTTGTTATCCCAGAAGGGGTCTGAACCTTTTCCATCTGAATCTTGTCCTTTAATAATTGTATTTGCTATTACATCAACATCAATCTCGCTTTGTATGTGCATTAGTGGATTGTATCCATCACTATTTTCTGGGTTTACTAAATTTAAAACTTTTATATCATAACCGTTTGCTTTTAAATATCCTGCTGTTTTATCGTACAATTCACCTTTTGGGTCTGTAAATACATACGAACCTAACATTTGATATGCATTTGGAATTGAATATGATGCTGATTTACCTGATCCAGAACCTCCGACTACTAGCACGTTAACATTTCCTCTTTTATCTACTGGTAAATAATTATCTTCTGCTAAAACTATTCCCTTTTTATTATTAAGTATAGTATATTGTTCACCATTTCTGCTCCAATCACTTGATCCATGTTCCATATCTGTATATTCATTTTTGGGTGCAGATCTTATTAAACCAATTGTCATTAAAATTGCATAAAATATTGTAAATAATCCAACATTTTTTAAATAATCTCCCCAGATTTTTTGACTTGATAATATTCCAAATGATTTTCCTAAATGTTGTATTGAATCTATTATTACCTCAAACCCTTTAGATATATTATGTTGTATCTGTGCCTCATGAAATCCAATTGTTAATGGCATGACTAATACTATGGATATAAATACCCATAGTATTGCAAAAATTATATAATATTTTCTTGTTCTTCTTATTGCTCCTGAAATCTTGTAATTCATATGTAAATCACCTTCTCTTTTGTTTTATTTTGATAATTCTTCTGCTTGCTTTTGTTTACTATTAT
>ERZ773114.1846-NODE-1846-length-21373-cov-4.619101_pt1 | contig 21373 bp, 13 predicted proteins | sample MGYA00580564_ERZ773114 | MGnify/ENA primary metagenome ERZ773114 (study PRJEB29015, sample SAMEA2737836) | human gut metagenome | biome: human gut; feature: human-associated habitat; material: faeces | place: China | collected 2012 ... | reverse complement strand
CAAAATTTTTACCCGCCAGTTGAAATAACACCAGCGTGCGCTGGGGTTCATCAACGTTTTCACACTCCGGTTTTTCACCATGGTTCAGCGCAAGCATCTGCTCCAGCTGTTGGCTCATATTGACTCCTTTTACTCGGCAATGCAGAAAGTGTTACGGCCATTTTGCTTCGCGGCATACAGCGCCTGATCGGCACGCTCGCGCAGCGTTTCAATCCGATCGCCAAACTGCCACTGGGCAATGCCCGCGCTGAAGGTACTGTGAAAACTGGCGTCGTTAACGGAAAACGTGACCTGCTCGTAATCCCTGCGCAATCGTTCGACCACGCGCGCAGCCTTGTCACTGCTGGTGTTGGGCATAATGATGACAAACTCTTCACCACCGTAACGGCCCACGATATCAGTGCTGCGTAATCGATGGGAGAACAACTGCGAAATACCGACAATTACCTGGTCACCGACCGCATGACCGTAGGTATCGTTAACCTTTTTGAAAAAGTCAATGTCTCCGATGGCGAGCGCAAAAGAATGGCGGGAGGATTGGGCTTCCTCGAAGATCTGGCGCAGCTTTTTTTCCCCGCTGCGTCGGTTGTACAGCTCGGTCAGGGCATCCTGCTCGATCATGGTACGAAGAGAGCGCTGCATGGACAGGGCACAGCGACCGATATCACCTAATTCATCACTGCGTTTTGTTACGGAATGATCCAGTGTGGCGTTCAGATTCCCGGAGGCTACCTCCGACAGGAAGCTGTGAATATGGAGTAATACAGCCACGAATCTTCTGGTGTAAAAATAGATGCAGACAGCCACGAGAGCCACAAAACCGATGATCAGCCATGTCAGCGGATAGACATAACGTTGAATGGATTGAGATACGGCGGCACTGGATTTTCCTATAAAAAGCATGCCAACTATGCTGCCGTCCTGATTGCGGACAGGACTATAATAGGAAAAATAAGTCTTTCCATTGATCAGAGTGTTGATATAAAAATGATCTTCACCGGTATTCAGGACATCACGGATCACCACATCCGGAGCACCGGAGCCGACAATGCGGTCACCCTGGGCGTTATACAGAGTCGTCAGAATGCGGGTATCCTGATAGAACAGGGTGATGTCCAGTCCGGTATCCTCTTTGAATTGATCAAATAGAGAATATTCACGGGTGATATCTACATCGCCCTTATACAGAAGGTAGGCAACATCACCTTCCAGCCGGTAATCGCCGGGATAGGCAGCGTTCAGAAGTGTAGTGGCACTTTTGGTGGCATCATACAATTCACGTTCCACTTCCTGATACATAGTTTTTGTGAACCATTGGGAAGTGAAAAACAACATCATGATCCCTAGCGCCAGCAGGGGAATCAGGCCGATCGCCTGCAGAGTATATGATATTTTACCGCCGCTTCTTTTCGGCGTATTTTGCGTATTTTCCATAGAATTCCCTGCCCTTTCCGGTAAGATCGGTACACATATCAGTCTTAAAATAATTATATGAAATAAATGTCGGAAAAGCAAGAAAGAAAAGCTTTCTAAGCAAATCATAACATCCGGCTTGACAACGCAAAAAAATGAGATATATAATAGCGGTATATCAAAAATGCATTGACGAAGAGAGTAACTTTTCCGCAGAAAGGCAAAGCGAGCCGGTGATGGTGAGAGACCGGTGCGAGTAGGGAAAAAGTGAAAATCACTTCTGAGCTGTCAGAACAAAAGCCCAGGTCAGTAGTTCTGAACGGAATCCCGCCGTTACCGGGAAGCATATCACTCCTGTGAGATTACACATGTGGAATCGTATGGGAAGTATGTTGTAAGAGGTGGTTAACGAATGCATGAGCTTCGTCCTGTTACGGGACGAAGCTTTTTTTGATACTATTCAGGAAAGCATCGAAACTGCGATTTTGTGAATGAGGCGCTGAATAGTATGATGCTGTAATAAGAAAAGAAAGGAAGCGCACTATGTACAAGCAGGTACCCACAAGCCTGAATTTCGTAGACCGTGAGAAAGCTGTCGAGAAATTCTGGGAAGACAACAACATTTTCAAAAAAAGTATGGAACACCGTAAGGAAGGCGAGACCTATACCTTCTACGACGGACCGCCTACCGCCAACGGTAAGCCCCACATCGGTCATGTAGAGACCCGTACCATCAAGGATATGATCCCCAGATACCGTACCATGAAGGGATATATGGTTCCCCGTAAGGCAGGCTGGGATACCCACGGACTTCCCGTAGAGCTGGAAGTTGAGAAGCTGCTGGGTCTGGATGGCAAGGAGCAGATCGAGGAATACGGTCTGGCACCTTTCATCGACAAATGTAAAGAGAGCGTCTGGAAATACAAGGGAATGTGGGAAGATTTCTCCCGTACCGTTGGTTTCTGGGCTGACATGGATAACCCTTATGTTACCTACGATGATAACTTCATCGAGTCTGAGTGGTGGGCTTTGAAGACCATCTGGGATAAGGGACTTCTGTACAAGGGCTTCAAGATCGTTCCTTACTGCCCTCGCTGCGGAACCCCGCTGTCCAGCCACGAAGTGGCACAGGGCTATAAGGCAGTCAAAGAGCGTTCCGCTATCGTACGTTTCAAGGTAAAGGGCGAGGATGCATATTTCCTGGCATGGACCACCACCCCCTGGACTCTTCCTTCCAACGTGGCACTGTGCGTGAACCCGGAGGAGACCTACCTGAAGGTGAAGGCCGCCGACGGTTATACCTATTATATTGCAAAGGCACTGGCAGACAAGGTACTGGGCCGCCTGGCAGAAGAAGGCAAGGATGCTTACGAAGTACTGGAGACTTATGTTGGTAAGGATCTGGAGTACAAGGAGTACGAGCCTCTGTACAAGTGTGCGGGAGATGCCGCTGAGAAGCAGAAGAAAAAGGCACATTTCGTAACCTGCGACGGTTATGTAACCATGACCGACGGTACCGGTATCGTTCATATTGCACCGGCTTTCGGTGAAGACGATAGCCGTATCGGACGTAATTATGAGCTGCCCTTCGTACAGTTCGTAGACGGCAAGGGTGATCTGACCGCAGAGACCCCTTATGCCGGAAAATTCGTAAAAGACGCAGATCCTCTGGTACTTAAGGATCTGGATGCAGAGGGCAAGCTGTTCGATGCACCGAAGTTCGAGCATGATTATCCCTTCTGTTGGAGATGTGACACTCCGCTGATCTATTATGCAAGAGAGTCCTGGTTCATCAAGATGACCGCTGTGAAGGATGATCTGGTACGTAATAATAAGACCATCAACTGGATCCCCGCTTCCATCGGTGAGGGACGTTTCGGTAACTGGCTGGAGAATATTCAGGACTGGGGTGTATCCCGTAACCGTTACTGGGGTACTCCGTTAAATATCTGGGAGTGCGAATGCGGACACCAGCATTCCATCGGCAGCCGTGAAGAGCTGTACAAGATGAGCGGCAATGAGAAGGCGAAGACCGTAGAATTCCACCGTCCTTATATCGACGAGATCACCATCACCTGCCCCGAGTGCGGCAAGCAGATGAAGCGTGTTCCCGAGGTGATCGACTGCTGGTTCGACTCCGGAGCAATGCCTTTTGCACAGCATCATTATCCGTTTGAAAACAAGGATCTGTTCGAGCAGCAGTTCCCTGCTGACTTTATCTCCGAGGCAGTGGACCAGACCCGTGGATGGTTCTACTCTCTGTTGGCAGAATCTACTCTGCTCTTCAACAAGGCACCTTACAAGAACGTTATCGTAATGGGTCATGTACAGGATGAGAATGGTCAGAAGATGAGTAAGAGCAAGGGCAATGCGGTAGATCCCTTCAACGCACTGGAGACCTACGGTGCAGATGCCATCCGCTGGTATTTCTACACCAGTTCCGCACCCTGGCTGCCGAAGAGATTCTCCGGCAAAGCCGTACAGGAAGGACAGCGTAAATTCATGGGTACCCTGTGGAATACCTACGCATTCTTCGTACTGTATGCAAACATTGATAATTTTGATGCTTCCAAATATACACTGGAATACGACAAACTGCCCGTAATGGATAAGTGGCTGCTGTCCAAGCTGAACTCTACCGTTGCAGAAGTAGACAGCAATCTGGACCAGTACCGTATCCCCGAGGCTGCCAAGGCTCTGCAGGACTTCGTCGATGAGATGAGTAACTGGTATGTAAGACGCAGCCGTGAGCGTTTCTGGGCAAAGGGTATGGAGCAGGATAAGATCAATGCCTACATGACGCTGTACACCGCACTGGTGACCATCTGTAAGGCAGCAGCACCCATGATCCCCTTCATGACAGAGGATATTTACCAGAACCTGGTAAGAAGCAACGATGCAAATGCACCCGAGAGTATCCATCTGTGTGACTTCCCGGTAGTGAACAAGGATCACATCGACAAGAAGCTGGAAGAGGATATGGAAGATGTACTGGATGCTGTAGTTATGGGTCGTGCATGCCGTAACGAGGCTGCCATCAAGAATCGTCAGCCTATCAGCAGAATGTATATCAAGTCAGACTTCACCTTAAGTGAGTTCTACCAGGAGATCATCGAGGATGAGTTGAACGTCAAGGAAGTCGTATTTACCGATGACGTACGTGACTTTACCTCTTACACCTTCAAACCCCAGCTGCGTACCGTAGGACCCAAGTACGGCAAACAGTTGGGCGGCATCCAGAAGCACCTTGCAGCACTGGATGGCAATGCAGCAATGGATGAACTGAATGCAGACGGCGCATTAAAGTTCGATGTAGACGGTGTGGCTGTGGAACTGACCAAGGACGATCTGCTGATCGATATAGCACAGAAGGAAGGTTATGTATCACAGGAAGACAATCGGATGACCGTTGTCCTGGATACCAACCTGACACCGGAACTGGTAGAGGAAGGCTTCGTATACGAGATCATCAGCAAGATCCAGACCATGCGTAAGGAGAGCGGCTTCGAAGTGACCGATCACATCCGCGTATCCATCAATGGCAACGATAAGCTGTCCGAGATCGCACAGAAGAACAAAGAAGCCATCAGCGGCAAGGTTCTGGCTGATGAACTGACAAGCGGTGCGGAATACGGCGTATCGAAGGAATGGAATATCAACGGCGAGAACGCAGTGATCGCTGTGGAGAGAGTATAAAAGTTCTGCAATAAAATGCCGGAATAAAGAGATTCTGTGGTTTTCCCAACGGGGAGGACCGCGGAATCTTTTCTGTTTCGGAAAAACATTTACGAAACTTACGAAAACCGGCGAAAACAGTTGGAATGCGCATGGAAGTTTGTTATAATATTACCTGTATTTGGTTAAGAATATGGATGAAATCATAACGCTATCCGGCGCGGAATATCTTGAGAAGAGTACAGTACCGGAGAGGCAATGGAGAGGAGAACACAGGTGAAAAAATCAGTAGCAGCCAGCGAGAAGCCGGTAAAGGCAAAAGAGTTCGATAAGGAGCTCTTCAAGAGAAGTGTGGAATATAATGTGCGCACCCTGTATCGTAAGAATCTGGAAGAGGCAGATGCACAGCAGATCTTCCAGGCAGTATCTTATGCGATCAAGGACCGTATCGTAGAGAACTGGATGGAGACCCAGAAGGCATATGAGAAGGAAGACCCCAAGATGGTCTACTACATGTCCATGGAGTTTTTGATGGGAAGAGCACTGGGCAATAACCTCATCAATTTAAAGGCATATAAGCCCGTAGCGGAAGCTCTGGAAGAACTGGGACTGGATCTGAACCTGATCGAGGACCAGGAGCCGGATGCAGCACTGGGTAACGGTGGTCTGGGACGTCTGGCAGCATGCTTCCTGGATTCCCTGGCAACGCTGGGATATCCTGCATATGGCTGCGGTATCCGTTATCGTTATGGTATGTTCAAGCAGGAGATCCGCGACGGTTATCAGGTAGAGGTTCCCGATAACTGGCTGATGAATGGTAATCCTTTCGAACTGCGCAGACCTGAGTATGCGAAAATTGTGAAATTCGGTGGCTATGTCAGTGTGCATACCGATGAGAACGGCAGAAACGTATTTACCCAGGAGGGCTATCAGTCCGTTAAGGCGGTTCCGTTTGATTTCCCCATCGTGGGTTATGGCAATGGCATTGTAAACACCCTGCGTATCTGGGATGCGGAGCCCGTAGAGTGCTTCCAGCTGGATTCCTTTGATAAGGGCGATTACCAGAAGGCGGTAGAACAGGAGAACCTGGCACGTAACATCGTAGAGGTTCTGTACCCCAACGACAATCACTATGCAGGTAAGGAGCTGCGTCTGAAGCAGCAGTACTTCTTCATCTCCGCATCCGTACAGGAAGCTGTAGAGAAGTACATGAGAAAGCATGATGATATCCATAAGTTCTATGAGAAGGTTACCTTCCAGCTGAATGATACCCATCCTACCGTAGCTATCGCAGAGCTGATGCGTGTGCTGATGGATGATTATTATCTGACCTGGGAGGAAGCGTGGGAGATCACCACCAAGACCTGTGCTTACACCAACCACACCATCATGGCGGAAGCATTGGAGAAATGGCCCATCGAACTGTTCTCCAGACTGCTTCCCAGAATCTACCAGATCGTAGAGGAGATCAACCGCAGATTCATCATCGATATCCAGCAGAAGTACAGCAATGTACCCGGTGTGGATGTACAGGAGAAGATCCGTAAGATGGCGATCATCTACGATGGACAGGTGAAGATGGCACATATGGCAATCGTAGCCGGATATTCTGTCAATGGTGTTGCAAGACTGCATACAGAGATCCTGAAGACCCAGGAATTAAAGGACTTCTATGAGATGTTCCCGGAGCGCTTCAATAATAAGACCAACGGTATCACCCAGAGACGTTTCCTGCTGCATGCAAACCCGCTGTTAGCTGACTGGGTAACGGCTCACGTAGGTGACGACTGGATCACCGATCTGCCTCAGATTTCCCGCCTGAAGGTATATGCGGATGACAAAAAGGCACAGCAGGAGTTCATGAACATCAAGTACCAGAATAAAGTACGTCTGGCAAAATACATTTTAGAGCACAACGGTATCGAAGTAGATCCCAGATCCATCTTCGATGTACAGGTAAAGCGTCTGCATGAGTACAAGAGACAGCTGCTCAATATTCTGCATGTAATGCACCTGTATAACGAACTGAAGGAGCATCCGGAACTGGATTTCTACCCCAGAACCTTTATCTTCGGCGCGAAGGCAGCAGCCGGTTACCGTAACGCAAAGCTGACCATCAAGCTGATCAACTCCGTAGCGGATGTGGTTAACAATGATCCCGCTATTAACGGCAAGATCAAGGTTGTATTTATCGAGAACTATAACGTATCTAACGCAGAGATCATTTTTGCGGCAGCAGATGTCTCCGAGCAGATCTCTACCGCAAGTAAGGAAGCATCCGGTACCGGTAACATGAAGTTCATGCTGAACGGTGCCCTGACCCTGGGAACCATGGACGGTGCCAACGTGGAGATCGTAGAAGAAGTGGGCGAAGAGAATGCCTTCATCTTCGGCCTGTCCGCACAGGAGGTTATCAACTATGAGAACCATGGCGGATATGACCCCATGGAGATCTTCAACAATGATCAGGATGTCCGCAAGGTACTGATGCAGCTGATCAACGGAACCTTCGCACCGGGAGATCCTGAGCTGTTCCGCCCGCTGTACAATTCCCTGCTGAACACCCAGTGCACGGCCAAGGCAGACACCTACTTCATCCTCAAGGACTTCAAGTCCTATGCAGAAGCACAGAAGAGAGTGGAAGCTGCTTACCGCGACGAGGACAACTGGGCGAAGAGCGCCATCCTGAATGTGGCATGCTCCGGCAAGTTCACATCTGACAGAACTATACAGCAGTATGTGGATGAGATCTGGCATCTGGATAAGGTAGTACTGAAATAATTAAGAACTTAAAAAAGAAGTCATACCGCCTGGAGAGACTGTTGCGCTCTATAGGCGGTATTTTTTTACGTACGCTCAAGTGCAAAAACATCCTATAAGATCATTGCATCTGAGAAAACAATCCAGTATAATGAAGAGAGTGCACACAAGATGCACTCTATCTATGCATAAGAAGTGGAATAACAGGAGGACGAGCATGATTCAGTTAACACAGGGCGGCGCTTACCTGGTAAACGGTACAGATATTGTAGCGGATACCTCCGAAGCAGCCAGACAGATACAGGCGAAGACCGGCATTACGATCTCCAGAGAAGAAGCAGCGAAAAACACCATGGCATATGGTATCCTGCGGGAGCATAATACTTCCGGCAATATGGACAAGCTTAAGATCCGCTTCGATAAGCTTACCAGCCATGATATTACCTTTGTAGGTATCATTCAGACCGCAAGAGCATCCGGACTGCAGAAGTTCCCCATGCCCTATGTACTGACCAACTGTCATAACTCTCTGTGTGCCGTAGGCGGCACCATCAATGAGGATGACCACATGTTTGGCCTGACCTGTGCGAAAAAGTACGGTGGTGTCTATGTACCCCCTCATCAGGCAGTTATTCATCAGTTCGCCAGAGAGATGTTGGCCGGCGGCGGCAAAATGATCTTAGGCTCTGATTCCCACACCCGTTACGGTGCTCTGGGTACCATGGCTATGGGTGAAGGTGGTCCCGAGCTGGTGAAGCAGCTGCTGAATCAGACTTATGATATCAATATGCCCGGCGTGGTAGCCGTATACTTAAAGGGTGCTCCCGTGAAGGGTGTCGGTCCTCAGGACGTGGCACTGGCGATCATCGGTGCCGTATTCAAAAATGGTTATGTGAAAAATAAAGTAATGGAGTTCGTAGGTCCCGGCGTGGCATCCCTGAGTGCTGATTTCCGTATCGGTATTGATGTCATGACTACAGAGACCACCTGCCTGTCCTCTATCTGGAAGACCGACGACCAGATCCGTGAGTTTTATGAGATTCATGGACGTACGGAAGATTATAAGGAGCTGAATCCCGGTCAGGTAACCTACTATGACGGTCTCATAGAGGTGGATCTGGACAAGATCCGTCCCATGATCGCCATGCCGTTCCATCCCAGCAATACTTACACCATTGAGGAGCTGAATGCGAATCTGATGGATATTCTGGATGAGACCGAGAAACGTGCGAAAGTAAGCCTGGACGGTGCCGTAGACTTTACTCTGAAGAATAAAGTAAAAAATGGCAGATTTATCGTAGATCAGGGTATTATCGCAGGCTGTGCCGGCGGCGGATTTGAGAATATCTGTGCAGCAGCCGATATCCTGAAGGGCAGATACATTGGTGCGGATGAATTTACTTTAAGCGTATATCCCGCATCTATGCCCGTATACATGGAGCTGATCCGTAACGGTTGTGCTGCGACCATCTTAGAGACCGGTGCAGTCATGAAGACAGCCTTCTGCGGCCCCTGCTTCGGTGCCGGAGATACCCCTGCCAATAACGCATTCAGTATCCGTCATTCTACCAGAAACTTCCCGAACCGTGAAGGCTCCAAGCTGCAGAACGGCCAGATCGCTTCCGTAGCTCTGATGGATGCAAGATCTATCGCTGCTACCGCAGCTAACAAGGGCGTGCTGACTCCCGCAACAGAGTTCGACGGCGACTTCGGAAAATATAAATATCATTTCGACAGCAATATTTATAAGAACCGTGTATTCGATTCCCACGGTGTGGCAGACGAGAGCGTAGAGATCCAGTTCGGTCCCAATATCAAGGACTGGCCCGCTATGGGTGCCCTGCCTGAAAATCTGGTATTACAGGTAGTATCCGAGATCCACGATCCTGTAACCACCACCGATGAGCTGATCCCTTCCGGTGAGACCTCTTCCTACCGTTCCAATCCTCTGGGACTGGCAGAGTTCACCTTGAGCCGTAAGGATCCGCAGTATGTAGGACGTGCCAAAGAGATCCAGAAGGCAGAGAAAGAGCGTATGAACGGCGGACATCCCTGCCAGGCGGTTCCCGTACTGAAGGATGTCATGGGCGAAGTGAAGAAACAGTATCCTGAGGCTGACCGTAAGAACACCGGATTCGGTTCCACAATCTTCGCAGTGAAGCCCGGAGACGGTTCTGCCCGTGAGCAGGCTGCTTCCTGCCAGAAGGTACTGGGCGGCTGGGCGAACATCGCCAACGAGTATGCTACCAAGCGTTATCGTTCCAACCTGATCAACTGGGGTATGCTTCCCTTCCTCATCCAGCCCGGGGATCTGCCTTTTAAGAATCTGGATTATCTGTTTGTTCCCGGCATCAAGAAAGCCGTGGAAGACAAGGCAGAAGAGATCAAAGCTTATGTGGTAACACCCGGAGAGGGCATGAAGGAATTCTCCCTGAAGTTAGGCGAACTGACCGATGAAGAACGCCAGATCATCCTGAAGGGCTGCTTAATCAACTATAACCGTGTATAAGGAGCAATAATATGGAATTTAACAAACCGGTATCCAACCCCATGATGGTAGGATCTATTGAATTATTAAAAGCAGAAGACACACCGGAACACAGACAGATGTTCCTGGAGGAGCTTCAGAAAGCAAAGTTTCTGGCTCCGGTAGTGATCGATCCTGCGCCCCAGGCGGATGAAAAGGGACAGGTGAGAATTCCCCGTGATGCAAAAGTCCAGTTCCCCATGTTATCTACAGAGGACGGACGGAAATTCTTCATGGCTTTCACAGACTGGATGGAATTAAAAAAGTGGAAGGACGAAGAGAACCAGCAGACGTTCGCTATGAGTTTTGATGATTATGCGGGAATGCTGCTGCGCAAGGATGCACAGGGCAATAGCAGTCCGGCACTGGGATTTGTCATCAATCCCTTCGGTGGCAATATCGTGGTTACCAGAGAGATGGTAGCCGGCATGATCGCCGCGAAGCTGAAAGCAGCCGGGAAACCGGTACCTCCCGCACCCGGTGCACCTGCTGCACCCACACAGCAATAAATTCAGACTAAACAAAACGCCCTATATGGACGATATAAGTAGCAGAGAGGTGACAAGGCCGGTCACTTCCTGCTACTTATTTTTTATATAGTTTGATAACGACACCACGGATGGTAATCGGATAGAATAATATTAAAATATTCTGTTCTGTTACCATTTTTTTGACTTAACCGTTCAGCCATGCGATATCACATGTGGTAGCGAACGATTAAGCTTTACAGGAAGCGCGCCCTGTATGGTGAGGTCGGGGAAAGGAGAAAATTACAGATTTGAGAATTGATTCCGCAAGCATAGGAATGGATTCCGCCAGAAGTTATCATACTTCTAAGACAAGCGTCAGACGCTTTGAGATAACGGATTATCAGGCAGGGCTGACAGATGTATCCACGAAGGGACAGAAGACACCGGAAGGAGAGGATACAGCACAGAACACCGGGGAACAGGAGAATACCGCAGAGAATTCCGCAGAGAACACTGCAATGACCGCAAAAGACTGGCAGAGCCGTTTTCTGGTATCCTCCGCGAGATGGAATATGCGAAGCAGCGCCAGTGAACAGACACTGTCCACCATCCGGGAATATACGGTACGTTATATTTTTGATTTATTATTCCCCTCCCGGAATAGTACTCTGCATGACTGGATGCAGGAAAACGGTTGGAGTGGCGGCACGCAGGAAACAGCTATGGCAACACCTGCATCGGATGTATTTCCTCAGGTGACGTCCCGTGTAAAAGTATTGAACTATGTCGGGGAGAGCTGGAGCATAGAGCAGGAGGACACCAGCTTCTCTACCGTGGGAACCGTGCGTACCAAGGACGGCAGAGAGATCCATTTTAATGTCAATGTAAATATGAGCCGCAGGTGTGAGGAATACTACAGAGAAGAACTGAATGTAGCACAGTTTGCCCTATATGATCCGCTGGTGATCAATCTGGATACCGATGCGACGGAGCTGTCGGATCAGACCTTTTATTTTGACCTGGATGCCGACGGTGAGGAAGAAGAAATCTCCATGTTAAAGGGCAGCGGTTATCTGGCACTGGATAAAAACGGAGACGGCATCATCAACGACGGCAGTGAACTGTTCGGAACCGGGAACGGTGACGGATTTGCGGACCTGGCACGGTATGATGAGGACGGCAACGGCTGGATCGATGAGAATGATTCCATCTGGTCAAAATTAAAAATCTGGTGCAAAGATGAAAAGGGCAATGACGTATTGTACAAACTTTCCGACAAGGGTGTCGGTGCAATCTGTCTGCAAAATGTTTCCACAGATTTTACCTTACAGGGAGACAGAACGGCCCGGGACGGTGCGACAGAAGCCAATGCAACGAACGGAGCGATCCGTAAGACCGGTATTTTCTTATATGAAAACGGAAATGTGGGTACTGTGCAGCATGTAGACATGGCAGCTTATGCCCAAAAAGCGTAACACCAATAAAGATCAATGGAAAATGCATCCTGAATAAAACCTTCGAATCGGGCAAGACTATAGGATAAACCAGGGAAAGTGGTTGAAACGATTGTATAGCAGGAAGTTGGTTCAGGGAACAGGAAGGATGCGGATATGAGAAGAAATAAAAAAAGCGGTATTCATAAAGAGCGTATTATAATGTTGGCCTCTTCGGCCTTTGTTCTGGCAGCGTTGACTATGACGGGGGTCTATATGAAGGGGCAGAATGTGGAGTCCAAGGATGATGGCTATACCTTGGACTTCACTGCACTTGAAAACAATGCGGATGACAAAATGCAGGAAATATCCGAATATAATGAGGAGCATTTGCTGAAGGAGGAAGAGAATATTCCGGAACTGACCGCGAATAACACAGCCGGAAATGAGATCGCGGCAGCACCGGTCACGGAGGATGATCTGGATTATCTTCCCCAGGAGGTGGGCTCCGGCCATGTGGAGATCCCGGGACTGACAGATCAGGAGACCTTACAGGAGGCTGCGGAGGCAGAGCAGCAGATGCCGGAGCTGACAGTAGAGAAAACCTTGCATTTTACGGAAAGCGATGGAATGCAGAAACCGGTACAGAGTGATATTCTGATGCATTACTCTATGGACAAGAGCATTTACTTTGCCACACTGGATCAGTACAAGTACAATCCGGCTACGATCTTTTCCGCGGAAGAAGGCATGACGGTAACCGCCTGTGCGCAGGGAAAAGTAACTTCGATTTTTGAAAATGAGGAGATCGGTAAGGCGGTGACGCTGGATCTGGGAGACGGCTATGAGGCCACTTACGGACAACTGGCGGAGATTACCGTCAAGGAAAATGCTTATGTGAATCCGGGTGAAACGATCGGCAGTGTAGCAGCGCCTACAAAATATTACAGTGCTGAGGGGAGCAATGTGTATTTTGCCCTGACGCATAATGGGGATCCGGTAAACGGGGAGGCATTGTTCCACTGATGTATATACAGAATACCTATGGAAATTTTCATGTGGACCGTTTATACTATTATCAATGGAAAAATCGTGTACTGTAATCTCCCGGGAGATTGAGCGGAGGACCAATTTGAAATACAACAGAAAATATGCAGCAATATTGTCGCTGCTGTTCATCCTGAATATCATAGGCAATACCGCCTGTGGCAATACCTCTGCCGAGACGGGACATGTCAGTATTGCGGATATGGCAATGGAAAATACCCCGATAATCAATTATACCATTCCGACACTTACTCCTAATGTACTGGTGGATCAGCAGGGGTATGCAGGAGACGGAGAAAAGCAGGCAATCGTCAAAAGCCGGGAACCGGTGGAAAGTTTCCGGCTGATCGATAAAGAGTCCGGAGAGATCGTATATCGGGGGAAGGTAAAGCAGCCGGAGTACAACGAGGATCTGCAATTATACATCGGAACAGTGGATTTTTCGGAATATACCAGCGAGGGAAACTTTTATCTGGAATGCGACCGGGTGGGGCAGTCACTCTCTTTTTCCATCAAGGAGAGGTATTATGAGGAATTGTTTAAAGCATTGTGCGAAAGAGTGCATGAAAGCTGCCGGGAGCGCAGCATTACAGAGGATGAGATCCTGACACTGCTGGAGGCATGCGAATGGTATTCGGAAGTTTTTACGGACGATAATCGGAATGAGATTCCGGATATGCTGGAATATATTGCGGACTGGCTGGAAAAAACCGTCAATGAGACAGAGGATAAGGAGCCGGATACCATGACGTATGTGGCTGTCCTGGCAAAATTCAGTTATCTGTATCAGAAATATGATGTACAATATGCAACGCAATGTCTTCAGCACGCATCCGCAATCTACACAAAGCTGGCAGCAGCATCCGGCAGAGATGCGGAGAAATTCATGGCTTTGACGGAACTGTACCGGGCTGCGGGACTTCCTTCCTATCGTTCGCAGATTTTGGAGTATAAGGAATTTTTCGAAGATAATACAAGCTATCTGGAGGAAACTGCATATCTCTACGGTTCCATGACATATCTGGCTACCAGACAGTCGGTGGATATTGATCTGTGCACAGCATTCATGGAAGGTATCAGAGATCAGGGAGAGGAACTGGCAAAACGTTCCGGTAAAATGATCGACGCCGTGACTTCCGTCAACAACGGTACGGAAGATCTGCTGAAGCGGGCGGAGGAACTGGCCTGTGCCAATTATATCTTATACAGTTATCAGTATACGGAGATATTGGAAGATTTTTTACATTATCTGATGGGCAGAAACAGAGATTCCGTGTGCTATTATCCGGAAGAGGGAAAAACGTCGGATTATCTTCTTCTGATCGCCCAACAGGTCTCCCTCACCGGAAAACATTAGATATTAGATCAGTTCTTTGTTTTTGAAATAGGTCTCGGAGATTATATTCTGTACATAGGTGCCCATGCTCTTGCGGGTCTCCTTGTCCAGATCCTTCATATAAATGGGCTTACCGTATTCAATGACTACGGTGGCCTTTTTTATTTTGGGAAAATGGTCTTCAAAAATAGCGGCAGAGTTCACAATGGTCATGGGAATGATGGGAACATTGCCTTTTTCGGCGATCTTGAAGCTGCCTTCATGGAAAGGGAGGAAAGTATCCTTGGTCTTATTCCGGGTACCTTCGGGGAAAATACAGATAGAAATACCGTTTTTCACCTTATCAATGGCAGCCAGGATCGTTTTCAACCCGGCCTTGATATCCTGGCGGTCCAGGAAGAGACAGTGCAGATCCTTCATCCAGATATTTAACAGGGGCCATTTCAGCATTTCTTTTTTCGCAACGTAGCCGGTAGGTCTGGGAACGCGGACGTAGGTCAGGACCACATCGAAAAAGCTGCGGTGATTGCCCACATACAGTACTGCAGTATCGGTGGGAATATTTTCTTCACCGATGGCGATCACTTTGGTACCCGCCAGGCGGATCACCTGACGGAATGCCCAGTTGACAATGGCCAGGGAACTTTTGTCCTTCAGCCCCGGATTGAACTTGCCAATGATCCATTCCACCAGCATAAGCGGAGTGGACAGGATCAGGAATAATACAACAAATAATACAACGAATATAAAACGGATCATAAATACCTCTTTCTAATTCATTTGCTCTAACAATATCATTTCTCGATAAATAGAACGCCCAGTGTACCGGGTCCGCAGTGGCTGGATATGACACCGCCGGCTCTGGTCTCCAGTATTTCGTTGAAAATACCGAGGCTCTCCAGATAGGAACGAACTGACTCTACAATTTCACGATCACAGCCGGAGTGCGTGATGAAGACTCTGTCGGGAACCGCATTTTTCAGGTCTTCTTCCATATCTTTTGTGTAGGACAGAATGACAGAACTCAGCTTACCACGATATTTTTTGGAGGCATCCATGGCGCCGTCTTCGACTACGATCCTGGGATGAAGCTTTAACATGGTGCCTGCCAGAGCTGCGACAGCATTACATCTTCCTCCACGGTAGAGGTAGGTCAGAGTATCTACGGTGAAGCTGGCACGTACTCTGGGGCGGATCTCTTCGATGGCAGCAGTGATCTGGGTTCTGGTTTTCCCTTCTGCGGATAAAAGGGCAGCCTGTATTACCTGCAGACCGATGCCGGTAGACAGGTTGGCGGAATTGATCACAGTTACTTTATCAGAAGCTTCCAGTTCTTCCGCAGCCAGACGCATGACATTGCCGGAGGTGGACATGCTGTCGGAAATAGAGAAACAGATGATCTCACGGCCTTCATCCAGAAATGGCTTCATCACTTCCATGGCCTCGGTCATGGAAGGTGCAGAGGTCTTCGGTGTGGTCTTATTTTCATCGGACCATCGGAAGATCTCTTCCGGGGTAATGTCTACACCATCACGATACTCTGTCTCCCCTAACAGGATGTGCAAGGGCAGGATGGCAATGTCATATTTTTCCAATAAATCTTTTGACAGATCGCAGGTACTGTCAGAGATGATCTTAACTGTCTGTGCCATAGAATATACCTTCCTTTTTTAGCGTTTCATCTTTCATTATTATTCATTGCCATTGACGATCTGTCTTGCTACATAGACGCCGCTGGCAGATGCATGGGACAGGGAATGGGTCACGCCACTGCCGTCGCCGATGATATATAATCCCTTATGACAGCTTTCCAGGTGCTCGTCCAGTTCTACTTCCATGTTATAGAATTTCACCTCCACACCGTAGAGCAGAGTGTCGTCATTGGCGGTACCGGGTGCGATCTTGTCCAAAGCGTAGATCATTTCAATGATGCCGTCTAAGATACGCTTGGGAAGTACCAGACTTAAATCGCCGGGAGTAGCGGACAGGGTCGGTTCTACCATGCCTTCGGCAATACGTTTTGCGTTACTGCGGCGTCCTCTTACCAGATCACCGAAGCGCTGCACGATGACACCACCGCCCAGCATATTGGACAATCTTGCAATACTTTCTCCATAACCATTACTGTCCTTGAACGGCTCTGAAAAATGCTTGGCGACTAACAGTGCAAAGTTGGTGTTCTCGGTCTGTTTGTCGGCACCCTCGTAGCTGTGGCCGTTGACGGTGACGATGCCGTTGGTATTCTCATTTACTACGATACCGTGCGGATTCATACAGAAGGTACGCACGGCATCTTCGAATTTCTCGGTTCGGTATACGATCTTGCTCTCATACAGTTCATCGGTCAGATGAGAGAAGATGACAGCGGGAAGCTCCACGCGGACACCGATATCCACACGATTGGACTTGGTGTTGATATCCAGATCCTTACAGATCTGTTCCATCCATTTGCTGCCGCTGCGGCCTACGGAGATGATGCATTGGTCACACTCGTAGGAGGCGTCCTCGCAGCTGATGCGATATCCCGGATCCAGTGCTTCCACAGTTTTTACCGGAGTATCGAAATAGAAAGTCACTTTATCTTTGAGTTCTGCGTACAGATTCTCCAGCACGATAAAGTTGATATCGGTACCTAAGTGACGGACGGAAGCATCTAAGAGGGTCAGCTTGTTTTGCATGCAGAGCTTTTTAAAAGAGGTACCTGCGGTGGAATACAGTTTGGTGCCCTCTCCACCGAATTTCATATTGATGTCATCCACGTATTTCATGAGATCGATGGCTTGATTTTTGCCGATGTATTCATACAACGTACCGCCGAAAGCGTTGGTGATGTTGTATTTTCCATCGGAAAAAGCACCTGCACCGCCGAAACCGCTCATAATGGAACAGCTCTTGCAGTTAATGCAGCTCTTGATCTTATCTCCATCGATGGGACAGTGGCGCTTCTCCAGAGGATGACCGGCTTCGAAGACGGCGATCTTCAGGTCGGGATTCTGCTGTACCAGCTCGTAAGCGGAGAAGATACCGCCGGGGCCGGCACCGATAATAATGATGTCATATTTCATAGGGAATGATTCCTTTCATAGTGTTCTTTTTTCACTTTTGTAAATTCCAAAAACATCCAAAATATAGTATACCATATTTTTAGTAAAAAAGGGGAATGGAAATATAGCAAAATATGTGATAGAATCATAAGTCATAGGCTTGTCCGGAAATGGATGGAAAGGTATCTGAAATGGAAGCAGTACAGAAGAAAAATAAATATGAGATAGATATGTGCAACGGCACGATCATGGATAAATTAATATCCTTTGCCCTGCCGCTGATGGTGTCGAGTATTTTACAGCTGCTGTTTAATGCAGTGGATATTATTGTGGTCGGAAGATTCACCGGAAGTCAGGCACTGGCGGCGGTGGGATCCACCACGGCACTGATCAATATGTTTGTGAATCTGTTCATCGGGGTCTCGCTGGGAGCCAACGTATTGTCTGCCAGATTCTACGCGGCAGGCAAAGAGCGGGAGATGAGCGAGACGGTACATACGGCGATGACTTTTGCCCTGATCAGCGGCATCGTCATGGTATTTGTGGGACTTCTCTGCTCCCGGATATCGCTGGAATGGATGGATACTCCGGCAGATGTGATCGACCAGGCGGCTCTATATATGAAAATCTATTTTTGCGGAATGCCCTTTTTTATGCTGTATAACTACGGAGCAGCTATTCTGCGGGCAGTGGGCGATACGAAGAGACCGCTTCTGTTCCTGATCATTTCGGGAGCTGTTAACGCTGCGTTAAATCTGTTTCTGGTCATTGTCTTTTCCATGGGAGTGGCTGGCGTGGCCATCGCTACGGTGTTCTCGCAGATCATCTCCTGTGTGCTGGTGCTGGGATGTCTGTTTGGCACGGACAGCTGTTACCGCCTGCAGATCACAAAGCTGGGAATCAAATGGGAGTATCTGGTGCAGATCTTCCAGGTGGGAGTGCCTGCCGGAATTCAGAGCGTGGTGATTAATTTTTCTAACGTATTGCTGCAGTCTTCGGTGAATTCCTTCGGATCCATTGCCATGGCGGGATACACGGCGGCGAACAACATCTTCGGATTCCTGTTCGTATCGATCAATTCCATCACGCAGGCGTGCATGAGCTTCACCAGCCAGAACTACGGAGCCGGGAAGAAAAAGCGTATGGACCGGGTACTTGTCGACTGCATGATCCTGTCAGTGATCGTGGCGGTGACTCTGGGTGGCGGTGCCAATCTCTTTGGCCCCCAGCTGCTTCATATCTATACTACGGAGGCGGATGTGATCGCCTGCGGTACGGAAATCTTATTGTATACGACACTGACATATTTTTTATGCGGAATCATGGATCTGATCCCGGGAGCCCTGCGTGGAATGGGGCATTCGGCGGTTCCTATGATCTTATCTATTATCGGAACGGTAGGTACGAGGATTTTCTGGATCTATGGGGTGTTCCCCATGCACCGGTCATTGATGGTACTGTTTTTATCCTATCCGGCATCCTGGACCGTGACGATATTGCTACAGGCAGTGTGCTTCTATTTTGTGAGGAAAAAAGTACACAGTACCATGCCACAGGAAGAAACATAAGTACATAAGACAGGCGGCTGCAGAGTGTGGAAGACTCGTGACCGCAAGGCACAGACAGTGAAAGAATTGAGGGATAGTATGTTAACTAAATTCAAGAAAAAATATATCGGAAACTGGGATTTCTACCGCAGATATCTGCTGCTTGCAATTCCCATGATCCTGCAGAATGCCATTACCAATCTGGTAAGCTTTTTAGATAATATTATGGTAGGACAGCTGGGAACGGAGCAGATGTCCGGTGTCGCTATCGTGAACCAGCTGATCTTTGTATACAATCTGGCAATTTTCGGAGCTGTGTCAGCTGCCAGCATCTTCGGTGCCCAGTATTTTGGCAAGGGCAATCATAAGGGACATATGTATTCGTTCCGTTTTAAATTATATGCGACCCTGCTGGTGACCGGAGGAGCGATATTATTGTTTTTGACCAAAGGTTCCGCACTGATCTCCCTGTATCTGACGGATACGGTGGGGAACGGAGCTACGGATGTGGCATTGAAATACGGTCAGGAGTATCTGGCGATCATGATGGTAGGCCTGATCCCTTTTGCGGTGAACCAGTCTTATGCTACGAATATCAAAGAGACCGGGCAGACTTTTATTCCCATGTTAGCCAGCTTCGTAGCGGTGGGAACCAACGCACTGTTAGATTATCTGATGATCTTCGGCATTGGACCTTTTCCCAAGATGGGTGTGCAGGGAGCGGCCCTGGCTACGGTGATCGCCCGTTACATTGAGGCATTGATCGTGATCATCTGGGCACACATGCACAGGGCGAAGAACCGCTATCTGGAAGGAGCCTATACCGGCTTCGGTATTCCCTTTGCGGAACTGAAAGCAATTCTCGTCAAAGGCTTCCCCCTGATGATGAATGAAGTAATGTGGGCAGCGGGTATGACCACCGTGACCCAGTGTTATTCCGTCAGAGGACTGGATGTGGTGGCGGGACTGAATATCGCATCCACCATTACGAATCTGTTCAATATTGTATATCTGCAGTTAGGCTCCTGTATCAGCATTGTGGTAGGACAGTATCTGGGCGCCGGCAAGCTGAAAGAGGCGAAGGATGCGGACAATAAGATGATCGTATTCAGTGTCTTCTGTTGTGTGATCATGGCAGCATTGATGTTCGTGGTGGGAGGATTTTTCCCCGGTATTTATAATACTTCGGAAGAGATCAAGGGACTGGCTACGCAGTTCATCGCAGTCTCCGCGATCATCATGCCGTTCTGTGCATTCAGCCATGCCTCCTATTTTACCCTGCGTTCCGGCGGCAAGACGGTGGTAACGTTTTTGTTTGATTCCGTATTTACCTGGGTGATCGTGGTACCTGCGGCTTATCTGCTGGCACACTTTACCGGTCTGGGGATCGTAAGCATCTATTTCCTGGTGCAGGGTACGGAGATGATCAAGGTCATCATCGGCTACTACATGGTGAAGAGTAATGTGTGGGTAGTACAGATGGTATAGAGCGGAACCACAGAACAGATGTGGAAGAAAGGCATGGCATTTCGGGAAATGAGGGTGTTTCCGCTGGTGAGAGCAGAGCATCCTGCGTCCCAGGAGTTTCAAAATCTGTGTATTGGAGCCGGATGGTCTCAAAGATACGGTTGAAATCCGATTCCAGAGTATACCAGTCTGCTAACGGAAGTGTGGATTCCAGCTGCAGCGTATTTCCCTGCAAAGGGATGTCGGGATCGGACAGGGTAATGTAAATCCAGTACTTTTGCTCGGTCTGGTAGATCTCGGTGTGTTTCCAGCCATTGAGGCCGCTGTCTGGCAGAGTAACCTTCTCACTGGTGACACCGGTACCGCAGATCCCCGGTACGGGAGCATAGACCAGAGTAAAGGTATCCTCCGGATATGCGATGTTCCAGAAGACGATGGCATCGGTAGTCATCTCACTGGTAGTTACGTTGCGGATTTCATAGTCCCAGGTCTCCGGAAGGGACAGGGAGAACTGCACCGGTCCCAGATCACAGATAGCTTCATTCCCCATGGATATCGCCAGATCGTCGGCAGGCCCGTTTTCCGGGCATTCTGTAGGAACGAGGCTTTCCGCGATGACCGGGGCGATTGGCCCGGTGGGGGCCGTGGAATTTT
>ERZ773114.1845-NODE-1845-length-21379-cov-3.339242_pt1 | contig 21379 bp, 13 predicted proteins | sample MGYA00580564_ERZ773114 | MGnify/ENA primary metagenome ERZ773114 (study PRJEB29015, sample SAMEA2737836) | human gut metagenome | biome: human gut; feature: human-associated habitat; material: faeces | place: China | collected 2012 ... | reverse complement strand
TTAGTGGAAGGACAGGTCGAGGTGAAAAATGGCGATAATGGTAAGAATGTGCTGAGCCCTGATGATATGCTTGAGTTAAAGGGTAAAGAAATATCGATCAAAAAGGTAGATGTCTTTGAACATATTTGTTGGAAAGATAACTTGATGCTGTTAAATGATCGTAAGGTTGGAGAGGTCTTAAATCGGTTGTCTCGTTATTATGGCCGGACTATTTTATTTGGCAAAGAGATAGGTGAAATACCTATTTCAGGAAAATTGGACCTGAGAGAGAGCTTGGAGGAAGTTGTTGAGATTATTTGTCAATCTCTTTTTCTACGCCAAGAGAGAGACGGGGAGAATAATATAATTTTATTAAAATAATTTGCCTATGGGAAAGGAATGATCTGTAAGCGTGTTTGCATTTACAAGAGAGCCAGAAGATACTGCCATATCTTCCGGCTCAAGAGCTTTGTTTAATCAATAATTACGTACTAAAGAAAAAACATTACAAAGGTATGAAGAAAAAAGAAGATTTCTGCCGAGAATCAAATCATTTTCTCAAAAGTCTTGGTTTAGCCTTATGTCTGGTAAGTTTTGGAGGATCTGCGATATATGCGTCTTCCCTATATGCGCAGCGGACTATGCTAAGCATTCAAATGAATGATCGTACGGTAGAAGATGTATTTGAATACATTGAGAAAAACAGTGAGTTTATTTTTGTGTATCATGGTTCTAACATTGATTTGCATAGGAAAGTTAATCTGGATGTTCGGGATCAGTCTGTAGAGATAATATTAGATAAATTATTCAGCGGAACGGATATTGAGTATATTATTAATAATCGTCAAATAATCGTACGTCGAGACACGAAAAAAGAGGATTTACCGATTGCTAATCAACAGACGAAAAAGGTAAAAATAACAGGTGTCGTGAAAGATTCTCACGGGGATCCCGTGATTGGTGCGAATGTAGTAGAAAAAGGAACGACTAACGGCACTATTAGTGATCTGGACGGAAACTTTTCCTTGGATGTTTCCGCTGGGAATGTGCTAATGGTATCTTATGTCGGTTTTCAAGAAAAAGAGGTTCCTGTTGGGGATAAAAAAGTTCTCCAAATAGTGCTTGATGAAGATTCAAAAGCCTTGGAGGAAGTTGTCGTTACCGCTTTGGGTATTACTCGTTCAGAGAAAGCGTTAGGTTATGCTACACAAAAGTTCAAGGGGGATGAATTAGAGAAAGTTAAGGGCGTGAATATCGCGACGAGTTTAAGTGGTAGGATCTCGGGCATGCGAGTGTATAATTCTACGGAATTTGGGGTCGCTCCTAAGATAAAATTACGTGGAGAGGAGCCTTTGGTCGTCGTAGATGGCGTTCCTACAAATCAAGCGTTTAGTGATTTCAACCAGGATGTGATTGAGAATATTACTGTGTTGAAAGGGGCTACGGCCTCTGCGTTGTATGGTTCCCGAGGTGGTAATGGAGCGATCATGATTACCACCAAGAAAGGGGGTGATAAGGGCTTTTCTATAGAGGTAAATACCAGTAATATGTTTAATGCCGGACAGTTAAAAATACCGGAGGTGCAGACGGCTTATAGCGCCGGGTCTGGAGGTAAATTTGATAATATAGATTATGTCTGGGGCGATAAGTTGGATATTGGTCGTGTTTATACGCAATGGGATCCTATTAAGAAAGAGTATCGGGAAATGGAGTTGACTTCGAGGGGTAAGAATAATTTTAAGAATTTCTTGGAGTTTAGTATGATCAGTAATACTACGGTCAGTGTATCATCTTCTGGTAAGAATGGAAGCATCCGCACTTCTTTGTCTTATTTGTATGATAAGAATCAATATCCGAATTCACGTAAGAATAAATTCTGGTATAATATTGGTGGAGAGCTGAAACTAGGTAATAAGGCGAGCGTGGAAGGTAGTATGAACTTTACGCAGGAATCTGCGCCGAATACGGCTGGGTATGGATATGGTACCGGATATATGTACAATATTTTATTATGGACTGGTCCGGAGTATGATCTGCGGGATTACAAGGATTATTGGCTTGTCCCAAATGAAAAGCAAAATTGGCATTATACGGATTGGTATGATAATCCTTATTTTGAGGCTTATGAGAAGATTAAGTCGATAAATAATTTTACGACGAATGGTTCATTGTCTTTTAAGTACGAGATACTCCCTTGGATGAAATTGCAATTGCGTGCGGGAGGAGTCGCTTATGCGAATAATAATGTGACTCGTTCTTCGGTGGGAACGATCTCTAAAGGCCGTGGTGGCTGGGAAGACGGAGCGCTGGGTTATTATAAAGAGGGCAAGAAGACTGGTTTTACCATGAATTATGATTTCTTCTTGCTGTTTAATAAGAAGCTGAGTGATTTTAGTGTTGACGGTTTATTGGGAGGTTCTCTTTATTATACGAAAACAAAGAATCTGGAAGCTTCCACGAAGAATGGCTTGTCTGTTCCCGGTTTTTATTCGATAAAAGCTTCCGTAGAAAGTCCGATCGTGGATGCGGAGACTAAGACGAAAAAAGTGAATAGTCTGTTCGGCACGTTGACATTGGGGTATAAGGATACTTATTATCTGGAGGCTACTGGGCGTAATGACTGGTCTTCTACTTTGCCTTCAAATGATAAATCATATTTTTATCCTTCCGTGGGAGTGAGTATTATTCCTTCTAATATAATAAGCTTGCCGGATTGGATACCCTTCTGGAAATTGAGAGGATCGTGGACTGTCTCTAAAACCGATTTAGCTATTTATGATTTAGATCGGGCCTATACGATTAAACAGAATGTTTGGGATGGCTTGAATACGGCTAGTTATCCGGATTATTTGCGTGGCGACGTGAAGCCTATCACGAATCGTACATGGGAAATCGGTACGGGTATTCACTTCTTGCAAGGACATCGCTTGAAATTAGATGTGAGTTATTTCAATAAGTTGACTTATAATAATACGATCAGCCAAAGGATATCTTCCGCTACGGGATATAAATCGAGATTGATGAATATTGACGAAGAATATGTTCGTCGGGGGGTGGAGATTTCTATTGACGCTACTCCGGTGCAAGTCCGTGATTTCTCATGGGATGTGTCGTTGAATCTTTCGACGAGCAAGAGGTATTACGCTAAATTGGATGAGAACTTCAGCCCGGATAATTTGTGGACATACGTGGGCGCTCGTACGGATTCTTATTCATATAAAGGCTATGACAAAGATCCGCATGGTAATTATATTATTAATACGAATGGCTTGATGTCTAGGAGCCAATATAGTTCTTTGATTGGTTATACGGATCCGGATTTAGAGTATGGTCTAGCGAATGTATTCAAGTATAAGAACTTTACGCTGACACTCAATTTTGATGGCCGTATTGGTGGAAAATCATGGTCGAATACGGAATTCCACATGTTGGAAACCGGCGCTCATCCGGATACGGACAATCAATGGAGATATGATGAGGTGGTGAATGGCAAGAAAAATTATGTGGGTGAAGGTGTCAAGATTGTATCAGGCGAGGTCAAATATGATCAATATGGCAGGATTACATCAGATACGCGGGTATTCGCTCCGAATGATATCGAGACTTCTTATGAGGATTTTGTAAGAAGCAGCCATAATAATCCAGATAAATTAGTTCAGAAAAAGACATTCTTGAAATTGAGGGAAATGTCAATCGGATATAATTTGCCGAAGAAGTTTATTAGTAAGTTAAGTATGAATAGCTGTTATGTAGGCTTTATCGGACAGAACTTATTTGTGTTGACCAAAGATTTTAGATTCTCGGATCCGGATGGCTTTGAGGATATTGAGGGCGAGGATATATCTTCTCCATCTATAAGGTATGTAGGTGTAAACTTGAAAGTTGAATTTTAAAAGCTAAACGTATGAAAATGAAAAATATATTGATATGCGGACTGGTTTTGTTGGGTATGATTGGATGTGATGATTTCGAAAGCGTAAATACAAATCCCGACTCAACTAACAAAGTAACATCTGCGATGTTGGCAACAGAACTGTTACGTGATATTACCACTTATAAAAATGGGAATGGAAAGGATTTTATCCGGGATGAATTGTTAGCTAAGTATTTGTCGTGGACAGAGGCTAATGATATAGATCTGGCATTCAATTTGTTGGGTGGAGCGAATTATGATGCTTTGAGAGATTTGCGGAATGCCTCGAAGATGATTGATTTTGCGACGAATGATGAGTTGAAAAACTCCTATACGGCATTGTCTCATTTCGTACGGGTTTTCTTTTTCTTCAATTTGACAATGCAAGTGGGGGACATACCTTATTCTGAAGCTTTAAGAGCTGAGGATGAAGAGGTGTATTTCCCGAAATATGACTCTCAAAAAGATGTTTTTCTCGGGTTATTGAATGAATTGGATGAGGCGGACCGTCTCTTTAGTGCTGGCACTAATTTTGAGGGTGATTATATTTATGGAGGGGATGTGACGAAATGGCGTAAGGCTGTGAATGTTATGCAATTGAAGTTGCTTCTTAATTTGTATAAAAAGGTCGATGATCCGGATTTAAAGGTTCGGGAAAGAATCAATGAGATTATCAATAACAGACCTGTTTTTGAGTCGAGTGCGGATAATTTCCAAGTTGTGTACTCTAATAAGGCTGGACAGAAATATCCTTATTTTAAGGAAATTAATAGTTTTGTGAATAATGACAGGATGACTAATCTTTTTGTTGATAAATTGAAAGCCTTGAAAGATTATCGTTTATTTTATTATGCGAAACCGACACCGAGCTCAGAAGAGGCCAAGTTGGATCCCTCGGAATGGGATGCTTATGGTGGAGTTGACCCGACCTTACCGGAGTCTGAGATCTTGACTTTTGTGAGTGGGGGAACTGTTTCTCAAATAAATGATCGCTACGAGGAACTGCCGGAGGGCGAGCCTGTATTTTTCTTGAGTTATCAAGAACAAAATTTTATACTGGCTGAGATGGCTCTGAGAGGTTTTATCTCAAAAAGTCCCAAAGAGTATTATGAGGAAGGCGTTCGTTCTTCAATGCGGTTTGTGGCGGATAATACACCCGATGATGTTATGTTCCATCATAATCGAAAAATAACAGATGCCTATATTCAAGAATATCTCGGAAACCAAGGCGTTAAATTCGCTAGTGATTTTCAAGAACAGTTGAGTCAGATTATTTGGCAAAAGTACATATTGACGTTTCTTCAAACACCTTACAATGCTTTCTTTGAATATCGTAGGACAGGTGTACCGAATATTCCGATAAATCCGAAATCGAATAGGAATATACCTTCTGATAAAATGCCGTTAAGATGGATGTATCCATCGGAAGAGTTGGATTACAATATGGATAATGTCTCAAAATCAATTAGCGACCAGTATGGAGGGTCGGATGACTATATGGGTGTCATGTGGATTTTGAAATGAGAATGTCATGCATATAATTTTCCGGGTCATTTCAAAGGAAAAAAGTGCTCTTTTTTTGTTATTTCTATAAAGATATTTACCTTTGTCTCTATGTTAAGGATAATAACACATATTGAACGCTTGTTGCTGACGCACGATTGTGTGATCTTGCCGAAGTTTGGTGGTTTCGTGCTGCAAACTTTGCCGGCGACGTATCAGGAAGAGGAACATTTGTTCCGGCCGATGCGTAAAGAGGTTATGTTTAATGTCACGCTACAGCATACAGACGGCTTGCTCTCCGAGTCATATATGCAGACGTATGGCGTTGATTACCGGAAAGCTCAGTTGATGCTGGAAGAGGATATCGAGGCTTTGAATGTTTCTTTGGAACAAGACAAGCGGATAACATTGGGGCGAATCGGGACTTTCTCTATAGGAGAGGAAGCACCTGTGACAAAGGAAGGGCAGACCATTTTTACGCCGGGCGATTCTGGGGTATTCAATGCGGATTCGTATGGTTTACCATCGTTTCATTTTCCGGTTTTGCGATCATTGGAGGAGGAGCGGGAAGAGGTTGCTTTACTTGCGGGTAAGAAAAAGAAAGATGTGTTCTATATCCCGGTTAGTCGTAAGTTGATCCGGGTTGTCGCGGCATCAGCTGCTGCTGTCGCATTATTCTTTGTGGTTTCAACTCCGGTGAAAGAAGTAAACCTGTCCGCTTATACAGCTAGTTTTGTTCCTACGGAGATGATAAATTATAGGTTCGAGGAACCTATTTCTCAGCCGGAGGAAATTCAAATATCTCAAGTGGACGAGATGGTAGCGGAGGTAACTCTCAAAATAGAAGCGACTAAGGAGACTGAGATTGCCAAAGCGCCTTCTGCCCCTGAGGTAAGGAAAGAAGTCGCTGTCCCCGCTCCGAAAGCGGAACTCGTGGCGACGAAAAAGATGTATCATATCGTAATAGCGAGTTTCCCGACAGAGGAGCAGGCGAATGAGTATATATCCGGTGTAGACCGCACGCAATGTAAGAATGTAAGCAAGGTGGTTCGTGATGGTAAATATCGTATTTATGCGGATAAGTTTAATAACCGAGCGGATGCCGAGAGCTACATGGCGACACTTCGAAAAATAGAAAAGTATAAAGATGCTTGGCTGTTTATTAGCCGTTAATAAAAAAGCCTGATCGAAAGATCAGGCTTTTTTATGACTTGTCGTCGTTTTGTGGCCGGGGCAGTCTTTTCTTCTTCAACCGTCCTGCCTTTCGTAAGGCTTGGTCCAGAATGTACTGGATTTGGCCATTGGTGCTGCGAAATTCGTCCGCAGCCCAAGCTTCGATAGCTTCCATCATATCAGCGTCCACCCGAAGGATGAAGCTTTTGATAGTATTATCTTTTTTGGCCATATACTAGTATTAATATTAAATTCTTACATTAATGATGTAGGGTCCCGGTATTTACGACAGGTTGCGCTGCCTCGTCAGCGCAAAGGACCACCAACAGGTTGCTAACCATCGCAGCCTTTCGTTCCTCATCCAATTCCACAACATTGTCTTGATCCAGTTTGTTCAAGGCGAGTCGAACCATGCTGACCGCTCCCTCCACGATCCGTTCTCTTGCGGCGATAATGGCTTCCGCTTGCTGGCGGCGTAACATGACTCCGGCGATCTCGGAAGCATACGCTAAGTAATTGATACGAGCTTCCAATACCTCAATGCCTGCTATCGCCAAACGACTGTTTAATTCCTCCTCCAGTTTTTGGGCGACCTCCCCGTCATCGGATCGTAAGGTGACGGGATCTTTGCTCTCGTTATAATCATAGGCATACATGCCAGCTATCTTACGGATGGCGGCGTCACTTTGTATCTGCACGAAATTCTCATAATTCTGCATTCGTTGGGATAATTCAGAGGATTCTCCCATTGATATGAATGATTTATTCGAGGAGATACTAATGGACGAAGAATCGATGTCGAACATCGCTTTATAAGTATCCTTGACTTTCCATACCATCACGGCCCCGATCATAACCGGATTACCGACCTTATCGTTAACCTTGATAGGAGGGACATCTAAGTTACGGGCACGTAACGTGATTTTCTTTTTGCTGTAAAGTGGATTGACCCAGAAAAATCCGTTATCAGTAGTTGTCCCTTTATATTTTCCGAAAAAGAGCATTACTCGGGCATTGTTGGGCTCGATTTCCATGAATCCCAATAAACAAACCACTAACAGGCAGAGTCCGACGATGCCGGTGATTACGCTCCAAGTCTCGTTGGTGCCTGCGATTAAATAGCAGCAGAGACCCGATAGAGCCAATAGGAGAAAAAGGGCAATAAACCCCGAGATTCTCAGTCCGTTGAATGTCTTTTCGGTTGCTTTCATAATAATTTGTTTTTGATATTAATTTGATATCACAAAATAAGTGATTTTTATGGAGACTGCCAAATATTTTGAGGGATATTATTAGAGTGATCTGTAAATATTTTCATAGCTTTGTCTCATCTAAAAATTATATACTTGGACTTTCAGTTAGACACGAACAATAAGGAGTTTCAGGATGCCTTGCAACTGATCACCCACACTCGCCAGTCTGTTTTCCTGACAGGGAAAGCAGGGACCGGCAAGTCTACTTTTTTGAAGTATATTTGCAATCATACGAAGAAAAAGTATGTGGTGCTGGCTCCTACCGGAATAGCGGCCATAAATGCGGGCGGCGTTACCTTGCATTCCTTTTTCAAGCTCCCTTTTCGGCCGATGTTGCCGGATGATCCGGATTTAAGTTTGTCGCATGGTCGTATCTTTGAGTTTTTCAAGTATCCGAAGGAGAAACGGAAAATTATTGCGGAGGTCGATTTGATCATCATTGACGAGATATCGATGGTGAGGGCGGATATTATTGATTGTGTAGATCGTATCTTGAGGGTCTATTCCGGTAATATGCGATTGCCTTTTGGCGGAAAGCAGCTATTGTTCGTGGGAGATGTCTTCCAGTTGGAACCGGTTGTTCCGTCGGATCAAAAAGAGATATTGAGTTTGTTCTATGCGAGCCCTTTCTTTTTCTCGGCTCGTGTGTTCAAGGACATTAATTTAGTGCCGATCGAGTTGCAAAAAGTGTATCGCCAGACCGATTCTGTTTTTATCAATATATTGGATCGGATTCGTAATAATGCCGCTAGAAAACAGGAGTTGGATACGTTGAACGGTCGTTATTTTCCGTCTTTCGAGCCTCAGAATGAGGATATGTATATCACGTTGGCCACTCGCCGGGATCAGGTTGATTTTATCAATGAGAAGAAGTTGGCCGAGCTTCCCGGAGAAGAGTACGTCTCCGTGGGAAAGATCGAGGGGGATTTTCCGGAATCCTCACTACCTACCCAGCTGAATTTATCCATCAAGGAACAGGCGCAGGTTATTTTTATCGATAATGATTATGAGCGTCGTTGGGTGAACGGGACGATCGGTATGGTATCGGGTATCGATGAGAATGGAAATGTTTATGTCTTGCTGGAGAGCGGTGTAGAGCATTTGGTCGAACCTACCTCATGGCGAAATTATAAATACAAATATAACGAGAAAGAGAAACGGATCGAGGAAGAGATTGTCGGTACGTTCGAACAATTGCCGATTCGTTTGGCTTGGGCGATCACGGTGCATAAGAGTCAAGGCTTGACTTTTAGCCGGGTGGTAGTTGATTTGACCGGAGGGGTATTCGCCGGGGGACAAACCTATGTGGCGTTGAGTCGTTGTACTTCATTGGAAGGATTGGTGCTAAAAAGCAAGATCTCTTCCCGGGATATCTTTATCCGGAAAGAGATCGTAGAATTCAGCCAAATATTCAATAACCAAGCATTAATAGAGAAAAGTATCAAAGAGAGCGAGGCGGAATTGCATTATGGTCGGGCGGCTCAGGGTTTTCGGCAGGGTAATATGAAAGAGGCGGTCGAGGCTTTTGCCGCCGCCGTATCTAAACGGAATGAATTGGATAATCCGATGGTACAACGGCTGCTTCGTTTGAAATTGCAAGCCTTGAATAGTCAAAAGGCACAGATTAAGGCTCTGAGGGAAGAATTGCATTCGCTTCGTGAGACCCAGAAAGAGTATGCGCATGAATATTACTTGATGGGCAACGAGTGCATAACGAAGGCCCATGACGCAAATGCCGCTATCCGTTGTTTTGATAAGGCCTTGAATTTGAATCCGAATTATGTGGAAGCTTGGGTACGCAAAGGGGTTACTTTATTGGATATAGGTGAGGACTATGACGCTCAGGTTTGTTTAAACAAGGCGATAAAATTAAGCCCGAAGTCTTTTAAGGCTCGCTATAACCGTGGAAAATGCCTATTGAAACTCAAATATTACGATGAAGCTATTCTGGATTTCCAGCAGGCGATAAGCATCAAACCTAAACATGCGGCTTCCCACGAATATCTAGCGGAAGGGTTCCGGGCGATAGGAGAGGACGAATTAGCCCAGCAGCATCAAGATATTGCGGATGCCTTGCGAGGGGGAGAGGATATATGATGAAATAGAAAAGGCGAGAAAATTTATTTCCCGCCTTTTTTATGGAGTTATATCTCTTGATTAATTAAAGATGTAACGGATACCAACCTGCATTTTCCAGCATTCAGTATAGATACGGTTATAAGAATAAGTCTCAGTCGGATATTCACCATTGATCTTATACATGGAGAAAATTGGAGTCTTGTTATCATCCATGCCTTCATATTTCAAGATACGGCAACCGTTGGAAGAAGATGCGTTCTTCATTACACCCCATTTCGAGTTGATCATATTACCGATATTCATGAAATCAAGGCTCAATTGGAAATGATGTTCGGTTTTACCTGCCTTGAATGAGAAATCTTCCGTAATACGAAGGTCGAAACGATGTACCCAAGGTGCACGTGCGGCATAAGCCTCAGCGTATTCTCCCTTGTGATTCTTTAAATAAGAATCTTGGTCTACGAAGTTCCAGAAAGCGGTTCTATCTGCTTCATTCTTGAATTTGATTTCACTATCATCTTTCGGGATATACATCATATCATTATTGATACCGTCACCATTCATATCATTCGTATAAGCGAAGCTATATCCGGAAGCGGAATAACCGGAATAGAACAGATTTAAGCTTGTTTTTCTGAGCAGACCTTTATGGCGGAAGGGTAGATTGTAATTGACCGCTGCGATTACCTTGTCGGGCACTACATACCGTGAACGTTGTACGGTCGCGAAATTCGGTCCGTCTATCGTTAACATTCCCTGCCATGTAGATACAGGGTCGCTACCCGGAAGACCGGAAATTTCTTTGGATTCCGTGTGCGTATAAGCCAACATCATGTTCAAATCCTCTACGGGTTGAGCGTTAACCGTAACATTGGCGGTATAACCATGTCCTTTGGATGTGTTAGTTAATACAACCGCATTCTTACCGGATACATACGTATAATCAGATGGATAAATCAAACGGTTATCCGCTCCGTTAAAATGTTCCCAATTTGACGGGTCCTTGATGTTGATATTCTCAAGGGTTACGGCATTGATGTTCTTGTTATAGATGAACTCGCCGGTTACGGATAATGGGAAGGAAGTAGGGAGCTGATAATCTACAGCCAAGGAGGTTTTCCATATTTGTGGCATCTTGAAGTTGTCCTTTACGCCAGAGATCTTAGAACCGGCAACCGGATTCTCTATCGTGGTAGGAAGGCCGAATTTCTTGATCGCATCATCTACATTCGTAATCATGCCGCCAGCCAATTGATCCAGACGGGAATCATGACTTACCGCAATTCCATTCTCATATTTTGTGCCGAATACTACGGCATTTTGTACCATATTCGAGTTTGTCGGCATATTCGTAAAGAATACCAAGGGTAAACGTCCGGTAAATATACCTGTACCACCACGTACTTTTAAGGAATTATCCTTGAACACATCCCAAACGAAACCTACACGAGGGGATATTTGCATTCTAGACTTAGGCCATTTGCCGGTGTCGATATGTTTGCCTCCGAAATCAAGATCGTAGATTGCGTCGTTTCTTTGAAGATCGCTATTGTCGAAAATTAAATCATCGAAACGTATACCATAAGTTAACTTCACGTTCGGGCGAATGTTCCACTCATCCTGTGCGTAGAATCCGATCTGGTTAAAAGTAACCTGAGCTTTCGGGTCGGAAACACCGTTGTAACCGTATGTCCATGCGAACGTTTCAGGAGCGGCACCGTTCAAGAAATCATCTAAGCTGCTGTAACGATAATATCCCGTGCCGTTGCGCATATAAGCATTGCTAGCAAGTTGGTGCTCGAAACTGATACCAGCTGTGATCTTATGGTCGCCGGCAAAGTAAGTGAAGTTATCGATAACACTTGTGATCTTGTTCTTCACGCCGTTGTTGTAAGTAAATAATTCATATCCGGCACTCATATAAGGCTCCATAATTTGGTTACCTTCCGCATCTTTACCTGCCAAGATATCAATGAAGGGGAAAGGGGAAGAGTTGGTTCCGCGCATATCCTCGATATCCGTATAAGTGAAAAGTAACTGATTGGAAATCTTATCAGAGAAGCGACTGTTCAAATCAGCGGATACGGAAGACACTTTATTGTCTTGGGAATACATGCTGTTAGCAAAAGACATGGATTGGTAACCTACACGGCTTGTATTATACAGACGAGAGCCGGAACCACCATCCATAGAGTTAGCGTTGGGAGCGTTCCATGCGGTATTCTTTGTATAGTTGTACCGTACGCTCAATTTATGGCCATTCGTGATATTCCAGTCGATACGACCTAGCAATTTCAAATTCTTTTCGTCTGCGGGGAAGTTCGTGGCTGATCCTGTATCATAACCATATTTATCTCTTAAGAAATCGGATACCTTTTGCATGTCGGAGAGTGTAGTGCGAGATATGTAGTTATTCTCGTCTGGTTGCTCTCCTTCGGTACGAGCTCTCCATTTGATCACTTGTTGTGGTTGTTTTTCCACTTCTACATTGGCGAAGAAGAATAATTTATTCTTGATGATCGGACCGCCGAACGTAGCTCCGTAAATCGTTTTGGATTCCTTAGCACGTGCGCCCAAGTCTTCTCCATCGATTGAGTTTCCTCGCATATTCTGGTTCTGGAAGTAAGTGTAAGCGGAACCTTTGAATGTGTTTGTACCGGATTTGGTGATAGCGTTGATACCGCCACCAATGAAGTTTGTCTGGCGGACATCGAACGGGGCGATTACCACTTGTACTTCCTCGATAGCGTCCATAGAGATCGGGTTACCGCCTCCGGGAAGATTATCCGAAAGGCCGAAGTTGTTATTAAAGTTCGCTCCATCTACCGTAAAGTTCGTGGAACGGCCATCGCCACCGGCAAAACTCATGTCGGAGGCATAAGGAGAAAGGCGTGCGATATCGGAGATACTACGGTTAATGGTGGGTAAAGAGGTGATCTGTGACGAGGAGATATTGGTTGTCGCACCCGTCTTTTCCGTATTGAACTTCGTTTTCGCCGCTGTGATTACGATCTCGTCCAAGGTCTCGGAAGATTCTTTCAACTTAACATTCAAGTTGTAGTTCTCTCCCAATTGCAGGGTAATGCCGGAATAAACGGCAGATTGATAACCAACGTAAGAGATCGTAACTTTGTATGGACCTCCTGTACGCATACCTTGTAAGGAAAAGCGTCCGTCAACGTTCGTGATCGTACCATAATTTGTCCCAGAAGGTTCGTGAACCGCCAAAACGGTCGCACCAATAACGGGTTCATCTTGAAACATAACTGTTCCACTCATACTGGCTGTTGTTACCTGCGCTTGTGTCGGGATGACAAACAAGAAACTCAGTACAGCTAAAAGGAATAGCGTCTGTAAATGTCTGCTCATAATTTAAAATAGTTAATGTAATAAAAACTTTCGCAAAGTTATGGGTTATTTTTTAATATCATTGTATGTTTCTTATTTAATACTTGTTTCATATTCATGAAGTTGCTGTGACGGAGCGGAATTGAGTAATGTCCTTATTCGGAGATGGATGGCTTGTATTGGCAAAACAAGAGGGTTCTTTATGAAATTTTTAATTTGATGATTCTTAACTAACATTCCCTGTTGGGCGGTGATTTAAAAGAATTATAGACGCTTTTCCTACATATTGTTGGATTATGGATGTGGTTGGTTGAAAATAATAATCTGGAGATCTGTGTGAGGAATGTTAATGCTATGAATATTATATATAGTTTGTGACAAAAAGAGATATCTAATCCCTATCTTTGCAGCGATATACAAAAATGTTATAATTATTTTAAATATAAATACTTCTTGTATGAGGAAAACTTATCTACTTTTAACGTTACTTTTGTTGTGCGTGGGAATATCCATACATGCTCAGGTGACGACGGCGAGTATGAGTGGTAAAGTCACGGATACATCATCGGAAGCGATGATCGGAGTGAATATCAAGGCTACGCATACGCCAACGGGTACCGAATACTACACGATTACCCAGCCGAATGGTTCTTATTCTTTTAACAACCTTCGTATCGGAGGCCCTTATGTGGTAGAGTTCTCTTATATTGGATACAATACGGAGAGCCGGACAGGAATAAACTTGGTTTTGGGTGAGGATCTGAAACTGAATGTAGTAATGCGGGAAGATACCCAAGCTCTCGACGAGGTAGTCGTGGTTGCGGATAAGAACCCCATTATTTCAGGAAGTCGTACAGGTGCGCAGGAAATCATCACTCGTGAGAAGATGGATAAGCTGCCTACGATTAACCGTTCTTTGGACGATTTCGTGAAATTAACTCCGATGAGTAGCGGTAAGAATTTTGGCGGTGTCTCTTACCGTTTTAATAATGTAACGGTGGACGGTGCTTCCTTTAATAACTCGTTTGGTCTGGCTTCTGCTCTTGGAGCTTCCGGTACGGAACCGATTTCTTTGGAGGCGCTCGAGCAGGTACAGGTGATGATCGCTCCTTTTGATGTTCGAAATGGAGGATTTACGGGTGCGGGTATTAACTCCGTAACGAAATCCGGTTCGAATGAGTTTCATGCTTCTGTATATATGTACACGAAGAGTCCGTCAATGATGGGATATCGTGTGAAGGATGAGACGATTGGTGTTTCTGAGTTCTCTAACCACCAATACGGTATCAGCTTATCCGGCCCGATCATTAAGAATAAATTATTCTTTTTCATCAATGGTGAGATGGATCGTCAGGAGGAACCGATTTCTTATACGACCGCTAATTCCGCGGCGGATGCGACAGTCTTGCAGGGTTTATCTGATTTCTTAGGTGATGAGCTTGGGTATAATCCGGGTAAATTCGACGTGAATAAGACAAATACTCAAGCGGATCGAATCACGGCTCGTTTAGACTGGAATATCAACTCAAATAATGTGTTGAGCTTAAAATATTATTATTTGAAATCGTTTAATACGAATAACCCTTCTACTTCTGGTGCGCCGAATAACGGACGTGGACCGAATGCGTTCGCTATTCCGTTCTCTTCTTCTTTCTACCGGACGAATAATAACTTCAATATTTGGATGGCCGACTTGAATACGACCATTAATGACCGTATGTCTAACTATTTGAAGATCGGTTATTCCCGTTTGCGTGATTATCGCGATATGGATGGCGGTTACTTCCCGCAAGTGGATATCTTGGATGGTGGCAACAATGCTTATACAACTTTCGGAACCGAGGCAAACTCCTATAATAACCAGTTGAACACTGATATCTGGCAGATACAGGATAACTTCTTGATGAATTTTGGCAAACATCAGATTACGGTTGGAACGCAAAGTGACTATCGTGCCTTTAAGAATGGTTTCGCTCAAAACTATCCGGGTTCTTGGGTGTTTAATTCTGTCGATGATTTCAAGTTCAACGTATTGGCTACAAAACAATACATGGCCGCTCATAACGGAAGTGTACAAGGATTTGATATCCGTGAGTTTAATCCGAAAGATTTTGGATTTGGTTCCAATGTGACGGGTATTACGAACTCTTCTTCTACGGGGTATCAATACTATGCGCAAAGATATTCGATGACGGATGATTTTCCATTCGCCGAGATAAATGTATTCCAGTTAGGTTTGTATGCCCAAGATAAGTGGACGGTAAGTGATAAATTGAACTTGACGTTAGGTTTACGTATCGATGTTCCGTTCTTTATGACTGATTTGCAGTCGAATGATAAAGTCGCCGCCGAGACCTATCGGGATGGCATCAAGATCGATGTTTCTAAATATCCGAACGCCAAACCTCAGTTTTCTCCTCGATTCGGTTTTAACTACAAACCGTTTGACGATGAGAATGGAAGCTTACAGATACGTGGTGGTACGGGACTCTTCACGGGTACTCCTCCTTATGTATGGATCAGTAATCAAGCTGGCAACAATGGTGTTTTGTTTGGTGACCTAAATGTTCGGGCGGTAAAGGATAAAAATGACAATATCATTAGCGACGGCAGACCTTCACTAGGTTTCACCGGAAATATGGATACTTATAAACCGGCTGAAGGTAGCGCTACACGTTCGGATATAGCGATTACGGATCCGGACTTTAAATATCCGAGCTTATGGAAAAGTAATATCGCTGCTGATTATAAGTTTGGTGATGGTTGGGTCGCTACCGTAGAGTTGCTGTATTCAAAAGACATTAACGCTATTTATCATGACAATATCGGATTGTATCGGACCGAGCAATTTGTAAATGACGGTGGAGCGGGTAATGCACGTCCATATTATAATGGCTATTATAGCGATAGAGAAGGAAATCAAAAGGCTGCGAATCATGTCGTGATGCTGCGTAATACCAGCAAAGGACATTCGCTTTATACGACCTTCCAGTTGCAGAAAAACTTTGTTGATGGAATCCTGAAGGGATTGTATTTGAATGGATCTTACTCTTTCGGGCAGTCTAGAGGTGTAACAGACGGAACATCGTCTGTGGCGACTTCCGCTTGGAAGTACCGTGCGGCCTTGGACGGAAATGCGGAAGAAGTAGGTTATACGGCAGGTTCTTTTGATGGTCGTTTGTTATTGTCCGCTTCTTATACGGCTAACTGGAGTAAATATGCGGCAACAAGTTTTGGTTTGATTTATCAGCGTTATCGTCCGTTCCGTTATTCTTATTGTTATAATGGTGATGCGAATGGCGATTCTCAGTTCTCCAATGACTTGATGTATATCCCTGCGAATTTTGACGAGGTAAAAGATCATTTGTTACCGGGCGATTTCGATAGCCAAGAAGATGCATGGAAAGCGATGAATGCCTTTATCGAGCAAGATCCTTATTTGAGCAAACATAGAGGTGAGTATGCCGAACGTAACGGTGCTGTCGCTCCATTTGCGAATCAATTGGATTTGAGCGTTTCTCATGATATAAAGATTTACCAGAAGAATGGTCGCTCACATACTTTGCGCTTTAGTTTCAATATCGCTAACTTCTTGAATTTGTTGAATCGTAATTGGGGTGTGGTACAAACAACCGTTTTGGGTAATCAGCAATATCAGTTCTTGACGATCCCGAAAGGACAAGGCCCGAGTGCGGCGAACAACTATACGTTGAAGTATACGATGGCGAAAGATTTGGACGAAACCTTCAAGGATAATTTGAACGATGTGTCTCGTTGGCAGATGCAATTCGGTATCAAGTATATCTTCTAAAAGAAAAATCTTTCATTAGATAAAATTTAATAATTAGAAGAGGTTCACTATCTTTGTGGACCTCTTTTTTAATTTAATGATATGTGGAATAATCGTATTGAGTTCTTACTCGTTAGTTTCTTTTGTATTTGTTCATTGGCTTTTACCGGTTGCCAAACGAAAAAACAATCGGATCGTTATGTCGTAGTTTTATCAATGGACGGTTTCCGCTCTGATTATCCGTCACGTGCTCATACTCCGACGTTGGATTCTTTGGCGAATGTGGGGGTTCGCTCCACGTTTCGCCCGTGTTATCCCAGCGTGACTTTCCCGAATCATTATAGCATGGCTACCGGATTGCATCCGGATCACCATGGTTTGGTAAATAATTTCTTTTATGACGCGGAGCTTGATAGCTCATACCGGATGGGAAATCTTGATCCGCAATTTTATGGTGGAGAACCTATTTGGAATACGGCGGAACGCCAAGGGGTTCGTACCGCCTCGTTCTATTGGGTAGGTAGTGAGGTGCCTTTAGAGAGTGGTCAGCCTTCAATATGGAAGCCGTTTGATAAATCGGTTCCTTTTTCAGATCGTGCTGATTCCGTGATATCTTGGCTGAAGTTGCCGGAAGATGTGCGTCCTCATTTGATTATGTGGTATATGGAAGAACCGGATGCGATAGGTCATTCCGCTACCCCGGATTCGTCGGCGACCTTGGATGTGGTGGAGAACTTGGATAAAGTCTTGAATCATTTCTTCACGGAAGCCCGTCAGTTGGATATTTTCGATAAGATCGATTTTATCGTTCTTTCGGATCATGGAATGGCCACCTATTATCCCGAGAAATATGTGAACTTGAATGATTATCTACCCCGGGATAGTTTCGATTGTGTTTTTGATGGCGTTCCTACATTATTGTATCCCAAGAAAACCTATGTGGATACTGCCTATGCGATTTTACAGAAAGTGCCGAATATAACCGTATGGAAGAAAAACGAGATTCCTGAGAAATTTGTTTACGGAAAGAATCCTCGAGTTAGTGACTTAGTTGTTTCTCCACATATTGGAACGTATGTAGAATTCCGAGAGAAATCATCTCCCCGTTATGCGGCGACACATGGTTACGATAATTTTACGCCGGAGATGGAGGCCATATTCTATGCGGCAGGTCCCTCGTTCAAGAGACATGCGGAGGTCCCGCAAATGGCGAACGTGAACCTTTACTTGATGATTGCCCGTTTATTGAATATACAACCTGCTCCGAATGATGGGGATAGCGCTGTCGTTCAGCAGCTATTTAAATGATAAGATTGATGCTACCATCTCATTTGACATGACATTACTGCAACCGCCGTGCGGTAATACTGCGGTGGTCTTGCGGTAATTGATGCTTTATTGATATTCGCGTGCCATCTTACGCATGAAGGCGAGACTGCCTTTGGCTAAGGCATCGGCATTGTATTTAGACGGACGCCACAAAGATACGGCTTCCGCCATACCGGGAACAGAATTGGAGAAATTCTCCAAAACTAAATTCCCATTGAAATCGATTTCCTGTAGTCCCCGGAACAAATCATCCCAGCGTACGTTTCCCTCACCCAGCATTCCCCGGTCACTTTCAGTCATGTGAATATGGCGAAGCCGGCTGCCAGCCGCAATAACCGGTTCATAAAAACTCGTCTCTTCTATATTCATATGGAAAGTATCCAGATGCAAAGACAAATTCGGTGCGTTTACGCGTTTGATAAAGCGCAGGACTTCCTCCGCAGAGGTACACATATAACTTTCATAGCGATTGATCGGCTCGATGCCGATCGTGATTCCAGATCGTGCGGCGTATTCGGCAACCTCTGCCCATACCTCACAAAGTGTATTTTCTTCTTCTTGTGTTCGCTGTTTGCCGGAAAAGACCCCGATGCCGGAATGTAAGACACCTCCCAAGTAATCAACCTCCAGTTCGCTCGCTTTATCCAGCGCCTCCTTGATCAGACAAGTCGCTTTCTTGGGATAAAAAGGAATATGCGCTTCTTTGGGAAGATTGAGAGAACAAGTCGCCTTCAATCCGTGTTGTTTCAATTGTCGCTTTACGGTTGGAGCGTCGAACTCCATGGAAGGAGGCAACAAAATTTCCAGTAAATCAAAACCGGCGGCAGATGCTTGCTGGATAGCGAAAAGACCGGCTTCTGGTGTCCACATAGGTGGTATCCAAGAAAGAATGGAAGCTCCGAAAGTAGGATTCATAATCGTATTGTTTTTATTTCGTTAGGGTTACAAAGTAAGTGTTTTTTTGAAGATTTCATTGCGAAGAAAGTGAAATCCTTCACAATGAAATATCATAAATGTCATTTAAAAATAAAAGTTGGTACCCGGACAGAAGATAGGGTGGCTGCTGGTATTATCAATTTCAATCTTATTTTCTCTAGCGAGCCAACCGATAGCGGACCATAGATCCGCATCTGTTAGAGCGGATTTTGCTCTCAACGCCTCAAAACTCCAATGTTGGCCATCTGAAAGCAAATTCCAGATAGCTCCTGCATTTAATCCGATCGATCCTTTTGTCATGATAAAATCTGTTTTTATGTTTATGGTATATAGTGCTTATATTGTTATAACAGATAATATCCGGTAAAAGTATGTTGCGTTGAGATAAATAATCTAAAAAACAAAAATCTCTTGATGCGTTGAATTTTATTCCTTGAAGTCAGTGAATATGGATTCATCATATACATTGTGTTCCTTTTTATCGTGGAATGGATACCATACTTGGGCAAAGAACGGATTTCCTTTAGCGATCTCGTCGTAATTCCAAGGGAGAGGTAAACATTCCGGGCACCAATGGCCTCCTAATAATACTAATGTGGGAGAGGCCTTAAAACGGTGACCGAATTGGCACTCCCAATCGAGTGGAGTCGATAAATCTCCTTTTGTCATGGCCGGTGACAAGCATTTTCCTCCCCTGAATTCCGCGGCTTTACGCATATCCTCGATATTCCATTCTGATTTAGGCTTACTTTCATCATAACCATGATCCAGAAAGACGGGTGTTTCGGAGGGGCGTTCTGTCCGGATCTTATCCCAACCCGGGATTGCTTGCCAATCCTCATACGAGCCAAAATATGCGGATATACGATCTTGGTGTCTGTTCTTGATCCAGTTACGAGTTCCCAGTCCCGGCTTTTTAGCGATGGCTCCCATACCCAGTTTTATGAAGATAGGAGGGACGATCTTTGCTAGGTGGAAATACCAAGGGACTTGGCTGGCCATCCATTTAAAATAATCGTCGCAAGTTTGGTTACTGCGGAAATGCAGATATCCTTCCAATAGATCTGAATCGGTATACCATTGTCCGTGGAAATTACGGATAGCGAACCAGTTCGGTTCGAATATTTTCTCTGGGGCGGGACAGCCAATCGCTTTTAACAATTTACTCTCAAACTCATAATTCGTCAGGCGGAAAGACGGGCCGCTACTAATATTATAGAAACGGTTCCAAAACTTATCCGGCACCTCCTCCTCGCATACATTCGCTAGTAAGCGACCGGAATCCTCGGCGGTAGCCCATTCCAGCACGCCGTCTAGCGGTACGTGGAATGTGATTGGGTCCGAACCCTTGAATAATAATTCGGGGCATAAGATACCGGTTTGGCGAAGGCACGCCCAATGTTTAATACCCGACTCCACGAAAATACGTTCGGCTATTGTCTTTGAGATGGCATAATGATCATAGACACTTATATTGATCGGATCTCCCGTACGTCCCCAATGAACAGGTGCGTTACGGTGGCCGGTTTGCGCTACGGAGCCGATATAGACTACCTTGATCCGGTCTGAGTTCGGTTGTGCTTTTACGGCATCCACGATATATTGGGCGGCGGTCGTGTTTACTTTCAAGGTTTTTTTAGGGAAATAATCCGCTGCCGGGGAAACCATTCCACCTACATGCAATACGTAGTCCGCCCCCATTACTCCATTTAAGACATCTTGATAATTTGTCAAGTCTCCCCAAACGATACGGATCCCTGCCATGGCCTCATATGCGGCTAATTTCTCTTTATTGATTTTGCTTGGACGAGCCAAAAGTGTTATATTAAAACGATCTAGCCGCTTGGACAACTCGACCAATCCGGCATGTCCCATCGTCCCGGTGGCTCCGGTCAGAAAGACGGTCTTTTTACTTTTCATGATATAATTTAGTGTATAATGAAAGACTTAGGATACTATCGGGTAGCGAAGGTATATAAAAAAAAACTCCCAACCAATAGATTGAGAGCTTTTGTAGTGGATACGAGAATCGAACTCGTATTACATGCGTGAGAGGCATGTGTCCTAACCGTTAGA
>ERZ773114.1843-NODE-1843-length-21396-cov-5.668151_pt1 | contig 21396 bp, 19 predicted proteins | sample MGYA00580564_ERZ773114 | MGnify/ENA primary metagenome ERZ773114 (study PRJEB29015, sample SAMEA2737836) | human gut metagenome | biome: human gut; feature: human-associated habitat; material: faeces | place: China | collected 2012 ... | reverse complement strand
ACTCTCGATATATACAGACCTCACCATGCAAGCATGTCCGGTCTGTATATTCTCGATTGGCACTGCTCATTGCTTACGCACATTATATTCTTATAATTCAAGACTTTCAACCATATTTTCCCATATAATCAGAATTAATTGACGGTCTAAAATATGTGAGATATGATAACCATAATAACTTTTTAAATTTCAGAAACAGGGGATTTTTATGCGAAATGAATTAATTCCAAAGGTGTTAAAAGAATATAGAAAACGAAATCATTACTCAGTGAAAGACGTATCGATCAGGCTAATGGAACATGATATTGATGTTGCACCGAAGACGATTTATGGCTGGGAAAGCGGACAGGCACAGCCGACGGCGGACACACTGCTCTTACTGTGCGAGATATACAAAATCCCGGACATCCTGAACTCCTTCGGTTACGACCAGCCCGATGATCCGGCAGCTTCCCTGACTTATCATGAACGTGAGATCATCTACGCCTACCGCAATCGCCCTGAGTTGCAGCATGCGGTCGACATTCTGCTCGGATGCGATTAAGTATTTTGTTTCCTGTGATACAATCTGATCTGTGCGATGTATAAATAAAAAAGAGGTTTTTCTGTAGAAATATCTGTTTTCAGGATTTTTGCAGGAAAACTTTTTTTATGTGCTCTTTCCCCGGCTTCTTACGGATCCAGACAGTAACTCTTCTGTTTCCGTGTATATCATTTTATTTTCGCAGGTTGCAACTTTGCTTTAAGAAGTATAGAATAGAAGATACTCTGCGGTTTTATGGTAGTTCCGTAAAACCGTTTACCGCAGGACATTATTAAGGGAGATTTATTTATGAACGCTTTCCAATTTATCTTTCAGTATATCAAACGGCATAAAGTCCAGTATACGCTTGGTATCATCACGCTTTTTGTGGTAGACTTTGCCAATATTTTTATTCCGAAACTTACCGGTGTCATCACCGACGGACTCACTGCCCACAGCCTTGACTGGAGCGGAGTCAGATTAAATCTGCTTTACCTTTTTCTGCTTGGACTGCTGCTTGCGGTCGGCCGTTTCTTCTGGCGGTACTTCCTGTTTGGAGCTTCCCGCTCCATCGAAAAAGAGCTGAGAAACGACATGTTTTCCCATCTGGAAAAAATGGATGTGGAATATTACAACGAGCACAAAACCGGTGACCTGATGACACGTTTTACCAGCGATCTGAACGCGATCCGCATGGCGATTGGACCTGCCGTCATCTGTGTGTTTGACGCCTCCGTCATGACCCTTATGGTCATTTTCCAGATGATGTATTATGTCAGCGTGAAGCTGACACTGATCGCAGTCATCCCAATGCTTTTCATTTTATTTGGCGAGATTTATTATGGAAAAATCATCCGTCCGCGCTTTACTGCAAGGCAGGAGGCTGTTTCCGATCTCACCGACTACGTGCAGGAAAGCTTTTCCGGTATCCGTGTCATCAAGGCGTTTGTCCGTGAGAAGGCACAGCGTTACCACTTTTTAAAAGAAAACGAAAACACCATGGAAAAGAACTTAAGCATTGCAAAGATCCAGTCGATCGTCATTCCACTTTTAGATGTCATCATCGGGCTTTCCTCGCTGCTTACGCTCATTTACGGCGGCTATCTTGCGCTGGTCGGGGACATCACGCTTGGACGCTTTGTCGCTTTTAACCAGTATATTAACATGCTTGTCTGGCCGATGTTAGCCTGCGGGGATTCCGTCAATATGTTTTCGCAGGGTGCTGCCTCCATCCGAAGGATCCAGGAGATTTTCAAAGAACAGCCTGCCATTGCAGACACCGACAAAACAAAGGATGTGGACGACATTAAGGGCGAAATTGATTTTCATCACCTTACCTTCATCCACCGCGGCCACAGCGAACCGACTTTAAACGACATCACCCTGCATGTACCGGCAGGAACAACGCTTGCGATCATCGGGCGCACCGGAAATGGGAAATCCACACTGGTAAATCTCCTGCTGCACCTTTACAACACGAAACCGGGCATGCTTTTCATTGATGGAAAGGACATTAACACCATTCCTTTAAAAACACTGCGTGAAAATATCGGATACGTTCCGCAGGATAACTTCCTGTTCTCGGACACATTGAAATCCAATATCGCATTTGGCGCTGAAAATGAGGATATGGAAGCCATCCAGTCCGCAACACGCGCTGCCTGCATCCATGAAAATATTGTCCAGTTCCCGGACGGTTATGAGACAATTGTAGGTGAGCGCGGTGTCACCTTATCCGGCGGTCAGAAACAGCGGCTCTCCATTGCCCGGGTATTTTTAAAGAATCCGCCGATTCTTATTTTTGATGAAGCAACCTCAGCGCTGGATAACGAAAGTGAAAAAGTGGTACAGGAATCGCTTGAGAAACTGGCGAAGAACCGGACAACATTTGTAATTGCCCACAGGCTTTCTACGATAGAAAATGCAGGGCGTATTCTGGTGCTGACAGAACAGGGAATCGAAGAAGAAGGCACCCATGAGGAGCTGCTTGCACGGAATGGAATTTATGCAGGGCTATATCATACCCATTGATATTGAGAAAAGCTATTTATAAAATTTGTATGAAGTTCACGCGGTTTGCTTGAGAAATTTTACTTTTTCTGCTATATTGCAATAGGTAGACAAATCAATTCAGTGTGAAATACACTTTAATTATTAGAAAGAAGGATGTTAAAATGACAAAAATTGATATTATTTCAGGCTTCTTAGGAGCTGGAAAGACCACATTTATCAAGAAAATGATAGAAGAGGCTTTTGTTGGTGAGAAGCTGGTACTGATTGAAAATGAATTTGGTGAAGTCGGTATCGACGGCGGATTCTTAAAGGATTCCGGCATTGAGATTACCGAGATGAACTCAGGATGTATCTGCTGTTCCCTGGTAGGAGACTTTGGAAAGAACTTAAATGAAGTAATTACTAAATTCCATCCGGACCGTATTTTAATCGAGCCGTCAGGAGTTGGTAAACTTTCTGACGTAATGAAATCTGTTATTGATGTGGAAAAAGAGCAGGATGTGAAATTAAATGCACTGGTTACAGTTGTAAATGCAAAGAAAGCATCCAAACAGATGAAAGCCTTTGGTGAATTCTTCAATAATCAGATTGAATTTGCAACGACAATCGTATTAAGCAGAACCCAGAGCACAACACCGGAGCAGTTAGAACTTTGCGTAAAACAGATGCAGGAATTAAATGGCAAGGCTGCAATCATTACAACTCCTTGGGATGCAATTAAGGGAGAACAGATTCTTAAAGTTATGGAAGGACAGGATTCTCTTGAAATGAAACTTCTTGCGGAAGCACATCACAAAGCAGAAGAGGAAGAACATGAGCACGAGCACCATCATGACCACGACCATGAGGAGCATGAGCACCATCACGACCATGACCATGAGGAGCATGAGCATCATCACGATCATGACCATGAGGAACACGAGCATCATCACGACCATGACCATGAAGAGCACGAGCATCATCATGAACATGATGAGAACTGCACCTGCGGATGCCATGACCATGACCACGAACATCATCATCACCATCATGCAGATGAGGTATTTACAAGCTGGGGCAAAGAGACTCCGCATAAATTTACCCGTGAGAAGATTGAAGAGGTATTAAAGACCTTATCCGAGAGCGAAGAGTATGGTATGATTCTCCGTGCAAAAGGAATGGTAGAGGATGTCAATGGTTCCTGGATTTACTTTGATATGGTTCCAGGCGAGTATGAATTAAGAGACGGAGAGCCGGATTACACCGGAAGACTCTGTGTCATCGGTTCTAAGATTGACGAACACAAGATTGAAGAATTATTCGGCATTGCATAATGTCCGTCAGATAGGAAAGGGGAAACCATGCAGGAGATTCCAGTATATTTATTTACCGGATTTATGGATAGCGGTAAGACCACATTAATCAAAGAAACACTTTTTGAAAATGATTTCGGCGGGGACAACCGTACGGTAATTATTGTCTGTGAAGACGGTGATGAAGAATATGATGAAGCAAAATTAAATACCATTAATGCGAAGGTTGCAATGATTGAGGAGCAGGAAGATTTTACAACAGAAACCTTGCAGAAGATTCAGGAGACATACAAACCGGAGCAGATTTTTATTGAGTATAACGGTACCTGGGATATTGCTACGTTGCTTGAGACAAAGATGCCGGATGGCTGGGTAATTGTCCAGTCCCTGGCGACTGTAGATGCAACTACATTTGAAATGTATCTAGCCAATATGCGTGCCATGATTATGGAGCAGTTGTTTAAGGCAGATGTAGTAATCTTTAACCGTTGTGATGACAATACACCAAAGGGCAAGTTCCGCCGTGCAGTAAAAGCACAGAACCGTCCGGCACAGATTGTATACGAGCGTGCCGATGGAACGATTGATGAGAGTGCCGATGAAGAACTGCCATTTGACATCAATGCAGATGTCATTGATATTACGGATGCAGATTATGCAATCTGGTATATGGATGCACAGGATAATCCGAAGAAATACGATGGCAAGAAAATTAAATTCCTTGCGTTGGTATATAATCCGGAAAAGATGAGCAGGAAGGGCATGTTCGTGCCGGGACGTTTTGCCATGACCTGTTGTGTAGAGGATGTCCAGTTCTTAGGATTTAAATGCAAATATCCGAAGTCGGAAGAAATCGGTCACAAATCATGGATAAATATTACCGCAGAAGTTCATGTGGAATTTGCCAAGGAATACAGAGGAAAAGGACCTGTCCTTTATCCGGTATCCATCGAGCCGGCAGAGAAGCCGGAAGATGAACTGGTATATTTCTCATAAAAAAGTGTTGACAATGTGAAAGAAAAGTATTATTCTAACTTCAATAAGAGAAACCGTTGAGAAAGAGTAGTAAGCTTGATTGGAAATCAAAGAGAGCTGCAGGTGGTGGAATTGCAGTATGGAAGATTTTGCTGAATGGACTTTCGAGGGTGGCCTGAATTAACAGTAGGCGTCACCGGGAACCGAACCCGTTACCAATCCGGCATGTATGATTCGTACATGAATGAGTGGACAATTCGTCAATATGAGTGGTACCGCGATAATAAGATTTTATTACCGTCTCAAGCATAAGCTTGAGGCGGTTTTTTACTGTTGGAAAACAGTAAAAGCGCTTTCTCTTATGAACAACAATAAATCATATAAGAAAGAAGAGGTAGTAATTATGAAGAAGAAAATGATGGCAGCAGTATTAACAATGGCTATGGCAGTAGCAGCAATGGCAGGATGCGGAAGCAACAGTGCATCCAATGATGCAGCAACAACAGAGAAGGCTGCAGCAGATGGTAAAGTTTATAAAGTAGGTATCGTACAGTATGTAGATGATGCTTCTTTAAATCAGATTGAGAAAGCAGTAGAAGCAGAGCTGGATGCAAAAGCAAAAGAGCTCGGTGTTACTTTTGATTATAAAGATTATACTTACAATGGTCAGGCAGATTCTTCTACCTTAAACCAGATTGCAACAGACCTGGTTGCAGAAGATGTAGATGTGATTATTCCAATCGCAACACCAACCGCAATGATTATGCAGGCAGCAACAGAAGAAAATCAGATTCCGGTTGTATTCTCTGCAGTCAGTGATCCGGTTACTGCAGGACTTGTTGAAAGTATGGATAAACCTGGTTCCAATATCACCGGAACATCGGATGCATTAAATACAGAAGCTGTAATGGACTTAATGTTTGCAGCAAATAAAGACATTAAAAAAGTAGGTCTTTTATATAATAAGAGTCAGGATTCTTCCACTGTTCCAATTCAGGACGCAAAAGATTATCTTGATAAAAAAGGCGTTGAATATGTAGAAAAAACAGGAACAACCAATGATGAAATCTCTCTTGCAGCAGATGCATTAGTTGCAGCCGGTGTAGATGCCGTATTTACACCGACCGATAACACCGTAATGACAGCAGAACTTGCAATTTATGAGAAATTTGCAGAAGCAGGCATTCCACATTATGCAGGAGCTGACTCTTTCGCATTAAACGGAGCTTTCTGTGGATTCGGTGTAAACTATGTTGACCTTGGTACTGCAACAGCAGATATTGTAGTAGATATTTTAGTAAATGGGAAAGATCCTGCAACAACAGCAGTACAGACCATGAGCAACGGAATCGCAACTGTAAATACGGATGTGGCAAGCCAGCTTGGAATTGACTACAGCGTATTTGACGGTATGTGTGAAAAAGTAGTAGAGATTCAGACCGCAGAAGAATTCGAATAAAAGAGAAAAAACGATAGTATGATAAGATAATCAGGGGGATTAAAGAATGGGCTCCATATTTACAATATCCATTTTACAAAGTGCATTAGAACTAGGGTGTATATACGCCCTGGTTGCACTGGCTTTATTTGTTTCATTTTCTATATTAAATATTGCAGATCTGTCAACTGATGGCTGCTTTACCTTAGGCTGTGCCGTATGTGCCATGGTGACGATACAGGGACATCCGATTCTGGCACTGGCAGCAGCAATGCTGGCAGGTGTATGTTCCGGATTTATTACAGCATTTCTGCAGACAAAGCTTGGAATTGAATCAATTCTGGCAGGAATCATTGTAAATACGGGACTCTATACTATTAATATTGCAGTCATGGGATTTGCTTCCCAGGTGAACCTGTTTAATTGCAATACCATATTTACCATGGCAAAAAATGCCATTGGTGGTGGCTGGTATAAACTGATTGTGGCAGCATTAATCGTACTGGTAATCGGCGTGATTTTATCCGCATTTTTAAATACCAGATTAGGTCTTTCCATCCGGGCAACCGGTGATAATGCTGACATGGTAAAAGCCTCCAGTATTAATCCATCCTTTACAATTACCGTAGGTCTTTGTGTAGCCAATGCAATGACTGCATTATCCGGCGGTGTACTGGCACAGTACCAGAAATCCTGCGATATCAACCTTGGAACCGGTATGGTAACCATCGCACTTGCCAGCCTGATTATCGGAGAATCCATTATCGGAAAAGGCTCCATGTTCCGCAGAGTATTAGGCGTTGTATTAGGAAGCTGTCTCTATCGTTTCTTAGTAGCCGTTGCATTAAGACTGAATGTTCCGGCAGAGGCATTGAAACTGGTTTCAGCAATTATCGTAGCAATTGCAATTGCATTCCCGTTCTTAAAGAAGAAGGTAGCGTTTGTCAGACAGAAGAGCGCAGCACAGAAGAAATTAAAAGACAATATGCGTCTGGCGGAAGCAAATACAAAGGAAATGGGAGGTGACCGATAATGTTAGAAATGAAGCATGTATCTAAGACATTTAATCCGGGAACCGTAAATGAAAAGAAAGCATTGTGTGATTTGAATCTGGTTCTTGAAGATGGAGATTTTGCTACAATCGTAGGAAGCAACGGAGCAGGAAAATCAACTACATTTAATGCGATTACAGGTGCGTTCTATGTAGATGAAGGACAGATTATTCTAGATGGAGAGGATATTACATATAAGAAAGAATTTTTGCGCAGTAAAGTCATTGGTCATCTGTTTCAGGACCCGTTAAAGGGAACAGCACCACATATGACCATTGAAGAAAATATGGCACTGGCATATCTTCGTGCATCTGGAAAAGAAAATGCATTTTTCAGCAGAATTCGTAAATCCGATAAAGAAAAATTCAGAGAACTGTTATCCCAGCTTGATATGGGTCTGGAAGACAGAATGAAGCAGCCGGTGGGATTGTTATCCGGCGGTCAGAGGCAGGCACTTACCCTTCTGATGGCAACGATGGTGACCCCGAAGATTCTTCTTTTGGATGAGCATACGGCAGCACTTGACCCTGCAACCGCAGAGAAAGTATTGGAACTGACGAAAAAAATTATTGCAGAGCATCATATTACCTGTCTTATGGTAACCCATAATATGCATCAGGCACTAGAGCTTGGCAACCGGATTCTGATGATGGATTCCGGAAATATTGTCCTTGATTTAAAGGATGAAGAGAAGAAGAAAATGACGGTAGACAGCCTTTTGGAGCAGTTCCGCATCCAGGCAGGAAAGCGTCTCGACAATGACAGAATATTGATGTCTGCACAGTAAAAATAGAAATTGGTAAATTTTTTTTAAGAAACAAGTGTCGGAAAATGTTGATTTTCTGACACTTTTCCTATATGATTAAATCTAGTGGTCTGGAATTCCACGAGTTGATGTAAACAAAGTATGGAGGTATAGTATGTATCCTATTATAAAAAAGGAAAAGCTGGCAGATAAGATTTATCTTATGGATGTCAAAGCAGAGCGTGTTGCAAAATCTGCAAAGCCAGGACAATTTGTAATCGTGAAAATCGATGAAGAAGGTGAGCGTATTCCGCTTACTATCTGTGATTATGATGAAAAAGCAGGAACTGTAACAATTGTATTCCAGACAGTTGGAGCTTCCACAGAGCGTATGGCATATTTAGAGGAAGGAGATGCATTCCAGGATTTCGTTGGACCACTGGGCTGCCCATCCGACCTTATTGAGGAAGATATAGAAGATTTAAAGAAAAAGAAGATCGTATTTATTGCAGGTGGTGTTGGAACTGCACCTGTATATCCGCAGGTAAAATGGCTGCATGAGCATGGTGTGGACTGTGACGTTATTATGGGTTCTAAGACAAAAGACCTTTTGATTCTGGTAGAAGAAATGCGTAAGGTTGCAACCAATCTTTATGTAACAACCGATGATGGTACTTATGGCTTCCATGGAATGGGAACCAACCAGTTACAGGAATTATGGGATAAAGGTGTTCGTTACGACCATTGTGTTGCTATCGGACCAATGATTATGATGAAATTTGTTTGTAAACTGACCAAGGAGCTTGGCATTCCAACTATTGTATCCATGAATCCGATTATGGTAGATGGAACCGGAATGTGTGGAGCATGTCGTCTTATGGTTGGCGGCGAAGTAAAATTCGCATGCGTGGATGGACCGGAATTTGATGGACATCAGGTAGATTTCGACCAGGCAATGAAGAGACAGCTTCAGTATAAGACAGAAGAAGGCCGTGCAATGTTAAAATTGCAGGAAGGCGATACCCATCATGGCGGATGCGGTCAGTGCGGAGGTGACAAATAATGGAAGGATTAACAAGAGTACCTGTACGTGAACAGGAGCCAGAGGTACGTGCAGCAAACTTTGAAGAAGTTTGTCTTGGCTATAATGAAGAAGAAGCAGTAGCAGAAGCAAAACGCTGCTTAAACTGTAAAAATGCACAGTGTATGAAAGGATGTCCGGTTTCCATTAATATTCCGGCATTTATTGCACAGGTAAAAGAAGGCAACTTCGAAGAAGCTTATCATATTATCAGTGAATCATCTGCACTTCCTGCTGTATGTGGCCGTGTATGTCCACAGGAGAGCCAGTGTGAGGGAAAATGTATCCGTGGTATCAAAGGTGAGCCGGTTGCAATCGGTAAGTTAGAGCGTTTCGTAGCTGACTGGGCAAGAGAGCATGGAATCAAGCCTAAGAAAGCAGAAAAATTAAATGGACATAAAGTAGCAGTTATCGGTTCCGGCCCTGCAGGTCTTACCTGTGCCGGCGATTTGGCAAAGCTTGGCTATGATGTTACTATTTTTGAAGCATTACATGAAGCAGGTGGAGTATTAATCTATGGTATTCCGGAATTCCGTCTTCCAAAGTCAAAAGTAGTTGCAGCAGAAGTAGAAAATGTAAAAGCTTTAGGCGTTAAGATTGAGACTAACGTTGTCATTGGTAAAGCAGTTACCATTGATGAATTAATGGAAGAAGAAGGATTCGAAGCTGTATTTATCGGCTCCGGTGCAGGACTTCCAAGATTTATGGGAATCCCTGGCGAGCAGGCAATGGGAGTATTCTCCGCAAACGAATTCTTAACCAGAAATAACCTGATGAAAGCATTCCGTGATGACTATGACACACCAATTAAAGCCGGAAAAAAAGTTGTTGTAGTTGGTGGTGGTAACGTTGCAATGGATGCAGCCCGTACCGCAAAACGTCTCGGCGCAGAGGTACATATCGTATACCGTCGTGGCGAGGAAGAACTTCCTGCAAGAAAAGAAGAAGTACATCATGCAAAAGAAGAAGGCATTATCTTTGACCTTCTGCAGAACCCTACTGAAATCTTAGTAGACGAAGACGGCTGGGTAAAAGGCTGTCGTGTCATTAAGATGGAATTAGGTGAGCCGGACGCATCCGGAAGAAGAAGCCCGGTAGAGATTCCAGGTTCTGAATACGAAATCGAGGCAGATACCGTAATCATGTCTCTTGGTACCTCTCCAAACCCATTGATTTCATCCACTACCAAGGGTCTGGACATCAATCGCAGAAAATGTATCATTGCAGAAGAAGAGACCGGAGCAACCTCCAAAGATGGCGTATACGCCGGTGGAGATGCAGTAACCGGAGCAGCAACCGTTATCCTTGCCATGGGTGCAGGAAAAACTGCAGCAAAGGGAATTGATGAATTCTTACGCAATAAATAAAGAGAAGTAAAGAATAAAGCATAATAATATATGCTTTTGGGACGCAGGATTTTCCTACGTCCCTTTTTTGCTTTACAGGAAATTTCTCAAATCGTCAGAAATAGTGTATAATAAACTGGAAATAAAAAATGACATGACAAAAGAGAGAATGTTGGATTCGCCATGACGTTGTTTATGACGTTTTTTGTGGTAAACTTCTAAAACCAGAAGTTTCTTTTCCTGTTTGTGATGTTTTGCATATACCCCATAGTAGCGAAGCATTTTGAAATGTTTTTCAGGGATGTGGACAATCAGTTTCTGGATGAAGTCCAAAGCAGGAATAGTTTCAGTAACAGTTTTGTTGTCTTCGTGTTTGGTGTACATTTCATTTTTAACTTTACGAAAAGATGGACCAATGCTGGAAGTAAGCTGTTCAAGGAGAACTTTACGGAAGGCATTACGAAGGAAATTGTAATCAAAGTGTTTGACAGGACGCCAAGGAGTGATGTTACCAGCCCCACCCTCGGAGATGAGAGCGTGGATATGAGGATTCCATTTCACAATGGCGATGAACACAAGAAACAAGCTTACAGGACATATGAAAAGAACGAAGCTGTGGCTAAGTGACCACCTTATTGGTTACTGGTGTCCACCTGGTGGCCACTATTTCTGACATGAGGAATAAATTAAGGATTGGTAATGAAAATCCTCTTGACAAATCCGTCGTAAGAATATATTGTATTACTTATATAGTACAAAAATACGGAAAGGGGTGATTGCATGGCATGGGAATTGGATTCGGATCGTCCTATTTTTATTCAGATTGTGGAGCGGATTCAGATGGAAATAATATCCGGTAAATACAGTCCGGGAGATAAGTTACCTTCTGTCAGGGATCTGGCGGCGGTAGCTGCAGTAAATCCGAATACGATGCAGAAAGCACTGACAGAGTTAGAGCGGACAGGACTTGTGTATTCCCAGCGTACAAGCGGGAGATTTATAACGGAGGATGCAAAAATGATTGAGGAGTTGAAGAATAATCTGGCACAGGAACAGATTAAGGAATTTTTGGAAAATATGAGCAAGCTTGGCTATAAGAAATCAGAAACCTTATCTTTGATTCAGGAGATTTTGGAGGGAGAGCAGGCATGAGTACATTATTGGAAGTAAAAGATGTATGCAAGCGATATGGAAAGAAAACTGCGCTTGACCATCTGAACCTGACCTTAGAGAGCGGACATATTGTTGGCCTCTTAGGACCGAACGGAAGTGGAAAGACAACACTGATTAAGCTGATTAACGGAATCCTTACTCCGGATGAGGGCGAGATTTTGGTGGAAGGAATGAAGATTGGCGTAGAGACAAAGAAGGTGATTTCTTATCTGCCAGATCATACGTATCTTAACATGGGGATGCGGGTACGTGATATTTTAGATTATTTTGAAGATTTTTATCAGGATTTTGATGTGGTAAGAGCTTATGATATGCTGGCAAAATTATCCATTAATCCCAATGATAAATTAAAATCCATGTCCAAGGGAACCAAAGAAAAGGTGCAGCTTATTTTAGTAATGAGCCGTCGTGCGGACTTATATGTTCTGGATGAGCCGATTGCAGGAGTAGACCCGGCGGCAAGAGATTATATATTGCGGACGATTCTTACCAACTATGATGAGAATGCAACGATTCTGATTTCAACCCATCTGATTGCAGATGTTGAGAATGTATTAGATGAGGTAGTTTTTATCCAGAATGGAACAATCAGCCTGACTTCATCAGTAGATGATATTAGAATTAATCAGGGCAAATCGGTGGATGCTTTGTTCCGGGAGGTGTTTAGATGTTAGGAAAAGTAATGAAACATGAAATGAAAGCAACCTGGAAAGTATTATTTCCACTGGCAATGGTTTTAGTCGGCGTTACGTTAATTGGCATGCTGATGATGAATATGCAGGTTTTCGAAACAGATATGGGAGCCTTAGTCGGTCTGGCAATGCTTCTTTTGTATATCATCGGGCTGATTGCATTGAGTGTTACGGCATTTATTTTTCTGCTGGTTCGGTTTTACCACAGCATGTATGGTGCAGAAGGTTATTTGTCACATACCCTTCCGGTAACCACTTTTTCCTTGATTAACGGAAAGCTTTTGGTGGCGGTATTCTGGGATGCAATTACGACAATACTTGTTTATGTTTCGGCATTTTCATTGATCGTGACAGCTGGATTGAATCTGGGTAATGAAGGGGAAAGAATCAAGCTGGGAGAATTGCTGCAGCAGCTGGGAGATATGATAGGAATTTCGATTCCGGCACTTTTTGGCTGGGCAATATTATATAGTGTGATTTCTGCATTTTCAGCTATGCTTATGGTATATGCCAGCATGGCAATCGGTCAGTTGTTCCGCCACAAAGTTGCAATGTCTATTGTAATGTATGGTGTATTATATGCGATTCTTCAGATTATATCTTTTGTGATATCCATTAATTCAGCAAATGGATTTGTTGAGAAACAGGCTGCAATGGGAGATGACAGCTTCTTTACCCTGACCATTGCAAATATGTATGGAAATATATTTTCAAAGAGCATGATACTTTCCATCGGGGTATCAATTGTATGCTATATCATAACAGCAGTGATTACCCATAAGAAATTAAATCTGGAGTAAATGAGAAAACTACTTGTTGCGTATCTTCGCAGAGCGTTTTTCGCTTTACAGGAAAGCAATTTCCTGTAAAGTAAAAGGCGGAACCAATCAAAAATAGACTGGTTTCGCCTTTTTACGTCGTCATGAATTCCATAGAAACTGTTAGTGGCAGTTCCGGCTGGCACAGATTAGCGGAGAAAAATAAGAAATTACTTCGAAAGAAGACAGTCAATCAACTTATCATTCATCTCCGGCATCATAAAGCAGAAGCGGATGTATTTGTTATCTAAGAAAGGAAAAGTAGAGCAGTCGCGAATCATCATATTCTTCCGGATTGCTTTATCAAATAAATCCGCAGAAGTAATGTCCTCTCTTAAGATTTTAAGAAGCATGAAGTTGCCGGATGGCTTGTATGGTTTGAAATCCGGGTGATTTTTAAAGATTTCATAAATCCGGGCACGCTCTGAAGAAATAAGAGATTTTGTCTGCCGGATGTATTCCTCATCGGTAAACATCAATTCTCCGGCAATTACGGCAAGAGAGTTAATGGTCCATGGATTTTTTCTGGTATTGATGGATTTGATTAAATCCTGATTGCCGCTGATAGCATAGCCAAGGCGGAGCCCAGGAGCAGCAAAGAATTTGGATGTTCCACGCAGGATAATAATATTGTTATAGTAGTGGGTCAGTGGAACTGCGGTAATTTCATCCATGTTATCGGCAAATTCCACATAAGTCTCATCCACCATGACAAAGATATCATATTGCTTGCAGATATCTAAAATCCGGCGCATATCCGTCCGGTTGATACAGGATGAGGTAGGGTTATTGGGATTGCAGAGTACTAAAAGGTCGATGCTTTCATTTAAGTGAGCGGTAAAATCATCCACATCAAGGACGAAATCGTCCTTTTCACGGAGTGGATAGTAGAGTGTAGTACCACCGCCTAAGGAAATTTCGCGCTCATATTCCGAATAAGTCGGACCGAGAATCATGGCTTTTTTCGGATGCTCAATCTGAATAAAAAGAGAGATTAATTCCGTGGAACCATTTCCTACAATGACCTGGCTGGCATCGGTGCCGGTATAAGCGGCGATGCATTCTCGTAAAGAAGTATATTCCCGGTCCGGGTAGGATGTAATGGCATCAATATGGGAAGCCAAAGTACTTCGCAGCAGCGGAGATACGCCTAAGGGATTGACATTGGCGGAAAAGCTTGTAATATCCTCTTTTTTGATACCGTAAACGGCTTCTATTTTCTCTAAATCACTTCCGTGAAAATGTTCTTTTGGTGTTATCATGAAAAAGACCTCCTGTTAAAATACAACGGAAAGAAAGTTGCATGTGTGTTTTAAATAGTTTATAATCTATTATAACTGTAATGAGAGAAAAAGCAACAAAATCTCATATCGGAGAAGGAAAAGCAGGTGACATTTTGCGTAGACGGATTCAGAGACTTGCAGCAGGAAAATTTGAACAGGAACAGCCGGTTTTATCTCTTTCGGAAGAGAAGATTGAAATTGAGGTATTAGAGGGACAGGATTATACGGGAGAATTTGTGATTGAAGTATCCAACCATGTTCCGGTAAAGGGGCTGATTTATTCCTCTAATCCATATATGGAATGTCTGACACCGGAATTTGAAGGGGAAGAAGTCCGAATCGGATTTCAGTTCCATAGTGAGGGTTTCCGGGTTGGTGATATACAAAAGGGTGAATTCTGTATTATTTGTAATCAGTTGGAATACAGCCTTTCTTTTGTTGTGTCTATAATCCGGCCTTATGGAAATGCGTCTACCGGAAGAATCCGAAATCTCAGTGATTTTATCAAACTGGCACAGACGGATTATATGGAAGCTTACCGCCTGTTTGCTTCCCAGGGCTTTCAACATGTATTAAAAGAAGAAAAAGGAAAAGAACTATTATGGTATGCCGGCTTTGGCGGACCGGGAGCATTGATTTCCGGTATGGAGGAGTTCTTAGTTACAATCAATGCCAAGCCACGCATTGAGCTTGCGTTAAAAGAACAGGAAATTACCTATCAGGATATCAAAGAGGAGCAGAAGGAAACGCTTTTTGTGCAGAAGAATGGCTGGGGGTATATAAGCTTTGAAGCACAGACAGACAGCAGCTTCTTAAAACTGGAAAAGAATGTTTATACTTCAGATGATTTTACCGGAAGTATCTGCGACCTTATTTATTATATTGACCCGGCAGAACTTCATACCGGAAAAAATTATGGAAGAATTACTTTAGAAAATATTTATCAGCATCTTACTTATGAGATTACCATAATCAGGACGCCGGAGCGCAGAGAACAGGAGCATATCGATTATCTGGAAGAGCAGAGAACACTTGCACATATCACCGGAATCTATCTCAATTATCGTTTGAAAAAGATTGGCGCAGGACTTTTTGCATCAGGAATGTTAGATGCACTGAATCATCTGATTGCAATGCGGCCGGAAAATGACTGGTATCTTCTGATGAAAATACAGGCATTACTGGTAAGCGGACAGAAGCAGGAAGCAGAGTGGTTATTTGATGAGTTCCGGCGGAAAGAGGAAGCAAAAGATACACCGCTTTATGCATATTTCCTCTATCTCCGTACGTTGTGGGAGCGGGAAGAATCCTATGTGAACCGGCTGACTGCAGAGATTGAAGAAATTTATCAGAAAACAGATGATATCCGGGTGTTCTGGATGCTGCTTTTCTTAAAGAAAGAATATTGCGAAAATGATACCAGAAAAATCCGGGCAATTGAGAGCCAGATGTTAGACGGCTGTAACAGTCCGTTTTTCTATATCGAAGGATTCTATTTATACTGGCAGAATCCGTATCTTTTAACGAGACTTACTGATTTTGAAATCCGCATTCTTTACTGGGCGGCAAAAAAAGGTGTGTTGACCAGTGACCTTGCCATGCAGATTACGACGCTGGTATCGGAAAAACGGGTATTTCATCCGCTGCTTTATAAGACTATGTGCGTGGCATATGATAAATTTCAGAATAATCAGATGTTGTCAGCAATCTGTGCTTACCTGATAAGAGGACAGCGTTTTGGATTGCATTATCATATCTGGTTTGAACGTGGCGTGGAAGAAGATTTGCGGCTGGCAGGATTAAATGAAGCATATTTAATGTCCATGGATTTACTTGCCATTAAGAAAATTCCACGGATGATACAGATGTATTTTCAGTATAACAGCAGCATTCCATACAAACAGAAGGCGGCTCTGCTTGCAAATGTAGTAGCGTTAAAGGAGAAAGAGCCGGAGGTATATTCCAGTTACCGGAAGCGGATGGAAGAATTCGCAATTGCCCAGATAGAAGAAGGTCATATCGATGATAATCTGGCGATTATCTATTCTGATTTATTAAATAAAGGCATGATACAAAAAGAGATGGCAGGACCACTGGCGAAGATTCTCTTTACCCATAAAATGAACTGTTTTGCACCGAATATTGTGCGGATGTATGTTTTGCATGACCAGCTGCGAAAAGTGCAGTGTGTGCCGATTGTAAATGGCAGTGCTTATTTTGAGTTATACAGCAAGGACTATGTCATTGTATTTGAGGATACGAAGGGATACCGGTATGGCAGTGAGATTTCATACCAGCTGGAAAAGCTGATGAGGCCTGGTGCCTTTTACCGTACCTGCATGGAATATGCACCATATGAGATTTCGTATCTTTTGTATCATTTTACATCCAGGGATACCCACCGTGCATTTATGCCGGAGGACAGTGAGTATTTACGCATCTTTTTAAAAGAGGAAGCATTGCGGGAAAGTTACCGGGCAGAGCTTTATGCAAAGGCAGTACATTTCTATGAGCAGGAAGATAATCAGGAACTGGTGGAAGAGTGTCTGCGTCATGCACCGATTTCTTCTATGAAGCGGGATGACAGAGCCTATCTTTTGAATCTGATGTTGGAATACCGGTTATATGAGATTGCATATCCGGATATACGGGAATTTGGCTGGGAAGGCATCCGTCTGGAGAAACTGACGGCACTTCTGACTTATGAAATAGAAGAAGCGGATTATGAAAGTGATGATTTCCTGCTGGCACTTTGTGCAGTGACTTTTCAGGCGAAGAAATACAGTAAAGAGATGCTGCAGTATTTAGCACAGTTCTACTGCGGTCCGACCCGTGTAATGGCGGCGGTCTGGTCAGCAGCGCAGACCTTTGATATAGATACCAGAGACTTGGAAGAACGGTTATTGATGCAGATGTTATATACGGCAGAATTTGTGGAGCAGGTGCAGAGCATTTATGAAAGCTTTGTGTCACACGGAGCACCACATCTTCTGCGGAAAGCATATGTAAATTATTTTGCACATTTCTATTTTGTGCATCAGGGCATTGTACCGGAAAATGTCATTAAAGGCTTAAAGAAAAATTATGAGGAACGGGAAGAATTAAGCCAGGTGATGAAGCTGGCGCTGCTTTATGCTGTTGCGAAGAGGGATTTGTCCATAGAAGAAAAAGGTGTAATGGAGATGACAGAGCAGCTTCTACAGGAGCAGCTGGTTCAGAATCTTTATTTCGCATTTTATCAGCAGATGCCGGAAGAGATTCGCTATCGATTTCATTTTTACGACCGGAAGTTTGTGGAATACCGGACAAATCCGAGCAAGCGTGTAGTGATTCACTATCAGAAAGGTGAATCCTATGTGGATGAAGATATGAATGAGATGTATGAGGGCATTTTCGTAAAAGAATTTATCGTATTCTTTGGAGAAGAAATTCCGTATTATATTTCAGAGGAAGCACCACGGGAGTCCGTTGTGACTGAGAGTGGACGGCTTTCCTGTAAGGATGTCTGTGGCAGGGAAAACGGAAGCACCTACGATATGCTGAATGAAATGGAATTAGAATATACCTTAAAGGATTATGAAAAATTAGAACGTCTTTTACGGAAATATGACAGTATGAAGAAAAGGAATGAAGAACGTTTTCAACTGATGTAATAACAGGGAAAACAATAACAGGGTGATGGTATGAAGGAAAAAAGCCTTTCAATAGGACTGGATTTTGGAAAAAAATACGCATTAGTATCATATTGTACATCCGATATGTCAGAGCCGGATACCATCAGTACCGTGGCAGGCAGTGAATTGTACCAGATTCCATTAAGCCTTTGTAAGCGGAGAGGAATCGGACAGTGGTATTACGGAAAAGAAGCGGAGACTGTCATGAAAAATGGCGAAGGAAGCGGCTGTGACCGGCTCTTCAGCCGGGCACTGGCAGGCGAACAGGTTACCGTGGAAGGGGAAACTTATGATACGGTAGAACTGTTAAGTCTCTTTGTCCGTAAAATTCTTACGGTACCGCAGAAATTCGGCACATCCATGAAGCTGGCAAGAATTACCATTACCATGGATACTTTAAACCGGGAGAAGATGGAACTGATTGAAAAAATAGCCGGACGGATGAAGTGGACAAAAGAGCAGTGTCATGTCATCGATTATGCAGAAAGCTTTTATTATTATGCTTTAAGCCAGAAGGAAGAACTGTGGCTGCATGATGCAGTTCTCTTTGATTATTCCAAGAACAGTATGCGTTTTTATTACATGGAGCGTAATCTGAATTCCACACCACAGCTGGTTCATATTTATCTGAAAGATTATGGTCCTTTGATTGGCAATAGAGACACTGCGTTTTTAGATGTAGTAACAGATGCCGTTTCCCGTAAAATCTATTCTTCGGTATATCTGACCGGGGATGGTTTTGATGGAGAATGGATGAGAGAATCCTTAAAATTTCTCTGCAACGGAAGGCATGTTTTCTTAGGCAAAAATCTTTATGCTAAGGGAGCCTGTTATGCATCCTGCATCCATACCGGAATGCAGCCATGGCAGTTTGTCTATATTGGCGAGAATGAGATGAAGGTAAATATCAGCCTTAAAGTAAAAGACCGGGAAGAACTTATTTTCCATACACTGGTAAGTGCAGGAGAAAACTGGTATGAAGCAAAGAATCAGTGCGAGATTTTACTGGCAGGTACGAATACCGTTGATTTCTGGCTGCAGCTTCCGGACAGCAGGGAAGCAAAGATAGAATCCTTAGAGCTTACGGATATTCCAAAACGGCCGGAACGTATGACCAGACTTTCTATTATGACAGAAGCACTGTCGGATTCCGCTGTAAAGGTTACCATACGGGACCTTGGATTTGGAGAGATTTATAAAAGCTCTGAAAAAGTGTGGGAATATAAAATGGAACTGTAGGAGGAGACTTCATGGGAGAATTGATTTTATGCAATCGGAAAGAAACCGATGTGCCATATTATTTAGAACAGAATATGATAAATATCTATTCCCTGGAGGAATTGAACTGGTATATTTTAAACCACACGGAATATCTTGACGATTCTTTTGTGTCGGATGATTTAATCAGCTGGATTGCAGAGGAGTTAAAAGACCGGGAGTTAGCCGGGCAGTTAAAAGAGGCTGTCCGAAAGAAAATAACGCTGGCAAAAAAAGTCCGACTTCTGATGGATGCCTGCGGCTTTTGCACAAAGAAAGAAAAAGATGAAATCGAATATGCACTGGCAGAAGTAGAAAATAAATCAGAAATTGAATGTATGAAAATCAGGGCAGACAGAAGCCTTATGAATCATCGGTATGTCATGGCTATCAGGGAATATATGCGTCTGCTGCAGAAGGAAGAGGCGGGGAAGCTGGCTACTTCTGTCATAGGAAATATATGGAATAATATTGGAGTTGCACATACCGGATTATTCCTGTACCGGGATGCGGCACGATGCTTTAAGAAAGCTTATGACTATAATAACAATCCGGCATGTATGCGGGAGATGGAAGAAGCATGGCGGATGGCAGCACCGGATGAAAAGGAACAGGTTTATGAAGTATCAGAAGAACTGCAAAAGACATTAGAGGATATTCATAAGCAATGGAATGATGAGGAAGAAGTACTGGAAGCATTTCGAGATGTGCTGGATAAGAAAAAATATATTTACGAAAGCAATGGACGGTGGGCATAACATTGATAAAATTTTTTAGAAGAAAAAGGAAACCAAAGAAAACAATCGAAGAGGTCTTAAAATGTATCACAGAGGATACGTTATCGGAAGAAGACCGGAAGGATGAACATAAAGTACAACATTATGTTCTGGGTCACTGTGAACAGATGATTGACACCACAAAGACCCTGGAAAATGAAAAGTCTGAATATCGTGTGGTGACTTCTTATTTAAAGGATATCCAGATTATTGAAGAACTGCCGGAAGATGAGGCAGCTACTTTAAGAGATACTGCAAACAGTATTCTTACACTGGATCAGTCCCGTTCCGATTATCTGAAAGCAACCAAGAAGCTGACAGATACGCAGTATGCACAGATGGAACAGGAAGAGGAGACTCTGACGGAATCCATCCGGACCCTGCAGGCAAATGAGATGTATCAGGCGGCCGTAAAGCGTGATATGAATTACCTGGAAGGGGAGAAGAATGAATGGGCTTATTACCGGGAAGAGTTAATGGAAGAACAGAAGATTCTGCGGAAGGCATCCTATGTAGTATTTGGCATGGTACTGGCATTCCTTGCAGTTATATTGGTTCTTCATGTGGCATTGGAAATGGATGTACGGATTCTATTTACGATTCTGATGGTAGCTGCGGCAGCCAGTGGATTCTTTATGCTGTTCCGGAATCAGAATAATACAAGAGAAATCAAGCGGGCAGAAGTGAACATGAATCATGCCATTACTCTTTTGAACCGTACTAAAATAAAGTATGTAAATTCTACGAATGCGGTGGATTATGCCTGCGAGAAATACCATGTGCATAATTCCTATGAACTGACCTATCTCTGGGAGCAGTACTTAGAAGCCAAACGGGAAAGAGAGAAATTTGAGCGGAATAGTGATGACTTGGAATATTTTAATGGAAAGTTAGTACGCATGCTGCAAAAATATGAACTTTATGATGCAAAGGTCTGGATTAGTCAACCCAATGCACTGGTAGATAAGCGTGAAATGGTGGAAATCAAGCATGAATTATTGAGCCGGCGGCAGAAAATCCGGGCATCCATTGAATATAACATGGATGTAGTATTAGAACAGAAGGAAGAAATTGAAAAACTCATGAAAGAGTATCATGAGGAAATCCCGGAAGTCCGTGAGATTATTAATTCTGTGGACCGGCTCTGCGGAACCGGAGAATGAAAATAGCGTATCATCGATAGAAAATATCGGTGATACGCTATTTTTTACTTTACAGGAAATTGCTTTCCTGTAAAGTAAAAAACGCTCCGCGAGGA
>ERZ773114.1837-NODE-1837-length-21480-cov-3.960187_pt1 | contig 21480 bp, 9 predicted proteins | sample MGYA00580564_ERZ773114 | MGnify/ENA primary metagenome ERZ773114 (study PRJEB29015, sample SAMEA2737836) | human gut metagenome | biome: human gut; feature: human-associated habitat; material: faeces | place: China | collected 2012 ... | reverse complement strand
GCCTATCTGGCACCCGTAGAATATTACGCCAAGTTGGTGGCATACGATAAAATCTTTATCGAACAGCACGATCATTATGTGAAGCAAACCTACCGTAACCGTTGCACCATTGCAGCACCCGATGGCGAGTTAGCTCTCTCCATCCCTACCGTCAAACCCGATACTCTGAAATGTCCCCTAAAAGATATCCGCATTTCCGATCACGGCAATTGGCGTCATCTACACTGGAATGCTTTATCATCGGCTTATAACCATACTCCTTTTTTCGAATATTATAGAGATGATTTCCAACCTTTCTACGAGAAGAAATATGAGTTTTTAGTCGATTTCAACGAAGAACTGTGTCATCTGGTCTGTTCACTGATAGATATACAGCCGGACATGGAACGTACTACTTCATTCCAGAGCAGTTTTGCACCCAATGAAGATGATTTCCGCGAGCGTATCCATCCCAAAAAGAATTACAAAGAAGAAGATCCGGACTTCATAGTCCGGCCTTATTATCAGGTTTTCCAGGAACGTCTCGGCTTCCTGCCGAATCTGAGTATCGTCGATCTTCTTTTCAACATGGGACCTGAGAGTTTACTTGTGTTGCAGAAGTCATTTTGAGAACTTCTGCAAAAATTCCGCAAGATTCGCTCCTTCTTCCAGTTCCAGCTTCTTACGCAAGCGATAACGACTTATTTCTACCCCGCGCAAAGAAATATTCAACAATGGAGCAATCTCTTTAGAAAGCAAATTCATCTTGATATAAGCACAAAGTAACTTTTCCTTGTTGTTCAGTTCCGGATATGCTTCTTCCAATTTTTTGAAGAAATCATGATGTACCGAATCAAAGGTACTTTGGAATGCCTGTAAATCGTCATCATGCTCAATGTTCGTATCAATCTGTCCCAACAGACGAAGTGTTTTCCGGCGAAGAGAAACCAGATTCTCTTCGCTGATAGAATGGGAAATGCCCAGCACTTCCTTTTTTATATCCAATAGAATTTCATTCTTACGTACGATGTTCAAAGTAGTACGAATCAGTTCCTCCGATTTATGACGCAATTCCGACTGTAGGTTTTCTTCTTGCAGTGAATCTATCTTCTGATCTTTCAGATCACTTTCTTTTTGAAATTTTTGTTCTTGTCGATAGAGTTCCAGTTCTTTTTGCATTAACAAGCGCTTACGCCCTACTGAGATACGATAATACACATAATAAAACAGCAATACTACCACTACCGAATAAACCAGATAACTCCACCATGTACGATACCACGGCGGCAATATCTCAAAGACAAACGAAGTTTCCACAGGTTCCTGGCTGCCGTCGGTAAGCAATTTCACACTGAATACATACTTTCCTTCATGCAGTCCTGTAAACTCTTTCATATTATTCTCACTGTATTCACTCCAGATTCCTTTCTCACCACCCGTACTTAACTGATAAGAATATAACACTGTGTGTGCCTTATTGAAGTTGTTTACACTATATTCTATTCGCATTGAATTCTGAGAATAAGGAATCACTATCGGTGCTGTATCATACAAATAACTGCGGCCATAAATAAGCGAATCACGCAATCCCGTCAAGTAGACTTTCCTGATTTGCAATGTCAACGGCATTTGTTGCACCGGCAGGCTATCCAGTGTGATCAGTGAAAAACCTTCCTCTGTTCCTGCCACTACCTTATTGGCCTTATAAAGATTTACATCTTCAAAGTTTTCTATCAATGCTCCTTTCAAGAACTGTTCATTAGTTACCCGGCGATACTCCTGCTTATTGGCATCATAATGCAATACTTTCAATGCGCCATCTGCTACATACCAGATATTTTGCAATGAATCTATCTTCATATAGGTATATGCTGCCTTTCCTTCTAATAACTGTTCCAGCCAAATACATGCTTCCAGCGTATCACGGCTCCGATTATACTGCCACAGACCATAATGTGAAGCTATAGTAACTTCATCTTTCACCCGCAACAAACAAGCATCATATCCACGTGGAAAGATGATGCTATTATAGTCTTTCATCTTTTCCACCTTTCGTAAATCATCTGCCAAAGTCAAACGGCAAACCCCATTTTCTTTATTTCCAACCCACAATATATGAGTCGAATCTTCCATCAACATATCTTTGCACGAACGGGCAAACCCCTCTATATAGCTTTCTACCCTCCAACTCATCCCTCTCTTCATGAGCAAATACAGTCCACTATAAGTGCCTGCAATCAACACATCCTTACGGTCATCCACCGATACAATTCCCCATACTCCTTTGGGATTGTTGAGATGTTCCATATGATCTCCATCCATAATAAAGATACCATTATCCGAACAACAGAACAACTTATCGTCATATTGGTGAAGTGACCACATCTGACCTCCTGTACCCGGTACGAAGTCTATGGGATTTCTCTGGTTTAACTGCCCTGGGAGAGTAGAGCGATACAACCCCTGATTCGTTGCGAAATAGTACTTACCCTGATAACTACAAGATGCATATCCCGAACCAATCACAGGTTTACCTCCATAAAGTGAAGCAAGCCTTGCTTTCAAATGAATGCAGTCAATCCCATTATCCAACCCGAGCCATAGGTTGCCAGTCTTATCAAACAGCATACTCAACACAGTTTTGTTCTGCAAGCCATTTTCCGTAGATATGATTTCCATCTCATTCGTCTTCAGATTTAAAAGACAAACTCCACCCTGGATAGTGCCCAACGCCAACAACGAATCTTGCAATGCAGCACAGAAAACTCTATTTTTACGGCAAAAGTCCTCGGCTACAGTATTATATTTCTTAAAAACAGTGCCATCGTAAATAAATAATCCGTTATCCCGGGTTACCATCAACAAACTGTCCTGATGAGGTAACAATCCACCGACTTTGACAGTCGCTCCTATCCCCAAAGGACCAAGAACGGGTATAAACTCTGCTCCATTCAACATTAGCAATCCTTCGGCAGAAGTAATATACAGTTTGTTACGCAAGATAAACGAAGTGTAAATCTCTGAAGAATAATCTATTTTCTTCACAATGCCCTCTTCCCAATAAAAGAAACGACGGTCCGATTGAAAATACACCCGTTCTCCGTCCAATAAGATATTCCAGATGACTCCGACATTCACATTGGGAGATAAACTGTCAGAAAGGCAAGTATACTCCAACCCACCAAGACGATTTGGAGTAAAATAGCCAAATTGCTCCATTCCACCGATATAAATCCGCCCGTCATGTCCCACTTTCACAGCACGTGTTTTGGCATTATGAATCGGATATGTATTCCACTCCACACCGTCAAATTCCAATAAGCCTTTGTTGTTAGCTACATATATCCAACCGTTATCATGCTGCTGAATACTCCAATTCTGATTGCCGGCTTTATAAGTATGTCGGGTATAATTTGTCACCGGACGTTGCCATCCGGCACTTACAGGAATAGATATCAAAAGAAGAAGAATATAAAACAGGAGGTCTTTTCGTTTCATAGCAGTTAACGTTTTATTCTTTGAAAACAAAGATAGGGTATTTTACCTACAAATAAAAGAATTATTTTTTAGATGTAGCCATATTATTATAATAAACATTTAATTATCAACAAAATAATTAATCCAAGAGAAAGTTCTGATGTAGTTAAAACCAATGAATGAGAAAGTTTTGAAGTAGTGTATTTTTAGGAAACACCCTCATCATACGCATATATTTGCAGCGGATAAAACCATTTTGTTAAACCTATATAAGTCGTACTAACATGAAAAACAAAAGACTATTCACTTATGTGTTTCTTTTCGGCCTACTGGTCAACGGTAGTGCATGCGGATCGGACCACAATGAAACAGACTTCCCCGAAACGCCCGGCGGTGAAACTCCGCCCTCCCCTAGTGGTCTACAAGCCTACATGCTTACTACCACTGACACCCGTACCTATGATTTAAGAGAATCCACCGTGGAATTTGAGCCCCAAGCCAGCATGTCGCCTAAAAACATCCTACTGAATCCACAGCAGATCTACCAAACTATGCAGGGATTCGGAGCGGCACTTACAGGATCATCAGCTTTCTGCCTAAAACTAATGAAACAGGAAGATCGGACAGCATTCCTCAAAAGAACCTATTCGCTAACTGAAGGTTATGGATGTAGCTATGTACGCATTGCCATTGGCTGTTCCGACTTCTCCTTGAAAGAATACACCTGTTGTGACACACCGGGTATAGAAAACTTTGCTCTGACTTCAGAAGAAACTGATTACGTAATACCTATCTTAAAGGAGATTATTGCTATCAACCCGGACATCCGCATACTGGGTTCACCCTGGACTTGTCCCTTATGGATGAAAGACTACCGGAAATACCCTGTCTACCAAAATCGGGAATACACCGCAGGACAACTAAAACCCGAATACTATGCTGACTATGCCACCTATTTTGTGAAGTGGATACAGGCATTTCAGGCAGCTGGTATTCCCATCAATGCCATCACCATACAGAACGAACCACTCAACAACAAGAACTCAGCCTCACTGGTGATGGAATGGAAAGAACAACGTGATTTTGTGAAAGTACTGGGTCCTGCTTTTGAGGCTGCTGGACTTTCCACCAAAATATACGCTTACGACCACAACTACAATTATGATAACAAAAGCGACCAAAACGGTTATCCCTACCAGATATACAACGATTCCGAAGCCACTAAGTATATAGCAGGAGCAGCCTACCATGATTATGGAGGTAATCGCAGCGAACTGCTCAACGTCTACCAAAGAGCTCCCGAGAAGGACCTGATCTTCACAGAATCGTCTATCGGCACCTGGAATAACGGACACGACTTGACCAAAACTCTCCTTTCTAATATGGAAAGTATCGGTATAGGCACCATCAATAACTATTGCAGTGCAGTGACCATCTGGAACCTGATGCTTGAAACAGACTTCAACGGAAGCATACCCAGTAACAATGGTGGACAACCTAACCGCCCCGGCGGATGTCAAACCTGCTTCGGGGCTGTAGACCTAAACATGAGTGATCTTAAAACTATCTACATGAACTCGCACTACTATATGATCTGCCACCTGTCGGCAGTGGTAAGACCCGGTGCCATACGAATTGGTACAAGCGGCTACACAGACAATGACATAGCCTACAGTGCTTTCAAGAATACAGACGGAAGTTATGCCTTTGTCATCATCAACAAAAGCAGGTCGGACAAGAACATTGTACTTACCGCCCCCGATGACGCCGGTAAGAAGCACTCGGCAAGTTGCACTCTGCAGCCGCGCTCAGTAAACTCTTTCAAGTGGAAATAACAGAGATTCAAACATAATAAATCACTTTTTTAATTTTAAATTTATAAATTATGAGAAATCGATTTTTGCTCGGCATGATGGCACTCAGCCTTATAGGTATGACATCATGCAAAGATGAGATTGACCAGTTCGATGATCATGGCAGCTCGACTATCGTATCCTTTGCAGGCACTGAAAAAGCCTACATGGGCGATAGCATCACCTTCGACTTTGAGGTGAAGAGCGGAGGCGTGAAAATCAACCAGGCCAAAGTTCAGCTCTATTATGGAGAAGAAATGGTATCCGAAGCCTTCTACAGTCTGAAAGCCGACGGAAAATACAGTGGAAAAGTGCTGGCTCCCTACCAGAAAAACACGCCTGACGGAGAAGCAAAGGTTATACTGCGCATCCAAAATGAACGTTTCAGCAATGACAGTAAGGAAATGACCGTTGCTATAGAGCGTCCAAAATATCAAACATTGAAACTTGTGGCTGCCAATGGCAAGGAATATACCATGACTCCCGTTCCAGGTAAAGAATATGAATACAAAGCACGTGAGGCTTTCCCACTCGACATGGAAGCATCTATCGTAGCACCAGCTTATTCCGATGGAACAGGTAATCCTTATTTGCAAGGCAATGAACTGAAATTTGGTATGGACAATGGAAAAATTGTCCTCAATGCCACCAAGAATATTGGCTTTGAAAACACAGGTTACGGTGAAGACGGCAAGTATGAAATCACATTCAATACCCTGACTTTCGAAGGTAGCCCATTCCCAAAATTCGGTGTACGTTTCGACACTCAGAATAAGTTCCTGGAATTCGATGGGTCGGGCAATGTTTTCTACATCGAAACCGAATTTAAGAAGGATGATATCATCAAAATCAGCGGTGTCAAAGAAGAATATGCTGATTATTGGAAGAACCCCACTTGGTTTGACCTCGTGAAGGAAGACGAAACTCTGCTCCATTTCCGCGGAAGAGACGGCAAGTATAAACTCACTCTGAACAAAGGCATGAATGCAATTATGATGGAACAGTTGGAGAAAGCTTCTTCATCAAGTACACAGAATGCTACCGCTATGTGGGTGATTGGTAATGATAAGATAGGATTCCCGTCATATGCCCAAAACAACATAAACTGGAATACGGACAAAGCATTCAATCTGGTTCCGCTCACCGATACCAAATATGAACTGATACTACTTGTTGGACAGAATGTTAACGGAGTCATCTTTAAGCTTTTCGGACAGAAGGGATGGGGTCTGGAATGGAAAGGCCCTGGAGCCTATACCGCAAAAGAAGGCGGTGATTATATCAAATATGCCAGTGACGGCAACTTCAACGCCAATGCCACCTGGCCATCTGGAAAATATATGGTGATGACTGTAGAAACCAGCACCAGCCCGAATGAACTATGGGTGAAAGCTTTGGACGAACTACCCTCATACGAAATGGGTGAATGATAGACTTTCTTAAAGTATAGATAAACAATCAAGTATAGATATATGAAAAAAAAATATTACATAGCAGCCATGTTTGCCTTTGGTTTGGTAGCCCAGCCTGCCATCCTACGTGCCAATGCTGCTGACGAAGCTAACAGCATTGAGGCTGTACAGCAACAAAAACAACGCATCAGCGGTTTGCTGACCGATTCTAATGGTGACCCTATCATCGGCGCCACCGTCAGAGTACAAGGTACTACCAATCGTGGTGTTATCAGTGACGTCGAAGGACGATACTCCATCGAAGCTGCTCCCGGCGAAGTACTGGAATTCAGCTATATTGGATTTGTCAGTATAGAACACAGAGTGAAAGCTGATGAAACCACCTTCAACCTCCGAATGGAGATGGATGCCATCGCTACGGAAGAAGTAGTAGTTGTGGGATATGGTAAACAGAAGAAAGAGAGCGTAGTAAGCTCCATGTCCACCGTAGGACCAGCTCAATTGAGTGTAAAGAGTGCCAACCTTACCAACAACATCGCCGGTAAGCTGTCAGGTCTGATTGCCGTACAACGTTCGGGCGAACCGGGTTGGGATGACGCACAATTCTTTATCCGTGGTATCAGTTCGTATGCCGGTGGAACAGACCCATTGGTACTGGTGGACGGTGTACCCCGTAAGATGAACGATATCGATGTGGACGAAATTGAAACATTCTCTATCCTAAAAGACGCCGCCGCAACGGCCGTGTATGGTGCCGAAGGTGCTAACGGTGTGGTATTGATTACTTCCAAACGTGGTAAATCACAAAAAACAGTTGTCAGTATGTCAGCAGAATACGGCTACTCGACACCGCTCCGCCTGCCCAACCTCATGAGTTCTTACGACTATTTGAGCCTATATAACGAAGCAGATTGGAATAGCAACGGGAACCCGCGCGCCAACTATACAGCACCGGTGAGCGACGCTGATCTGGAAAAATATCGTAGTGGCGTAGATCCCGATCTATATCCGGATGCAGACTGGATGAGTATGCTACGTGATCACACCAGCAGCCAGCGCTACACCATTAACTTCCGTGGTGGTGGTGACCGCGTACGCTTCTTCGTATCAGGTGCCTACTACACACAAGACGGTGTATACAAGGAGAAGAAGAACGCCGATTACGATTCAAACATCAGTTTCGACCGTTATAACCTTCGTTCCAATATTGACTTCGAATTGAGCAAGACTACCCGTATGTCCGTAGATATGTCAGGACAGTATATCAACCGTGTGGCTCCCTCCAAAACAGCCAGCGACATCTTCGGTGGTATGACATTGCAACCTGTACACCTCTATCCGCAAATCTATTCTGACGGTTCAGCTTCACAACATCCTAACTATGATAATTCAGGTCTTCGTCAAAACCCCTACAACTTCCTCTACTTCAGTGGATACAGTAAAAGCTGGGACGCTACATTCCAAAGCAAGGTATTGCTAGAACAAGACTTGGATTTCATCACAAAGGGACTTTCCATAAGAGGTAGTGTCAGTTTCGATGCCAACTCCAACCAGTATGTCAACCGTACTATGTCACCCGCTACTTTTACAGCTACCGGACGTGACGCCGATGGCAACCTGATATTCAAGTCACTGGAGTCAGGCTCGGCATTGAGTAACCCCTCAAGCGGTTCATCCGGTGGTAACAAGAAAATATACATTGAGGCGTCCCTCAACTATAAGCGTAACTTCAGTGACAAGCACGATGTTACAGGCTTGCTGCTATACAACCAAAAGGAAACTCAAAAACAAAACGTTGGCGGACTCAACCTGCTTCCTTACCGTAAGCAAAGCGTCGTAGGACGCGGTTCTTATACTTACGACAACCGCTACACCATCGAAGGCAGCTTCGGTATGACAGGTAGTGAGAATTTCGCTCCGGGACACCGTTGGGGTATTTTCCCTGCTGTGGGCGGAGCCTGGTATGTGAGCCATGAAAAGTTCTTCGAACCTGTGCAGAAAGTAATCAGTACACTGAAGTTACGTGCATCCTACGGACGGACCGGTAACGATCAGTTAGGTGAAACTCGTTTCCCTTATCAGGAAGCAATGAATACCGATGCCGGCGGTCTTAATCTGGGTATCTCAGGCATCTCTAATGGTAATGCACAGAACTGGTTCGGCGGATTGAGCGAAAACCGTGCCTACTACGCCAACCTGCGTTGGGAGATTGAGGATAAAACCAATATCGGTTTCGACCTCGGCTTGCTGAACGGACAGTTGGACCTCTCCATGGACTACTTCTCCAACCGTCGTAAAGACATCCTGATTACCCGTAATACGGTTCCTTCTATGAGCGGTTTACAATCCAACCCAACTCAGAACTATGGTATCGTAAGTAACAAAGGTGTAGATGGGAACCTGACTTTCAAACAGCATGTGGGTGGCCTGAATCTGACATTCCGTGCCAACTATACGTATGCCAAGAACAAGATTGTAGAAACAGATGAAATCAAACATAGATACAGCTACCAGGACCTCACAGGTATGTCATTGTGGACTCCTTACCTCTACATTGCCGACGGTCTTTATACACCCGATGATTTCAACATCACCATTGATCCTGTGAGCGGTGCCGAAAGCTACCAACTGAAACCCGGCATAGCCGACCCGGGAGCTGCTGTGGCACCCGGTGATATCAAGTACCGCGACTTAAACGAGGACGGACTTATCAACGACGATGACAAGACCTACCGTAATGGTCATCTGGACAAGACCCCGCGCAGTGTGTACGGTCTTTCACTGAATGCCGAATGGAAAGGATTCTTCGCCGGTATCTTTTTCCAAGGCGTGACGGGCTGTTCCATCAACCTGATGAGCAAAGCATCCAACTTCATGCCGTTCAACCAAGGTAAGGACGCTTCTTCTGCGCGTATGGAGGCTATGAACCGCTGGAAAGCATCCGACCCCTACAACGACAACGTGCTCTACCCTCGCTTGCGTAACAATACCTTTGCACACAACCTGCAAGCGAGTACCTGGTGGTATCGCGACGCCAGCTTCATCCGCTTGAAGAACGTGGAATTCGGTTACCAATTCAACAAGAAGCAACTGAAGTCACTGCGTCTCACCAACCTGCGCCTTTACGTGCAAGGTACTAACCTAAAAACTTGGGATCACGTGAAGTATTGGGATCCAGAACTGGGCGATGCAAACTCAGGCGCCAAATACCCCATCTCCAGCACCTGGACCTTTGGAGCAGAAGTTACATTCTAAACATCTAATTAATAAACGATATGAAACTGAAAAATTTACTATACGCAACCGTCGGCTCTGCCGTCCTTGCATTCAGCACAGCATCTTGTTCAGACTATCTTGACATATCAGGCGAGTTCAACGCCAGTCTGGGAGTCGATCAAGTTTGGGACAATGCAACCTATACCCGAAACTGGTACGGGGTCATCTACCGCAATCTGATGGAATATTCAGAAACCGGATCAGAAGTTAACGCCTTCAAAAATCCATGGTCAAACCTCTGCGGTGAAATCGCTTCAGAAAAAGCTAGTTCACGCGACGTCATGATGGCAGGTTTCACGGCAGCCAGCGGAAGTTATCATCGCTGGGCTACTTTCTACAAAGACATACGCCAAGCTATGATCTTCATTGAACGCGCCCACGACCAAGGTGTAGGCGACCCCAGCAGTACTAACAAGCTGACTGCCGAGGAAATAGCCCGCATGAAAGACGAATGCCGATTCATGATAGCCTATTATTACTTTTCCATGTTCGAGCTTTATGGCCCTGCCTGCATCGTGACGGAGATAGACGACGCTGCCGAACCGCACATAACGGACTACGACCGCGCTACTGTAGACGAAATGGTGAACCACATTGATGGCATATTGGCTCCTCTATGTGACCCCGCACAGTCAAAATTGCCCGAATCAGTCATCACATCATACGCGGACAATACATACAACTTCAACACCAATGAAGTAGTACGCCCCACTATCGTAGTGGCCAAAGCACTACGCGCCAAGTTGTGGATGTATGCTGCCTCCAAGTTATTCAATGGTGGCGATGGTTCCGAATATTACCAGGGACTGCAGAAGTTGCAGAACTCTAAAGGTGAATACATCTTCCCACAGAGTAAGGATCCGCAAAAATGGGTAACTGCCAGAGACCGCGTAAAGGATCTGATAGACTATGCTGAAGCGCAACACCACGCTCTCTATCGCGTGATGGCAAACGGAGTAGAGCAACCCGACCGTTCTGTATACAACCTTTTCCAGGTGTACAATGAAGAAATCCTGTGGTGCAGTACCAACAACAGCTACTCCGACCAGTACAAGATGGAGAAACGTACTAACCCGCGTGACGTGAACTCATGCTATGGTACCATCGGCCCGTCTCAGGATGCTGTAGACATGTTCTTCATGGGCAACGGCCTCGCCATCAATGACCCAAACAGTGGTTATGACGAAACCGGATTCAGTGCTGTAGAAAACCATTGCTACGACCCCGACTATAAAGACAAGAAGACAGACCAGAATATCTCCAACATGTATGCCAACCGTGAACCGCGTTTCTACGCAAGCGTTGTATATCAGGGAAGAAGCTGGTTCAAGAAATGGATGAATGGTAATCCCAACTACATCGTAGATTTTTCTGCAGGTGGCGGAAACGACCTTTCCAACGGTGACAACGTGAAAACCGGGTATATGCTGGGGAAATTTAAGAACCGTACCGTAAATCATGCCAGCGGCGATACTCAGAGTTGGAAACGTGTTTCCATCATCTATCGTCTGGCCGAATTCTATCTGTTCTATGCCGAAGCACTCAATGAAACAGATCCGAGTAATCCAGACATCATCAAGTATATCGACATGGTACGCGAACGCGCAGGCATCCCAGGCTATCAGACCATGAACGATAACGGCATCAAGACCGGCATAATCGGCAATTACGACAAGCAGTTCGATGCCATACAGCACGAACGCTATGTAGAGCTCTATTGCGAGGGACAACGCTATTTCGACATCCGTCGTTGGATGATCTGCGGTGACAAGGACAGAATAGGTTGCGACCAGACACGTTTCTACGGAATGAACATGAAAGGTTCAAAAGACAAGACTCCGGGCGAACCAACTTCTTACTACACGCGTACGAAAGTAGAAAACCGACAATGGACAGACAAACTCTACCTCTATCCCATCCATCAAAATGTGATAGAACTGGCCAACGGACGTATTCCACAAAATTACGGATGGTAAAAAAGACAGCTTTTTTGATTAGTTTTCGAAGGATATAAGTAAAAAGATTGAATGAAGGTTTGGAGGCAGAAACTGGCATAACCGGCCTGGTAACTGCCTCCTTTCTTTTTCAGCTAATAAACCAACAATAAATATACCATGAGCAAAGAGAAAAAATATCGAATCGGGACATACCTGATCCTGATACCTGCTATTCTGTTCCTATTCCCCAAAGTATACGCACAACATGAGAGCAAAACGATCAACGACAGTTGGAAATTCTATCAGGGAGAATGCAAAGCTGCCGCTTCAGCAACCTATGATGACAGTGCGTGGAACAGCATACATCTCCCGCACACATGGAATACGGATGCATATACAGAAAAAAAGTATTACCAGGGAACAGGCTGGTATCGCCGTACGCTGACATTGCCACAAAATTGGCAAACCAAACAGGTATTCCTGAAACTGGATGCAGCCAGTAAGGCCGCTACCATCTACATGAATGGACGGAAAATAGGTGAGCATAACGGTGGATATACTGCCTGCACATTCGATATCACCCCATTCTGTTCATTTGACGCTCCTAATTCTCTCGCTATCCATGTAGATAATGCCCGACAGGATATTCCCCCCATCTCTGCCGACTTTACATTCTTCGGCGGTATCTACCGGGATGTATGGCTTACAGCCGTACCCAAACAACATTTCCATTTGACGAACTATGGTTCAGAAGGAATATTTATCAGTACCCCGCAAGTATCCGAAGAAAAAGGCACAATACTTATTCGCGGAGAGATAAAGAACGATGCAGAACAGAAAGCATCTCTTGAACTGGAACATATCATCTACAATCCCGATGGAAGTATTGCCCAGACCCAGAAACAGTCTATCCAGATAAAAGGTGGAGAATTATACTCTTTCCGCACCGAAACCGCCCCTATTCTGTCCCCCCGATTATGGGCACCCGAGGCTCCTCATCTCTACAGAATAGAAAGCATTCTGCGCGATAAAAAAACAAAAGCCATCCTCGACCACAGTAATCACCATACAGGCTTCCGCTGGTTTAGCTTCGATGGTAAGACCGGCTTCTCCCTCAACGGAAAACCTTATAAATTACGCGGTATTTGCCGCCATCAGGACCAAAAAACCATCGGAGTTGCCCTGACAGACGAAATGCACCGTCGTGACATGAAGTTAATGAAAGAGATGGGCGCCAACTTCATCCGCATCTCCCATTATCCGCAAGATGACGCTCTGTTGGAAATGTGCGACAAACTCGGTATGCTAGCTTGGGAAGAAATACCCATTATTGATATTGTGCCCGGCACTCCCGGCTATGCAGAAAACTGCGAAAACAATCTGCGAGAAATGATACGCCAGCACTATAACCACCCCTCCATCATCACCTGGGGATACATGAATGAGATATTACTCGTCACCCAGCGCCGCTATAAAAAAGAAGAGGAACTGAAACCCGTGCTGGAACGGACACTGTCACTGGCCAATCGTTTGGAGAAAGTTCTGAAAGAAGAAGATTCCACTCGTGTCAGCACTATGGCTTTTCATGGCAGCAACAGCTACAATGAGGTAGGACTGGGCAACATCACCGATATTGTCGGCTGGAATCTTTACCAAGGCTGGTATGGAGGAGATCTCACAGGCTTCGAACGTTTCCTGACAGAGCAACACAAAAAACACCCTTCTCATCCGATGATTGTCAGCGAATACGGTGCCGGATCTGACAAGCGTCTACATTCGCTGCAACCGCACGCTTTTGATTTCAGTATCGAGTACCAACAGAAATACCTGGAACACTACTTACCGATATTGGAAGAAACGCCGTATATTTGTGGCGGAACTCACTGGAACTTTATCGATTTCTCTTCTGCATTGCGTGATGAATCTATGCCGCGCATCAACAATAAAGGACTGGTATACTCAGGCCGCAGTCCAAAAGACGTGTACTATTACTATAAAGCCGCCTGGCGTCAAGACATTCCCGTGTTACACATTGCCAGCCGTGACTGGACGCACCGTAGCGGTGTACAACATGGAAAGGCTCCGGTTCCGCTACCCGTCAAGGTATATACCAATCTTCCGGAAGTGGAACTCTTCATTGACGGAAAATCCTTAGGCAAACAGAAAACAGAGAATTATACAGTTACATTCCAGGTACCATTCAGCCGGAAAAAGCACTTCATCTCCGCCCAAGCTGAAAACAAAGAGTCAGATCAAAGCATCTCCATGATAGAAGATGCCCTCCACATCAATTTCACCCCTATCCCTGCAAATCTGAATGAAACAAACTTACGGAATCTGGAACTTGCCGTAAATGTAGGCAGCAACTGTTTCTATACTTCCGATGAAAGCCAGCTCACGTGGCTACCCGATCAACCCTACACTGAAAGCAGTTGGGGATATATCGGCGGAGAAAGCAGAAATAGCCAGACACAGGTTGAGAATACCCACGACGGACCATTGTTTCAAACTCTTCGCAACGAAATTGAAGGGTATTGTTTCGATGTTCCCAACGGAGTCTACGAGGTAGAATTTCTTTTTACAGATATCTTCCGCGAAAATGCAGCAACTGTTTACCAGTTGGGCCGGGAATCCGGTGTAGAGAGCCGTGAAAATATCTTCGATATAGTTATCAATGGTGAGAGCGTTGAAGAGAACTTTTCTCCTTGCCGCGAAAGCGGTTATTTCCATGCTCTACGGAAAAGATACAATATTACAAACTTTCGGAATAAAATTGAAATACGCTTCCCTGTTCGGAATGGAAAAAGCTTTCTGAACGGTATAAAGCTCAGGAAACTTTATTAACTTCAAAACAAAAACACCATGAGAGCTAAAATTTGCTTAGTTATTACCAGTTTGTTGCTCGCAGTAGTCAGTATACATGCACAGTCCATCTGGGATGGGAAACATCTGGAGAGAGTAAAACAATCATTACATCAACCGTACTTTTCGGCCGCCTATCAGGAGCTGATTTCAGGTGCCGACAGGCTACTGGATGTGCGCCCCTTGTCCGTCATGCTGAAAGAGAAGACACCTGGTAGCGGAGACAAGCACGACTACATGAGTCAAGCACGCTATTATTGGCCCGATCCCTCCAAACCCGATGGCCTGCCTTACATCAGCCATGACGGCAAGTCGAACCCCGAACTGGACAAGCTGGATCGCAACCGCCTCGGAGAAACAGCCCAACGTGTAACTACTCTTGCCCTTGCCTGGTACTTTAGCGGCGACGAGAAATATGCCCAAAAGGCAACGGAACTTATCCGCGTATGGTTCTTTAATAAAGATACGCGTATGAATCCAAACCTGGAGTATGCCCAGATGATACCGGGACACAACAACAATAAGGGACGTTGTTACGGCGTCATAGACACTTATTCATTCGTAGAGATGCTGGATGCCGTACAGTTGTTAGAGAAGTCGGAAGCCTTTACGCCCAAGGATGCCAAGCAGCTGAAAACCTGGTTCGGCAAGTTGCTGACGTGGATACTGAATAGTCCGCAGGGACAGGAAGAAGCCCGTCAGGCCAATAACCATAGCACGGCGCATGATGCACAGGTGATAGCCTTTGCCATGTACGCAGGAAACATGAAAGTAGCCCGGGAAGTCATCAATGCCATTCCCCGGAAGCGCCTCTTCACCCAGATAGAGCCGGACGGCAAACAACCGCATGAACTACGCCGCACTCTCGCTTTCGGTTACTCACAATTCAATCTGTCTCATTTCATTGACATCTTCATGATGGCCCGGAAGATCGGGATTTCCATTGATAATGCAACCTCCGAAGACGGACGAAGCTTCTACAAAGCCATGGACTTTCTGGTACCATACGTTGGAAAAGATGTCAAAGCCTGGCCGTACCAGCAGATCAGTGAATGGAAATACAAGCAACAGGAATTCTGCAAAGACCTGTACCGCACTTTCCTGCTGAACCCCGAACGCAAAGATTATCTGAAGCTCTATAAAACCCATCGCATCATCGACTGGAAAGACCGTTTCAACCTGTTATGGATGGAAGCCGATGATGTGGACAATGCCTACGCCTTTGCCTGCGGACAACTGCAATTTGCCATGCAGTGTGCTGCCAAGGCCCGAAAAGAGGCAGACAATCAATGCAAGCATCGTGTAATTCCCCGTAGCATCAACAAAGACGGTTCGCTGCGGATGATACATCCTCACGATTGGTGCTCAGGCTTCTTTCCCGGTTCATTATGGCAGGTATACGCCTATACAAACGATGATTTCTGGCGGCAGCAGGCCATCAGCAATACTTGGCTGATAGAAGAAGCCAAATGGCATAAAGGCACTCACGACCTCGGTTTCATGATGAACAACAGTTTCGGCAAAGCCTACCAATTGACAGGCGAACGCTCTTACAAAGATGTGGTGCTGCAAAGCGCCAAAACCCTGATTACCCGCTACAATAAGAAAGTAAAGAGCATCCGTTCGTGGGATCATAATCGCGATAAATGGAAGTTTCCGGTAATCATCGACAACCTGATGAACCTGGAAATGCTATTCTGGGCTACACAGGAAACCGGAGATTCCATCTACTGGAAGGTTGCCGTAAATCATGCCAATACAACTATGAAGAATCATTTCCGCCCGGACTACTCTTCTTTCCACGTAGTAGATTACGATCCGGAAACCGGTGAAGTACGCGCCAGACAAACCGCACAAGGCTATGCCGACGATTCCTTCTGGAGCCGCGGACAGGCATGGGCACTATACGGATATACCATGTGCTACCGCTTCACCAAGAACCCCGCATACCTGCAACAGGCACGCCACATTGCAGATTTCTTTTTCGGCCTGCCCAACCTGCCGGAAGACCTGGTTCCCTACTGGGACATGAAAGCTCCCGGCATCCCCGACATTCCCCGCGACGCCTCGGCTGCCGCCATCATGGCTTCCGCCCTGTATGAACTCCGCACTTACGTTTCAGCAGAATATGGCAACCGCTACCAAAGCATTGCCGACAAGATAGTGGACAGCCTCAACCGGCACTATCAGGCCGAGCCGGGAACAACTTATGGCTTCCTGCTCCTCCATTCCACCGGACACCATCCGGGAGGTGATGAAATTGATGTGCCCATCAACTATGCCGACTATTATTATCTGGAAGCATTGGCAAGAAAAGAGGCTCTTAAGCAATAATTAGAACTTTTTGAGACGGTAGTTCATCTTTTTGAGACGTTTTGTATGGTGAGCAAACTACTTTTCCACTATTTTTGTAGCACAGAGATATTAGAATCATTTTTATAAAAGAAAAAGACATGAAAAACTTATTCGACATTAAAGACAAAGTGATTATCGTCACCGGCGGTTGCGGTATTCTGGGTAAAAGTATTGCCAACTACCTCGCTGAGCAAGGCGCAAAAATCGTAATTCTCGACCGTGTAGAAGAAATCGGTAAAGAACTGGAAGCAGAGCTCAACCAGAAGACGGAAGCCCTGTTCCTGGTAACGGACGTTCTGAACAAGGAAATACTGGAAGAAAACAAGAAAGCCATCCTGGAACGTTTCGGCACCATCGACATTTTGCTGAACGCTGCCGGCGGTAATATGCCCGGTGCCACCATTGCTCCGGACAAGACGGTACTCGACTTGGATGTAGACGCTTTCAAGAAAGTAGTTGACCTCAATCTCTTCGGTACCATTCTGCCTACCATGGCATTTGTAGATGTTATGGCAAAGAATAAGAAAGGTGTAATCGTAAACTTCTGTTCCGAATCAGCACTGCGTCCTCTGACACGCGTGGTAGGTTATGGTTCCGCCAAAGCCGCCATTGCCAACTACACCCGCTATATGGCAACGGAACTAGCCACCAAATTCAGTCCTGAACTCCGTGTAAACGCCATCGTTCCGGGTTTCCTGCTGACCAACCAGAACCGTGCCCTGCTGACCAATCCGGACGGATCTTATACGGACCGTGCAAAGACTATCATCGCCCACACCCCATGCGGACGCTTTGCTGAACCGGAAGAATTGTTCGGAACCATTCACTACCTCATCAGTGATGCTTCCTCCTTCGTGACAGGTGCCCTGTCGGTAGTAGACGGTGGTTTTGACGCCTTCTCTATCTAATACTAACTCATAAACCCATTCATTATGATATTATGTGAACAAACCTGGCGCTGGTACGGTCCTAATGATCCCGTCAGCCTGTGGGATATCAAACAAGCCGGAGCAACCGGTATCGTGAACGCCCTGCACCACATCCCGAACGGTGAAGTGTGGACTGTAGAAGAAATCATGAAGCGCAAAGAAATGATCGAAGCTGTCGGTCTGCGCTGGTCAGTAGTAGAAAGCGTGCCTGTACACGAGCATATCAAGACTCAGACAGGAGATTTCCAGAAATACATCGATAATTATAAAGAAAGCTTGCGTAATCTCGGTAAGTGTGGCGTGAACATCGTAACCTACAACTTCATGCCTGTACTGGACTGGACGCGTACCGACCTCGCTTACGAACTGCCCGACGGCAGCCGCGCCCTGCGTTTCGAACGTGCCGCTTTCATCGCCTTCGACCTCTTCCTGCTGAAGCGCCCCGGCGCCGAAAACGACTACACCGACGAAGAGAAGGCCAAGGCCAAAGCTCGTTTTGAGCAAATGACGGATGCCGACAAGCAACTGCTCATCCGCAACATGATTGCCGGACTGCCCGGTTCGGAAGAGAGCTTCACACTGGAGCAATTCCAGCAGGAACTCGACCGCTACAAAGACATCACACCTGAAAAGCTGCGTGCCAACTTGATTTACTTCTTGCAGGAAATCACTCCGGTTGCCGACGAAGCCGGTGTAGAGCTGGTTATCCATCCGGATGATCCCCCCTGCTCCATCCTCGGCCTGCCGCGCATTATGAGCAGCGCTGCCGATTTCCAGGCACTGATAGATGCCGTTCCCAACAAGAGCAACGGACTTTGTCTTTGCACCGGTTCGCTCGGTGTAAGCAGCTCCAACGACCTGGAAGGCATGATGAAGCAATTCGGTGACCGTATCAACTTCGTCCACTTCCGCAGCACACAGCGTGACGCAGAAGGCAACTTCTACGAAGCCAACCACCTGGAAGGTGATGTGGATATGTATCACGTCATGAAAGCTTTCCTCGAACTGCAACAGAAGAGACAAGTATCCATCCCCATGCGTCCCGACCACGGACACCAGATGGTGGACGACCTGAAGAAGAAAACCAATCCGGGATACTCCTGCATCGGCCGCCTGCGCGGACTGGCAGAACTGCGCGGACTGGAAATGGGTATCGCAAAGTCTATCTTTAAGGATTCCCATTAAGCAGTCTCAACCACCTGACGCGTCCATATTATTAATTACGGGCTACAAGGCACCTATCATTCGTGCCTGTAGCCCGTAACTAATTATAAACTATTCTATCGGTGAATTTATATTATTCTACCTACTCAATAGTTTCATTTTGACACTTTGCTTTTTATGCATAACGAGAATGCCATATTTCCGTCCCGTTGCAGGGAAGAACAAAAAGAAACGAACGAATATCGGCATTTCACTGGCTGACAGCGCAATACAGAAATACATACAACTCTAATAAAAGAAAAACAGACGGTCTGTAAGCTAAAAACAGATGGTCTGTCTTCCATATATAGACCGTTCGTCTCCCATCTATAGATAGTTCGCATCAGATATATAGATTATTCATGTCCCATCTATAGATTGTTCGCGTCCCATCCATAGTTCCTTTGTGAAAGAAGTATAGTTTCTTGCATACGTATTGCATATACAGCTTGTTTTATGCAAAAAACATGGATGTATATTCTGCATATTATGCATCCGGAATCTATTTCGGATATTTTCGGAAAAGCCTCTGTCACTAAAAGAATCATTCCGGTTACTTTTTGTCCGGAATAAAGCGTAACGAGTTTCACTTCTGTACGAATCAGAACCTAAAAAGAATGCGGAGCCACCTAAAGGACCCCGCATTCGCAAGATAAAAAGAGGAAGGAGGACATATACACAATACTATATGTCACTTGTTCACCTTCAAAAGATACGTTTTTTTCATATTCAACGTTCAAATATCTCTATGTTTTTATTCCAAGCTTAAAGAATATCAAATTAAATCGCTACAGCTTCTTCTTACAAAAAGGTTCACATACCTTTCATCAAGCACCTTCCACGATACCGGCAACGTATAGGTAAAATCTACCTTATCACCAGTATGAATCATCATTACCGGGGAGTATTCTCCCGGCTCCAAATTAGGCAGGATCACCAACACCTCTGTGTCAGTATACTTAAACACTCTTTTAACATGTATCAATGTGCCCTTATCGGAGACGGGAGAAAGACCCAGGTAAATAGTTCCAAGTGAAGATAGACACAGGTTTTCACCTGTAATAACGACCGGAGCATTCGGAGTAATCGTGCCATTACGCAAACCCGTCAACGGATCGTACACTTCCTTAATAACAGGAACCTTTCTTCCGAAAATCATCGAAGTTCCATTTCCTTCCTGCTCCCTATGGTGTAGCTCAGCCGCCATTTTCTTTCTATCTTTCATCATTTATTCTATTCCTTATTAGTTAGTAATAACAGCTTCTTAACTGCACTACAAAATTACATCACAATGCATATACATTTGTGGCAAGAACAAGAAAGATCAAGCATCCGGGTTTTCTATATATGACGAGGTAAACAAGATCCGGCACTTTTTTCGGAAATGGGGTATCTCTAAAAAGAAATGTTACGATTTCCGAAACAAGTAGCCCTCGAAAAGTGTTAAATAGACAATAGACAAATCTCTAACTCACACAGAAGATTATGATAACAAACGAGTTAAACACAGGATTAGTAAATGCCGTCAGAGAGAAACTCCCATCCAAAGACAATCTTGCCAATGCTTTAATGGACATTCTTTATATAGGCAAAGAAGCTATATACCGCCGGCTACGGGGTGAAGTACCTTTCACACTGACCGAAGCCGCCATTATATCCAGAAAACTGGGTATATCACTGGATAAGATGATAGGCGTAAGTTTCCAGGACAATGCTGTATTCGACATGAATATAGTGGGCAGCAACAAGCCTCTCGAAACCTACTATTCCATATTAGAAAAGCAGGTAGAACTGTTTCATGCAGTCGAGGAAGATGAGAACTCGGAAATAGGAACCTCCTCCAACATCATTCCCCAGACTCTCTCCCTGAATTATGACATGCTCTCCAAATTCCGCTTATTCAAATGGATGTATCAGAATGAAAACATCCGATGCAAGCATTTTGATGAATTGAATATTCCGCAGAATATGGTAGACAAACAAAAGGAATATGCCCGAATGGTATCCCGCATCCATTCCGTAGACTACATCTGGGACAATATGATTTTCAGTCACCTGGTCACGGACATCCAATACTTTTGCAGCATCCACCTCATTACGGATGAAGACAAGAATCTCCTGAAGGAAGAATTGTTCGTATTGATAGATGAAATGGAAGCACTGGCCGCCCGAGGGAAAAGCAAAGCAGGCAACGACG
>ERZ773114.1829-NODE-1829-length-21538-cov-29.163432_pt1 | contig 21538 bp, 15 predicted proteins | sample MGYA00580564_ERZ773114 | MGnify/ENA primary metagenome ERZ773114 (study PRJEB29015, sample SAMEA2737836) | human gut metagenome | biome: human gut; feature: human-associated habitat; material: faeces | place: China | collected 2012 ... | reverse complement strand
CAGTTGCAGCTTGCTGATGGCATTGTGAAAGAAGATTTGTATACAGCTTATTATGCGGTGTCGGAGAATGAGGAGATTGTTGCTGACAGGGATGTTGAGATACCGGGGATGGAAGAGAATACTGAGGTTGAGAAAGCAACGGCAACAGTCGTTGAGCCTGATGCAAATGTTGAGGTAATGAATCTTGACAATAATCAGAATGAAATAATCAGACTGAAAGAGCAAGCTGATAGTGCGAGAAAACAACAGACTGATTTAGATGGCATAGGAATACCAGAGATTCTTAATTTGTCTGGCGAAAGATAAGATGTGGAATTTGGGGCAGAGGGAGATGATTCCGCTGCTGACTTATTTTACAACTTGAAAAAAGTGTTCGAGAAATCAAATAAAGTGTTTTACAACGAAATTGAGATAATATATAATAAAATAGTGAAATTATATTCCTAAAAGCACGGAGGATAATATGGCTGTATCATACAATAAATTATGGAAATTAATGATAGATAAAAAAATAAATAAGAGCCAACTGCGTAAAAAGATAAAAATTAGCAGTAGTACTATGGCTAAAATGACAAATGAAGAGATGGTTGCTATGACCGTATTAGAAAAAATATGTGCCGAATTGGAATGTGATATATCTGATATTATGGAGTTTACTGATTTAGCTGAAGTAAAGAAAAAGATCTATAATGATAATATAAGTCCAGATAATGGGACAGTAAATGTGAGATAATGAGGTAGAACAACCATGAATGAAAATGGATTAAATTATATTGATCTATTTGCTGGTGCCGGTGGACTTTCAGAAGGATTTATTCAAAGTGGCTATAGACCGGTTGCACATGTGGAAATGAATGAGCATGCAGCAAAGACAATAGAAACAAGAATAGCATATTATTACTTAAAAGATAATGGCAAAATTAAAAGTTATTATGATTATGAAAAAGGAAAAATAACCAGAGAACAACTTTTGGAAAAAATACCCAAAGAGGAACTTAAGACTGTGATTAATAAAGAAATGTCGGAAGCCACAATTAAGGGGATTTTCAACACAATTGATGATATCAAAAGGGAAAAAGAAATTGATAAGATTGATGTAATTATAGGTGGTCCTCCATGTCAAGCATATTCTTTGGTGGGAAGAGCACAGAGCAGTCATATGATTGTTCCGATGGAAGATGATCCAAGAAATGAATTATATAAGATGTATGTTCAATTTCTTAAGAAGTATAAGCCAAGAATGTTTGTGTTTGAGAATGTGGCTGGGATAAAGACTGCAAGAGGTGGTCAAGCATTTAAAAACCTCCAGACATATATGAAACGTGTAGGTTATGAAATTGATTATCATGAGTTGAATGCTCAAGATTTTGGAGTATTACAAAGTAGAAAAAGAGTAATTATAGTAGGTTGGCTTAAAGGTACTGGGTATGAATATCCGTCGTTTGATGTGATTCATAGTAAAGCCGAAGTATGGGATTTATTGAAGGATTTACCCCCATTGACTCCAGGTATTGAGGCAAGAGAACATACGATGAATGATATGCGAAGACTAAAAAAATATGTTAAAGATAATGCTATTCGCATGAAATCAGATGTATTAACAGGTCATGCTGCAAGACCACATACTGCACAGGATATTGAAATATATAAGAGAACAATAGACATGTGGTTTGAAAACGAACAGCATGAACGTTTAAAATATGATGATTTACCAGAAGATTTAAAAACACATAAAAATAGAACTTCATTTGTAGATCGATTTAAAGTTGTTGAGGGTGATATGGATCATTGTCACACAATACTTGCTCATTTATCGAAAGATGGACATTATTTCATTCATCCAGATATAGAGCAACATAGATCAATTACAGTGCGGGAAGCAGCAAGAATACAGTCGTTTCCGGATAATTATTATTTTGAAGGACCAAGGACAGCACAATTTGTTCAGGTGGGGAATGCGGTTCCACCAATGATGGCAAAGGTAATAGCAGATAAAATAAAAGAACAATTAGGAAAATAAAATTGGAGGTTTTGCAAATGGGTATTGTTGAAAATACATATGCTGAATTAAAGCAACAAGAACTGAAAAATAATCCATATAGTTGTTTGCATATGGCTGATATTGACATCAATCCTCATCAGGTTGAAGCATTCACATTTGCACTATCTTCATTAGAGCTTGGTGGAGCAATTCTTGCAGATGAGGTAGGTCTTGGAAAAACTATTGAGGCTGGCTTGGTCATCAAGTATTTGCTATGCAGTGGAAAAAATAAAATACTACTTATTATGCCATCAAATCTGCGAAAGCAATGGCAAGTTGAATTAGAAGAGAAATTTGATATTGATTCATTAATTGTGGATAGTTCTAACTGGGAGGATTATCTCGCAAAGGTAAAGAGTAAACAAGCAGTAATTATTGTTTCCTACCACTTTGCCTCAAAAAGAAAAACAGAGTTCGGAAAGATAGCTTGGGATTTTTGTGTATTTGATGAAGCACATCGGCTTAGGAATGTTTATAAGAATGGTTCAAAGATGGCTAACTCATTATATGAATTAACAAAGGAAATTCCGAAGATTCTATTAACTGCGACTCCTATGCAGAATACTTTACTTGATATATATGGACTTGTTCAGTTTATCGATGATAGAGTTTTTTATAGTAAGCAGATATTTTCTGAAAGATATTTGAGAGGAGAAGATTACAATGATTTGAAGGCTTGTTTAGAACCTGTTGTGCAAAGAACTTTACGAAAAGAAGTGGCAGAGTATATTCAATTTTCGGAGCGCAAAGAAATGACAATTGATTTTGAACTATCGCCAATGGAGATAGAACTTTATGTGATGATAAATAATTATCTGAAAAAGGAAATTTTGTATGCTTTGCCCAATTCACACAGAACACTTATTACATCTGTTATTAGAAAATTGCTTGCATCATCAAGTATGGCAGTTGCAGAAACCTTCAAGGTATTAAAAGGCAGACTTGAAACTTTGAAGGAAACAACTAGAACTGAATCAGCGGATGAAAGTATTGATTTTTTCCTTAGTTTTTTTGATGATGATGAAATTGAGACAGATGATGATAGTAAGCAGGATGAATTATACACAAGAGAAAAGGTAAATGAATTTATTCAGCATGAAATAGATGAGGTGACAGCCATTATTAATAAAGCTGAAAGTATAAAAAGAAATGCGAAGATGACAGCATTGAAACAGGCGGTGGAGACAGCTTTTGCATTTCAAGATGAAGCTGGCATAAAACAAAGAATAGTTGTGTTTACGGAATCTATTAGAACGCAACAATACATGTTTGAAGAATTATCTCATGCCGGATATGAAGGTCAGATACTTAAGTTTAATGGTAGTACAAATGATCCTGTTACTAAACAGATTTATAAGGCGTGGAAAGCTAGAAATTATGGAAAGTATGTGGGTAGTAGAAATGTTGAATTGAAGAATGCCATCGTAGAAGCATTTAGGGATGAATACAAGATTTTGCTTGTAACAGATTCTGGTTCGGAAGGATTGAATCTTCAGTTTTGTAATACGATTATAAACTATGACCTTCCTTGGAATCCGCAGAAGATAGAGCAGCGAATTGGTCGCTGTCATCGTTATGGACAAAAGAACGATGTTGTGGTTATTAATTTGCTTAATACTCAGAATGTAGCAGATAAGAGAGTATATGAAATTCTTTCAGAAAAATTCGAGTTATTCCAAGGCGTATTTGGTGCATCAGATAAAGCTATTGGATTATTAGAAAGTGGAGCAGATTTTGAAAAAAGAGTTACACTTATTTATCAGGAATGTAAAACGACATCAGATTTTACAAAGCAATTTAAGGATTTGGAAAAGGAATTAGAAAAGAAACGAAACAAGAAAATGGATGAACTGAAATCCATATTTATATATGAGACAGAGGAACAACATAAGTCTCATTTTAATATTATTATGAAAGAAATTGCGGAATATGATTCACAGTTTAAGTATTGGAATGGTAGAAGTAAAGAGGAAAATGAGACATATCCAAAGTACTATGAAACTAATATAGAGTTGGAAATTCCGGGAATTCAACACGGATATTTACTTATTGGTAGTTCTTATGTTGGTGAGATTCTTGAAGATGCAGTATTTGAAATTATTGATATAACAGGGAAGATATATGGTGTTTCAGATGAGTTGGCTAGAGAGCTTTGTGAAAAATTGCAGGAGCAGTGCCTAGAAGAAAAGACACCAAATAATCAAGAAATCCTTTCATATATTGACAAAGTGGATGAATTTATGCAGCAGAAATATGTAGAATCTAAAAGAACAGTTTTGATTGCTAATCAGAAAAAATTGGATAATTGGCTGCAATCAAGAAAAGAGGAATATTTGCTTACAGTCAAGGATACATCAGAATTAGACGAGCTTAAAGAAAAATATGCAATTGAAGGCGATTTTAGACAGAAGATTGCATTAAAAAAACAAATAGAAATTTTAGAAGAACAGAAACAAAAAATGGTACGGGCATTTCATGATGAAATGTCGACATTGGAAGAAGAGGCTGTAAATATGCAGAAGCAGTTTGCAGAAGGTATCTTGGTAAAAACACAACTGGTAACAAAGATAGTGATTAAGTTTTAGGAGGCTACCATGGAGAAAAAAGGTAAGTTAGAATTGACATGGGTTGGTAAATATGAGGAAGAGAAACTAGAACCGAGAATATTAATTGAAGATAAATCAAAATCATATGGTGAATCGAATACAGAAAACATGCTGATTCATGGGGATAATCTGTTGGCACTCAAGGCTTTGGAAAATAAGTATACGGGGATGATAAAGTGTATTTATATTGATCCACCATATAATACTGGAGCGGCGTTTGAACATTATGATGATAATTTAGAACATTCCATTTGGTTAGGAATAATGAAAAAAAGATTAGAAATCCTTCGTAATTTACTTGCCGAAGATGGAACTATTTGGATTCAGATAGATGATGAAGAACAAGCATATTTAAAGGTATTGTGTGATGAAATTTTTGGAAGAAATAATTTTGTAAATATGATTTCTGTAAATATGAAGAATGTTGCAGGTGTATCAGGCGGTGGAGAAGATAAAAAAATAAAGAAGAATTGTGAATATGTTTTAGTGTATGCTAGGAATTATGATTTGATGCCTTTATTTAATGGTCCATATTTATTTACAGAAATGTCAGAATTAGTTGAGCAATATCGCAATAATGGGAAAAGTTGGCATTACACCTCTGTGTTAAAAGAAGCAGGAGAAAAAATATTATTTGGAACTACTATTGATGGGGATGGAAATGAAATTAAGTTATATAAACGTAAAGGCGTTGTTATTAAATCTGTAAATCAAATAATGAAAGAAGAATCATTATCTGAAAAGGAAGTATATTATAAATATGGTAAATATATTTTTGAGGCTAAAGATGCTCAATCGTCAATTCGTCAACGAGTGATTGCAGCAAAGAAAGAATATGGGATTATAGATGATGTTATTTCAATAGAATATGTGCCTAAAACTGGCAAAAATCGTGGAAAACAATATGAGCAGTTTTATAAAGGTGATAAGTGTAGATTATTTGCGTGGTTACGAGATATTAGTGAGGAAATAGATGGTGTATTGTATAAGAAAACTTTGCAAGGAACATATTGGGATTTCACAAGTAATATAAACAACTTAACAAAAGAAGGAGGAGTAGAATTTGGCAATGGGAAAAAGCCAGAACAGTTAGTTTCTCAAATCTTTGAAATGTCAACACAAGAAGGCGATTTAGTTCTAGATTCTTTTTTGGGTTCTGGAACCACAGCAGCAGTAGCAACGAAGATGAGAAGAAAATGGATAGGAATCGAAAGGGGAGAACAGGTGTATTCACATTGTAAAGTTCGATTAGACAGAGTTATTGATAATGCGGATGTTGGAGGAATTTCCAAAGAGGTAGGTTGGCAAGGGGGTGGGGGATATAAATTTTACGAACTTGCAGAACCATTACTTGTAAAAAACAAAGTTCTTCCTGTTTATCAAATAAATCCGTCTTATACATGGGATATGGTATGTGAAGCTATTTGTAAGATAGAAGGATTTACCTATGAACCATCTGGGGAGTTTCAAGGACATTCATCAGAGAATCGATTCATACATATCACAGAAGAATTTGTTAATACAAAGTATGCGATGTCGATAATGAAGAACTTAGGGGATAAGCAGAGTTTACTTATCTATTGTAAGAAAAATCAAGCTGATATGATTCTTCCAGAGAATGTGGAAGTGAAAAAAATACCAAAGGATTTATTGGATAAATGTAATTTTGAAAGTGAGGTGCAGGAATAATGAGTTCAGTAGATAAAATCAAATGGGCTATGAGCCTGCGTGATCCTCAGTATGAAGCGCTACAATACTTTGATGCAATCAGTTCCAAGATTGAGTATAGAACTAGTTCAAAAGCCGAAGCAGAGAAAATAGCATCAGAGAATTGCCAAGCTCCACATACAATATCTGTAGATAAGGAATTTGATTTTCCATCATTCTGCTTTGATATGACAACCGGTATTGGTAAGTCCCGTTTAATGGGTGCATGTATTTATTATTTATACAAAACAAAAGGGTACAAACATTTCTTTATTTTGGCACCAGGAAATACGATTTACGACAAGATGCGTCGAGAGGCGGTCCCGGGACATCCAAAATACATGTTTAAGGGACTTGAAGCAGAGATGGGAAGACCAAAAGTTTATGATGGGGAAAATTATTTATCATACCCGGTAAGATATATCCAAGAGGAAATGGTGGTAGAAAAAACATCTGATATTCAGATATTTATCTTTAATATTTCAAAGATTTTTACTAGGGGAGATATTGAATTTAAATTTCACAAGTTTAATGAAAATTTGGGTGGCTCTTTTGCGGATGTGTTACGTTCGTTTGATGACTTGGTTATTTGTATGGATGAAGCGCATCGTTACTATGCCCCAGCATCAAAGAAAGCGATTAATTATCTTAATCCAGTGTTGGGATTAGAATATACTGCTACACCTAAAAGTACAAATAAGAATATTATTTATCACTACGGATTAGAGGATGGAGCTGGGAAGTTTTTGAAGATTCCGGTTGTTATGGGAAGAACAAATACAGCAGGATATTCAGATGATGATATAGAGGAAATGAAGTTGAAAGATGGAATCAAGCTTCATGAGAGAAGAAAGTCCATCGTATATAAATATTGTATAGATAATCAATTAGAACAGGTAAAGCCAATTGTTTTGATAGCTTGTAAAGATACAACACATGCTAGAAAAATAAAAGAAAAAATAGATTCAGATGCTTTTTTTGGAGGTCGTTATGTTGGTAAGGTTATTGAAATTGACTCTAGCACAAGTGGTGCAGAGACAGAAGAAAACATTCAGAAATTACTAACCATTGAGAAAAATACCAATCCAATTGAGATTGTGCTGCATGTATATAAGCTGAAAGAAGGTTGGGATGTAAATAATCTGTTTACGATTATCCCACTTAATGCTGCAAAGAGTGATATATTGGCACTTCAAACTATTGGTAGAGGATTGAGGCTTCCTTTTGGTGAGATAACGGGTATTGAGGAATTAGATACCTTGGATATTGTTGCTCACGATCATTATCGAGAGATTGTGGATGATATCAAGAATAACCCTGTATTTAAGAAGAGAAATCTTGATGAGGAAGATATACCGAACACAAAAACAGTTATGGTAGAGCCAGCAGTTGAGAACCAGCAGATTTCATTATTTGATGAAGCGTTATGCGAAAGTAAAGTGAAATCATACCAAGATTTGAATAATGAAAATGTGGTGGAGAATCTGTTTGCTGAGTATCAGAAAGCATTTGTAAAGAAAGTAGCACCCAAGAAGTCCGAAAGTGATAGTGGACAGATGTCTATTTTTGATTATTTTGCTAACGATGATGAAAAAGAAACAAATGATGGCACAGCATCAGAGCACAAAATGACACAGACGGGCATGGGCACTGATGCAGTTGATACATCATTTACTGTACATCAGGGGGATGCTTCATTACAGATTGATTTACAGAAGTCATCTGGCAGTAAGAATGTATTGCCATATGCAAAACAAGAGTTTATCAAGAAAGTTGAAGAGTTAAAGAAAGTTGCTATCTCTGTTCCAAAGATTGGAATTAGCTATAGTTCAACAATTACATTTAAGTCTTTTACTGTTAAACGAAATATTATGGATTTTGATGTTGTGGCATCGAGAATCGAGAGATATGACGCTGTAAATGGTAAGTTGCTGCAAGTGCTGGATGCAGATGCACTTATTGTAGAAAATCCTGAGAATATGCTTGCAGTTTCTTTATTGGAGAGTATTCCGGAGTTTAGTTCTGATGATGCAGAATTTATTCTTGATGTGGTTGATCAGTATCTCGCATTAATCGAAGGTACGGATGAAGAAAAAAAGAAGATTGTCCGTAGATATGCAACTGTTATAGTAGAGGACTTAAGAAAACAGATATATGCGTCAAAGGAAGAAAGCACTGAGTTTGTATTTAACGTTCAGAAAGACCTTATTGTATTCAAATCATTTGCGAAGAATATGAAGGAAAATGGACGATTGAATTTTAAGAAGGAAGTGCCAGATAAGAAAAATATTAAGCAATATTTGTTTGAAGGATATAAGAAATCATACTATGCAGAGAATGCATTTGATAGTGATGATGAGAGAAGGTTGTCTGTGGTATTAGAAGAGGATTCAGAAGTTATTAGATTTATAAAGCCACCTTTGAATCAGTTAGGACTATTTTATAAGGCGTCAAAACAGTATAATCCTGATTTCTTAGTAGAGACGGCTGACAAGAAATATATGATTGAAGTGAAGGCTGCAAATCAAACAGATAATGAAGATGTACAGGAAAAAGCAAAGGCTGCAATTAAGTGGTGCGAATGTGCATCGCAGGTGGATGCGGACGGAAAGACTTGGGAGTACCGCCTAGTGCCAGGGGATAAGATTATAGTAGGTAATACATTCAAATATGTAATTGGTATGGCAATTCCTGTTGTAGTAGACGGAGAATAAACGGAGGTTGTAGATGGCTGATATAAAGGATTTTAAACATGCTATTGTTCGACAGAAGATTTTAGATGCAGTACGAAAAGACTTAATAGGACCAACATCAGATTGTGAACAATTGAATGAAGTACCAACGAGTAGTTATATTACGGGATTATTATATCCTGCTGATACAGATGTAACGGAAGATGAAAATTACAATGATGTAGAGTTTACAGAAAAGAATTTCGATGCTGATGGAGAAACTTTGGAGACAGGAATTTTTGAAGAAGAGGAACCAGAGGATAGAGTAAAAGGTGGTTTTCAGAAGCCGTCTTCTATAGGCGTGTCTTTCTATGTCTCTGATGATGTTCAAAAGGTTAATGCTTATATTAATTGGGGAAAGTATTATGCAGAACAGGTGCAGGGGGAAGTAATAGATGAAACCTTAGAAGAAGATGCAGAGAATAAGAAAAAGAAGAAACATACCATATATATTCGTGAGCAGATGAATGATGTTGTGGAAATCGATTTTAATCTGATGGGGCGTTCGAAGCAGATTCCACTTGAGTCTAATGGAAACATCTATATTTATGTTATGAAGATGCAGTTAGACAATGGATACAAGATGGTATCGGTTTATTTGCATAATAATGATAAGTCAGATGGCGATGAAAAAGAATATGCAAAGGTAATGTTCCAGGTGGAGATGCTCATAGCAGATGATTTGATGAGTCCTATTTTTGTACCAGAATATCTCTGTAGAAAAGTTGAATTAGAGGATGAATATTATTATAAAGGCAGACCAGTTTATGCAAGAGGAAGAGGTTGTGCTGCTACTTGGGAAAAGAAAGCAGAAGAGATAAATGCAACTGCTATAAAATCATCATTTATTCCAGATTATGAAATTCCAAGTGTAAGTGCACAGATAGATGATATGCCGGAGCATGCTTTTTCGATGCTTCAGATGGGCTCACCAAAGAAAAAGTCAGAAGTTATTCAGAATCTTCGTACATTGACAGAAATGTATGGAAGGTGGATTACAGATGCATTGACAAACGACGAAGCTATGCATGATGATAAATTTAAGGCAACAGGTCAGACTATTATTGATAAATGCAATGATGCAAATCGTAGGATGAATGCTGGAATTGATTTGATTGAAAATAATGATAAGGTATATCAAGCGTTTGTATTTATGAATCAAGCAATGTATTTACAGAGAAGTATTACAGCTTTTTCAAAAGATTATGGTAATGGAATTCCTTGCAGCTTAAGAGATTATATGACTGATATGCCAGAAAAAGGAAGAAAGAAAGATCACAGTGAGTGGAGACCATTCCAGATTGCATTTGTTCTTTTGAATTTGTATGGGATTATGGATGGTGAGTCTCAGGAACGAAATATTGTTGATTTATTATACTTCCCTACTGGTGGTGGTAAGACAGAGGCATATTTAGGGCTGATTGCTTTTACTATAGCATATAGGAGACTGACAGCTTCAGATGAAACTGATTATGAGAAAGATGGTGGAGTAACAGTATTTTTAAGGTACACGCTTCGTTTACTTACAACTCAGCAGAGAGACAGACTGATGCGTCTTATTGTTGCAATGGAACAATTGCGTGAGAAGAATGAAAAATTATATGGTAAGGAAAGAATTTCAATTGGATTCTGGGTTGGAGGTAATGTTACCCCAAATAAATTTAGCGAATACAGCGATTCTGATCAATTTAAGAAGAAAGAATTTATAAGGAAGCTTACAAAGCAGATTATTAAATGCCCTTATTGTGGTAAGGAAATCACACGGGATGAATATGACATCAATGAAAAGGGAAAGTATGTTAAAATTCACTGTGCAGATAAGAATTGTATGTTTTCGTTAAAAACAGGAAGAACCATACCGGTTTATCTTGTTGATGAGGAAATTTATGCAAAGTGTCCTACTGTGATTATTTCGACTGTAGATAAATTTGCGAGACTTCCATGGTCTGAACGAGTTGGTTTGCTATTTGGCAGAACAGATAGATATTGTAGTAGATGTGGACATATTGCTATTGGAGAAAAGCATGCAGGAAGACATAATGCAGATGTCGCAGCGGGATTGGAAAGGGCTGAAACGGTTGCATGTAAACCATTCTATTCTCCTGAGCTAATTATACAGGATGAGCTTCATTTAATTACTGGTCCTCTTGGAACGATTTATGGTGGATATGAAACTGTTGTAGAAGAGATGTGCTGTATTGAGAAGAATGGAAAGAAGATTCGACCTAAGTATATTGTTTCAACAGCAACTATTAGAAATGCTGGGGAACAGATTAAGTTTCTTTATGGGAGAAATGAATTTGCACAATTTCCGCCAAGTGGTTTTGATACAAGAGATTCTTTTTTTATTAAGGAAGTACCGCTTCCAACTGAAAATTTAGTTGATGCTTCAGAAGAAAAAATCAGTAGAATGATTAGTGATGGAAAAAAGCCATTTCGTCAATATGCTGGTATATGTGCGAGCGGACAATCTGTAAAAACAACGCTTATTCGTTTGTATTCAATTATTTTGCAAACAGCACTAGATATAGCAAAGAATCCGGAATATGAGGATTATATTGATCCATATTACACATTGATTGGGTACTTTAATAGTATTCGAGAATTGGGTGGTGCAGTGCGCCTTCTTGACGACGATATAGCAAGCCGTATTCGTGTTGTAAAGAATAAATATAATAGCTCAGAACAGAGGTATCTCAGTTTTGAGGGAAAGAAGGAAATTACATCTCGCATACCTTCATGGGAGATTGCGCAGGTTCTTGAAAAGTTAGCAATTTCTTATGATAAAAACAAGGAGAAGCAAGGCTGTTATGATGTTGTTATTGCAACTAATATGATAGCGGTAGGTATGGATGTTGACCGTTTAGGACTTATGTCAGTTGTAGGTCAGCCAAAGCAGAACTCTGAATATATTCAGGCAACAAGCCGTGTGGGTCGACAACATCCTGGAATTATTTTTACTGTTTATAATCCTTACAGACCAAGGGATTTGTCTAATTATGAGAATTTTGTTGGTTTCCACTCACAGATGTATAGATATGTAGAAGGAACTACAGCAACGCCATTTGCGGCTAGAGCTAGAGACAGAGTATTACATGCATTGGTAGTTTCTTTACTAAGATTACAGGTAGAGACGATGGCTGATAATGGTGGAGCATCAAACATTAATGATATTTCTGATGAACAAATCAAAGATATAAAAGACAAAATTCTTGAGCGAGTTAAGATAACTGCACCATCGTCTTATGTAGATACAGAGAAAGAAATGGATGAGTTTATCAATACTTGGAAGAACATTGCAAAAGACGAAAAGCTATATTATTTTGTTCCAGCAGTAGCTGATGATAAGAAGAGGCTGCTTACATACTATGGCGAATATTATGGAGACAAAGAAAAACCAACACTAAGTTCTATGCGTGATGTTGAGCAATCATCAACAGTTTTTTATTGGGAGGGTGTCTGATGAATTTTTATAAAAAATTGGGCGAGATTCGTCCGAATCAGTTAATAACTACATATGGACCAGGTTCGATAATGGATGCTGTAAATGATTCATTGACAGTTTTAGATATAGAGTACTGGGATACTAACAATATTGGTAAAGAAATTAGAGATGCAAGATTGGCTAGTTATATGAATGTTCGACGATTCTTTATGCCAAAGACAGGTGGAAAAGAGGATATTCCAGTTGTGTCATTTCCATACTACCATGTGTGTTCAAATGGAACATGCAAATTCTTATTTGATATGAGAGATTACTTTGATATGGACCAGTACAAAAAGAATCAAGGTGAAGTGAAATGCCCTAAGTGTGGATTTCCAGCATACCCTTCGAGATTTATAACAGTATGCGAAGATGGGCATATGGACGATTTCCCTTGGAGATGGTGGGTACATCATGGAGAAACAAGTTGTAAAGAAGATATGTACCTAAAATCAATGGGCAATACTTCATCACTTGCAGAACTTCGTGTTGAGTGTAATTGCGGTGCAAGGAGAGTTATGTCTGGAGCAATGCAGAAGGAAAAATTTGCTGGTCTATGCTGTTCAGGAAACCATCCTCATAGACCAGGAGCAAAGGCGAAAATTTGTAAGAAGAGTGTAATACCTAGCCAGCGTGGTGCATCTAATGTGTATTTTACAGTCACAAGAAATGCAATATCAATTCCACCTTGGACAAATCCTATTAATGATATCATGGGTGCACAAAGAGCAACTATTGAAACATTGGTAGAGGCTATGGGAGAAGAGGCAGGTCTTTCATTTGCTTATCAGAAGTATTTTGGAGATAAATATCCTTATGAAGACTTTAAAGCTGCCTATGATAGATTAAGCCAAAATATCAAAGAGTTTACTGAACTTAAAGAAATGGAGTATGCAGCTATTACGCATCATGAGGATGTCGAGTATCAACATGATGTTAAGTATTTCAAAGCAGAAGAAGTTGCTTTGAGTGAAAGTTTAAAAGAGTATATTTCTAGGATTATTAAAATACATAGATTACGTGAAGTACGAGTTTTGACAGGTTTTACAAGATTGGAAGCACCAGAACCAGAAGTGGATGAGCAGTCACATATCGTAAAATTGAAGTGCTCTTCGGGAGAAAAATGGCTTCCGGCAGTTGAAATCAATGGTGAAGGTGTATTCATTGAATTAAATAAGGAAAAAATAAACCAGTGGATGCAGATAGAGACTGTGAAATCTCGTTCTGATAAATATGAGGAATGTTATGCAGCATATTGTCAGAAAAAAGGATGGGAGAATTTTAAACCAAGAAATGCAGAGTATGTGTTGTTACATACACTTTCACATATGTTGATTAAGGAAATGTCTATGCAGTCAGGATATTCATCATCTGCATTACATGAACGCATTTATAGTAGTGAAAATATGTGTGGAATTTTAATTTACACAGGTGCGGCGGATAAGGAAGGTTCACTAGGTGGACTTGTTGAACTTGGCGGAATGAATAAGTTTTTGCCGCTTTTAAAAGGGGCACTGGAGAATGGTTTAACATGTACAACAGACCCAGAATGCTTTATGAAGAATCCGACGAGTGAGAGATTAAATGGGGCTGCCTGTCATTCTTGTACTATGATATCAGAAACTGCATGTGAAAATGGTAACCGCCTACTTGATAGAGCATTAGTTGTACCGGTACCGGAGCATGAGGAAATGGGATATTTCAGAGAATTGGTGAGAGATTTATGTGGAATACAAGTGTAAAAATCGAATATATCGCAGGTCTGATTGTAGAGGCACTTGAAAATTATTCTGTTAATAGAGAAAATGCACAGTTTAGTCTTGTGATGGAAGAACTTAGAAATCATTTTACTAATTGTTCTGAACAAGAGATAACAGATATAATCAGCCTTTGTATGAAGATGTATTCGTCAAAGAAAATTGAACACACAGAACTTGTTCTTACTGCACCAGATTCATTCCGTGTGAAAACATTAAGAACCAAAGATACAATGCGTAATATGATAGAGAATACGGAAAAGAGTCTTACTATAACTGGTTATTCAATCTCAGATTATTTTGCCGAAATGCTCGATGTTATTATTAAAAAAAGCCAGCAAGGAGTATATGTTCGTATATATGTAAATGATATAGAAAAGCAGAAAGAAGCACTTGACAGGCTGATGTCATATCGTTCGAGATTCTTACAGATATATGAATATCAAAAGCAAGAAGATGACAAGATGGCAGCATTGCATGCGAAACTTATTGTATCAGATGTAAAGAAATCACTGGTGTCGTCAGCTAATCTTTCATATCACGGAATGCAAGGAAATATTGAAATGGGATTCTTGATTGAATCCCATGATAAGGCAAAGCAGATTGAAGAAGTTATGAAAGAAATGGTAAGGATGAAAGTATTCTCAAAATTAAGAGAGTAGGTGTTGTTTTGCGAAAATTAGAAATGAAATATTTTAACACATACTATTTTTGTTCAATAATTCAATATATTATTGAGGACTCTAGCTTGGATTATGCTAGAACATTGGCAGAATTTACAGATCCGTTAAGTGAATGTGAAAGAGAAGATTTTTCTAAAGAATCGTATCTTCATAGCTTTGTAGATTTTGCTGTGGAAAGAATTCTTTTCGGACAAAATAAGTATATGGCGTTAGATGTTGAAAGTGCTATTGATGCAGATAGATTTGAAAATGTAATTGGTAAAAAACATGAAGTATTCTATAGATATGGATACAAATACACTACATTCGAATTGGCGATTATGCATTATCAAGGATGCATTGAAAAAATGGAAGATTGGATTGCAAAAAATATAACTCCAGATGAGTTTGAAGCTTTGGATGTTGCCACACAATATACTAATTATCTTGAGGACAATTATTATGATGTGATTGATTGTATTAAGAACGAAGTAGTCTATTTGCTGTTTCAGAACAGAGAGTTTTTGATGCATTTTAATATATTTATGTCAGATGTGCTCCCAAGGAAGTCAGATAGAAAAAATGTTCCACTATGGGTAAAACGTGCAGTCAAATATAGAGACCGTTGCAAATGTGTTATGTGTCAAAAGGATCTATCCGGAATCATGGATATTGAGGAACAATATGAGAATCAATACGATCATATTGTTCCTTTAGAAGATGGTGGACTCAATGATGTATCAAATATGCAATTGATGTGTAGTAAATGTAATAAAGAAAAGGGAATAAACATTTATACAAATAATATATATCATTTTTATTATGATAATTAATGAGAAAGAAGGTTTCATAGGATGGAGCAGAAAGAATTACAGGTAACATTTGATATAAATACAATAGATCACTTGGGGGTAAAACTATATTCAACGATTCCACCAATGATTGCAGAGTTGGTATCAAATGCTTGGGATGCTGATGCAAATAATGTTTATATAAACTTTAAAAATGAAGGTGAGAAGACTATTACTGTTTCTGATGACGGCATTGGAATGACATTTTCTGAATTAAATGATTATTTTTTGAAAATTGGAAGAAATCGTAGAGTTGAAATGCATAAAGATGAAACTGATGGTGGAAGAAAAGTGTTAGGCAAAAAGGGGCTTGGAAAGCTGTCAATGTTTGGAATTGGTAAAAAAATTACGATTTCAACTGTTAAATCTGGCATCAAGAATACTTTTGTAATGGACTATGAGCAGTTAAAAGCTTGTGAGGGAAATGTATATAAGCCTACAGTGATTGATTATTGTATTAAAACTGACGAAAAAAATGGAACCTCTTTTTTTATTGAGCATTTATCAAGAAAGTCGGATTTTGATATTGAAAGACTACATAGAAATTTGCAAACTAGATTCCATATTTATTCAGATAAATTTGTTGTACATATAAATGATGATGAAAAATATGAAATTAATTCAAATGATATCCCGGAGGATAAATGTCAGTTTGTATGGAAATTCCCAGAAGATTTTGAAAAAGATTTTGATACGGAAACTTATAAATTCAAAGATTTATTCGAATTTGGCAAAGTTAAAGGAGTACAAGGAAAGATATATACATCACAAACACCATTGAATAAGGATGTTCAAGGAATAGTATTATTTTCAAGAGGAAAACTTGTTCAGGAACATAGTTCATTTGATGATAGAGCAAACGATAATTTTTTTCAATATATGTCAGGAAGTTTTGATGTAGATTTTATAGACAATAGTTTTGACGTTGATAATTGTTCTACAGATAGAAAATCTCTTGCGTGGGATATAGATGAGAATGAGGAGTTATTTAAATTGCAAGAACTTTTAAAGAAACTTGTGTCTATAGCTCAAAAGAAGTGGAGGGAGCAAAGAAAAGCGGAAAAGAAAAGGAAAGTATCTTCTCATGGTTATGATGTAGACGAATGGATAAAAGCTCTCAATCCAGCAGAAAGACCTTTAGCACAGAAGTTAACAAATGCAATTATTGAAAATGATGATATTGCTGAGGATATAGCAGCAGATTATATTGGATGTATTAAAGATATGTATAGCTTTGAGGGATTTAAACAATTTACTGCAGAGTTAGATGAATTACAAGAATTAGATAATGAGCATGCTATAAAATTACTTACAGACTGGAACACTATTGAAGCGAAAGAATATGCCAAGATTGCTATAGGTAGAGTAAAGACTATTGAACAATTTGAAAAATTTATACAGACTAATGCATCTGAGAGAGATGTTATCCAAAAATTTCTAGAAGAATTTCCATGGCTGTTAGATGCAAAGATGTCAAAGTTTGAAAGAGAAATTACCTATACAAAGTTATTGAAACAAAAATTTAATGATGAATCTATATTACCAGAAAGTAATAGAAGATTGGATTTTTTGTGTACAAATAGTGCAGGTGTTATTCATGTTATAGAATTAAAAAGACCAAGGATAAAATTGACAATGAAAGAGATACAACAAATTTGCGAGTATGTAGAGTTTATAGAAACACAGTTTCCGCAAACACAGGGAAATGTGAAGGGATTTTTGATATCTGATAATATGACATATGAACCAGGAGCAAATAAGTATAGAAAAGGATTAGAAAAAGAGGGTATTTTTATTAAATCATATTCGGATTTGCTTGCAGAAGCAAGAAGATATAATGATGATTTATATAAAATGTATGAAGACATAAGCATGAAAAAGAATAATAAATCTGATAAATAAGGATATATAATGTAGTTAAAGAATAAGTTTATCACTTTGAATGAGCTTGTGAATTTAATTGATAGTAAACATAAAACAATAAATGATAGAATCTGTTTTTGAATACGAAAAAGCTTAATTATATATTGAGATAGTTTTATCAATGATAAAATAAAGAAGGAGTGAATTCATGGACATAAAGCAGCTAATCGGCGAAGCCACAGATTACGATAAAAAGGTTGCACTTGAGACAAAGAAACCAAAAAGCTGGTGCAAGAGTATAAGTGCATTTGCAAATTGCTATGGTGGTAAGCTGGTATTTGGTGTGGCAAACGATGATGCGTTGGTTGGTCTTTCGGATGCTAAAGGCGATTCAGAGGCAATCAGCGAAATAATTAAAACACACCTTAATCCAATACCAGAGTTTAAGCTTTCATTTGAACAAGATAAAGACAAGACATTTGTTATTGTTGAAGTTATGAAAGGGCAGCAGACACCATACTATTATGAAGGCGATGGACAACTTATTGCGTTTATGCGTATAGGAAATGAAAGCGTTCCAGCAACACCTTCACAGTTAAGAGAGTTGGTACTTCGTGGAAGTGGTGAAAGTTATGATAGTCTGAAGTCAAGATATGATTTTAGCAATATGTCTTTCACAAAATTAAAATCGGTGTATAAGCAGAGAACAGGAAATACATTTGAAGATACAGATTATGAATCATTTGGATTGATTGATGAAAAAGGTAATCTGACGAATGCCGGAGCACTTTTGGCAGATGAATCACCTGTGCGTCATTCTAGATTGTTTTGCACTAGGTGGAATGGACTTACGAAGGCATCTGGAATTGTAGATGCACTTGATGATAAGGAATATACTGGAAGTCTTGTCACATTGTTACAGGCAGGAACGGAATTTGTCAGAAATAATTCCAAGAAAGCATGGCGTAAGGTTGGTGATGGCAGAATTGAAATGCCTGATTATCCGGATCGTGCAGTGCTTGAAGGTGTAGTAAATGCATTGATTCATAGAAATTATATGGAGATAGGTAGTGAAGTTCATATAGATATGTTTGATGACAGAATTGAAATATATTCACCGGGTGGAATGGTAAGCGGAATATCTTTAGAGGGAAAAGATTTATTGAAAATTCCATCAAAGAGAAGAAATCCGATATTAGCTGATATATTCAGTCGCTTGAAGTACATGGAGCGTAGAGGTAGTGGATTTAAGAAAATATTGGCAGACTATGAGGGACAGGTTGAATTTGATGAGTCTAAGATGCCAGTCTTTGATGCGGATAATGATGATTTTACATTGACTTTATATAATTTGAATTATGGTTCTAGTTATGCAACACAGGCAAATGAAAATGTCATAGAAAATGTCATAGAAAATGTCATAGAAATTTCGGAAGAAAAAGTTAAGAAGTTAATGCCAGAGTATTCTAAGAAGAAGCTTGCTAAAGCATGTGAAATTCTGAAAATGATTTCGGAAAACCCGAATATTTCTATAGATGAATTAAGAATAGCCTTAGACGTTACGGATAGAACAATTGCTAGATATATATCTGAATTAAAGGATAAAGGTGTCATAGAACGAAAAGGTCCAGATAATGGTGGGAAATGGAAAATTAGGTAAGTAAATGACAGTAAATTTGGCACTCAATGTAACACCCAAACTTTCACTCAAGGATATTCCAGAGTTAGTCTCAACGAAGAATTATAGATAAGATATGGTTTCAATGGGTAAACCTTATTCTAGATACAGGTCATTTAATGATGCAGTTTCTTTGACAATATTTATTGCAATAGATAATGCACAATTTGTTAAGTTTATTACAGAAGTACAGGATAAAAACAGCAAAATTATGCCATTGGCAGAGATGATGATATTAAGAAATTTAATGGACAATAGGAAAGAGCAGTTATCAGAGCTGTCAAGGAAAGTCCAAAAATCTCTGGATGAAACAAAAAAGTTATGTAATGAGCTGGTTAACAGAAGACTGATTGAGATTGTTGGCAAGGAATTATGCTGACAGCTAAAGTTTATGAGGCGTTAAAATAAGATGTGGAATATACAAGGGATAAAATGGTTCAGTATATCAAGACTAAAAATATGATTTTAGAATAGTTACAGACAAATGATCAGATAACATCTGCCAAGATTCAGTAGATGTGCGGATTTATTAAGCAGCAGGCGAGAAGTGCCATTGATAAAATGAGTAGTGAGGAATTGATAGATTTAATGGGAAAAGGACCAGCAACCAGATATGTTTTATATAAAGGATTGAGTGATAATTGAGTTTTATTTTATAAAAAACTCAATTGCCACTCAATTGAAATGAAATGTTATGTAGGATGACATGGTAGTTGAGAACATATTAATATTTTTAGAGGAGTGGCGGATGATAATGAAAAAATCAGAAAAATGGAAAACAATTTTTAAAAGTAAAAGCCTGATATACATTGTAATTGCATTTGCAGTTGCTCCAGTGGCGATTAATCTTGGACTAGTGTTTACAGATATCATATATGAGAAGACGGGAAATACATTAACTGCAAAGGGATTAAATAATGCAGAATGGTTAGGCTTTTGGAAACAGTATTTGGCTATTGCAATTTCTTTTGTTGGATTATGCGTGGCATATGTTTCTTCCAACACGGACAGAAAGCATAAACTGCAGGAAGAGCAAGCACAACAATATTTGGAAGGAGTAAGGCAGGAAGAAAATGTTTTGGTTGATGTAACACAAGGTTTTAATACCAGTATAGTTTATAAAGCACTATTACAACAGTCAAAGTCCACTAATATCTATGATGGCAGAATGGTGTTGACAAATGCTAGAGCTAATATGGATCAAATGCATATAAAATTTGAAATGTTAACAGAATTGTGTGATGATTTTAAAAAGTGCGAGAACTGTAGGTATTTACCTTGCACAGATAGAAAAGTTATGATTGAATTAAGAGACTTATTTTATGATACAGAAAAACATTATTTTAATATGCTTGATATAGGTGAGAGTTTTCTTGAATGTTTAGATAAAGAGCAAGAACGAATAAAATTGTTGGAAACAGAAACAAAAATACAAAATAATACAGAAGAACTTATAGAATTATATAAAAATCAGGGATTAACTGACAATGTATATTTATCACAACAAGATTTGCAGGGTATTAAGAAACAGATAAAAAATCTCGAAAAATCAAAATTGAGATTAGAGGAAATGAATAAAGCTATATCAGAGATACAAAAAGAGATAGATTACATAAATAAGGATGCACGTCCGAAATTTATCAGATATTGCAAAATATATATTGACATGAAAAAGGAACATGCCAGAGAGTTAAGAAAAACAGGTAATATTCAGTACAATAAGATGAATGAAAAATTGTAAGATAAACAGGAGGTTCAAAATGTTATTTTTATGTTATCCCAAATGTTCATCATGTCAGAAAGCGAGAAAATGGCTTGATGAACATGGTATAAAGTATACAGAACGTCATATTGCGGAGAAAAATCCAACATATGATGAATTAAAGGTGTGGTATCAGCAGAGCGGTCTGCCAATAAAGAAGTTTTTTAATACAAGTGGTTTGGTCTATAAAGAAATGCAATTAAAGGATAAGCTAACATCAATGAGTGAAGAGGAACAGTTAATGTTGCTTGCTACGAATGGAATGTTGGTAAAGCGTCCAATGGTGATAACTAATGATATTGTGTTAGTTGGATTTAAGGAAGCTGATTGGGAAGGAGCTCTTTTATGAGCAAAGAATTACAGATAAGAAATAGCACTGTTGATTTCTTGGTTTT
>ERZ773114.1821-NODE-1821-length-21594-cov-3.432007_pt1 | contig 21594 bp, 18 predicted proteins | sample MGYA00580564_ERZ773114 | MGnify/ENA primary metagenome ERZ773114 (study PRJEB29015, sample SAMEA2737836) | human gut metagenome | biome: human gut; feature: human-associated habitat; material: faeces | place: China | collected 2012 ... | reverse complement strand
TCACGTTGTTACTGTCAAATTTCGGTGATGTATCGCCGATTGAGAATTGACTGTTACCTGCCGTTCCCTTTGGTGCAAATTTAATATCGGCATTTACCGTAACCGTTTTATTTGTACAATCTATAGTATCAATTTTCTGCCATACACCTACCGTCGAACCCGTTGACGCATAGCTTAAATAACTGTTTTCATTATCCTTTGCAACAGTCAATTTAGGACTTCCGCCGCCGTATGTCAACACACTGTCATCAATAGTATAATTTTCAAAATCAGCATAGCAATCATATTCGCCGTCTATATCATATACAAGAGTAAATATGTTATTCTCCTCAAGTTTATCTGCAGTATATACCGACTTTTCGGCGTTATACTTATATGTGTACACCTTACCGTCACGTTTAACAACTTGGTCTTTACGGTAATCAGCAGAAACGGTATACTTATCTCCGACATAGAAATCGCCCGTTTCCGTTACGCTTTCCATAATATCATTACCTTGATTGTCTTTAAATTTAATCGCAATATGAGCCTTTGTTAAATCCGTTACAGAAACCATTGATACAGTGATATTTTTCGATTCGGTTGCCTGTGAAAGTTCAAGTTTTTGTCCTGCGTCACGGTAGCCGTCTGCTGTTGCACTGATTAAATAATCACCCTCGCAAAGCAAATATTCACCGTTTGAATTAGGTGTAAGCACTGCACCGCTTATACCGTCTTTAACGACAATATTCGCGTCAACACTTTCCTTGCTTTTTGAATCAACCGCACCGAATGTCATTTTATACTGCGGTCCGCTGACTTTGCCGATGCTTACATTATCAACAATACACGATCTGTCGGCATATCCATGATTTGAGCTGAAATTTATACCGCCAAGACTTCCTGTGCTGTCGCCGATTTTTCCTGTAAATTCAGCAGTCTGTCCGCCGTCATATGATACGGTTACATATGCCTTATTTGAACCGAAATCAATTACATTTTTAAAGTGAGTCGGTTTATTTGATGATGAGCTGTTAAGAGAGAAAGTTGTAAGAGTTGCAGAGCAGAAGAATGTAATCTTAGAGCATCTGTATCACAAGCCACTGATTGATACTGATGAATTATTAAATACATTACATGAGTACCGCGATATGGTAGCTCCATATGTATGTGATGTTTCCTTATTCCTGGACAAGGCACTCAAAGAAGGAAAGACGGTTCTCTTAGAAGGACAGCTTGGAACATTAAAAGATCCGGATCACGGAATTTACCCAATGGTTACCTCATCTTCCACACTGGCTGCATACGGTGCAATCGGGGCAGGAGTTCCGCCATATGAGATCAAACAGATCATTACCGTATGTAAGGCATATTCTTCTGCTGTAGGTGCCGGTGCATTTGTAAGTGAGATTTTCGGGGATGAGGCAGATGAACTTCGCCGTCGCGGTGGAGATGGTGGAGAGTTTGGTGCAACCACCGGACGTCCGAGAAGAATGGGATGGTTCGACTGTGTAGCCAGCAAATATGGCTGTCGTCTGCAGGGAACAACCGATGTGGCATTTACCGTACTTGATGTATTAGGATATCTGGATGAGATTCCGGTATGTACCGGATACGAGATCAACGGAGAAGTGACAACCGAATTCCCTGTGACTAGTCTCTTGGAGAAGGCAAAGCCGGTACTCACAAAGCTTCCGGGATGGAAATGTGACATCCGCGGTATCAAGAAGTATGAAGAACTTCCGGAAAATTGCCGCAAGTACATTGAGTTTATCGAGGGACAGATTGGATATCCGATCACCATGGTTTCTAACGGACCGGGAAGAGATGATATCATTTACCGTGAGTCTTCTCTGAACAAGTAATCGAAACAAGTAACAGAGCCTGTAAAAAGCAGCGAATCGAATCTGATCCGGTTTGCTGCTTTTAGAGTATAAGAAAGCCTATGCAGATAGAAGTAATAATTGAAAAAAAATCACATAAACTTGATGCAGAAGAAGGAAAAACCATTTTAGAGACACTTCAGGAACATGGAATCCATGTGCTGACGGCACCATGCGGTGGCAGGGGAAGATGCGGAAAGTGTACCGTAGAGGTGGAACATATGGGGGAGGTACTCGCCTGTATGACAAAAGTAACCGATGGGATGCGCATCACAATTCCGGAGGTGCAGCTTCGTGCACAGAAGTCTAAAATTGCAGAAAACGGAACTGTCACACATTATCCGGCGGATGACGGAGAAGGGCTGGATGCGGCATGCGATATCGGTACAACGACAGTAGTCTGCCATCTGATTGATGGAAAGACAGGGGAAAAGCTGGCAACGGTCAGTGAACCAAGCGCACAGAGAAGCTTTGGTGCGGATGTGCTTTCACGCATTCAGGCATCTGAAGCAGGAAAACTGGAGATATTAAAAGAACAGATCATTTTTCAAATTGCACAGATGCTTCGGACGCTGCAGAAAAAAGCAGGGAGAGAGGAACAGATTCACCGTCTTGCCGTGGTGGGAAATACGGTAATGTGTCATCTGTTTGCGGGAATTTCGCCTGTTTCCATCGGGGTGACGCCGTTTATGCCGCAGGAATTCTTTGGAAAAGAGTATACCGGAGAGCAGCTTGGACTTACGGATTGCAGATCGGTATACATAGCACCGGCGGTTGCCGGATTTGTCGGAGGGGATATTACTTCGGATCTTTTGGCAGTGATGCAGAAGAACCCCAAAGAGAAAGTGCTTCTTCTGGATATTGGAACGAACGGAGAGATGGCGGTCGGAAACGAAGAGCAGATTTACTGCTGTGCCACGGCGGTCGGATCTGCATTTGAAGGTGCGGAGATGGCGATGGGAATGCCGGCAGCGGTCGGAGCAATATCCCATGTCTGGCTTGACCAGCGGAGAATCCGGGTGCAGGTAATCGGAGACGAGGAGGCATGTGGTATTTGCGGTTCCGGTCTGATTGATGCACTTGCGGTTATTTTAGAGATGGGGCTTCTTGATCACACAGGATTGTTAAAGCAGAAACAGTCGGTCTCAGTTGCTTACCGGAAATATCTGGGAGAATATGCCGGACAGCCATGTGTCTGGCTGGCACATAAGGTATGTGTGACGCAGGAAGATATCCGGGGACTACAGCTTGCAAAGGCAGCATTTGCAGCCGGAATGCGGATTCTGCTGCAGGATAGCCACACTCCGTATGAACAGCTGGATCATGTCGTTCTTGCTGGTGGTTTTGGCAGCTATCTGAAAAAAGAATCGGCAGCGGCGATTGGACTGATTCCAAAGGAATTACTTCCGATTACGGAGTCGGTTGGAAACGCGGCCGGAGAAGGTGCGGTATCCGCAGCTATTTCCCAAAAAGCAAGAGAGCAGCTTTTAACAATCCGGAAAAGTATGCATTATATAGAGCTGTCTACCCATCCGGATTTTTCGCAGGAATATATGGATCAGATGGATTTTGACGAAAGTAAGCGATAGAAAGGAAAAAAATGATAGAACTGATTGAGGTATTAAAAGCCGTTTTATTTGGAATTGTGGAAGGCGTGACCGAGTGGCTTCCCATTAGCAGTACCGGACACCTGATTCTGCTGAATGAAGTGGTCAAACTGAAGGTAAGTGATGAATTTTACAGCATGTTTGAGGTCGTAATTCAGCTGGGGGCGATTCTTGCAGTCGTTGTTTTATTCTGGAGTCAGATCTGGCCGTTTGGAAGAAAAAATAACGTGGCACCTTTGGCAAAACGGGGACCGGGCGCATGGATCAAAACAGATATTTTTAAATTGTGGTTTCATATTCTGGTTTCTGTCATTCCGGCAGCGGTGATTGGTATTCTCGCGGATGACTGGGTGGAGAAACATTTTTACAATTACCAGATGGTATCTGTCATGCTGATTCTGTTTGGTATTGCGTTTATTCTGATTGAGAATTCCCATAAAGGAAAAAATGTTAGAATCCATACGCTTGCGGATATCGGTTATGATACGGCACTTTTTATCGGCCTGTTTCAGCTGATCGCTGCGATCTTTCCGGGAACCTCTCGGTCCGGTGCAACGATTGTCGGAGCACTTTTGATCGGGGTGTCCAGAACTGTTGCGGCAGAGTATACGTTTTTCCTTGCCATTCCGGTTATGTTTGGTGCCAGTATCCTAAAGATTGCAAAGTTTGGACTGGATTTTTCGACATCTGAGGTCATTATCCTGTTTGTGGGATGTGTCATTGCATTTGTGGTTTCCCTGATCGTTATCCGTTTTCTGATGGGATATATTAAAAAACATGATTTCAAGGTGTTTGGATATTACAGGATCATTCTTGGCATTTTTGTGCTGGCGTGTGGATTTTTAGGAGCATTACATGCTTAAACTATATATCCGGCCGGTCTGTTTCCGGCGTCCGGAAGAAGAGGAGAATTCGCTGTCTCTTCTTGTGGAGAGCCGCAGGGAGAAAGTAAGAACAATAAAAGGAAAAGAAAACCGCAGCAGATCCATTGCGGCGGGTCTTCTGCTCCGGCATATGCTGCTGGAAGAACAGATCCCTTATGCCGATGAATCTTTTGGGCTGGAAGGACATGGAAAGCCGCGTCTGAAAAAAGATGGGGTTTTCTTTAATTTAAGCCATGCGGGAGCATACGCAGTGGGAGCACTGTCGGATGTCCCGGTAGGTGTGGATGTGGAACAGCAGAACCGTTTTTGGCAGGAAGCCCGCAATCAGAAGCTGGCAAAGCGGATATTAACGGAAGCGGAATGGAACTGGTGGAAAGATGCCGGGGATGATCCGCAGGAACTGCTCCGGTTCTGGACAAGAAAAGAAAGCTATGTGAAAATGACCGGGGAAGGAATGACAAAGGCATTTCATACCGTGGATACCCTGCATGGGAAATACTATAAAGAAATTCCGCTGGGAACCATAAAAGACAGATATCTGATCAGTGTCTGTACGCAGGAAGATAGGACTTGCGATTTTGTATGTAAAATGTTAGATTAATATCTGGAGGCAGAATATGCATGATGAATTAACAAAAAAGGATATTGAAAAAATGGAGGCAGAGATCGAGCACCGGAAGCTGGTGGTTCGGAAGGAAGCCCTCGAAGATGTAAAAGAAGCACGTGCCCAGGGAGACCTGAGCGAAAATTTTGAATATAAGGCAGCCAAAAAGTTTAAAAACGAAAATGAAAGCCGTATCCGTTATCTGGAAAAAATGATCAAGACAGCAGTGATTGTTTCGGAAGACTCTCCGGAAGATGAAGTTGGAATGAACAATACCGTCGATATTTATTTTGAAGAGGACGATGTGACGGAAACATATAAACTGGTGACAACAGTCAGAAGCAATTCACTGAAAAATCTGATCAGCCGGGAATCACCGCTTGGCGCAGCTATTTTCGGGCATAAAGCCGGAGATCGCTGTGAAGTTCATGTAAATGATAATTATTCCTATTTTGTACAGATTAAGCGTATTGTCAATACTGTGGATGACGGCACAGATGAGCTTCGAAAATTTTAACAACAGGAGACAAAAATAAAATGAAAGTATCGGAAATTTTAAAGAAGAATGAGGTGACCATCTCATGTGAGATTTTTCCACCAAAACAGGGAGCACAGCTGCAGAATTATAAGGCAATTGCAGCAGAAATCGCAAAATTAAAACCGGCGTATATCAGCTGTACGTATGGTGCGACTGGCGGAACAAGCGATTATACGGTGGAGATCGCAGATGCGATCAATTCATACGGAGTACCGGCGATTGCACATCTGACCTGTGTTTCTTCCACCAGGGAGAAGGTGCATACCGTAATCAGCGAACTCAAAGAGCGTGGAATTGAAAATATTCTCGCACTCCGCGGAGATATTCCGACCAATACAGATTTCCCACTTCCGGATCAGTATCACCATGCGATTGAGCTCATCCGTGAGATCAAGGAAGCCGGTGATTTCTGCATCGGTGGTGCATGCTATCCGGAGGGACATCCGGAGGCTTCCAACATGAATGAAGACTTAGCTCATCTGAAAGAGAAAGTGGATGCAGGCTGTGAGTATCTGACCACACAGATGTTTTTCGACAATAATATTTACTACCGCTTTTTATACAAGGCACTTGCAAAGGGGATTGATGTGCCAGTCACAGCAGGAATCATGCCGGTGACCAATGCTGCACAGGTAAAGCGGACAATTTCCCTGACAGGAAACCTCGTTCCAGCCAAATTTTTGAGTATTGTGGATCGTTTCGGGGACAACCCTGCAGCTATGAAGCAGGCAGGAATCGCCTATGCAACCGAGCAGATCATTGATCTGATTGCCAATGGAGTCAACCACATTCATATTTATTCCATGAATAAACCGGATGTCGCAGCGGCGATCATGAATAATCTGTCACAGATTTATGTGAGAGAGTAGGCATAAGCATGAAGAAAAAGGAAGAACAGCTGGTCCGTAAAGTGACCGATATGATACAAAAAACGCGGGAAGGAAAACTGCACTGGGATATTCAGTGCCAGACTACCGAGTACAACGATCCGGCGAAGAAACCAGTGGAAACCGAAGAGGGAGAGACATGGGTGATTGATGAGTGTTTTGTTTCCTATCACTGTATGGATCAGGAAAAAGAATTTTTATTGGTTTCTTATGAACAGATTTATACCTGCGGAGAAAAAAAGAAGTCCTGCAATTTAATTTTCCAGCCACCGCTTGGCATACGGTTTTTTGATGTGGATGTTTTAGCTCCGTATGCGGTGGAAGCGGATCAGATGCTGATCTATGAAGTACATATGCTGTGGCTGACCGTGATGGAGCAGTACAAGAAGGAGCCGCAGAACATCGAGCTGGATGTGACAGGGCGCGAGCTGGTACTGCAGCAATAAACATGAATATACAATGTGTATAATAAGTTAAAAAAACCTCTGGAATTTTTAGACAAAATTTCCAGGGGTTTTTTGGCAGTTTTTCCAACTTTATTTCGTATACATTTTCAAGTATAATGAAAGACGAAAAAAACCGAAAAATCATTCAAAAGGAGGAAAAAATGGGAGAGAGAAGGTTTTCAACAAAGAACCGTTTTGTAAGTTTTTTACTTGCAATTGCGATGGTTCTGACACTTTTGCCGATTGGGGCGGTACAGGCAAAAGCAGAAGGCAGCAGACAAATTATTATGCACTTCAAAAATTCTACAAATTGGGAGGCTGTTTATACGCAAATAGCCGAAGGAAAGAGCTGGGCGGCTGTTGATGGTTATGGTTATGCAAATAGCTGGCCAGGAGCTGAAGTAGAAGAAGATTCAGAAAATGAAGGCTGGTATAGCTTTACAATTAGCACAAATTCAGATGAGGAATTCCATTGTATATTTAATAATAAAGGAAATGGAAAACAAACAGATAATATTGGATTTACGGAAAATGGTTCTAAAGTAGAAAAGTGGGTTACTGACGAAAAAGGGGAAACGGTAATCAGTGAAAAGAAACCGGAAGGGTGGACGGAATCTACAAGCAGCGCACCAGTAAAACCGGTTATAAAAGTACAGAGTCCGGTTGTACATGAGGACCGTACAGTTACATTTAATCTGGATGCAACAGGCGAATATAAAGATGCAGAAAATGTTCGGCTTATGGGAACTGTCGCAGGAACGAACTGGGATAATGGATTATCAATGGAAAAGGAAGGAGATAAATTCACAGTAACAGTTCAAAAACAAAATCCAGGAATATATGGGTATAAGTATAAAATTGGGACTAGCTGGATCACAGACCCTGCAAATGATGCCATGACAGACGGCAATAGTAGATTAGTAGTTCCGGGACTTGAATCAAAAAATATGGAAGCTTTGGCTGGTAAGGATCTCGAACTTCCGAAAACATTAAAACTTTATGGCGATGATGGAACAAGCAGTGATGAAACAGTTTCATATACATTAAAAGACCCTTCTTTAAGTGATAAGGTTACATTGAAAGATGAAACAATCAATGTGAAAAAAGGCAGTGGAATAAAAACTGTTGAGTTAACCGCAACTGCTGGTAGTGAAACGTCAGATGTTATTGTTAATGTTGTGGAAAAACAGTATAAAGTAACGATTTATATGTATTCTCCAGATTTTGAAATGAAAGCTGGAGTATCCGATGTATATATATATAATAAAAATGGTAGTGGAGAAGAGGTTGTTCCCTTAAACAAAACAGAAGAAGACCCGGAGAACAATGTGACCTGGTTACAGGGGACGGTTTTAGTTTCGTTTAATTCGCTTGGGATTATTGGAAGACCAACGGCGGGGTCATGGGATGGACAGGATAGTAATCAGTATTATGTTATTGATGAGGAAAAATCAGAAATAACCTTATGGTATGTGTTTGGGAAAAAACCGGTTATAGAAAAACCGGTCATTACCAAAGCAGATCCAAGGTATCTGTGTCTGGAATACGAAAATGATACTTTGACAACCACTCCGGAGTTTTATTCATGGACTACTGGTATTGAAGAGAAAGTACGCAAACCATTTGAATCTGACGGGAACGGAAAATGGAAGATCAAAGTTCCTGTTAAATCAACTTGTACGAAGGTTGATTTCGTGGTTGTGCTGGATCCTTCCGGCTCTGACTGGATCAAGGATGGAGGAGATCACTCCATTGCATTCCCACAAGAACAGAACGTTGTATGCGCAAGCATGAAAAAAGGGGAAGAACCTGTATTGAGTGCTCCATACAATAAGGGATATGAAGTCCTTCCAAAAGAAAATAAGATTGCATTTTATTATCGGGATGATAACGCCTTAATTGATGATAAGCTTGCAGATATGAAGGTATCTGTAGATATCAATGGTACGGAATATGAAATGACTTATAATGCTGGGAATAAGCGTTTTGAGTATAACTATAACAAACTGGAAAGCGGACGTACATATTATCGTTATAAAGTCGGGGATGAATATATTTTAGACAAATATAACGATAAGCAGGAACAAAAAGAGGGAAACGATTATTCTTATATTGAGTATTATAAGCTGAATGCCACTATTCAGGCAGAGGTAATGAATGCGTCATTTAATTATAATGAGAATAATGTCGTAAAATTTACTGTAAATCAGGATGAGAAAGATGAGAAGAAATTAGAAGTTGCATCGGCAAGCATTGATGTTTCTTCTTTAGGTGGAAGCAGTACATTGGCAATTGTACCGGATTTGCAGGCGGTAACAATATCAGCCACAACAGATACTTCGCTAGGTAAGAAAACATTGCCAATTGTTGTAACAGATCAGTATGGAAATGAGTATTCAACAAGTGTACAGGTTGAAGTGACTGCTCGAACCAAGAAAAATGCGAAAGATTTTGATTGGGATGAATCTGTTATTTATTTTATGGTAACGGACCGCTTCTTTGATGGAAATGAATCAAACAATACAGCAAGCGGAGTACAGACTTACGGAAAGAATAATGCAGGTCTGTATCATGGTGGTGATTTCGCAGGAATTACACAAAAGTTAGACTATTTAGAGGATTTGGGAATTAATACAATCTGGATTACTCCTATTGTAGAAAATATTCCGGGAGTTACGGTCACTGACACGGGAAAAGAAGATGTTCCGTACAATGCTGCATACCATGGATATTGGGCAAGCGATTTTACAAAGCTGAACCCAACGCTTGGAACAAAAGAAGAATTCCAGACATTGATCGATCAGGCACATAGCCGTGGAATCCGCATTATGGTAGATATTGTGGTCAATCATGCAGGATATGATACAGATTTTGGTGATATGATCCGAAGCGGAGACGATGTTGTATCTGGAAGTGATCAGAAAGATTCCTTAAGCAATTTACCAGATTTTAAAACAGAAGATCCTGCAGTCAGCGCGCAGCTTGTAAAGTGGCAGACACAGTGGGTAAAGGATTTTGGTATCGACTATTTCCGTGTTGATACAGTTAAACATGTGGAAAACGATACCTGGGCAGAATTAAAGAATGCTCTGACGGAAGTAGATTCAGATTTTAAGATGATTGGAGAGTATGCAGGAGGAGGCTATGCTTCTAATGGCAATACTTTAGGAACCGGAGAAATGGATTCGGATCTGGATTTTGATTTTAACGATCAGGCAGCTAATTTTGTAAAGGGAAATATTTCTTCCGTAGAAAGTTTCCTGACATCCAGAAATAGTGCATTAAACAATACTTATATGACAGGTCAGTTCCTTGGAAGCCATGACGAGGATGGATTTAAGAAGAAACTGCTGGATGGTGGAATGAAGGAAGATGCAGCAACTGCGGCATCTATGGTTGCAGCAAGCTTACAAATTACTGCAAAAGGACAGCCAGTAATTTATTATGGGGAAGAGATCGGTCTGACAGGATTAAATAATTATCCATATCAGACAAACCGTTATGATTTTGACTGGACACTGGTAAACAGTGACAATAAGACCTATCAGCATTATAAGAAGATGCTTTCTATCCGTAATGCGTATACAGATGTATTTGCAAGAGGAGACAGAAAAACAATTTTAGCATCTGATGAAAATGGTTATGATATTGTATCCAGAAGCTACAAAGGAACAAAATTATATGTTGGTTTAAATATCAAAGATGTTGCACAGACTGTAGAAATTCCGGTTAGTGAAAATAATGGAACTGTTTTGAAGGATTTGTATTCTGGAAAAACATATACGGTAAGTAACGGAAAGATTAAAGTGATCATTCCAGCAGCAACAGATGGTGGCACCGTTGTTCTGAAAAATAATTCAAGTACAAACGGCGGTTCTTCCAGCGGAAGCACAACAACCGAAACCAAGCCTTCTGAAGATACCAAAAAGGATACAACAACGATCGTTATTCCTGCAGAAAAACTTCCGGAAGGAACGACTGCAACCGTAACAGTCACAAAGGATGCAAGCGGAAAAGTAACCGCAGAGGCAGCAGTAGCAGCAACTGGAAAGGCAAGCAAAACAGGCGTGAAAGCAACCGTAAATGCCGATGTGATCCAAGCTGTAACAGAAGCTGCCGGAACGAAAGACGTAACCATCACACAGGAAGTCAAGAAAGCAGATGGAACCACTGCATACACCGTACAGGTAAATGCAGCAGACGTCAAAGCAGGTGCAAAACTTGCAGTCATGAAGAAAGACGAAAAGACCGGAGAACTGGTTCTTGTGAATAAGAAATTGTATAAGGTTACAAAGGACGGTTCCGTATCACTGACTTTCAAAGCCCGTGGCGTATACGTCTTAAAGACACAGGCAGAAGTTAAGGCAGCTGCAAAGCAGATTGCAAAGACTATCGCACCTGCAAAGAGCACAGTAAATATTGGTGTAAAAAAGACAACCGTATTCCAGTGGAGCAAGAAACTGAATATGGAAAACGTTGCAAAGATTACCTATAAGTCTTCCAAGAAGTCTGTGGTTTCCGTAAATAAAAACGGAAAGATTACCGGAAAGAAGAAAGGAACCGGAAAAGTGACCGTAGAGGTTACATTAAAAGACGGAACCAAGAAAACAGTAAAGATGAAGGTAAAGGTGAAATAAGCCAGAACCTTAAAACAATCGTTTTATACTCATTTTCTGCCATAGGGCTTACAGGGGGAAACCTCTGTAAGCCCTGATTTTATTAGACAACCGGGGGCTGCTGTGTTATACTCATTATGCTTTAGGAGGATGTAAAATGAAAAAAACATATGCAGTTATTACAGGGGCAAGCTCTGGAATTGGTATGGCATTTGCAAGACAGCTCGCGGTAGAAGGATACCGTCTGGTACTGGTTGCGCGACGGGAAAACCGGCTGCAGGCACTGGCGGAGGAATTGAAAAAAAGTGGGACGGAAAGCATGGTTATCACGGCAGATTTGTCCGAAAAAGAAGCGTGTTACCGTCTGATGCAGCAGCTGGAGCCGGTTCCGGTCGGAATATTGATCAACAATGCCGGTTTTGGGGATTGCGGCAGTTTTCTCGAGACAGATGCAGAGAAGGAAATGCAGATGATTGATGTGAATGTCAAGGCCATGCATCTTTTGATGAAACTGATGCTTCGCCGCATGGAAAAGCAGGAGGGCGGTTACATCTTAAATGTGGCTTCCTCGGCGGGACTTCTTCCGGCAGGGCCTTATATGGCCACCTATTATGCGACCAAAGCTTATATAGCCAGCCTGACACGTGCCGTGGCACTCGAACTGAAACAGAGAGGCAGCCGCGTGTATGTGGGGGCATTATGTCCCGGACCGGTGAATACAGAATTTAATGCCGTTGCAAATGTAGAGTTTGCACTGGCAGGAATTACTCCGGAATATTGTGTTAGATATGCTTTAAAGCAGATGAAAAGGCGCAAAGTAGTGATTGTTCCTACGTTGACGCTAAAAGCCGTGACAACCTGTGGAAGATTTATACCACAAAAAGTGCTGATTGCAATTACCGCACATCAGCAGAAAAAAAAGCTCAGAGCAGAGGATATATCATAAGATGGAAGAAATTAAAATCGGTTCCCATGTGGGAATGGCAGGAAAAGAGATGTTTTTAGCGTCCGTAAAGGAGGCAGAAAGCTACGGAGCAAATGTGTTGATGCTCTATACGGGTGCACCACAGAATACCCGCAGAAAAGAAATCAAAGATCTGAATATTGAGGCAGGATGGGCCTATGCAAAACAGGCCGGAATCCGGGAGATTGTGGTTCATGCGCCTTATATCATCAATCTGGCAAATACCGTAAAGCCGGAGACATTTGAACTGGCTGTACAGTTTCTGGAAAAGGAGATCCGGCGCACGGCTGCTATGCGAAGTCATATCCTGGTGTTACATCCGGGGTCCGCGCTGGATGCGGGTGCAGAGGCCGGAATTGCACAGACTGTCCGCGGGCTGAATATGGTGCTGGATGAGAACGAGGATGAGGTATTTATTGCTCTGGAAACGATGGCAGGAAAGGGCAGTGAGATTGGAAGAACCTTTGAAGAAATTAAGGCAATCTATGATGGAGTGAACAAAAAGGAGCGGTTGAGAGTCTGTTTTGATACCTGTCATGTAAACGATGCCGGGTATGATCTGGTGCATGATTACGATGGTGTTTTTAAACATTTTGATCAGGTGATCGGACTCGACCAGATTGCGGTCTTTCATATCAATGACAGTTTAAATCCACTTGGGGCACACAAAGACCGTCATGCCAATATCGGGCAGGGAACCATTGGATTTGAGACGTTGCATCGTCTGGTTCATGATCCACGTTTTATGGAAATTCCAAAGATTTTGGAAACGCCATGGCTTTGTGCAGAGGGGGAGACAAAAAAGACGATTCCTCCATATAAAGAAGAAATTCAACAGCTTCTTGCAAAATAATGACAAAAAGGAGAATGGTTATGGAAACAAAACAACCGGGGATTTCCGGCTATTGGTTAAAGCTGATTGCTGTAATTTCCATGCTCATTGATCACACATCGGCCGTTATTTTAGAACAGATTCCGGGACTGGAAAATCCCGCATTTTTGATGCGCATCATTGGAAGACTGGCGTTTCCGATTTACTGTTTTCTTCTGGTAGAAGGATTTTACCATACACGCAGCAGGGCAAAATATGCGGGAAGGCTTTTTTTGTTTGCACTGATTTCCGAGGTTCCGTTTGACCTGGCATTCAGCAGGAGAATGTGGGATTTTTCCAGCAACAATGTCTTTTTTACTTTGCTGTTCGGACTTTTGGTGATCTGGGGTGTTGAAGGGATAAAGCAGAAGTTTGTGGAGGATGTTTACGGAAATAAGGCCGCAGCCATCCGCGTGATTCTTACCATTGTGACAGTTGCGGCCGGGGGATTTCTGGCACTTCTTTTTTGTACGGATTATGATTTGTCGGGAATTGTGACAATTTTTGCAATTTACATGTTTTATCCGAAGAAAGTGAAGGGAATGGGCATCGGTGTTCTGGTTTTAACCCTGTTGGCAAGTATCATTGAAGCGGCAGCATTTCTGGATATGATACCGGTTTATTTTTACAATGGAACCAGGGGAAAACAGATGAAATATTTCTTTTATGTATTCTATCCGGCACACCTGTTTCTTCTTGCCATGATCGCACGGGCAATGGGACTTTGGGCTTAATATTTTAAGAAGATGTTACGATTCTTATGAAATTCTTATCTTTTTCAGATACAGCTTGCGTTCCTGAAAAAGCGGGAGTACAATGCAGACGAAATGAAAGACAGATAGGAATGGAGGTCTTGGATGATGAGACAAAAATCTTGGAATCAGTTTAAAAAAACAATGGCTGCCTCGACACTGGCAGGAGCGATCACTTTTACAGGGTGTGCGGTGATGCCTTCGGTTACAGCTTTTGCAGATACAACGGAACAGACCGGTCAGGTATCGTATGATAATGAGGTGATGCCGATCCACACGGACGTGCAGACGGAGGCAAAACCGTTGATGAAGGGTACGTCATGTACGGTTTCGGATGGAAAGAACCTGTATTATGCGTTTGAAATGATGGGTGTGCGTATGGGCATTATGAAATACAACACCAAAACAGGCAAAAAGAGTGAGGTATATTCCTACAAAATAGGGAAAAACAAAAAGGGAAGCAATGGTTTTTCCCAGTTATCTGTGGATAAGAAATATATTTATGCAACCTGGGACCGCTACTATGGAACCGATGCAACAAAAGAATATGTTTACCGGATCGCAAAAGACGGGAAATCCGCAAAGAAGCTTGCACTTGGACGTGACCCACAGCTGATAGATGGACGGATTTATTATCTGGCACTGAAAAGTAAAAGTGAAGATGGCATGAATTATTCGGAAGATACCGGAACCGTAATGAGCATGAAGACGGATGGAACGGATAAAAAGAAAGTAGCACAGATTGCAAATAGCGGAGATGCTTATCGGTATTCCCTGTTTCAAAGTGAGGGAAAGATTTACTATACCAAAGAAAACGAGAACAGGACATTTTATGATCTGGAGGGAAACAGTTATCAGAGAGGTTCCTTTGCTGTTAAGGATGAAAATTATCTGAGTGTTTCACTGGAAGCTGTCAATGATGGAACGTATACCTATAGTACGACAGGAAAGGATCGGTACATGCAGACGAAACTCTACCGGACAGATAACAGGACGGGAAAGAAAAACCTTGTGGCATCCTTTAAACTTGGCATTGAAAAATACTCGGTTTGTGGAAATTATGTATTCGTGGAAGCAAATGTTCCGTACAAGGGAGCTGATGTGACTGAGAAACTTGCAGTTTACTGCTATAAGGCAGATGGCAGCAGCAAAGTAAAGCTTGCTTCCTGGTTTCCGGCAGAATAAAATCCGGGTAACAATCGAAAAAATAAAAGAAGCACCGCGACTTGCGGTGCTTCTTTTATTCTGGGGATTTATTTATCCAGATCTTTTTTATCTACATTCTGCAGCATCATTGCACGAACTTTCAGAGGAAGTCCGAACAGTGTGATGAATCCGTCTGCATCGTGATGATCGTACTGATCACCGGTTGTGAAACTTGCCAGAGACTCACTGTAGAGAGAGTATGGAGAAGTTGTGCCGGCTTTGATGATGTTTCCTTTGTAGAGCTTGAATTTTACTTCACCGGTGACATACTTCTGGGTAGAAGTAACAAATGCCTGGATTGCTTCGCGAAGAGGAGTGAACCATTTTCCTTCGTATACAACATTGGCAAGACGGTTGCCCATCTCTTTCTTTGCAGATAAGGTATCGCGGTCGAGAACCAGTTCTTCCAGCTGGTCATGTGCTTCCATAAGGATCGTTCCGCCAGGAGTCTCATATACACCACGGGATTTCATACCAACGACACGGTTTTCTACGATATCGATGATGCCGACACCGTGCTTTCCACCGAGACGGTTTAATTCACGGATGATATCGGAAACTTTCATTTCCTTTCCGTTTACAGTCTTTGGAACACCCTTTTCAAAGGTCATGGTTACATATTCGCCTTCGTCCGGAGCTTTCTCAGGGGAAACACCAAGAACCAGAAGATGATCATAATTTGGCTCGTTTGCAGGATTCTCCAGCTCAAGTCCCTCGTGGCTGATATGCCATAAGTTACGGTCACGGCTGTAGCTTTGGTCTGTGCCGAATGGAAGATCGATTCCGTGTGCTTTGCAGTATGCGATCTCTGCCTCACGGGAATCCATCTGCCACTTGTCATCACGCCAAGGAGCAATGATTTTGATATCCGGAGCAAGTGCTTTGATACCAAGCTCGAAACGGATCTGGTCATTTCCTTTTCCGGTAGCACCGTGGCAGATGGCAACAGCGTTTTCTTTTCTGGCGATCTCTACCAGTTTCTTTGCGATACCAGGACGTGCCATGGCAGTACCTAATAAGTATTTGTGCTCATATACAGCACCAGCCTGTACACAAGGTACGATGTAATCGTCACAGAACTCATCTGTGATATCTTCGATATATAATTTAGAAGCGCCGGATAATTTGGCTCTTTCTTCCAGTCCGTCTAATTCTTCGCCCTGTCCGCAGTTGATACAGCAGCAGACAACCTCATAACCATAAGTCTCCTTTAACCAAGGGATAATAGCGGTAGTATCGAGTCCGCCGGAGTAAGCTAAAACAACTTTTTCTTTCATAAGATTGTATCCTTTCTTTCTATATGGAATTGTACGCTCTCGTACGACTAACCCTACTATACATCAATCCAAATGAAAACACAAGTGAAAAAATATACATAAAATTGCATAAATATACATAAATTTGTGAATATTTGCTATTTACGGATGGAAAAAGATGGACTATTATAGGATAGAATCATATTTTTAAAAGAAAGAAAAGGTAAGAAACATGGTAAAGGTAGGAATTATCGGAGCGACCGGTTATGCAGGAGCAGAACTGGTGCGTATTTTATTGAATCATAAAGAGGCACAGATCGAATGGTTTGGATCAAGAAGCTATATCGATGAAAATTATGCAGATATTTACAGAAACTTTTTTGAACTTGTCGATGCAGACTGTCTGGGTGATAACATGGATGAGCTTGCTTCCCGCGTGGATGTGATTTTCACGGCAACACCACAGGGATTTCTGGCAGGTGTGCTGAATGAGGATATTTTAAATAAGGTAAAGATCATTGATCTGAGTGCGGATTTTCGAATCAAAGATGTTGCTACCTATGAAAAATGGTATAAGATTGAGCATAAAAGCCCACAGTTTATTAAGGAAGCCGTTTACGGACTCTGTGAGATTAACCGTGATAAGGTGACCACCCAGACCCGTCTGATTGCAAATCCGGGATGTTATACGACCTGTTCCATTCTGACAGCATATCCGCTGGTAAAAGAGGGACTGATTGATCCGGATACATTGATTATTGATGCAAAATCCGGTACTTCCGGAGCGGGACGTGGGGCAAAGACACCGAACCTGTTCTGCGAAGTGAACGAGAGCATGAAAGCATACGGTGTGACAACACACAGACATACACCGGAGATTGAGGAGCAGCTCGGCTATGCGGCAGGAAAAGAGATTACCGTGAATTTTACACCGCATCTGGTTCCGATGAACCGCGGAATTCTTGCGACAGAGTATGCAACCCTGATCAAAAAGCCGGATGGTACCTATCCTTCTTATGAGGAACTGAAGGCTGCTTACGATAAATATTATGCAAAGGAACGTTTCGTGCGTGTATTAAAGAAAGGTGTCTGCCCGGAGACCAAGTGGGTAGAGGGCAGCAATTACGTGGACGTAAACTTTGTCATTGATGAGCGTACCGGCAGAGTTGTGATGATGGGTGCACTGGACAATCTGGTCAAGGGTGCAGCCGGACAGGCTGTACAGAACATGAATCTGTTGTTCGGATTTGATGAGGCAGAAGGACTTTCCATGGTTCCGATGTTTCCATAAGGAAAGGCATCTGTTCGGTGCATTTCCTACGCTCATTGTTTCCGCGTAAGCGGAACTCTCATACAATGAGCTCTATAATGAGGTGAATAATGAGTAAAGAATATACAATCCGTGTGATGACACTGGAAGATTATGATGAGGTGTATGCGTTGTGGATGGGCATCCACGGTTTTGGAATCCGTTCCATCGATGATTCCAAAGAAGGAGTGGAGCGGTTTTTAAAAAGAAATCCGACCACGAGTATGGTAGCGGTAGCAGATGGAAAGATCGTGGGAGCCATTCTCTGCGGACATGACGGGAGACGCGGATGTCTGTATCATGTCTGTGTGCACGAAGATTACCGGAAGAACGGAATCGGAAAAGCCATGGCAGTCGCATGTATGCGCGCCCTGCAGAAAGAAAAAATCAATAAGGTCAGCCTGATCGCATTTAAGAGCAATGAGCTGGGAAATCATTTCTGGAAAGATGCCGGCTGGTGTTTCAGGGAAGACTTAAATTATTACGATTTTACATTGAACGAAGCAAATATTACGAAATTTAATCAGTAAGGAGAATGTTATGAGTGAGAATTTAAACGCATTGGAAAAAGCACAGGTGCTGATTGAGGCATTGCCTTATATCCAGCGTTTTAACCGCAAGATCATCGTTGTAAAATACGGTGGATCAGCGATGGTAGATGAGAAACTGAAAAAACAGGTCATTCAGGATGTCACCCTGTTAAAGCTGGTTGGATTCAAACCGATCATTGTGCATGGCGGCGGCAAGGAGATCAGCAAATGGGTTGCCAAAGCAGGAATGGAACCGGAATTTATCAATGGACTGCGTAAGACGGATGCGCCTACCATGGAGATTGCAGAGATGGTGTTAAACCGTGTCAACAAATCACTGGTATCCATGGTGCAGGAACTTGGGGTGCAGGCGGTCGGCATCAGTGGAAAAGACGGTGGTCTGTTAAAGGTGGAAAAGAAATTGTCGGATGGTCAGGACATCGGATATGTAGGAGAAGTAAAGGAAGTGAATCCAAAGATTCTGTATGATCTGCTGGAGAAAGATTTCCTTCCGATTATCTGCCCGATCGGTCTGGATGACAATTATGATACATATAATATCAATGCGGATGATGCGGCATGTGCGATTGCCCGTGCGGTTTCCGCAGAGAAACTGGCATTCTTAACCGATATCGAGGGAGTATACAAAGATCCGGAAGATTCGTCCACCCTGATTTCCGAACTTACGGTTTCCGATGCAGAAAAACTGATTACAGACGGATATATCGGCGGCGGCATGCTTCCAAAGCTGAATAACTGCATTGATGCCATTGAAAACGGAGTATCCCGTGTGCATATTCTCGATGGAAGAATCGCACATTGTCTGCTTTTGGAAATCTTCACCAATCGCGGAATCGGTACTGCAATTTTGGGTGATGAAGAACATCATTTTTACAATGAATAAGAGATAAGAGGTGTGGATAAACAATGAATAAACAGGAATATATTGATACCGCGGAGCAGGAACTGCTGCATACCTACAATCGTTTTTCACTTGTACTTGATCATGGTGAGGGCGTATACCTTTACGATACAGACAAAAAAGCGTATCTGGATTTTGCAGCCGGAATCGCCGTATGTGCGCTGGGCTACAGCAATGAGGCGTATAAAAATGCGCTGAAGGATCAGGTGGATAAACTGTTGCATACGTCAAATCTTTATTACAATGTCCCGACCATTGAGGCGGCAAAGAAAGCACTAAAAGCCAGCGGAATGGATCGTATTTTCTTTACAAACAGCGGTACGGAGGCCATTGAGGGAGCCATCAAAGCTGCAAAAAAATATGCATATACCAGAGACGGACATGCCGGCCATGAAATCATTGCCATGAAACATTCTTTCCACGGAAGAAGTATCGGAGCACTTTCCGTAACCGGAAATGCCCATTATCAGGAACCGTTTGCTCCGCTCATGCCGGGTGTGAAATTTGCAGAGTATAACAATTTAGAAAGTGTAAAAGAACTGGTAACGGACAAGACCTGTGCGGTTATTATGGAGACGGTACAGGGAGAAGGCGGAATTTATCCGGCCGATCCTGCATTTATCGAGGGCGTGCGCAGGCTCTGTGATGAAAAGGATATTCTGTTAATCTTAGATGAGATCCAGTGTGGCATGGGACGTACCGGCGAGATGTTCGCATGGCAGAATTACGGAGTAAAACCGGATATCATGACTTGTGCAAAAGCACTCGGATGTGGAGTGCCGGTCGGTGCATTTTTCCTGACACAGCGTGTGGCAGACAAATCGCTGGCACCGGGAGACCACGGAACGACCTATGGTGGAAACCCATTTGTCGGAGCAGCCGTTTCGGCAGTATTTGATCAGTTTAAAGCCTGTGACATTTTAGGTCATGTAAAGGAAGTAGCGCCTTATCTGGAACAGAAACTGGATGAGCTGGTAGAAAAATATGACTTCCTTGTAACACGCAGAGGAAAAGGTCTGATGCAGGGTGTGGTTTGCAAGCTTCCAGTTGGAAAAGTGGCAGCCGCAGCACTTGAGCAGGGACTGATCGTGATCACAGCGGGAGCGGATGTCCTTCGTTTTGTTCCACCGCTTGTCATCGAAAAACAGCATGTGGATGAAATGATTGAAAAGCTGGAAAAAGCATTACTTTCGGTGCAGGAATAACTTACACTTGTAAAAGTAACAAAAAATCGTTAAAATAGAAATGCATTGAGACTCGTTTCGCCCCGGAAAGGGAGAAATGAGATGAAAAAACATTGGATAAAAAAGTGCTGTATGATTCTGACATGCCTGTATCTGACGGGATGTGGCAGGGAGGAAGTGCCATATCTGGATACCACTCAGACACAGGAGCAGACGGTGGAAACGGAACGAACGGAACAAAAAGAAACATTAAAATCCGACCAGACGGTACAGGTATATGTATGCGGGGAGGTAGCAGCTCCCGGTGTCTATCAGCTGAAAGACGGTATGCGTATCTGCGATGCGGTGGAGGCGGCAGGAGGACTGACCAAAGCTGCCAGCCGCGAATACTGGAATCTTGCCGAGAAGCTTTCGGATGGACAGATGATTTATTTTCCCACAGAGGAAGAGGCAAGGGAGCGGAAAGCATCGGCAGAGGCAGCCGGTGCCACTGTGGAAGAATCGGACGGGCGGATTGATATCAATACGGCGGATGCCGCGCAGCTTGTGACCATTCCGGGAATCGGAGAGACACGGGCGGCGGCAATTCTTGCATACCGGGAGAAAAACGGGCCGTTTGCGAAAGTGGAAGATATCATGCAGGTATCCGGAATCAAAAGCGCACTTTTTGAGAAAATGAAAGATTATATAACGATTCGTTGAGGTGTAATATGGCAAAGAAAGTTCTCGTAGTAGATGATGAGAAATTAATCGTAAAAGGAATCCGGTTCAGTCTTGAACAGGACGGGATGGAAGTGGATTGTGCATACGATGGAGAAGAAGCGCTGAATATGGCGAAAGCAAATGAGTATGATATGATCCTTTTGGACATCATGCTTCCGAAGATGGACAAAACAATCGGCGTATTAAGTGATGTTGCAAAGACAACAGGTGGTAATGTAGATTCTATTCAGGATGACGGAAGACTTCTGATTGAGATTCACGGAATCATGGGTGGTCACAATCTTCAGGGAAATACTTACCTGGGAGCAATTACAATTTAAGGAGCCGTAGAAAGATGAAGAAAGTTTTATTTTATACAAACCAGTTTTTTGGTCAGATTGGTGGAGAAGCAGAAGCTTATCAGAAACCATTCATAGAGCAGGGAGCAAGAGGA
>ERZ773114.1801-NODE-1801-length-21918-cov-6.597997_pt1 | contig 21918 bp, 20 predicted proteins | sample MGYA00580564_ERZ773114 | MGnify/ENA primary metagenome ERZ773114 (study PRJEB29015, sample SAMEA2737836) | human gut metagenome | biome: human gut; feature: human-associated habitat; material: faeces | place: China | collected 2012 ... | reverse complement strand
GCAGGCCGCCTCCTCTGCCGCTTGACAAGGACGGAGCGGGGAGCAGGACAGCGGTGAGAGCAGGTGTTTCGTTTGTGTTTCGGTTTTGAACAGGTGATTGCAAAACCGGCAAACCTATGGTACAATAAAACTACAGACCGATCAAAAGCCGCCTTGGCGTCGAAGATACAGCCGTTTTTGCGGCTGCTTTTCTTATATTTGGCTGCTTTTTGCCGCAGACGGCGTTTTCAGATCACACCAAATGCTGGAAGGAGATTTTTTCTATGGAGGTGAGTCACTTCTTCAGGACATGACCGCACGCGTTTTGCAGCGCCGGAAACGGATGGTAATGCTTATGGCGCACACCGTCTATGATGCGGCGGCAGCCCTCCGCGCAGGGAGCTTTGGGATCGGTCAGATCAACGCATAATAAAATATTATAATTTAAGGATGTGTTATTTTGTTACTCTCGGGGAAAAGTCTGAAACATGACTTCATCCGTTTTGTCTCCGCCACGATGGCCTCACAGGTCGTGTTCTCGCTCTACTCCATGGTCGACGGGCTTATGGTCTCGATCGGTGTGAACGAATATGCCATGAGCGCCGTCAATCTCGCGATTCCCTTCACCAACGCGCTTTTTTCCATCGCCGTGCTCTTCGCCGTCGGCTCGTCGACGCTCATCGCCATTTTCATCGCGCAGGAGAAGCGGCGCGAGGCCAACGCCCTCTTTTCTCAGAATTTTGCCACGCTGCTGACCCTTGGCGCGGTCATCACTGCGCTCGTGCTGCTCTTTTTGGAGCCGTTTGCGTACCTTCTCGGCGCAGACGAGATCACACTTGACTATGTCAAGCAGTATATTCTCGGCATCGCGCCGTTCAGCGTGTGCTATCTGGTGTCCTACAATCTCGAAGTGCTCGTCAAGACAGACGGCTATCCGCGCTACGCGCTCTTCACGGTTATCGGCGGATGCCTGACGAACTGCGTGCTTGACTATATCGCCATTTTTCACCTCGACATGGGCGTGTTCGGCGCGGCGGTCGCCACGGGCATCTCGCAGCTCGTGACCTGTATCTCGTACTTTGTCCACTTTTTCAGCAAGAAGTGCACGTTCCGGCTGTGCAAATTTCGCTTCGACCCTCACCTTTACGCGCGCATCCTGCCCATCGGCCTGTCCGACGGCGTGACAGAGTTGTGCACGGGGCTGATGATCTTCCTCTTCAACCGCACGGTGCTCAAGTGCATCGGCACGGACGGCGTCGTGACCTACACGGTCATCGCCTACGTGACGACCATTGTCATTAACCTCATGGTCGGCATCTCGCAGGGCTCGCAGCCGCTTGTGAGCTATCACTACGGCAAAGAGGATCACACGGGCTGTCAAAAACTTCTGCGCTACGCGCTCACGACCGTCTGCATCTTCGCGCCGGCGCTGTTTCTGCTCGTCTTTTTCTTCGCGCCGCAGATCGTGCGCACGTACCTTTCGCACGCGGGCGATGAGCTCATCGCCTACTCCATCGGTGCATTCCGGCGCTACAGCGTTTCGTATCTGCTGCTGGGCTTCAACATCGTCATCGGTGGGTTTATGACCGCCATCGAGCGCCCCGTGCCCGCTATTTGTATCTCGGTCGGCCGCGGGCTGGCGCTGCAAAGTGCTGTGCTTCTTCTCCTCGCGGCGATCTTCGGAGGCGACGCAGTGTGGTATACGCCGATCTTCTCCGAAGCGTTGTGCCTTGTCATGTCGCTCCTGTTCCTGCGCAGCTACCGCAGACAGACCGATATGCAGGCGTGAGCCCCGCCCAGTGCGATAAAATAAGAGAAAATAAAAAGGCCCTGGAAGCAGCGCTTCCAGGGCCTTTTGGCATCCCCGACCAGACGCTAACTGGCGGACTGACGCTTAGAAGCCAGCTATCTCATTTCATGCCGTGCAGTACACCGTCATTTACTGCCGGCCGGTTAGTTCCGCACAGATCACTTGAAAACAAAGATTTCTTCGATCGGCGCTTCGACAACCCTTGCAATATCGATCGCCAGTTTAAGTGAGGGATTGTATTGTGCCTTTTCCAGCCGCATGATGGTTTCCCGCCGCACGCCTACCTGCGCCGCCAACTGCTCTTGGGTCAAATCTTTTAATAGCCTGTACTTTTTTAATCGGCATTCAAAATCAGGCACGTTTATTCCTCACTTTCATCAAACGGTTCATCATGGTCATAATGATATAGCAGATACTCACTGAGGAATAGTTCAAGCGCTATGGAAAGAGCGATCACAATAACAAGAGCAATTAGGGTGTATTCAAGGCACCCCATGAGCCTTCCCTGTCCCAGAATCAGTATTGCAAAAAAATAATGGACAGAGCAGTTTTGTTCGCTGTGCTTTGCGCTCTCATTTTGTTTTCTTTGTACCGTTCGTCTATCAGGGTATTTGACATTTTCCCCTCATAGAAAAATCCGAAAAAGCCGAAAAACACAAAAAACACGAAGGGGAAAATGGCCTGGTCGACGCGGTAAGTCCAAAATCCTAAAAATCCGGCAAAACCGAATGAGCCTAAAGATCCCAGTTTGGGATTTACGGTTCTGGTGGACCGAGAGGTCGATCCTCTGCGCTTTTTTGCGGAGGTAGATTGGAAAAACAATACAGCAAGGTACACGATGTACAAGGCAAGGAGTGTGCCGGAAATGGGAAAATAGAGAAAACGGTTCGAGATCAGCTGGTGGTGCCATGCAGGCGTTTGACACGATAACAGCTGTGAAATTTGCTTGATAAGCAAAAAGAAAAAACGCCGCAATCCCTTGAGATTACAGCGTTTTTGGTGCGCCTGCCCGGGCTCGAACCGGGGGCCTCGGGCTTAGGAGTACGGCGTACCATTTCGTAAATTGTTCATATCATATCTTCCCGTGTTGTTTCTTCGCAAATTGTGCTGCCTGGAGGCAGGTCAATTTGCACAAATTCCCCTGAAATATGCTGCCTTACAACGGCTTTTCAAATGTCGTATTAGCAAGGTATTAGCAGGAACCCCTTGTCACAGAGGGCTTTTAGGGGCCATTTCAAAATGCTATTAGCAGGGAGGATCATTTTATGAGCACCAACGAAAAAGGGACGCCCCAAAGCAGAACATACACCGTAAATGACATCGCAGCCATTCTCGGTATCGGCCGCGCTTCGGCCTATAAACTCGCCAACTCCGGAGCGTTCAAGACAATCCGCATCGGCAACATGATCCGCATCTCCAGAAAGTCCTTTGAGGATTGGCTGAAAAGCAAGGGACTGGACGAGGAATAGAATAAACCAACCTAGTGAGTCGCTTTAGATATTTGTGCGACTCACTTTTTATATATTTGATGGCTTCTATTTAATTCATGCATAGGTGCGGCACTCCAAAGGCCTTCTCTCCGTACCGTTCTGAATCTCTGACACAGCAGCCTCCTTTCCAGTCAGAAACGGCACGCAAAAGGGTGTTCATTCATAACTTCCACCCTCATTGTACCGCGCCGTTTCGGGTTTGTCTGCTGCTAATGGAAAGTTTACGAATTATCCGTAAACAGAAAAGCAGAAGATTTATCTGAAAATCAAAGAGGCAAAAAACGGACGGCTGCCGGCAAGCAGCTCCACGGGAATCTCACCCCGGCCCATGCTGATGGGTGCGCCGCGCAATGCTTTGAGGGCGTTCAACGCGGGAGTCTCATTATCCTGTCTGCGTATCCTCGCCCACAGGCTGCCACACCTGTTTTGCGGCCTGGTTTTGTCGCTCACCTGTTTGGTAGGGGTCCCGTCCTGCGGACTTGCAACAGGGTCATGGCGCACCGGCCGACCGGCTCCACACAGACAGATCGTATCCGTCTGCCTTATGCTGCCCAAAGGCTTTCTTTGTCAAGGTGGGGTCAGTCCCCGGTATCGGCAAAGGAGGAAAGTAGTCTTTCACTCCCTGCGCCATTCCAGTACCACCTATAAGCTGAAGCTCAACCACGGCGACCTGAAGGCCACCCAAGGTGATACGGGCCACGCTCAGATCGACATGATCACCAGCGTGTATGCCCACATTCTGGACGAGGATCGGAAGATCAACGCCCAGAAGTTTGAGAGCGCCTTCTATGCCAATCCTGATCTGCGTTCGGTTCGTCCCCCGGAAGAACCGAAGGAATCGGCTCCCGCCACATTGGATTTGGAGGCCCTGGTGGAACAACTCCGCAACTCGCCGGAATTGGCCAACACGCTGGCCGCATTGCTGGCGTCGGCCCCATCCGAAAAATAGGGCGGGAAAATCGTATTAGCAAATCGGCGTTTTTTATTAGCAAGGCCGGAAAAATAGTTCGAAGCCAATTAGCAGGCATACAGCGGAAAATGTATAAAATCGTTCCGGCGGAGCGGCAAGAATGCTCTCGAAAAACGATAACAAAAAACCGCTGTAAACCATCAAAAAACGGCTTACAACGGTCATTTTTGTCGGGTGTTGACAGAAAAGATGCAGGAGCAAAGTCTTGTGTCGCAAGGGTTTGCGGGCTTTTGAGGCTCGATTTTCCGTTTTGCAATTCGAACCCCCAGCATCTTGTGATGACGGATGAATGATCTGTAAATGTGCGCGTGAATCTGTAAATTAAGTATACGTGAAAATACATAAAACGTCAATTCCAATAGACCAATTTTACGAGCCTGTCATTTGAAGATCCTTTGCGCTATCAATCGTCATGTTTGTTTCCTCCTGTTTTTTGTCTTGGGCGTAGCCTGCGTCAACACAATGGCATAACGTAGTCGGGAAAGCTATTCGTGAACCCGGACAAAGATTTATGCCTGAGCTTGTGAAAAACTTACTTAAATAGAAAGTGGAGACACATTAGCCAATCGCCAGTGCGCCTCCACTCATCATTTCAGTCGGATAATCTGATTATAGAGCATTACGAACTCTTTCTCCACCACCATGTTCTCATGGTAATGCCCGAAGAACCAGTACTGGAATCTGCAGCGTTCCCGAATCTCATCGAAGAAGTCTGTCAGCGCATCTCGCTGGTACAATCCTCTACTGAAGGTGTCCTGGACACTGCTGGGGCAGCAATGGGTAATGATGTAATCTACATCCCACCCTGCCTGATTCAGCGTTTTCCTTGCGGTTTCGTATTCATCCTCGCTGGGCAGTTCCTCTTTCCACCAAGACCTGTGGTTGACGCGGAACAGCGCGCCTGCGGCGTTGAGCTGCCGCAGCTTTCGCTCATAGTCCGGATCATCCGGTTCCAGAATGCCGTCTCGGATATCATGGCTGCTGGCGCCGCCCATGGTAAATATCCGCTTTCCGCAGATGTTATAAAGCTGGCCCCGCATCAGATGCAGGACGCTGGGGCGTATGGCCTGTACCAAGCCGCCGTGCCATTGGCTGATTGGATAGTTGCGGAGCAGATCATAGTTTTCATGGTTTCCGCTGACGAACAGCGTGGTAAAGGACCTGGTCTCCAGCCAGTCCAGCCACTGCTGCTCCGCATCGCCGCCATCCCAGACACCGCCGAAGTCTCCACAGATGATGAGGTAATCCTCTTTGGTCAGGTCACGTTGCTCATGGAATGCTGCAGGTAGGAGCCTGCTGAAATCACCGTGCGTATCACCGGTTATAAAAATGGCCATTTCCTTTCTCCCTTTTCTATTCATTCTACTTCCTGTTCCAGCACCACATCCGAGTCTCGGAACTGGATGCGGATGGTTTCCGCGTCCTCCACCGTGATCTTTTGGATGACCTGCCGGACGAGCTCATTGTCAAATTCCGTATAGCCCGCGGCGCATTCCATGATACTGTCCCACATCTGCCGGCGTCTGGCAGCCTGTTCCTCCAGATCGACCTCTGCCTGCTGCGCGTCTGCGATCTGCGCCTTAAGGGATTCCTTCTCATCCGTCAGCGCTTTCATCCTGGCATTCAGCTCGGTATCGGCCATGTTGACGAGCAGCCGATCCAGCACATCGCTTTGCTCCCGGCTCACCGCATCCATACGCTTCTTCAGCTGCAGCAGCCGTGCACCGGCCTGAGATAACGCCTGCCTAGCTTCCTCCGCCATGGCCAGCACATCGGGGCAGACCTCCTGCCGGATGGCGGCGTACTCATTCATGGCCGCGAGGATGGCGCTGTGCAGCCTGCCTTCATCTAGTGTTGGGGAGTGCTGGCAGTATTTTGTACCGAACTCCAGCCGGGAGACACAGCGCCACACGATGCGCTTTTTCCCATTTCTGGCCCATGTGACCCGCTTGTAGGGGGAGCCACACTCGCCGCACACCAACAATTCTGTCAGAGCGTATTTGCCGGAGTATTTCCCAAGTTCCGTTTTTCCGCTCTTTTGCAGCACCTTCCGTTTGCTGGACCGGCGCGTCATCTCCTGCTGCACCTGATTGAACAGGTCCCTTGAGACAATGGCCGGATGGCTGTTCTCCACATAGTACATCGTGCGTTCACCACGGTTCTTTTTGACCTTTTTGTTGATGCAGTCCGTCACATAGGTTTTCTGCAGCAGGGCGTCTCCAATGTACTTTTCATTGGTCAGGATATTGTGGATGATGGAGGGAGACCAGCGCTCTACACCCTGTGCGGTGGGAACACCGTCCTCCTCCAGCTCCCGCTTGATCTGTCCCAGGGTGCAGCCGTCCAGATACCTGTGGTAAATGCGGCGGATGATCTCCGCTTCCTCCGGTACGATCTCCGGCTGTCCGTCCGCCCCCTTCCGGTATCCCAGCATCTTTTTGTACTGGAAGGTGACCTTTCCCGCCTCCGCGCTCTTCTGCTTTCCCCATGCGACATTCTTGCTGAGAGACTCGGATTCCGCCTGGGCGAAGCCGCTGAACAGGGTGATGAGAAATTCGCTGGATTCCGTGAGGGTGTTGATGTTTTCCTTCTCGAAGTACACCCCAATGCCGTTTGCTTTCAGGAGCCGCACCGTATCCAGACAATCCACCGTGTTTCTGGCAAAGCGGGAGAGGGACTTGGTGATGATGAGGTCGATGTGTCCCCGCTTGCAGGCGGTGATCATCTTGTTGAACTGCGTCCGTTTTTTCAGGCTGGTGCCGGAGATGCCCTCATCGGCATAGATCCCTGCCATCTCCCAATCCGGGCTGTCCTGGATCTTCTGGGTGTAGTAGGTCTTTTGCGCCTCATAGCTGTTGAGCTGCTCTTCACTGTCCGTCGAGACGCGACAGTAGGCCGCTACGCGCATTTTTCCGTCATGGTCTCTGTGCAGTTCTTCCGGTTTTCTGGTTGCGGGGATCACCCGCACCCGCCGCTCTAAGGTGGCTGCTGTCGCTTCCATGGATCATTCATCCTTTCCTGTCGCTTTTTTATCCGTAAATATAAGAGTTACTTCGGTATCCTGTGAGATGGTGATATGGGAAACCGCTCGTTGGAAGCGTCTCCAATCCGCCTCTGTCAGACTATCTGACGGCTCAGATTCGGCAGACGGCTCTGGACAGCAGGCATACCGCGCTGCCGCACCCTGCAGGATCAGCGCCATCACCGCTTCCGGCGAGTCTGGCTGCTCCAGCCCCCGGTTGATGGCATTGTCCAGCCGCATGACCTCCGCAGAGGGCGTGTAGGCGGTGCAGCTGGGCTGTTCATGGTTCCGGAACTGACGGACGATCCCGTTTACCGTCGCATCCATGTCCATGACCGCGGTATTCCCGCAGCCTTCGCATCTCAGATACAGCTTGCTGCTGTCCTGCCAGCCGCCGCCCAGCCGGGTCATCTTCCCGCCGCAGGCGCAGCGGAAGTACGGAGTCAACCGCGCAATGGCAGGCTTCTCTCCGTGGGACTGCTTCCTGGCATTCTTTTCCGCCGTCTTTTCCTGCGCCGCTTGGAAAATATCCGCTTCCACCAGTATGGGGTATCCCTCCTTACCGGTGTAACGGGGATTTTCCAAAAGGCGCTTTACCTTATGCTTGTTCCAGAGCGGCACTTCCCGGCAATACGGAACGTCCTGCCGGTTCAAGGCGTCCGAGATGGCCTGATAGGAAGCCCCGGCGTTATAGAGCGTAAAGACCATACTGACGGCCCGCTGCTCCTCCGGCGCGATTTCCAACGCGCCGTTTTGAATCTGATACCCGTATAACACCTTGCGGTTGATCATCTTGCCGCCACCTCCCATTGTTCTGTCAGCTCCAAGCCTCCGTAAAGCCGGAAGCGGATACGGTTTTGAGACTCTGCAATGATCTTCTCCACCAGACGTTCGAACAGCTCTTCATCGAAGCCGTCCAACCGTTCCGGTCCGTTGAGAAGCGTCTGCTCCACCTTGCGGAGCGCGTCCATCGTTTCGTCTATCGCTTCGTTCTCTGTCAGCCTGCGCCGTTCTCCGCGAAGCTGCGCCAGTCTGGCGCTGATGGCATTCATGCGGGCGGCGCAGATATCCGCGTCCAGCAAGCCATTGGCCCGCAGGGTGCTGATCTTATGGCTTTCTTCTGTCGCTTCCGCGATGGCCCGGTTGATGGCCAGCACCTGCGGATGATTCTGCCGCAAGATCGTGCCCAGTGTGTTCAGCTGCCGGAGGGCCGGGGCCAGAATGATGTCCGCGTTGCTTTTGAGCCTGTGGTACATCCGCAGGAAGGCGGCATGGATCTCCGTTTCCGGGATGCGTCCTACAGGGCAGTCCGCGGCGTGGCGGTCGTGGGTTCGGCAGACCCAGGTCACATATCCGTTCTGGCTGCTTCGGCGCTGAAACACCGTCCCGCAGTTCCCGCAAACGATTTTTAAGGCAAGAGGGCTTTTTTCTCTGCGCTTTTTCTCTTTCTGCGCTTTCTTTTGCAGCAGTGCCTGCACCCGCTCAAAGGTGTCCCGGTCGATGATAGCTGGATGGGAGTTCTCCGTGTAGTATTGCAGGCGTTCCCCGTGATTTCGTTTCTGCACGAAGGGGAAACCGCAGCTGTAGGATTTCTGGCTCAGAGCGTCTCCGATATACTTTTCATTGGTCAGCAGGTATCGAACCCCCGTTTCTCTCCAGCATTCCGCGCCGGACTGGGAGGGGATGCCTTTCGCCGTCAGCTGCTCCGCGATCCATCCGGAGCTGCGCCCCTTGAGGTATGCGTCGAAGATCCAGCGCACCGTGGCGGCTTCCTCTGGGACGATCTCAAGATCTTTCTTATTTACGATTCGGTATCCGTAAGGGGCGGTGCAGGTGATAAATTCCCCACGCTCCATCCGCCGCTGATAGCTCATCTTCTGATTGGCGGAGATGGAGATGGATTCTTGCTGGGCAAGAGAACCGGAAACGCTCACCATCAGTTCGGTGGTGAGCGTTTTCGTGTCGATATTTTCTTTTTCAAACCGGACGCTGACGCCCATGGTGGATAACTCCCGCAGGGCGGACAGGCAGTCTCTGGTATTCCGGGCGAAGCGGGATACGGACTTCACCAGAATTCGGTCGATCTTGCCCTTTCGACAGTCTGCCATCATCCGGTTGAAGTCCTCCCGCCTATCCATCCGGGTGCCGGTGAGCCCTTCGTCGGCATACACGTCTACCAACTCCCAGCCGTCATGCTGGGCGATCTCCTCCGTGTAGCTGCGGATCTGGGCGGCGTAGGAATGCAGCTGATCCTTGGAGTCCGAACTGACCCGGCAGTAGGCTGCCACCCGCAGATGTTCCGCTTCCCGCGTCTGCGGCGCGATGATTTTTACCTGTGCCATGTTTTTCACTTCCCTGTATCTTTTTTGTCAACACACAAGCTACCACACGATCCGCAGAATATCCAGCACTATTCCCAAACAGTCTGCGGGGAATATTTCTCTCTGGCCAGTCTCTTGGCGTAAGACAGTTCTTCCGCGCTCAGCAGGCCGATTTCCGCCAGATGCTCCAGCATCCTGACTGCCAGCCGATACTGCAATTCTTTCTTTGCGTCGATCATCTTCCCACCTCAAAATAGCTCTCCGGCTTTTTCTCCCGCAGAAACCTTGTCACTTCCCGCAGGCTGCCGGTCCTCCGCATTTCCGGCAATGCCTCACTCACAGCCTGGGCGTATCTGCGGCCACGGCAGGCCCGTTCATCCAGAATGGCGATGACGCAGGTATCGCTCTCCGTGCGGATGGCCCGTCCAAATCCCTGGCGCAGCTTGATCTGCATCTCTGGTACAGCTACCTCACGGATGAATGCGTGAAGGGAAGGATACTTTTCCAATTCCCGCTCCTTCCGGGCGTCCGGATAGGCGAAAGGCAGGCGTGGGATGATCAGCAGAGATACACAGTCGCCGGGGAAATCAAAGCCCTCCCATGCCGCGCCGGTGGCCAGCAACACCGCTCCCGGCGTGTGCCGGAACTGTTCGATGATGTGGGGTGCGTTGCGGCCCAGCGTCAGCAGTGGGAATGGGAGAGATTCCTCCCACAGCCGCTCCTTCACAGCCGACATGGCTGCGTAGGATGTAAAGAGCACCAGCGCGTGACCGGTGGCTGCTTTGATGAGTCCGACGAGCTCGGCAGTCAGCTCATTAAAGTACACATCCGTATCCTCCACTCTCTGGCGGGGCGGGATTTGCGGAAGGTAGAGCAGGCAGTTGTTCCGGTAGTCAAAGGGGGATGGAGAAACGGATTCCATGACACGGTGTCCCTTCTCTAATCCTGCCTGCGTTTTGAAACGGCGGAAATCGCTGCCCACCGCCATGGTGCCGGAGGTCAGAACAAACGCCTGATCCGGCTGCCACAGGATCTTTTTTATTCGCTGCGTGATATCGCCGGCTGCGGCGCACAGCATGGCGCCGCCTGTGCTGACATCTTCGGCAGTGTAAAAAATCATATCTGTCTGGGAACTGGTGAACAGCTTGACCGCGTCCAGCACCGTATTCAGCTGGCGGCTTCCCAGCGGGGAGAGCAGGCTGCCGATCTGCCGCTGGATGATGGGCAGCGTGCAGGATGGCGCGGTCAGCAATCGCAAACAGGCTTCCACCGGCTCCGCTTCCTCTCTGGGCTGTGCCAGCTTGCGCCGCAAAGGACCTGTGCTGTCCTCCAGCATTTCTGCCGCCAGTAAGTACCGTTCCTCTTTTAGCTGAAGGATAAGGTTTCGTATCTCTTCGGCCGCCAACGTCACACCCAGCATCTGTTGTGCGGTTTCCGGGAGCTTATGGGCTTCATCCACGATGATGATGCTGTGCTCCGGGAAGATGGGGCGTTTTCCCTCGCTGCGGTGGATGGCGTCTGCCACCAGCAAATTATGATTGCAGATTTGAAACAAAAATTGATCTTTGTCGCAGGTCTTGAGGAACCGCTGATATCGGCAGTCCCTCTGCTTGCAGTCGCAGACCTGCGGTACGCAGACACGCTCCCGGTCATAGCCGCTGAGATGAGAAACTCTGTCCATGTCCAGCGTTTCCCGAAGAGTCCGGAGCGCCGTCAGCGCTTCCGGAGCCACCCACAGCGAGGGCGAGAGCGCCGGATTTTTCTTTGCAGGATATACCTGACGCAGCCGCCTGTCCAGCCGCTCGTCGCAGACATAATGGCTTTTGCCTTTGCGGATGACCGCTTTCAGTGGCTTGGTAAGAATCCCATCCGCCATTAGGACGCAGGACAGCAGCGGCAGATACTCCGTCAGCACCGCGTTTTGCAGCGCGATACTGGAAGTGGAAATGATGATAGGGCGGGCGATCTGCCCTGTCGGGAAAGCCGACGCTGCCGTGGCAGCCGCCAGATAAGCGTAGGTCTTGCCGATGCCCGTCCCGGCATCGCACAGAGCGATCCTCCCGTCCTGCATGGCGTCCAGCATCCGGTGACTCAATTGGATCTGCTCCGGGCGCTGCGCCATACCGTGGGCGGGAAGAAGGTCCTGAAAAATATGGTCGATCAGTTTATGGGCTTTCAGCCTGTTGTCATTGGTATTCATCCGATAATTACCTCTTTTCCTGTCATGCTTTGTTTTCGTTTCCACCGTATTTGCAGCGCGCACCCCGGTGGGAAAGGGGAACAATACGGACAAGGTCCGGCAAGACCTTCACGGGCGTATTTCCGGGTTCTCTACTGCTTTCAATCCCGGAGCAGCCCAGCCTCTTCATGCTGGCCAGTGCATTGTGTCTCATTATCTGCCCGGACAGCGTCTCTGCGGGCGGCGCTGCCAACGCCGCCCCTGCGCAGGTAAAATCGCTCGCCGCAGGAAGCTGCAAGGCTTCCCACGGGTCGTGGCGCACACTGCGCGGATCGCTCTTCTGTCCGGGTGGTTATCCGTATTGCTGGTATGCAATTTTCAAGGAACAGCGAGGGGCGATTCGGAGCCCCTCACTGTCCTCCCGAAAATTGCGTTCGGTGAATACCCTTATTTCGAGGAATTTTCAAAAAACTTTTTGAGATCCCGCAGGATGCGGTCTCTCCGCTTGATGACCGCCCGCTGGCTGACGCCCATTCTTTGGGCGCATTCCCGTGTAGACGCGCCGTCGAAGAACAGGGCGTTGATGAGTTCCCGGTCGGTATCCTTTAGTGACAGTAGCGCCAGCAAAAGGATCTGCTTCTGTTCTGCCAGATTCCGAAGATCCTCACGCTCCAGTGCCTCCGTTTCGGCGCTGGGGGCCGTTTCTGCTCCGACATAGTCCGGCAAAAGCGCATCTTCCTCCATCTGCTCCAGAGAGAGCAGTTTTCCGGAGGACTGTTCCTCTGTGATGTATCGCTCCCTGCGGTCTGCCTGCGCATAGGCGAGGTAGACATCCTCCGGCACCTCTACGTCCATACCGTCTACAGTGATGATATTGGCGATGACTTCGCCACCTTCGTTTCGAACGCGCCGATAGTTGCGTTCTTCCTGCCATTTTTTCATGATTCATGACTCCAATCTCAGATTTTTTGAAATGTCTGAGATGGGGTCACGGATATTTAGCGATATAGGGCTGCCAGCGTCTGCGCATTGTGTGCCTTTCCGCTTTTCAGCCGAAGAAAGGCGCAAAAAAAGAGCCTTACGCATAGCTGAAAAGCTACTTGTAAGGCTCCTAACTCAATGTTCCCATATTCGACGATGGGTGGCTGGTGCGCTTGACGAAGTCATATCAATTGGATTTTTAATTTATGCCTGAACATATCCCATAAAGGGGATGGGCGTGTGGATCAGGGGGTGAGCATCCGGTGTCAGCACCGTGATGCCGATCTGTTCGCCGCACTTGGGGCATTTGGCGATCAGGTCAGGGTGTTCCGCTCTGTGCAGCGCAAACAGCCTGTACTGAGACTGCTCCGCACCGCTGGGGATATCCGCGATACGGCCCTTGCCGCACAGCGGACAGCGCAGGGAATTGGTTTTTGACATAGCGCCTCGCTTTCTCTGTTCTCTTTTTTGAGAACAGCACATGAAAATTTTTTACAGCAGGTTATGGTTCTCCAACCGAATGCGCATGGCCTGCTTGGATACCTGAAAGATACCTGCCATATCCGTCACCAGCTGTTGATTCGTCCGTCCGGAGCGCAGCTGATAGAAACAGCGCTTGACCTGCGGCAGCGGCAGCAGAAGGATAGAGCCCAGCAGGTTCGCCTGCACTTCCAATGTGTTGTCGCTCTCATCGCCGGAACGGAGCGCCGCATTTTCGCCGGTCCCGCTGAACTGTTTCTTATGGAGTAGCCAGTGCCCCAGCTCATGGGCACAGGTAAATCGCAGCCGCCCGGTAGATGCTTCCTCTTCGCAGAGAGAACAATCGATGAGGATGGTGCCGCCCTTGACGGGAAGAAGGTCATAGCGGTGGTTTTCCCAGTCATAGATCGCTGTGAGACCGTCGTCAAAGATGGTCTCGCCTAAAACCCGCCCATTATTCCGCAGATATTGATACTCCAGCACCAGCCCCTGCGCCTCGATGATGTCCTCAATGGGAATGGCTGTGGGAGGGCCGTAATAGAGCTTGGGGTCATAGGCGGTGATCACATCGCGGGCGATCCGCTCCAACGCCTGTTCGCGGTAATATGCTTTTTTCATGCGTCTATTTCACCGCCCTCTTTGGATTTCTTTGCGCGCTGGGTAATCCGGTCGATAAATTCCTGCCACTCCTGGTCTGTGGCGTCTGCCTCCTTCGCCGTGCGGAGCGCGGCCCGGACGATCTCCCGATCCATGATGTAGTCCGGCAGGTCTGCGGATACCCGGTTATTCTGGGACTTGGCGGCAAGATCCAGCATCTGCTCGGTTTCCACCTTGCTCAGATGCAGTTCCTGCTCCAACCGTTCCAAATATGCGCGCGTCGGTGCCGGTCTGCGGTCGTTTTCAATGTTGCTCAGATAGACTGGCGACAAGTCCAGCTTTGCCGCCAGCGTGCGCAGGGACAATCCGATAGATTGCCGTTTCTCTCGAACGAAGCTGCCGAATGTCTGTTCCAAGTAACTCACCTCCTATCCGTGTTCTCTTCTCTGGAAACACTGTAGCCTCAGTATAGCAAACATTCGTTCGATTGGCAAGATGTGAAAAAGATGGTGTTCCCCGCAAGGAACACCATCCAGAAGTTATTTCAGCCACGCTGCCATATCCTGCATTTCCTCCAGCACTGCTGCTGGGCTGACGATGCGAATCTTACCGCTAAAGGTAAAGACCCAACTGAAGAACGGAGGGCTTGGCGCGACCTCGACTGTGGCACGGAAATGCTGTTCATCTACAGTTTCCGTCTGCACATTTTCACCGAAGCGGTCGATGACGCTGCGCATGATCTCATTATCGCACAGCAGTTCCACCGTGCAAAGGGCATCCGGATACATTCCAAAGACCTTTTGCACATACTCAGCAGGATCAAAGTCTGGCGCAAGAATAGCCGTCTGATTCAACAACTCCACGGCGGTCATCCGGTCTACCCGGAACTGCGCCAGCTTTCCGTGTTTATTTGACCAGCCAACAGCGTAGTAATAATCCTTGTTCCAGATCAGGACATACGGGCTGAACTGATAGCGGTAGCCGTCGTGCTTGAGCACCTTTTCCTTCTTCGGTGTGTACTCAAAATACTGAAACGTGATCTGGCACTTCTCCTGAATAGCGCTATGGATCTTATCTACGCTGTAATAGATGCACTCATTCTCCGGTTTGACCGTCCCATCCATATAGATATGCCGGTCCAGCTGATACGCGTATGACTCGCTGGTGAGCTTTCCCAGCTTCTCAATGAGCTGCTCGCTCTTTTTTGCCGTGATGAAGCGCGAGGATTCCACCGCGTCCACCAACAGCTTTAGTTCCGGCAGTTCGAATAGCCTTGCTCCGACAAAATATCGATTCTGGGTACTTTTGACACAGACGATGTCCATACCGCTGCTTTGCAAGACCTCAATGGCGGAATACACGCTCTTGCGTCCTGCCTGGATGCCATGCTCCTGCCAGAATGCAAGGATATCTGACACGGAGGCAGGATGTTTATCATCTGTACGTTTATATAAATACCGCTGTAAGAGCAACAGTCCGTATTGGGATCCGTTTTTCATGCTGAGACCTCCGGTCCAAATTCATATCTTCTCTTATAGTTTAATGAGCGGATCTTATTCCGTCAACTGTTTCTGACTCCGTGATGGTCAGGCGCATCGCATTTTGTCTGCACTATTGCTTTATAATAGAATACCAACGGCCTGCACAAGACCTATTCTCTTGCTCTCTCAACGCTGCTGCCGAAGCTGACTGCTCCCTGTGACTATGGCTCAATCACCTATGACAAGAAGGTTGTTACCGATCTGGGCACTGGCTCCTTTATTACCCTTGTAAACGGCAAGACCGGTGAACTGACGCTGGAAGCAAACAGAAGCGGCACAGACGAAGGACGACTCGGCACGATCACTGTTACAATCTCCACGAGCAACTATCAGGATATCACTCTGACCATCAACGTCAGCGCGGAAAACAAGATCACTCCGCAGGCGGACGGCGCAGTGACGGCAACGGACATCACCCATGGTCAGACACTGAATGACAGCAAGATCGCGGGCAAGGTGAAGGACGGCGACAAGATGGTTAACGGTACGTTCGCATGGGTGGACGGCACAGGCGCTGTATCCTACCGCATTGACACTGCTAACAGCACAGGCGAGGCGACCATCGATCCCAACACCGGCGTTCTGACTCCAGTCAAGGTCGGCTCCGTGAGCGTCATCGCAACCAAGGCGGGCGACAACGACTACAACGACGTCACTAGTGCTCCCTTCGTGCTCATGATCAAACCGGCCACGCCCACCGGCGCGCCGAACTACACCAGAATCACCATAAGCGGTAAGACACTGAAGGACGCGGCGCTGACCATCGAGGGCAGCACGCCGAACCCCAATGACGGCAAGCTGGAATGGGTGGATGACAAGGAAAATGTCCTATCCGGCAATACCACGGTCGAGGACAACACGGCCTACAAGTGGCGCCTCACGCCTACTGACACCAACTACACGACACTGACCGGCGAGGTTGAGCTGTATCACAAGTCCAGCGGTGGCGGCAGCGGTGTGACGGCTCCCTCCATCACGGTCCCCGTTTCCTCTGAGCAGGAGACCGTGAAGGTGGATGCGATCGTTTTTGGCAGCACCGCAGCCGTGGAGGTCACCGACAAGCAGCTCGATCAGGTCACTTCGGGCGGCGACATCGTCACCGTGGACGTCTCCGGCCTTAAGGACGTGGACAGCGCCAAGGGCACCGGCGAGACGACGTTCAGCCCCAACGCAGATTGCACCAGAGCGCAGATCGTAACCCTCCTCTGGCGTTGCAAGAAGTGACCCAGCTGAACAGCAAAGCCGCTGACATGACCACATAAGCGAACATCGGACAGCGCAGCGGATAGGCTTTTTGCCATGACGCTGCGCTGTCCTGATTTTATATTCCGCATGTTTCCATACTATCGTAAACGGTAAATAACCCGTACCTGCTAAAGCGGGAACAAATATGTCATACTTGTCGCGGGGAGGGTTCTTAATACTCCTCGCGGCATTACATATAGGGAGGTCTGTGCATGGAATACGGCTACGCGAGAATTTCCACAAGAGAACAAAATGAGGAGCGCCAGCTCATCGCCCTGCGGGAGTTTGGGCGGAACGACGGCCAGATCATTCTGGATAAGCAGTCCGGCAAGGATTTTGACCGACGCGGCTACAGGAGGCTGCTGCGAAAATTGAAAGACGGCGACACCCTTGTCATCAAGAGCATCGACCGTCTCGGGCGAAATTATGAAGAGATCCTGGAGCAATGGCGCGTTATTACCAAAAAGAAAGGAGCGGCCATCGTCGTGCTGGATATGCCGCTGCTCGACACGCGCCGGAGCCGCGACCTGACCGGTACGCTGATCGCGGATATCGTGCTCCAGCTTCTGAGCTATGTGGCGCAGACGGAGCGTGAATTCATCCATCAGCGGCAGGCGGAGGGCATCGCTGCGGCAAAGGCGCGGGGCGTAAAGTTCGGACGTCCCTATAAGGAACTGCCCGCTGGATTTCAGGAGGTCAAGGCGCGTTGGGAGCGCGGTGAGCTGTCGGCGCGGGCAGCGGGCAAAGAACTGCACATTGCACACAGCACATTTTTGTACTGGGTGCGCGGCAATATATGTTAAAAAGTCGTTAAACGCGAGAATTGTCGGATATAAAAGTAGACCTTTTTGGGCACCTTGCTATTGATATTTTGGACAAAACGTGATACTATAAGGTCCTAAAAGAATCGTTTATTGGGTAATGGTCAACAAAGCCTACATTATTGACCACTGTCCGGCTATAAGGGAGATTGCCGGTTTGAGCGCCGAAAGGACGGGCTGGCGGATCGGAAGCAAGGGGTGAGCATGGATGCGAACATCGTTCTACGACTTTTGCGTAAAGCAGGGCCATAGGGCTCTGCTGGCGCAGTGGGACGAGGTTCGCAACGCGCCGCTTACGACTGGAAACGTTTCCTTCGGAAGTCATCAAAAGGTATGGTGGCAGTGCTCCAAGGGTCACAGTTGGCAGGCCAAGGTATACTCCCGCTCGGAGGGCAGCGGCTGCCCGTACTGCACCGGACGCAAGGAAACGCCTGAGAACTCGCTGGCGATACAGGTTCCTGCCCTTGAGGCTGAGTGGGATGCGGAGAAAAACACTCCGCTGAAGTTCGCCGACCTGACCATCGGCAGCCACAAAAAGGTCTGGTGGCGGTGCCCTGCGGGACATTCCTACGATTCGGTCGTCAAGAGCCGTGTGCTGGGCACCGGCTGTTCCGTCTGCGCGGGGCGTGTTGTTCTGCCGGACGAAAACTCCCTCGCGGCAAGGTATCCCGCACTTGTTGCCGAATGGGATACCGAGAAGAACGCTCCTCTATTGCCGACGCTGGTCGCCCCGGGAACGGTGAGAAAGGCCTGGTGGCGCTGTCCCAAGGGGCACAGCTACCGTGCCGCCATCTCATCCCGCGCGGGTGGTGGAACAGGCTGCCCATTCTGCGCAGGGCAAAAGGTCATACAGGGCGAAAATGACTTCGCTTCGCAATACCCGCAGCTTGCCGCCCAATGGGACCGACAGAAAAACGGCGCTCTGATACCGGAGGCAGTGACTTCCGGCTCCAACCGCCGCGTGTGGTGGCGCTGCGAAAAGGGACATTCCTATCCGGCTGTTATAGCTCACCGCGTGCGGAGTGGAAGCGATTGTCCGTATTGCTCCAACCACAAGATTCTGCCCGGCTTCAACGACCTCGCGACGATAGATCCGGTCGTTGCCTCGCAATGGCACCCGACGCGCAACGGCAGCCTTACACCGCAGCAGGTGACGCCCGGCAGCCGCCGCAAGGTCTGGTGGCTCTGCGATAAGGGTCATGCGTGGCGTTCGGTCATCAGCAGCCGCACGGGAAAGAAATGGTGCGGCTGTCCGATCTGCGCGGGCAGACCATTGAGCCAATGCACAGCGATTCTAAGTGAATCTCCGGCAGAGCCGGTGAAATAAGTGCCCACCTGCAGGGAGCTGCAGAATATATAAATCTCTCATAGGAGGATCAAAATGAAACGCAAAGCATTATCTCTCATTCTTGCGTTTGCCATGGCAGTCAGTCTGTTCACGGTAGGCGCAAGCGCGGCGGAGCCTACCTACGGCGACACCGCGGGCCACTGGGCCGAGGCCTCCATCGAACGCTGGAGCGGCTACGGCATTATCCAGGGCAGCAACGGCAAGTTTGACCCGGACGGTCAGCTTACCTGTGCACAGCTCGCCACCATTCTGGCAAGACTCCTGAAGCTGCCCGCCGCAAAGGACGCAGGCTTCATCGATAACCCGGCGGACGCCTGGTATTATGACGCCATCAACCGCTGTGCCGCCGCTGGCATTCTGAAAGGAAACGGCGATGGCACCGTGACGCCGAATGCGTCCATTACCCGTGAGCGCGCCATGGTCATGTTGGGCCGCGCTCTGGGTATCGAGCCCATCGAAAACCCCAATCTGACGCAGTTCACGGACGGTGCGCAGGTGGCGTCCTATGCCCGGGGCATGCTGGCTGCTCTGATCAGAGCCGGTATTGTGGGCGGCGTGACTGCCGACCAGCTGGCTCCTCAGAACAACATCACCCGCGCAGCCACCGTCACGATTCTTGACCGCGCCATCGGCACCTATGCGGACAAGGCTGGCGAGACGGTCAAGGCTGACGGCAAGGGTCTCGTGCTCGTCGTCGCCGAGAACGTCAAGATCACCGGCGCTCCCGAGGGCACCAAAATCGTGGTTGCGGACGGCGCGACCGGCCTGACCGTCAACGGCAAGTCCGTCTCCGACGACCAGACCTACATCGTCCCCAAGACCACCACCGGCTCCGGCAGCTCCTCCGGCGGTTACAGCCACAGCCACAGCTATAATGAGACTACTCATAAGTGCTCCTGCGGTGCGTTTGCCCCCACAGTCGTTGCGACCATCGGCAATACCAACGGATACCTGACGCTGGAAGCTGCTGTTGCAGCGGCGCAGAGCGGCGACATTGTGAAGCTGGTGAAGGATACCAGCGAGAATATTATAATCCCCAACGGCAAGACGATCGTCATTGACTTAAACGGTAAAAAACTGACGAATGCAGATAGCCATACAATCGTCAATAACGGCAATTTGACCATTCAAGGCAGTGGCACTGTAGATAATGTGACACATCAAAAGGCTGCTCTGGTCAACTATGGTACTGCTGTGCTGAATGGTGGTACTTATACCCGTAGCTTAGAGAATCCTGAAAATAATAAAGATAACTCCGGCGGCAATAGCTATTATACCATCCTAAATGATAAGGGCGGCAATATGACTATCAACGCCGGTGTTGAGGTTACCAACGTCGGTCATTTCTCCAGTATGATTTGCAATGGCGGTGATGCGAATAGTTCCGCCATGTCTAAGCTGACCATTCACGGCGGTGTTTTCTCCGGAGGTATCAATACCGTCAAAAACGATGAACTTGGCGAACTTACAATTACCGACGGCTCTTTCTCCAATGCCTCTCAGTGTGTTATCATGAACTGGCACAAGGCCAACATCTCTGGCGGTACTTTTGAAACGAACGAAGGTGCTGAAACTGTTTTGTTTACCGCAAAGTACCATGATACTCGCGCCATTGGTAAACTGACGCTCACTGGCGGTACTTATATTTGCAAGACTGATCAAGCGCTGTTGTGTGATCGCTATAACAACAACGAAAAGTATTTAGGAACCGCTTCTATCGCTGGCGGCACATTCTCTCGTCAGCCCGAGGCGAAATATATCGCCGCAGGCTATGAGGCTAAGGACAATGGAAACAACACATGGACGGTCGGCGCAGCGGCGAGTGCCGCCTTCGCCGCGCAGGTCGGCGGTGTGATGTACACGACCCTCGCTGATGCCCTTGCCGCGGCGGACGAAAACGCGATCGTGAAGCTGCTGGAGGATGTGACCGGTCAGGTCGCTATCCCTGCCGGGAAGAAGCTTACGCTTGATCTGAATGGAAAGACGATCACGCATAGTGGGACCGCGATCATCAACAACGGCACGCTGATCGTGAAGAACGGCGCGGTCGTCTCTACCGGAAATTGCGGCATCGGCGTCGGCAGCAACTCTGAAACCACCATCCTGAGCGATGTGACGGTTACCGCGCAGGAAAGCGCCGTGATCACGAGCAAATCCACCGGCGCCAAAATCTTCATTGAGGGCGGCACCTTTACCTCGACGGACAACGCGGTGATCGCGGGCAACGGCTCGGAGCGCACGGGCAATCCCAATATCATCGTCATCAACGGTGGTACCTTTAATGGCGGCATTACGACCGCCGGCTATGTTGCCTGCGGCATCTACGCGCCGTGGAAGGATCAGATTACCGTGAACGGCGGCACGTTCCACATCACGGGCGGCGCGGGCATCGTGGCCCGTGCGGGTCAGGTGTCGGTGAACGGCGGTACGTTCATCTGCACCGGCAATGCGACCGGTAAGGTCGGCGATTCCCGCGTGGTCGTTCCCTGCGCCGCGCTTGTATTCGACAGCGAGGCGAATTATCCCGCGCTGACCAACGAATCCGTGATCCTCGTGAAGAATGGCACCTTTACCGTGGAGAGCGGCGTTGCTGTGGCGCACGCGGTCAAGGCCGCGGAAGATCTTAACCCGCGCATCGTGATCGAGGGCGGCAGCTTCTCCGGCAATCCGACCACGTTTGTCAAAGAGGGCTGCACGGCTCAAGAGAAAGACGGTATCTGGACGGTGCAGAAGAGCGAGTGAGCGGATGCGGCTATCTGAGCGGTAGCGAACTGCGTGGAAGCAGATCGCGAAGCGCAGAGCATCTGAGTGATTTCATATTTCAAGCTGCTCATGGATGCAGTCCTCACTTTCTTTTTTGACTGAAATGGTTTTTGTTTTTCCGGTGTAGCGAATCCACGCTTTGGCCAGCCGAACGGCAGGTAAAATGGCACATGCTTCTCGGGTCAGCATAAGACCCATAGGGAGTGTCGCTGCCCTACGACATCCTCAATCCCAACGACATGAACATGCCCGATGGCCAGACACCCACCGTTACCGGTAACATACTTGCCGAAGGCGTGAAAACCATTGTTGAGTGGACGTCTAACACCAAGCTTACCGGCTTGTCTTTTGTTGTGACCGTGTAATTATTT